>Ga0247742_10001339_pt1 | contig 17467 bp, 18 predicted proteins | sample UWRJL208509C2_FD_180944 | JGI IMG/M metagenome (GOLD analysis project Ga0247742, IMG submission 180944) | Plant litter microbial communities from Arlington Agricultural Research Station in Wisconsin, United States - UWRJ-L208-509C-2 | ecosystem: Environmental > Terrestrial > Plant litter >... | reverse complement strand
CTGTACTTGTGTGACTATCCCCTGGGAAGGCTTGGACGAGGCAAGAGCCGTGTCCAAGCTTCAAATGTGTAAACGATGTCCCCGGTTTCAGATGTAAAGGATGTCTACGGTTCTACACCCGCGTTGGAGTGCGCAGCACTCCCGCTGTTTCCAGCCCAACCCCGATAAACGGTGCCCCGCGCATGCGGCTCTCGGATTTTTCCGACAAGGCTTTCAGGTTGTGGCTCGCCAAGGTGCTGGCTAACCTCTCGTCGTCGCTGCCAATTCAGCGGCCGGATTTGACCGTCCGACTTCAAAAGAGCAACTGTGCCAACACCGATCTTCGGCGTTATTTCTACGTCTGATGTATTGTGTCGCGGCAGCTGTACGCGGGATACCTTCGGGTATGCCGGTTTTGCTCGTTTGGCCGGTCGGTCAACCCGCGTATCGCTGCCACCCTCCTTCGTTTGACCGCGAAGCGTGGCAGCTCCATTTATAAAGGAGCTACGCCATGATTAAAGACAGCCCCAACCCCCCAAGCCATCCCGATTTCGACACCAGCACCCTGCACGAAGTGGCCTACCGCGCCATCGATCACTACCTCAACCCAAAACCCGCCACGCCCGAATCCAGCGACGGACTCTTCACCGTGCGCGCCGACCTGGGCACCGAAACCCTGCTGGTCAACGCCTCCCAGGACCTGGCCTGCATCAGCGACATCGCCGCTCACCTGGCGTTCGAGATCGACGGTACTCAACGCAATGTCGCGCTGGGCATCTGCCGCATGCTCGAAGGGGTGCAACTGCTGGTCGACAAGGCACTGAGCGTGGCCCATCCGGCGGCGTGACGATGGACGCGATACAGCGCCTGAGCTATCTTCGGGCGCTCTATCGAAAGCCTGAAACAGGAAGTTACCGCTTGAGCACGTCGCCCCTACTGCGAGGCCGCACCTTCGCCCTCCTCGCCGGCCTCGCCTTTATTGCCGTGGACCAACTCGTCAAACTGCTGGCCCTGGTTTCACTGCACGCCCACAGCTTCAAAATCGGCGCCAACCCGATCAACCTGGCACTCGAATTGAGCCTGAATCCCGGCGCGTTCCTCAGCCTGGGCGCCGCGTTGCCGCCGCAGGTCAAACAGCTGATTTTCATCGTCGGCGTGGCTGTCGTAGTGGCTTGGGCACTGTGGTGGTCCCTCTCGAACTGGAACCAGCCCCTGCGCAAAGTCCTGCCGCTGTACGCCATCGCCCTCGGCGGCATCGCCAACCTGATCGACCGCGTTTTTCGCGACGGGCACGTGGTTGATTACATGGTGCTGAACGTCGGGCCGGCCCATACCGGCGTGTTCAATATTGCCGATATCGCAATCACCGTGGGCGCGCTGTATTTGATGATGGATTTGTTCATGAAGCCGCGCAAAGCCTAGGGCTGTCAGTACGCCTCACCCTCGTCGCCCCTGATAGTCGCGGCAAGCGATTGAGCAATAGCCTTGGCTTTCACGATCGCTTCATCGCTGTACACAAAGGCAATCTCACCACGCCGGTAGTCAAAATAGTAAGCCTGCTGCGTGGTGGGAGAGGTCCAGTAGGCGGTTTGATTTCCGCCCATGGAAATCACCGCACCGGTAGTGGGATTAATGGCGGTCACCTCGTCCTGCAGCTCCAGGGTTGGATCGCTGGCACACAACGCGCGCCACTCTTCAGGCGCAATTGCATGGCTGTCGGCACGGGCGATGTGAAGTTCGTAAGCCATGAAGATTCCTATCTGGACACTGCAGAAATGCTCGTTCCCACGCAGCGCAGGAACGGCCTGGAACACCTTTATAACCTCAAAATACCGACCAACCAATCCGCTCGCTCAACAACTCCAACGCCTTCATCCCCGCCAGCGAGTTCCCCGCCGCGTTCAACTCCGGCGACCATACGCACACCGTGAACTGCCCCGGCACCACCGCGACGATCCCGCCGCCGACGCCGCTCTTGCCCGGCAAGCCGACGCGATAGGCAAAGTTGCCCGCCTCGTCGTACAGCCCGCTGGTGGCCATGATCGAGTTGACTTGCTTGGTCTGGCGCGCGGTGAGGATCTGTTCGCCGCTGTGGGCACTCACGCCTTCGTTGGCCAGGAAGCTGAAGGCCTTGGCCAAGTCCAGGCAGCTCATCTGCAGCGCGCAGTAGTTGAAGTAACTGTGCAGCACCGCGTCGACGTCGTTATGGAAGTTGCCGAAGGATTTCATCAGGTAAGCCATGGCCGCATTGCGCGCGCCGTGCTGGGCTTCGGAGTCGGCGACGACGCTGTTCACCAGGATCTGCGGGTTGCCCGACAGGCGCCGCACGAAATCGCGCATCGACAGGATCGGCACGGCGAAGCGCGACTGATTGATGTCACAGATCACCAGCGCGCCGGCGTTGATGAAGGGATTGCGCGGGCGGCCGCGTTCGAATTCCAGCTGCACCATGGAGTTGAACGGCTGCCCCGACGGCTCGTGGCCCAGGCGCTCCCAGATAGTTTCGCCGCCGTGGTCGATGGCCTGTACCAGGCTGAACACCTTGGAAATGCTTTGCACCGAGAACAGCGTATCGGCATCGCCTGCGCAGTACGCCGAACCGTCGTTGCCGTACACCGCAATGCCGAGCTGGTTGGCGGGTACATCGGCCAAGGCGGGGATATAGTCGGCGACTTTGCCCTGGCCGATCAGTGGGCGCACTTCGTCGAGGATCGACGAAAGCATCGCCTGCATGTCTTGTCCTGTCATCTGTCTTTGAATCAATGGGAAGCGGGCCGCGGAGGATACTTCAATGCGCGCGGAAGCCCCAGACTATCTCGACCATGCGTTCGGCAATCACCAGGTAAACCAGGATCATCAGCAGTTGCAGCACGAGGTGGTAGCGCAGTTTGGAAAGCCTGCGAATGCCGTCGCTCACGTTCAGCACCAACAACAGCGACGACAGGATGATCAGCCCCCAACCGGCCACGCTGGAGGCGAACACGCCGATAAACAAGTCACGCTGCCCGAGCACTGTATTAGTCCCCGCTGCAAACAGCAGTGCGCACACCAGCAGGTTCTTCACATTGTCGAAGATTTGCGTGCTCAGGTCGTTTTCCAGCAGTGCCACATAGCGTTTCCATAACGTGTGCATGGGTCAGTACCGGGAGGGATCGCTCGTCATTCAAAGTAGTCCAATTGCCCGTACACTGCACCGTTGCGCTTACTCCACGAGGACTTTTGCATGAAATTGATGATCGGCCTGGCCGCCCTGCTGTTGCTATCGGCGTGCTCTGCAACACCGCCCGCCCAGGACTCCACCGCGTCTGCCTGCCTGGCCGGCGGCGGCACCATGAAGCAAGTTGGCAAGCTGCAGAGCTGGAAGTGCGTTACACCGTACAAGGACGCCGGCAAGGCCTGCACCGACTCCAGCCAGTGCGAAGGCGAGTGCCAGACCAGCGTGACGACCCAATCCGGCAACGGCCCGGTAACCGGTGCATGCCAGGTGGACAACGGACATTTCGGCTGCTCGGCAACCGTAGAAAAAGGCCAACTGGGCCGCGCGATCTGCGTGGACTAAGGCCCCCACCGCTCCCCCCTGTGGGAGCGGGCTTGCTCGCGAAGGCGGTGTGTCAGTTGATGCATGAGGTGCCTGACACACCGCTTTCGCAGGCAAGCCAGCTCCCACCATTTGATCTCCATGCATCCAGGTGCCTGGGCGCCAGCCCAATCCCCACCTTTGATCTCCATACACCTGGATGCCTAAGCCCCACCCCAATCCAATGTGGGAGCGGGCTTGCTCGCGAAGGCGGTGTGTCATCTGATGCATCAGGTGCCTGACACACCGCCATCGCAGGCAAGCCAGCTCCCACCTTTTGATCTCCATACACCCAGGTGCCTAGGCGCCAGCCCAATCTCCACCTTTGATCTCCATGCACCCAGATGCCTAAGCCCCACCCCAATCCAATGTGGGAGCGGGCTTGCTCGCGAAGGCGGTGTGTCAGTTGATGCATCAGGTGCCTGACACACCGCCTTCGCAGGCAAGCCAGCTCCCACTTTTTGATCTCCATGCATCCAGGTGCCTAGGCGCTACCCCAATCCCCACCTTTGATCTCCATACACCTGGATGCCCAGGCCCCACCCCAATCCAATGTGGGAGCGGGCTTGCTCGCGAAGGCAGTGTGTCAGTTGATGCATGAAGTGCCTGACACACCGCCATTGCAGGCAAGCCAGCGCCCACAGGCTTGTATTGGCGCAGCTCAGAAATGCGCCACATCCGACACCTGCTCATCCAGCACATCGCGCGCGAGTGCCCAGGCTTGGTCCTTGGATTCGACCACCAGCAGCGGATAGCCCCAGGCCTTGCCGAACATGACCGCAAACGGCTTCAGGGCCAGGCGTTGCGCGGCGCTGGGCTCGACCTGGATCATGCCTTTGACGAACGTGCGCAGCGCCTGTTTGTTCTTTTTCATCCAGATCGACGCCTGCTTGCGCTCTTCGTGGGAGTGCTCGTGGTTGTTTTCATCGGCGGATTTTTCGTGCAGCAGCATGAAGGCTTGCTCCCTCGCCAACAGGCGTTCAAAGGCCAGGAACGCATCCTCCGGCCCGCCTTCGTTAGGGGCGTCAAAGACGATTTTCACCACGGGGAACGTTGTACTGTCGAGTCGCATGGCCAAGCTCCTTAATGAGAGTGACTCTCACTATAATGAGCCCGGCACTGGACGGCATTGCACAGAATAGCCAGACTGTTTCGCAATTCAGCCAAACTGCGAACGCGCTATGAGACACCACCGCCTGGACTTGCACGACCCACTCATGGCCAAGGATGCCGACGTGTTCCCGCGTGCCGTGGTCGCGGTAGGTGCCACCAGCGCCTCGGACACCTGGGAACACGCGCAACACGCGCACCGCAAAGGCCAGTTGATGTACACCCTGCGCGGGGTGATCCATTGCGAAATCGAAGCGGGAATCTGGATCGTGCCGCCGCAATGCGCACTGTGGATTCCCGGCGGCACCTGCCATGCGGCGCGCGGTTCGGGTGAGGCGGAAGTCTATTGCCTGCTGATCGACCCCGATGCCGCCTGCGCCCTGCCCCCGCAGTGCTGCACCCTGGCAGTGTCCGGCCTGTTGCATGAGTTGATCAGCAAGGCGGTGAGTTTCCCGCAGTTGTATGACGAGGCCGGCGCCCAGGGCCGCTTGATCAACACGCTGCTGGACGAGCTGGCCGCTGCCCCCATCGAAGCGCTGCACCTGCCGATGCCCCGGGACCCGAGGTTGCGGCGCCTGGCCGACAGCCTGCTGGCCGAACCCGCCGACAAGGCCACGCTTGGCCAATGGGCGGTGCGCATCGGCATGAGCGAGCGCAGCATGACGCGCCTGCTGCTCGAAGAGTTGGGCTTGAGTTTCGGCCGTTGGCGACGGCAGTTGCATGTGATTCTGTCGTTGCAGCGCCTGGCCAAAGGTCAGAGCGTGCAAGCCGTGGCCTTGGACCTGGGCTATGAGAATGCCAGCGGCTTTATCACCATGTTCCGCAAGGCGGTGGGCCAGCCGCCGGCGCGCTACCTGGCCGAGCGCGCCGGTGTGTTGAGCGCGACCAGCCAGACCATTGCGCTGAAAGATGCGCGCTGACTACCAGCTTTCTCCGAGCCCCAGCAGGCCAAGAATCTGCCGCCGCAAATCGACCAGATACGGGTCGTCGCGGTGCCGTGGATACGGCCTGTCGATGTGCAGTTGCGCCTGGATTTTCGCCGGGCGGTCGCTGAACACAATCACCCGATTGGCCAGCAGCAGCGCCTCCTCCACATCGTGGGTCACCAGCAATGCCGTGTAGCCCTGGCGTTGCCACAGGTCGATGAGTTCCTTTTGCATGGTGATGCGCGTCAGCGAATCGAGCTTGCCCAGGGGCTCATCGAGGATCAGCAAGCGCGGCTGGTTGACCAGCGCACGCGCCAGCGCGACACGTTGCGCCATGCCGCCGGATAATTGCCGAGGGTAGGCACGGGCAAACTGGCTGAGACCGACTTTTTCCAGCGCCTCGTCGACCTTGCCGGCATGGGTCTTGAGCAGGCCCTGGGCTTCCAGGCCAATGGCAACGTTGTCCCACACGCGGCGCCACGGGTACAGGGTCGGGTCCTGGAATACCACCACGCGGCTCGGGTCGGGGCCGAGGATGGCCTCGCCGTCGGCCAGCAGCTTGCCGGCATCCGCAGGTTCGAGGCCGGCCACCAGGCGCAGCAAGGTGGATTTGCCACAGCCCGAAGGCCCGAGCAACGCCACGAACTCGCCCGGTGCAACATCCAGGGAGACCCGCTCCAATACCGGCAGGTGCTGACCGTCCAGGGCAAAGCCATGGCTGAGGTTTTCAATACGCAGTGCCAACCCCGTGGAAGCGGCGACTGCGGTTGCCAGGGCTACCATTTCATCGTTCCTTTTTGCCAGGCCAACAACCGATCGCGCACCAGGAACAATCCGGTGATCAACCCCGAACAGGCCAACGCCATGATCAACAGTGCAGCGTACATATTCGCGTAGGCGGCCCAGCCCTGGGCCCACTGCAGGTACCAGCCGATGCCGGATTTCACGCCCATCATCTCCGCCACGACCAGGGTGGAAAACGACGCGCCGAGGCCCATGAACAGGCCGACGAAAACGTGGGGCAACGCGGCGGGAATCGCCACCTTGAAAATCAGAAAGCCCTGCTTCGCGCCCAAGGTGCGCGCCACGTCGTAATAAGCTTTGTCGACGCTGGCGACGCCGGACCAGGTCAGCACCGTGACCGGAAACCAGGTGGCCAGCGCGATCAGAAACACGCTGGCGCTCCAGCTGCTGGGAAACAGGAAAAAGCACAGCGGCAACAACGCCGTCGACGGCACCGGACCGAGGATGCGCAACACCGGGTGCAGCCAGTAACCGATCCGCGTGGACCAGCCGATGGCCACGCCGGCGACAAAGCCGGTGGCGGCGCCCAGCGCCACGCCGGAGCCCAGTAACACTGCCGAATGCAGCAGGCTGTCGGCCAGCCGCGCGTAGTCTTCGAGGTACACCGCGAGCAAGGCCTGCGGTGGGGCAAAGAACGGCACCGGCAACAACGCCAGTTTGGCGGTGAGCAATTCCCAGAGGCCCAGCAGCGCCGGCAAGGCGATCAGCCAAGGCGCCGCCGTGCGCAGGCGCTGCCCGAGCCTGGTCAATTTGCGCCCGAGCAGGCTCAGCAGGATAAACACGACCGCTACGCCGACGCACAGATTCGCCAGGCCCTGGGTCATCGGCCAATTGCGCGTCGCGTTGGGCCAATAGCTGATCAACAGCGCGACGGCCACCCAGGCCGCCACCACGGCGGCGCCCTGCCAGCCGACCTTGAGAGCCACCGGCGGATTCAGGGTTGTGGCATCAGCTGAAGACATCGGCGGTGATCTCCTTGGCGAATTCCACCGGGTCGGTGCCCTTGCTGATCACTTCGACGGTTTTCAGGTCGGTGACGTAGGTGGTGATCTCCTGGGTCAATGCCGCGCCGACCGCATGGTGGCCGTGGGTGTGGTCGTGGAGGATCGCCTGCACTTCTTCGGTGGAGGTGTTCAGCGCATAGGCCTGGAAGCCCTTGGCGACGGCCTCCGGGTGCTGCACGGAATAGTCATGGGCTTCGAGAATCGCCTGGGTCAGCGCCGCCACTACGCGTTTGTCTTCACGCACCAGCTTGCCGGTGACACCGACCACGCAGCAGCTGAGGTTGGCATATTCCTCCACCAGGTTGGTGGACAGCTCGCGTGCCACGCCGGACTTGATCAGGCGGTACATGAACGGGTCACTGCCGCTCACCGCCTGCACTTCGCCACGCTCCAGCGCAGTGCCCAGCAGGTCGGCCGGGTAGAGGCGCCATTCGACATCGCGCACCGGGTCGACGCCGTGCTTTTTCAGCAGGATCGAAAAGAAATTGCGGTCCGGGCTGGCCATGTCGGTCACGCCGATGGCCTTGCCCTTGAGGTCTTCGAGCTTGCTCACGCCGCCGTTCACCGCACTGAGCAAACGCAGGCAACCACCATGGGTGCCGGCAGTGAGCTTCACATCAAAGCCCTGCTCCAGCGCCTTGAGCCACCGCAGCGCCATGCCCACGCCCGCATCCGCCTTGCCGGTGGCGATGGCTTCGAGCAGCACTTCGGTGGAGTTGCCGAAGTTGACCAGCTCCACGTCGAGGTTGTGTTTGGTGAAAAACCCCTGGCCGTGGGCGATCACCACCGGGGCCAGGCACACGGCGTTGAGGTTGACGGCCAGTTTCAGCTTGCGCGGCGCGTCCAGGCGGATGAAGTCTCCGGTGCCGGCGGGCTCCTGGGCCGTGTTGTGGCCGGCGTGTTCATCGGCGGCAAAGCCCAGGCCGGGCAGCGACAGGCCAGCCAAGGTGAGGCCGGCCATGCCGAGCAGGCGGCGACGGGTCAAGTGATCGAAAGTGGCCATGCTCAATATCCCTTTTAAATTGATGTTCTTGGTTATGCGGTAAGCGGGCTTTTCTGTGGTGAGCCCGCTTGCCTGTGGTGAGTGGGCTTGCCTGTGGTGAACCCGCTTGCCTGTGGTGAGTGGGCTTGCCTGTGGAGAGCCCGCTTGAATGTGGTGAGCTGGCTTACCTGTGGTGAGCGGGCTTGCCCCGCGTTGGGCTGCGCAGCGGCCCCAAATACAGTCACCGCGTTCTTCCAGGTACACCGCGGGGTTGGGTTTTGGGGGCGCTTCGCGCCCCAACGCGGGGCAAGCCCGCTCGCCACAAAAAGCGGGCTTGCCACAAAAAAACCGTTCACCACAAAAAAACTGCTCACCATAAAAAAGCTCGGTGCCACAAAAAGCGCGTGTGTCGCGCAAATTGCGGTCAGGCCTGCAGGTCAGCCAGTCCCAAGTGCTCGCGCAGCGTGGAGCCCTCATACGCTTTGCGGAACAAGCCTTTGCGCTGCAGGTGCGGAATCACACTCTCGACAAACTCAGTAAACGACCCCGGCAAATACCCCGGCGAAATCACAAACCCGTCGCAACCGCCCTGCTCGAATAGTTCGGCCAGTTGGTCGGCGATCTGCGCCCCGGTGCCTACCAGTTGCGGCACGCGCACGCTGCTGGCGAAGATCCGGCCGAGTTGTTCCAGGGTGGTCTGCGGGCCTTGCATCAGCAGCTTTTCCGCAGCAGCCGGATGGATCAGCGGCGACTGCGCGATTTCCGCCAGCGTGGCGCTCAACGGGAAGGGCGACAGGTCCACATTCAACTGCGAAGCCAGCGTCACCAGGCCCAGTTCGGGTCGCGCCAGGGCGTTGTGCCGGTCGCGCTTGGCGCGGGCTTCGGCTTCGCTGCCGCCAATGAACGGCATCACCGCTGTCAGTACCTTGCAACTGTCGGCCTCGCGGCCTTGCTGCACGACCTGCGCGCGCACGTCATCGCGAAACGCGCGCATGGCTGCCAGGTGCGGGTGAATGGTGAAAATCGCTTCGGCCCAGCGCGCGCCAAACCGACGGCCACGTCCGGAGGAACCGGCCTGGATCAGCACCGGCCGCCCCTGGGGCGTGCGCGGAATATTCAGCGGGCCCTCGACCTTGAACCACTCGCCCTGATGCTGCACCGACTGGATCAACGCCGGGTCGGCGAGCACGCCGCTGGCACGATCGAGCTTCAATGCGTCCTTGCCCCAGCTGTTCCAGAGCTTCAGCGCGACTTCGACAAACTCATCGGCGCGGTCATAGCGCAGGTCGTGTTCCAGGTGCTTGTCCTTGCCGAACAGGCGCCCTTCGCTGTCGTTCATCGAGGTGACGATATTCCAGGCCGCGCGGCCCTTGGACAGGTGGTCGAGGGTGGCAAACTCGCGGGCGATGTGTGCCGGTTCGTAATAGGTGGTGGACCGCGTCGCGCCCAGGCCCAACTTGCGGGTCTGGCCGATCAGGTAGGAGAGGATCGGCAGCGGGTCGAGGCGCGTGGCGTCCTGGGCGCCATAGCGCAAGGCCAACTCGCGGGAGCCGCCCATCTGGTCACCCACCGCCAGGCGATCGGCGAAGAACAGAAAGTCGAACAGCCCCTCCTCCACCACCTTGGCCACTCGCGCGTAGTACTCTGGATCGAGGTAATTGCCGACAGTTTCCGGATGGCGCCACACCGCATGGCTGTGCACCACGGGCCCGCTCAGCAGGAAGGCTGACAAGTGGATCTGGCGGCTCATGGCTTCGGCGTCCACACGGTGATATCAGAGACTTTGAGCGGCTTGGGAATCAGCTTGGCGGCGTAGTAGTAGTCGGCGATGCGTTGCTGTTCGGCGAGGTTGTCCACCTTGACCGGAATGATGTCGTAGCTGCGTCGGCTGTTGGCGCGCTCCACCGTGGCCGGAGCGATGTTGCCCCACAGCGGACCGAGAATTTCAGCGGCTTCCTTGGGATGGGCTTTGACCCATTGGCCGGTCTCGCGCAGGGTGTCGAACGTCACCTGCAACACGTCCGGATGCGCCTTGGCGAACCGGGTCGTGGCCAGGTAGAAGCGGTTGTAATTGGCCAGGCCGTCGCTGCCGTCGGCAATCACGCGCGCGTGGTGGTCGAGTTGCTGGGTCGCGTAGAACGGGTCCCAGATCACCCAGGCGTCCACGCTGCCATTGGCGAACGCCGCGCCGCCGTCGGGGGCTTCGAGGTAACGCGGGGTGATATCGGCAAGGGTCAGCCCAGCTTTTTTCAGCGCACTGATCAGCAGGAAATTGCTGCCCGAGCCTTTGGACACGGCGACGGTCTTGCCCTTGAGGTCGGCAACGCTGTGGATCGGCGATTTATCCTGCACGATGATCGCCTGCGCGCCGGGCGACGCGTTTTCCTGCGCGTAGTAAGTCAGCGGCGCATCGGCGGCCTGGGTGAACAAGGCGAAGGCGTCGGCCACATCGGCATGCAGGTCGACGCTGCCGGCGTTCAACGAGCTGAGCAGGCCGGTGCTGAATTCATGCCAGTTGACCGTGAACCCCAGCGGCTTGAGGCGCTGTTCCAGCTGGCCATTTTGCTTGAGCAGGATCCACAGGGTGGATGAGCGCTGGTAGCTGATATCCAGGGTCTGCTCGGCATGGGCCGCCGCTGCGGCAAACAGCAGGCTGGCGGCGAGAATGAGTTTTTTGAACGTCATGAAAAGGCCTTGGCATAGAAGAAGTGAAAGAAGCTGCATATGCCAAAACGCGGCATAAGGCCTGGCAAACAAGCGAACTTGATTATATTAATGACGGGCGATTATGAAAGAACTCTATAATTCTATGGTTATGCCGAATTCGCAGGACGGTGCGAAAAGCGCCCTAAGCTAAGACCGAAAGAGTATTTATCGAATAGTTTTTAGAACTTTATGCTTGGCGATATTTCGCTGAAGATCGAGCTCGCCATGTCCATTCGCCGTCCCCTCGCCGTCGTTTTAGGGTTGCTGGCCTTTTCCGTTGCCATCAGCGCCGAAGCCCAGGAAACCCTGCGCATCGGCTACCAGAAATCCTCGACCCTGATCACCCTGCTGAAAACCCAGGGCGCCCTGGAACAAGCCCTCAAGGCTGACAACATTGATGTGAGCTGGCACGAGTTCCCCAGCGGCCTGCCGCTGCTCGAAGCGCTGAACGTGGGCAACGTCGACATCAGCGCCGATGTGGCGGATACCGTGCCGATCTTCGCCCAGGCGGCCCAGGCCAAACTCACCTACTTCGCCCAGGAAGCGCCCTCGCCTTCGGCCCAGGCCATCGTGGTGCGCAAGGATTCGCCGATCCAGCAACTGGCGGATTTGAAAGGCAAGAAAATCGCGGTGACCAAGGCGGCCGGCACTCACTATTTGCTGATCGCGGCGCTGGCCAAGGCGGGGCTGGCTTTCTCGGATATCGAGCCTGCGTACCTGTCGCCGGCCGATGGTCGCGCGGCGTTCGAGAACAACAAGGTGGATGCGTGGGTCACCTGGGAACCCTTCCTGACCAGCGTGCAGCGTCAATTGCCGACACGCACCTTGGCCGACGGCGCAGGGCTGGCCAGTTACAAGCGTTACTACCTGACCGGGACGCCGTACGCCAAGGCGCATCCCGAGGTGTTGAAAGTGGTGTACGCGCAGTTGGAGAAAACCGGCGAGTGGGTGAAGAAAAACCCGCAGGACGCGGCGAAAATCCTCGGCCCGTTGTGGGGCAACCTGGACGTGACCACCGTAGAAGCGGCCAATGCGCACCGCAGTTATCAGGTGCAACCGGTGACGCTCGATCAGTTGGGTGAGCAGCAGAAGATTGCCGACGCATTCTTCAAGGCCGGCTTGCTGCCCAAGGCGGTAGACGCCAAGGATGTACAGACCTGGAAGCCCTGAGGCCGGGCACGGTCTAACTGTGGGAGCGGGCTTGCTCGCGAAAGCGGTGGTTCAGTGAATACATCTTCGACTGAAAGACTGCATTCGCGAGCAAGCCCGCTCCCACAATTTGATCTCCATACCCCTTCCAAGCAGTGACTCGATCAACTGTGGGAGCTGGCTTGCCTGGGATGGCGACCCGTCAGCCATCTCTTCATTGCTGAACCACCGCTATCGCTGGCAAGCCAGCTCCCACACTTTTGATCTGCATACCCTCTCCAAGCAGTGACTCAATCAACTGTGGGAGCTGGCTTGCCTGCGATGGCGACCCGTCAGCCACCTCTTCATTGCTGAACCACCGCTATCGCAGGCAAGCCAGCTCCCACATTTTTGATCTCCATACCCTCTCCAAGCAGTGACTCAATCAACTGTGGGAGCGGGCTTGCTCGCGAAAACGGTGGTTCAGTGAATACATCTTCGACTGAAAGACTGCATTCGCGAGCAAGCCCGCTCGCACATTTTTGAGCTGCATACACCCTTAGAGCAGTGTGCGGGCCAGGGCCTTTTTCCATTCGGCGTAACGACCTGCCATCGCCGGGTCATCCTGCGGCTCGAACCGCTCGCGCTGTCGCTCCAGTTGCGCCAGCGCTGCATCGCTCGCCCACACGCCCAAGGCTCGTCCCGCCAGGTGCGCCGCGCCCAGCGCCGAGACTTCCGGCGATAAGCTGCGCACCACCGGGCGTTGCAGCAGGTTGGCGAGGAACTGCATCAGCCAGCGGTTGCGCGTGGCGCCGCCGTCGACCCACAGCTCCTTGAGGGGACTGCCGATGTCCTGCTGCATCGCCTCGAACACATCGCGAATCTGATAGCCGATGGACTCCAGCGAAGCACGCAGGATATGCGCCCCAGACGTCGCTTCGGTCAGCCCGCAGATCAACCCGCGCGCATCGGCCTTCCAGTGCGGTGCGCCCAACCCGGACAGCGCCGGCACAAAGTACACGCCGCCATTGTCCGGCAGTTGCGCGGCCTGTTCGGTCAACGCATCCAGCGACTCACCCGCCACCAGGCGCGAGGCCCACTGCACCGCCGCGCCGGTGTGCACGATATTGCCTTCCATGCCAAAGGTGGCTTGGCTGCCGTCATGCCAGGCCAACGTGGTCGAAAGACCGTGCGTGGACGCGATCGGCCCCTTCATGGGCGTCATCAACGAAGAACCGGTGCCGAGGGTGGCCTTCACCAACCCCGGGGCGAAACCGCCCTGCCCGTACAGCGCGGCGTGGGAATCGCCGATCATCGACATCACCGGGATGCCCGCAGGCAAGCCGCCCAGCGCGACGGTCTCGGCAAAGAAACCCGCGCTCGCACGGATCGGCGCCAGGGCCGCCAGAGGAATGTCGAACAGCGCCAGCAACTCAGGGTCCCAGGCGCAGGTGTGCAGGTTGAACAGCTGGGTGCGCGCGGCATTCGAATAGTCGGTGGCGAACACCTGGCCGCCGCTGAGTTTCCACAGCAGCCAGCTGTCGACGGTGCCCAGGCAAATCTCGCCGGCAGCCGCGCGGGCGTGACCGTCTTCAAGGGTGTCGAGAATCCAGCGAAACTTTCCGGCGGAGAACATCGGGTCCAGCGCCAGCCCAGTTTTTTCCAGGATCACAGCCTCGTGCCCCTGCTCATGCAGCTGGGCGCACAACGCGGTGGAGCGTCGGCATTGCCAACTGATGCACGGCGACACCGGCTCGCCCGTGCGCCTGTCCCAGGCCACCACCGATTCGCGCTGGTTGCTGATGGCCAAGGCGGTGATCGGACGCTCCACCTGGGCCAGGCATTCTTCAATCGCAGCCAGGGTGCTGTGCCAGATGAACAGCGGATCCTGTTCGGAAAACCCGGCCTGCGGATGGCTGACGCTCAACGGCCGCGAGCCGCGGGCAATCACCTGCCCGAGCGCGTTGACCAGCACCGCCTTGGCGTTGCTGGTGCCTTCGTCTATCGCCAGGATCAGCGGAGTGTGGTTATTCATGGGGGTCACCGCAACCGAGTGGCAGCCGCCACGATCCCAGCCGCGTCGATGTTATGCAAGGCGCGGGTTGGTTCGCGGGCGCCGGCGGCTGCGTATTCGCCGTCACCGATGCCCAGGCGGATCAGCGCGATACCCAGCCCGGCCTCGGCCAGCACTTCGGCAACCAGGCTGCCGATGCCGCCGTTGATGTTGTGTTCTTCCACGGTGATGACCGCGTGGGTGCCGCTCAAGGCACTGAGCAGGACGTCACGCTGCAGCGGCCGGATCGACGACAGATTGATCACCTGCGCCTGAATCCCCTGCTCCGCCAGCAACGCCGCGGCATCCACCGCCTCGTGCACCACCGACCCCAAGGCGACGATGCTCAAATCGGCGCCCTGGCGCAGGATATCCACCTGCCCCGGCACGAATTGGTAATCGGCGCCGTGCACATCCGGCAAGGCTTTGCCATCGAGACGGATGTACACCGGGCCGTGGTAGCGCAGCGCGTAATCGACGATCTGGCGGCACTCGATCGCATCGGCCGGCGCGAAAATCTGCACATTGCCAAAGCCGCGCATCACCGAAATATCGTCAAGGCTGTGGTGGGTGCTAGCCAGCGGACCATAGCTGGTGCCGGCATTCAGGCCGAACATCTTGACGTTGGCCTGGTTGTAGCAGACGTCGACCTTGATCTGCTCATTGGCGCGCGAGATCAGAAACGGCGCCGCGTTGCAGGTGGCGGCAATCTTGCCACCCAGCGCCAGGCCCGCCGCGACGCTGACCAGCGACTGTTCGGCAATGCCGACATTGATCAGGCGCTCGGGAAAGCGCTGGGCAAACGGGCCGATCTTGGCCGTGGAGGTGGAGTCGCTGACCACGGGTACCACGTCCAGCCCGGCATCGACCGCCTCAATAAACGCCTGCACCATGACGCTCGCCAGATGTTCACTCGCCATGACTCAACTCCTCCAGTGCCGCGTTGATTTCGTCACCCTTGGGCACGCGGTGGTGCCATTCGGGACGGGCTTCGATAAACGACACGCCCTTGCCTTTAATGGTGTGGGCGATCAGCACCTGGGGCGCACCGGTGTGGGTCTGCATGTCTTCCAGAGCGTCGATCAACTCGCCGACGTCGTTGCCGTCGCACTCACTGACACGAAAGCCGAAGGCGGCCCATTTCACGTCCAGCGGGTCCAGCGGCATGATCTCGGCGGTCAACCCCGCCAGCTGCAGCTTGTTCTTGTCGACAATCACAAACAGGTTATCCAGGCCGTACTTGGCCGCCGCCATTGCGGCTTCCCAGTTGGAACCTTCAGCCAGCTCGCCGTCGCCGGTCAGCACGTAGATACGCTTTTTGCTGCCGGACATTTTCGCCGCCAACGCCAACCCCACCGCCACCGGCAAACCATGGCCGAGAGCGCCGGTGTTGAGTTCGATACCGGGGGTTTTCTGCCGCACCGGGTGACCCGGCAAGTGCGAATTGAAGTGCTGGTAAGTAGGCAACCAGTCGGTCGGAATGTAGCCCGCCTGCGCCAGGCAGCAATACAAGCCGCCGACGCCGTGGCCCTTGCTCTGGATATAGATATCGCGCTCAGGGTCTTCGGTGCGTTCCGGGCCGGTATTGAGGATGCGGAAATACAGCGTGGCGAGGATGTCGGTTTCCGACAGATCGGCCCCGGTGTGCCCGCCGGCCGGTGAGTCGGCATTCAGGCGGATCACGTGGCGCCGGATCAGGCGGGCCTGTTCTTTGATCTGGTGGGCGTCGTACTGGAAGGCATTCATGCAGCGGCTCCTGTGGGCTGACCACGCGAGGTGAAAGTGCCGAAAGCTGTTTTGAATATTTATTCAGCAGTGACAATATATTTCTATTTAGACGCCGATCCGCCAGCAGGTCAAGTGAGTGATTCGCTGAAAAATGAAATAAGTCGCGCAAAAACCGCTCGGACAGACGGCGAAAATCCCACCCGGGGTTATCTATCCCGTGGCTTTGAGGCGTATAAAAGCTGCGGTTTAGAGGCGCACATGAAAAATTAAGCGCTTGACTTTGACGCGGTGGCACTGGAATCTGAATTAACAGTCAGGCACGCATAAATATTCAAGCGACCTGAAAGCACTCCAAAAAAAAATAAATCAGGAGAACACTGTGGACGCCAAAGCGATTGTCCAGCACCCGGCCGAACTCAAGCCGCCCCACCGCCCACGGCTGGTGAAACTGCTGCCCAGCAATATCGGCGGCCCGTTGATCGGGCTGGTGCTGTTGGTGCTGGTCTTCTCCTTCAGTTCCGAATTCTTCTTCTCGTTGCGCAATGGTCTGAACATTCTCGATCAGGTCACGGTGCTGGGCATCCTGGCGATCGGCATGACGGCGGTGATCGTGATCGGCGGCATCGACCTGTCGGTCGGCTCGGTGCTGGCCTTCTCGATGATGATGCTCGGCTGGCTCTATCAGGACCAGGCCGTGCCGCTGGGCTTCGCCATCCCGATTTCGATTGCCAGCGGCATGCTGGCCGGGCTGGTCTCCGGGGGCTTGATCACCTACGCCAAGCTGCCGCCCTTCATTGCCACGCTGACCATGATGTCGGTGGCCCGTGGCCTGGCAAATATCCTCACCGAAGGCCGGCAGATCGTCGGTTACCCGGACTGGTTCACCAGCCTGGCGACGGTGCGGCATTTCGGTTTTCTCTCGGCCACCGTCGGGCTGTTCCTAGTGATGCTGGTGGTGGCGTGGGTGTTCCTGCGCTTTCGTGCCGGCGGCCGCAACCTGTACGCCATGGGTGGTAGCCCGGAAGTGGCGCGCCTGTCGGGCATCAAGGTGCGCGCGATCACGCTCTGGGTGTACGCCATCAGCGGTGCCCTCGCCGGCATTGCCGCCGTGACCCTGGCTGCCCGCCTCGATTCGTCCCAACCCAGCGCCGGCCTGAGCCTGGAACTGGACGCCATCGCCGCCGTGGTAATTGGCGGCGCCAGCCTCAGCGGTGGCGTCGGCAGTATCGGTGGCACCCTCGTGGGGGTGCTGATCATTGGCGTGCTGCGCAATGGCCTCAACCTGCTCGGCGTTTCGCCGTTCATTCAACAAGTGGTGATCGGCGTGGTCATCGCCCTCGCCGTGACCATCGACACCCTGCGACGCCGCTCCAGCACTGCCCGTTAAAACCTGTTCGACAGTTGACACCCTCCAACAATAAAACCAGGAGTCACCGACATGTTCAGCCCCAAGAAACTGCTGTTGGCCAC
>Ga0247742_10001337_pt1 | contig 17478 bp, 17 predicted proteins | sample UWRJL208509C2_FD_180944 | JGI IMG/M metagenome (GOLD analysis project Ga0247742, IMG submission 180944) | Plant litter microbial communities from Arlington Agricultural Research Station in Wisconsin, United States - UWRJ-L208-509C-2 | ecosystem: Environmental > Terrestrial > Plant litter >... | reverse complement strand
TTCCTGTATAATGCCGCTTTGCGCCTATAGGAAATACTATGCGTCTACTCCAAAAAGCACTCACGTTCGATGACGTGCTTCTCGTCCCAGCGTACTCGAATGTTCTGCCTGCCGATACGTCCCTCAAGACTCGCCTGACCCGTAATATCAGTCTCAACATCCCGCTGCTGTCGGCCGCGATGGATACGGTCACCGAAGCGCGCCTCGCGATCGCGATGGCGCAGGAGGGCGGCATCGGCATCATCCACAAGAACCTGAATCCGAAGGACCAGGCTCGCGAAGTGGCGCGCGTCAAGCGCTTCGAGGCCGGCGTGCTGCGTGATCCGATCACGATCCCGCCGACCATGAAGATCCGCGACGTCATCAAGCTGACCGAGCAGTATGGTATTTCCGGCTTCCCCGTGGTCGAGGGCAAGGAAGTGGTCGGCATCATCACCAACCGCGACCTGCGTTTCGAGCAGGAACTGGACGCCGAGGCGCGCGCCAAGATGACGCCGCGCGAAAAGCTGGTCTACGTGAAGGAAGGCGTTGAAGGCGCCGACCGCGACGAAGCCAAGCGGCTGATGAACAAGCACCGCCTCGAGCGCGTGCTGGTGGTCAACGACGCGTTCGAACTGCGCGGCCTGATCACCGTTAAAGACATCCAGAAATCCACCGAGCACCCGCTGGCGTCGAAAGACTCGCAGGGCAAGCTGCTGGTCGGCGCCGCCGTCGGCGTCGGCGCCAAGGATGAAGAGCGCATCGAGCTGCTGGTCGCCGCCGGCGTCGACGTGCTGGTGGTCGACACCGCCCACGGCCACTCGCAGGGCATCCTCGACCGCGTGAAATGGATCAAGACCAAGTTCCCGCACGTGGACGTCATCGGCGGCAACATCGCCACCGCCGCCGCCGCCAAGGCGCTGGTCGAATACGGCGCCGACGCGGTCAAGGTCGGCATCGGCCCGGGCTCGATCTGCACCACCCGCATCGTCGCCGGCGTCGGCGTGCCGCAGATCACCGCGATCTCGAATGTTGCCGAAGCGCTGGAAGGCACCGGCGTGCCATGTATCGCCGACGGCGGCATCCGCTTCTCGGGCGACATCTCCAAGGCCTTGGCCGCAGGCGCATCGACCGTGATGATGGGTTCGATGTTCGCCGGCACCGAAGAGGCGCCGGGCGAAGTGATCCTGTACCAGGGCCGTTCGTACAAGTCGTATCGCGGCATGGGCTCGCTGGGCGCGATGTCGGACGGCTCGGCCGACCGCTACTTCCAGGACGCCACCATGAAGGCCGACAAGTTCGTGCCGGAAGGTATCGAAGGCCGCGTCGCTTACAAAGGCAGCGTGCTGGCGATCATCTTCCAGCTGGTCGGCGGCGTGCGTCAATCGATGGGCTACTGCGGCTGCGCCACCATCGACGAACTGCGCAACAAGGCGGAATTCGTCGAGATCACCTCGGCCGGCATGCGCGAATCGCATGTGCACGATGTGCAAATCACCAAGGAAGCGCCGAACTACCGTTCCGGCGACTAAATAGTCCTTGCAACGCCGGCGCTTACCGCCGGCGTTTTTCTATATTCTCATCATCACCATCGGCTTAATCCATGCACTCTAAAATCCTCATTCTCGATTTCGGTTCCCAGGTCACCCAGCTGATCGCGCGTCGCGTGCGCGACTCCGGCGTGTTCTCGGAAGTGTACCCGTACGATGTCAGCGACGAATTCGTGCGCAACTACGGCGCCGCCGGCGTGATCCTGTCGGGCAGCCACAGCTCGACGCTGGAAGGCGACGCGCCGCGCGCGCCGGACGCCGTGTTCGAACTGGGCGTGCCGGTGCTGGGCATCTGCTACGGCATGCAGACCATGGCGGCGCAGCTGGGCGGCAAGGTCGAGAACGGCCTGGTGCGGGAATTCGGCTACGCCGAAGTGCGCGCGCGCAGCCACACCAAGCTGCTCGACGGCATCAACGACTTCGTCACCGACGAAGGCCACGGCATGCTGAAGGTCTGGATGAGCCACGGCGACAAGGTGCTGGACATGCCGCCGGGCTTCGTCCTGATGGGCAACACCCCGAGCTGCCCGATCGCCGCGATGGCTAATGAAGAGAAACGTTTCTACGGCGTGCAGTGGCACCCGGAAGTCACGCACACGGTGCAGGGCAAGGCCATGCTGGGCCGCTTCGTGCACGAGATCTGCGGCTGCAAATCGGACTGGAACATGCCGGACTACATCTCGGAAGCGGTCGAGAAGATCCGCGCCCAGGTCGGCACCGACGACGTCATCCTCGGCCTGTCCGGCGGCGTCGACTCATCGGTGGCCGCCGCGCTGATCCACCGCGCCATCGGCGACCAGCTGACCTGCGTGTTCGTCGACCACGGCCTGCTGCGCCTGAACGAAGGCCAGATGGTCATGGATATGTTCGCCAAGAACCTGGGCGTGAAGGTGATCCGCGTCGACGCCGAAGAGCAGTTCATGGGCCACTTGGCCGGCGTCACCGACCCGGAGCAGAAGCGCAAGATCATCGGCCGCGAATTCGTTGAAGTGTTCCAGGTCGAGTCTGGCAAGCTGGTCAACGCCAAGTGGCTGGCGCAGGGCACCATCTACCCGGACGTGATCGAATCGGCCGGCAAGGGCAAGAAGGGCCAGACCATCAAGAGCCACCACAACGTGGGCGGCCTGCCGGAGACCATGAAGCTCAAGCTGCTCGAACCGCTGCGCGAACTGTTCAAGGACGAAGTGCGCAAGCTGGGCGTCGCGCTGGGCCTGCCGCATGACATGGTGTACCGTCACCCGTTCCCGGGTCCGGGCCTGGGCGTGCGCATCCTCGGCGAAGTCAAGAAGGACTACGCCGACCTGCTGCGCCGCGCCGACGCGATCTTCATCGAAGAATTGCGCAACACGCCGTACGAGGCGGTGATCGTGCCGGGCTTCGACCAGGACAGCGTGCCGACCAACTGGTACGAGGCGACGTCGCAGGCGTTCGCGGTGTTCCTGCCGGTCAAATCGGTGGGCGTGATGGGCGACGGCCGCACCTACGAATACGTGGTGGCGCTGCGCGCGGTGCAGACGCAGGACTTCATGACGGCGCACTGGGCGCACCTGCCGCACGCGCTGCTGGGCAAGGTGTCGAACCGCATCATCAACGAAGTGCGCGGCATCAACCGCGTGGTCTACGATATCTCGGGCAAGCCGCCTGCGACCATCGAGTGGGAGTGAAGTTTCCATAGGAAAACTTGGTCTCTTTGGAGAAGCTCGCTTTGGCGAGCTTTTTTTATGTCGCCCGCTAAGTGGTTGCAGCTATATAGACGTGCTGGAGTCGCCGAGAAGTCCTGCGCTGCGAGCCACGAGATGCTTGTGCTTCAATTCAAGATAAAGGGCTGCCTCAGCAGAGGCGTGACCATCGTCGGGATCTTTCTCCCACTCCCAAAAGAACAGTGATTCCGCTAAGCTCAGGCCGGCGAACACCTCATCCCCATCCTGATCCAGCACCAGCGAACCCGATGCGCGCAATTTAGCGCGCGTTGTGGCATCAATGTCCAACATGGTCTTCCCCGGAGAATCGCTGTCCGCAAATTATATCGAAACGGATTATCCGCAGCGTACGATAGGGGCGGGCAATGGCGCGGAAGGTGACATGCCGTCCGCAATCCAGATGAAGTGTCTTCCTGCCCCGGATCGTTATGTTAGGAAACGCACGGACACATCGCTCCAAATGGGCAAGCATCGCAGCTTGCGTCGGTTCGATGGCGTCAATGCCCGGATCGACGCGATGCGTCGTGAGCCTTATTTCGGCGCCGGGTCACATAGGAAGGCCCGCCTGCCATGATGCACGATTTTCTTTTTGCCCATCGAAGTGAGCTGGAGCGGCGTTGCCGCGAAAAAGTTCTTTCCCGTCCAGATCGATCGCCCAACCAAGCGCAACTCGAACAGGGCATTCCCATGTTCCTGGACCAGCTGATTCGCACCCTGCGCGCGGAAAGCCGGGGAGCGATGGCCGTATCTCTGGCGGTGTCCGGCCCGGCGTCCGGCGCCCCCGATCTGCGCGCCGAGTTGGGCACTTCCGCCGCCATCCACGGCGCCGATCTATTGCTGCTGGGGTATTCGATCAACGAGGTGGTCCACGATTACGGCGACCTCTGTCAGGCTGTGTCGGATCTTTCGATCGATCTCGATGAGAAATTTGAGACCGAGGAATTCCGCACGCTGAATCGCTGCCTGGACAACGGAATCGCCGGCGCTGTCAGCGCGTTCAGCGAAAAGCGCGACCTGGTGATCGCCGATGAACAGGCATTGGAAACCAACGAGCGCTTGGGATTTTTTGCCCATGAATTGCGTAATCACCTGAACACGGCGCTTCTCGCGCTCGCTGCCATCAAGTCGGGCAATGTCGGCTTGACTGGCGCCACCGGCGGGGTCTTGGACCGCAGCCTGGTTGGCCTGCGAGGTTTGATAGACCGCTCGCTGACGGAAGTCCGTATCGGCCCCGGTATGACATTGCGCCGCTCGGTGTTCAGTCTGGCCAATTTTATCGGCGAGGTGAAATACTCCGCCGCGTTGGAGGCGGAACTGTTGAAGTGCAGCTTCCACGCCGAGCCCGTTTCCGCGATGCTTAAGGTCGATGCAGACAAGGACTTGCTTTTTTCCGCTTTGGGTAATCTGCTGCAAAACGCCTTCAAATTCAGTGGGCCGGATGGCGTTGTCAGGCTCAGCGTCGATGCCGGTATCGAACGTATCCGTATCAACGTCAGTGATAACGGGCCAGGCATGAGTGCCGAGGCGGCGAAAAATATGTTCCTGCCATTTACACAGAGCGGTTCCAACAAGAGCGGTCTCGGCCTGGGTCTCTCCATTGCAAGACGGAGCGTGGAGGCGAATGGCGGCACGCTAACCGTCACAAGCGTTCTCGGCCTGGGGTGCGTGTTCACCATCGACCTACCGCGAAGAAATCCTCCTGCTGAAAACCCGGCCTGACCTTAGACCGAAGATCGCCATTCAAAAATACGAAATTCGGCGCAACGGAGCTGCGCGGGCGCGTCAAGTTGACGGCCGCCAGTGCCTGTTGCGGCTTGCCTGGCGTTGCGTGCTTCGCCGCCAGCACGGATCGACCGCCGCCAGGGCGCGAATTTTTCAGCAAGCTTCTACTCGTCCCACCAAGGAGATATTGATGCCAAAAACAATGCAAGCCGCCGTCGTCGAGCACTTCGGCCAACCGCTGTCGCTCATCGAGGTAGCAGTTCCTCAACCTGGCGTCGGCCAGATTCTGGTCAAGACCGAAGCCTGCGGCGTTTGTCATACCGACCTGCACGCGGCCAACGGCGACTGGCCGCTCCAGCCCACGTTGCCATTCATTCCAGGGCACGAGGGGATAGGCATCGTGGTGGCGCTCGGCGCAGGCGTGACGGCGGTGAAGGAGGGCGACCGCGTCGGCGTGCCCTGGCTCTACTCGGCGTGCGGGCATTGCGAATACTGCCTTGCGGCGCGCGAGCCGGTTTGCGCCTCCGCCCAATTTGGCGGCTATACGAAAAACGGCGGCTTTGCCGAATTCATACTGGCTGATCCGAAATACGTCGCGCATATCCCCGCCACGCTGGGCGCGCGTGACGCGGCGCCGTTGATCTGCGCCGGGATCACCTCGTATAAGGGCATCAAGGAAACCCAGGCCAAGCCGGGGGACTGGATCGTCATTTCCGGCGTCGGCGGGTTGGGGCATCTGGCGGTCCAGTACGCGAAGGCGATGGGCTTGCATGTGTGCGCGGTCGACATCGATGACGGAAAGCTGGCACATGCCAGGCGCCTGGGCGCGGAGGCGGTGGTCAACGCCCGTTCGGAAGACGCGGTCGACGCCGTCAGGAAGGCCACCGGCGGCGGCGCGCATGGCGTGCTGATCACCGCGCCTTCGCTTGCCGCGTTCAAGCAAGGGGTGGGGATGACGCGCAAGTGGGGCACCTGCGTGCTGGTGGGCTTGCCGCCGGGCGAGTTCCCCACGCCGTTGTTCGACGTGGTCGCCAACTGCATTACGATACGCGGCTCATTCGTGGGCAACCGGCTCGACATGGCGGAAGCGCTGTCGTTCGCGGTCGATGGCAAGGTGAAGGCGGATATCGAGCTGCAGCCGCTGTCGGCGATCAACCAGGTCTTCGAACGGCTCGGGCGTGGCGACGTGCCTTCGCGCGTCGTGATCGATTTCGCCGCCTGAAAGCGGCGCCGGGCGGCGCACACGGCCACGGCCCGGCGCGGGCTTATCCGCTCAACCGGCCACCTTGAGGTTGTCGACGACCGTGTGCACGCCCGTGGTCCCCCAGGCCGCATGGCGCACCAGGTCTTTCTCCGACCAGCTTGGCACGCTGCCGTTCAACGTCACGTCGCCATTGTCCACCGCGACCTCAATGCTGTCCGCTTCGTCGCGCACGCGTCGCTTTAACGCTGCGTCGATCGCCGATTTCACCCGCGTTGAGGAAATCTCCCGCCGCAGCGTGACTTGATTGCTGACCGCTGTCACGCCCAGCATGTGGCGTACCAGTTCCGCCGCCGCGCCGCGTTGGTAATCCCAACCGACCTCGCCGGACAAAGTGACACAGCCGTGCTCGACCGCGACCTTGATCGCACCGGCGGGTAAATAGACCGACCAGCGGAACACGTGCGCGATCGCCAGCGCGATGTCGACGTCGCTGCGCTGGCTCGATCCCGGCAGCACGATCTCGATATCGAGCGTCAGCGCGCGCACGCCGTGGACACGCTGCGCCGCCTGTTCGGCGTGCCATTTTTCGGCATAGCTGCCGACGCGACCTGTCAGCGTGACGACGCCATCCTTGACCATGACGCCGATGTCGCTGGCGTTGATCGAGGGTTCCCAGCGCAGTTCGTCGCTGACATCCTGCTGCACGTGTAGATCGGATTTCATGACCATCTTTCGGTGTGGATTGAGGGGACTTCGAGCATGCGCGCCAGGTGAGGGGGCATCAGTGTGCTTGCGCGCTTTCGCTCCGGGTCGCTGCGGCGCGCCTAGTGGACCACGTCCTTGAACTGCGCGTCCACGGCATCGTCGCCTGGCCCTGCAGGGGCGGGCTGCGGCTGGCCGGTGGCCTGCGCGCGCAGCGTCAGCGCAGCCTCCGACAGCGCGGCGGTGTGCGTTTCGATGGCGCCCAGCAGGCCGCCGTCGAGCGCCGATTCCAGCGCCATGATCAGCAACTCGACCGCGCGCACGGTGTCGGCGGCGGCCGACTTGCCCAGCGCGACCAGCGTCTTGCGCACCGCGTGAATTTCCCCCTCTCCCTTGTTGCGCGCCTCGGCCAGAAGGCGCAGCGCGTGGTCGGCATCGGCGTTCTGCGCCGCGTCCTGCACCATGGCGCGGATTTCCTGTTCCGTCAGCCCGGAATTGGCCTTGATGGTGATGCGGTTCTGCTTGCCGCTGGCCTGGTCTTTCGCGCCCACGTGGAGGATGCCGTTGGCGTCGATGTCGAAGCTGACGTCGATCTGCGGCATGCCGCGCGGCGACGGCGGGATGCCCTCCAGATTGAATTCGCCCAGCGCCTTGTTGCCGGCGGCGATCTCGCGCTCGCCCTGGAATACCTTGATGGTCACCGCCGCCTGGTTGTCGTCGGCGGTGGAGAATACCTGCGAGAACTTGGTGGGAATCGTGGTGTTCTTGTGGATCATCTTGGTCATCACCCCGCCCATGGTTTCGATGCCCAGCGACAGCGGCGTCACGTCGAGCAACAGCACGTCCTTGCGTTCGCCGGACAGCACCGCGCCCTGGATGGCGGCGCCGACCGCGACGGCCTCGTCCGGGTTGACGTCCTTGCGCGGTTCCTTGCCGAAGAATTCCTTGACCTTCTGCTGCACTTTCGGCATGCGCGTCATGCCGCCGACCAGGATGATGTCGTCGATCTGGCCGACCGCGATGCCGGCGTCCTTGATCGCCGTGCGGCATGGCGCGATGGTGGCCTCGATCAGGTCTTCGACCAGCGATTCCAGCTTGGCGCGCGTCATGGTCATGCTCATATGGATGGGCGCGCCGTTGGCCATGGCGAGGTACGGTTCGTTGATATCGGTCTGCTGGGTGGAGGACAGTTCGATCTTGGCGCGTTCGGCCGAGGCCTTGATGCGCTGCAGTGCGATCGGATCTTTTTTCAGGTCGACGCCGTGGATGCGCTTGAAGTCATCGAGGATGTGGTCGATGACGCGCTGGTCGAAGTCTTCGCCGCCGAGGAAGGTGTCGCCGTTGGTCGACAGCACCTCGAACTGTTTTTCCCCGTCGAGCGCGGCGATTTCGATGATGGAGACATCGAAGGTGCCGCCACCGAGGTCGTACACGGCGATCTTGCGGTCGCCGCTCTGGCTCTTGTCCATGCCGAAGGCCAGCGCGGCGGCGGTCGGTTCGTTGATGATGCGCTTCACATCCAGTCCGGCGATGCGGCCGGCGTCCTTGGTGGCCTGGCGCTGCGCGTCGTTGAAATAGGCCGGCACGGTGATCACCGCCTCGGTGACCTTTTCGCCCAGGTAGTCCTCGGCGGTCTGCTTCATCTTGCGCAGCACCTCGGCCGAGATCTGCGGCGGCGCCATCTTTTTGTCGTGCACGCTGATCCAGGCGTCGCCGTTATCGGCCTTGACGATCTGGAACGGCATCAGGCCGATATCCTTCTGTACCTCGTTTTCGTCGAACTTGCGGCCGATCAGGCGCTTGACGGCGAACAGCGTGTTTTTCGGGTTGGTGACAGCCTGGCGCTTGGCCGACGCCCCGACCAGGATTTCGCCATCCTGCTGGTAGGCGATGATCGAGGGCGTGGTACGTGCGCCCTCGGCGTTTTCAATCACCTTGGGGTGGCCGTTTTCCATCACCGCCACGCAGGAGTTGGTGGTGCCGAGGTCGATGCCGATAATTTTGCTCATGAGGTGCTTTCATTGGTGGTCTGGTTAGTGCGGCAAGCGGGCGCGCAGGTCATGGCGCTCTTTGTTGCGCATCAGAGATGCCGCGCCCGCTTCCCGGCGGCGCATGGTCAGGCGACGGTGAGCTGGTCGATCACGCTGTGGACGCCGGCCGTGCTCCACGCCGACTGGCGGGCCAGATCGCGCTCGGTCCAACTCGGCACGATCCCGGTCAAGGTCACTTCCGCGCCATGCACCGCCACCTCGATCAGGCGCGTGTCCTGGTGGGCCCGGCGCTTGAGCGAGGCCTCGATCCTGGCCTTCACGGCCGCCGGCGAGACGCTCGGCTTGATGACAATCTGGTTGCTCACGCCGGTCACGCCCATCAAATAGCGTACCGCCTGCACGGCGGCGTCGCGCTGGTAGGGCCAGCTGACCTCACCGGTCAGCGTCACGTGACCGCCTTCCACCAACACGTGCGCCGTGTTATCGGTCAACGCCGTCGACCATAACAGCGCGTCTTCCACCGCGCGCGCGATATCGCCGTCGTCGCGCCGGCTGGCGCCTGGCAGACGCACGTCCATTTCAACGGCCAGCGCGCGCACGCCGCCGACCCGCTGGGCCGCGCGTTCCGCGTCCCATTTTTCGGCGTAACTGTCGACGTGGCCCGCCAGCGTGACGATGCCGTCCTTGACCTCGACACCAATCGCGGCGGCGTTGACGGCGGGCTCCCAGTCGAGTTCGGCCAAGACATCTTGTTGCAGTTGCAGATCGGTTTTCATGATGGGCTTTCGTTTCGTTGATCGAAACCACAGCCTGCGCGCCGGTCCCATCCGGATCAGTGTGCTGCCGCGCTTTGGCGCCGCGTGCCGCCTCCCGCGCTAAAAAAGATCGAGTTCGGCCTGGGTGTCGTCGGCCGAATCCGGATCGTCGGGCTGGTCTTCCCGGCGGCGTTCAGCGCCGGCGAGGCGCCGCGCGCCGCCCTCGTGGCGTGCGCGCCACGGGTGCACCACGCCGGCCTGCGCCAGCGGTAGCTTGGGAATCAATCCTGCCGTGGCGTGCCGCACCACCTCGTAGCATTCGCACACATGGCTGTGCAGTCCGGTGCGTTGCAGTACTTCGACGTGGCCGCGGCGCCATTTGATGATGTCGAGTTGCTGCAGTCGGCCAGCCGCCTCGGTCACCGCCTCGCGCCTGACGCCGAGGATCGCCGCCAGCGCCTCCTGGGTGATGGCGAGCTCCCGCGTCGGCGAACGGTCGAGCATCTGCAGCAGCCAGCGGCATAGCCTTTGCTCGGTCGTGTGATGGCTGTTGCATACCGCCAGCTGCGAGATCTGCGTCAGCCGGGTCTGGGTGTAGCGCAGCAGCAGCCGCAGCAGTGGCCCCTTGTGATAGAACTCCTCCATCAGCCGGGTGGCGCTGAGGCGATAGGCGTAGCCCGCGAGCTGGACGATGGCACGGGTCGGCGCGCTGATGCCGCCCATGAACAGCGACACCCCCAGCAATCCCTCGTTGCCGATGCTGGCGATTTCCGAGGTGGCGCCGTCTTCGAGCACATAGTCGATCGAGATGGTGGCGGTGGTCGGGAAATACACATACATCATCTTCGCGCCCATTTGATACAGGACGTGTCCTCGCTCCATGTTGACCAGTTCCAGATAGGGCGACAGCCGATGGAACTCGGTCAGGTCCAGCTCCGCCAGCAGGCGGTTCTGGGTGGGATTCTGTTTTAATTTCATACAAATACCCTTCATCGTGCCATCGCAATATCCCTACGGTGTCATTCCTCACTTCAGGCTGCGCGTATAACCCAGGGAAATCTGTGTGGTGTCGCGCTTTCACGACGGCAGGGACAATGGCGTGTTGCGAATACGGCGCGGCGCGTTTTATCCGGAGCTTGTGCGCGCCGGCACACAGATCTCCTGAACGTGCCGATCAATGATCAACCATCTTAATCCGCGATGTTGCGTGACAGATGACGTAGCCTGATAAGGTAACCAATGAAAAAACAAGCGCAGAAGCCGCTGAAGGGCCTGGCGGCGATGAGGTATCTTCAAATCGAGGGCGCCAGCGCGCCGCAGCGGACCATGGCGCTCGCGCACGTGGAAGCGGCGCTCGACGAAGGCCTCGCCGAAAGCTTCCCCGCAAGCGATCCGCTGGCCATCGATACACGTCCACCGCAACAACGCGAGCAAATGCGGGCTGGATTGCTGGCGATGCAAGCGCAGGACATCAGTTGCATCATCGAATACGAGAACTTCATTATCGAGCTGAATGCCGAACAGCGCAGTGCCGAGTGGTTTCCAGTGTTTCAGATTGTCAAAGACGGTATCATCGTCGTGCCGTGGACGACGCCAACCGTGGCGGCCGCACCGACGAAGGAACGCGCCATCGAGGTCGCCGCAGCGCGGGCCGTCACCGACATCCGGGGCGGGCTGGCGACGGCCTTTTGTTGACGCCGGCATGCTTGCCCGCCCGGAAGTCGCCCTGGCAGGCGCATCACCCAACTGATGGTATCGCCGATGGCATCGAATTGTTCAACCAGGGGAAAACGCAGCTAAATCAGCCATTTATAGTTCTCATTTATAATCAAGTGGGAATGATTTGATGTCTGGCAACTGCTGGCATTAACAGGCAGTAAAACCCATCTAAGCCCGTGATTTCACGGGCTTTTTTGTTGTTATGTCTGGCACTGTCTGGCAACGATTAGCACGTCTAAGCAATGTTTTTTCATGGCATTCTTAATGGTATGATCTCGCAACGATGCCATGATTGGGAGTCCATGCCATGCGGTGGTGGTGAGTCGTGTCATGGTATCGGTTTTGTATAAAGGCTTTAAATTCAATGTTTTACGTGGAAATTTGATGCCCTTTTCGATCGATCATGGTATTTCTGGCCTTTGCTGAATGGATACCATGTTCGTTTGCTGGCCGGATTGACCCTCTCAGATTGACCCTCCCTCCAGGCCCGCGCGAACGCCGCGACCCTGTCGTAAGACCCCTCGAACCCCAATTCCTTTAGGTTCTCATGGATCTGTTTCAGCGTGCGCCGCTGCTTGCGCGACTTGGCCGCCTCGGTCTTGAGGAGCGCTGAAAGCTGGAACGCGTATTTGTCGATGGCGCGGGTGGAGCGCCGCTCAGCGTAGGCTGGCTCTATGGTTTCCGAGCGCAGATAGCGTCGAACGGTGTTTCTGGAGATGCCCAACCGCCTAGCTATCTCTCTCAATGGGATCTGCTCGCGAATGTGCCAGCGTCGAATAATGCCTAGTAATGCCACGTCGATCACTCCAATTCCCCGCTCAATGTCATGAGCAGGATTGTGTCTTAAACGTGGGTCAGATTCGTTTGCAAATTATGCGGCAAAGTGGGTCAGATTTCGCTGCAAATCAACAATGCCGCCCTTGTGAGATTTAGGATCGAATTTCTAAGCTATAAAAGAAGGGGAGCGCCAGCTCCCCTTCCTTTCAATAATGGTGGAGGCACGAAATGATGATTAATTCCTCATCATGCACTTCATAGACTAGCCGATTAGTTTCGTCAATTCTCCTCGACCAGCAGCCACTAAGACTATGTTTCAATGCTTCAGGTTTACCAACACCAACAAAAGGATCTCTGAGTGTGGCCTGGATCAGATCGTTAATGCGTTTGAGTGTTTTCCTATCTTGCGTTTGCCAGTAGATGTAGCTTTCCCAAGCCTCATCCGTGAACTTCAAGTTGCGCATGTTGCGGTTCCTCTGCGTCGGAAATGTTGATTAATTCCCGATGCTTCGCTTGGCCTGAACGTGCCTGAACGATGGATTTGGCAAGGTGAGCTGCATTAGTTGGCGAACTCAGCAGATGCACAGTTTCCATGAGGCTGCTGTAATGATCGAAGGACATGACTACTGCATCTGGCGCGTCTCTACGTGAGATGATGGTTACGTCAGCATCCTCAACCACTTGGTCGATAACAGCTCGAAGGCTGTTGCGAGCATCGGAAAAGTTGATGATTCTCATTTGTTACTCCGTTCTTTCAATACTTATCAGTGTCAGTAGTAGTCGTCAGCGTCAGTAGTAGTCGTCAGCGTCAGTAGTAGTCGTCAGTGTCAGTAGTAATCGTCAGTGTCAGTAGTAGTCGTCAGTATCAGCAGTAGTCGTGAGTATCAGCAGTAGTTGTCAGTGTCAGCGAGAACTTCGAACGGCATTAACATGTACGATAAATCGTACATGTGCAAGTATATCGCAAATCTCGCGGATGGCAAGCTTATGGTTAGCGATGAGCGAGGCGCGCAGTGACTCACGCTCGTCGAAGCTAAGATATTAAAGTTGCTAGTTCTGCTATTTTTCTGTAACCTGCGCAAGACTGTTTCGGGGTCGGGCATCGTCTGACAGGTTCGGGCATCGTCGAGCATCTGGTATTTGCGGTCTGATCGCACAGAACTAGTTGCGTTGATGCGGAAACTGATACAGAATCACATCAGTATTGAATCAATTGGGGGAAGTATGCGGACTACCGTTACGATAGACGATGAGCTCTACAACAGAGCGCTCGCGTTGGCGGACCCCTCTATGGACAAGGCCGATCTCTTTCGCGAGGCCGTCAAGACCTTTGTTCGCGTGCGGGCCGCCAAACGCTTGGCCGCGCTGGGCGGCGCGATGCCGGAGATGCCTGAGGTGCCGCGGCGTCGGCCGGAACCATTTCCATGAGCGGTGTCCTGGTCGATACGTCGGTGTGGATTGCGCATTTTCGGAACCGCAACGCGGCGCTGGAGGACTTGCTGATCCGCGACATGGTGTTGACGCATCCAATGGTGATAGGTGAGATCGCCTGCGGCAGTCCGCCGGCCCCGAGGGCACAGACGCTGGAAGATCTGGGACTGCTCAACCTGATCCAGGATGCCGGTTTGCAGGAAACCGTGGCGTTCATTGAGCGCGAATCCTTATACGGGCTGGGTTGCGGTCTGGTGGATTTAGTCTTGTTGGCTTCAACGTTGATTACGCCTGGCACAACCCTGTGGACGGTGGATAAGCGGCTTGCCGGCTTGGCCGAGCGATTCGGCATCGGACACCGCCCAGCGGTGCATTGAAGGCCCACATCGGGAAGAGCCTCGCTAACGTGATGGTATGCGCTTGCGATGCCTGAAGGATGTGCTTTGTTTTCAAAGCATTAGCGGGTCAAGCGATAATCGGGGGTAGCCAAGCCTTTCCAGGCGTCGATACCCTTCTCGCACGCCAAAATCATCCACGGGGAGGAAATCGGGGCGCTCCATGGGAAGAAGTGTTATGGCGTCAGCGCAGTATCGATTGGCGCCAATAGCATAGTAAGGCCAACTCGCGCACTCTATACTGCAGACTTTCTCACTGATACAGGAACATCAGCATGCGTGCTTCAGAACTTTTCCCCGATCACCTCAATCAAGGCGACTTCAACGGCGTCACGGTCCGCAAGGGCACTGTCGGCGCCTTCATCATGAATGCCAAGGCGCTCGCTGCGCCGTCGATTACGCCCGAAGCGCGTGCCGAGGCCGAACGCGACATCATCGAAGCCCTGCCGGCCTTGCGTGCGGTGGGTTTGTTCGATGTCCTGGAAGTGCGCGACGAGCTCCTGCGCGCGTTCGTCGACGCAAACTAAGCATCAAGGGCCGGCGCTGCAGCTTGGAAAGGCATTGACTACTTTGCGTGAGAACAGGGCCAGCACGGTTGCCAAATACAGCCAGCCGGCGTCGGTGCGGATGTATGTGATGTCGCTGACGTACGCCAGGTTAGCCGCGCTTGGATTGAACTGCCGGTTCAGCACGTTGGCGGCCACTGGCAGGCCGTGCTTGCTGCCTGTCGCATGGATGAACTAGCGCTTCCAGACGGGCGCAAGTGGCCGGGATGCGCCATAATCAAGCGTCGATAACTTGTTGCGGCCAGTCCATGTCGTCTTTCCTGCTCTCACCGACCACCGCATCGGCGCTCGACGGGCCGCTGATCGTAGCGGTAACGCAGCACGAGACGACCGCGCGTATCACTGATCGCCATCAGCATGCCCGTGGGCAGTTGCTCGGCGCTTCCCAAGGCTTGCTATCGGTCGATGCGGGCAACAGCCGATGGGTGGTCCCCGCCACCCATGCGGTCTGGATACCGCCCGACGTGCCTCACGGCGTGCGTTCGCATGGACCGTTCGTGGGCTGGAGCGTATATGTGACGACGTCGGCCTGCGCCGACCTGCCAGGGGAACCGTGCATCCTAACCACCTCCGGCCTGCTGCGCGAGGTGGTGGCGCGCGCAGCAGGCTGGGGCGATGTGGCGCTGGATGCGCCGCAGTTGCGTCTTGCGCACGTGATCCTCGATGAAATCCGCACGCTACCGCGTGCGTCGCTCGGCCTGCCAATCCCGCAGGAACCACGCTTGCGGCGGATTGCGCTGGCCTTGTCGGAACAGCCGGCGGATAATCGCCGCCTGGAGAACTGGGCCGCCTGGGCGGCCATCGCCCCGCGAACGCTCACACGCCGTTTCGTGGCGGAGACGGGGTTTAGCTTCACCGAGTGGCGCCAACGCGTGCGGCTGCTGCGGGCGTTGGAGTTGCTGGCCGCCGGCGAGCCCGTGACCACCGTGGCGCTGGAGTTGGGCTACGACAACGTCAGTGCCTTCATCGCGCTGTTCCGGCGCACCTTTGGGGTGACGCCGGGAAAGTGGGTAGGCAATCGCACCGACTAATATGTATTGACCTGTCAAGTGCTTCGATAAAAGGCCGCCTGCTGTGTCAGAGCGTCAATTTCGAGCATGGCATCTTCAGAGCAACGCATTCCTCCGGTGTGACGAGATTCTTCTGCACCGTATACCCATCGCCGGTTGAGATCGAGTTGTACCGTCGCGCCAGGCTCATCGACAAACCGGCCTACCTGTGAAAGCTCGCTGCTCAACGCCAGCGTGTCTTCGATCAGGCGCGTCCCAGGGAATGCCTGTTCGACTTGGGCCGCAGCGGATATGAGCCGGGGAAGATTCAGTATGTCCTCTTCATGAAATTGGACCTGAATATGATTTTTTACCTTAACCAATTCCTCTTATGGAAACACTCCGTTTCTTGCGCTAATTGCGCTTTTTAGTGCTGTGATGGCTGGAGCAAGAATCGGAGTGCGGCTAAATGCTTCTTGGGCGACAGTGTCACTCATAGGATCCACCCGTTGATACCGCGATCGGCGACGAACGAAGGGGGTATCGGCGATACGGTTGGACCCAGCCCAAAACAGGAGCAGACAGTTGAACACGAATAAATTCTCCGTTGCCAAGACACGCGACCGCAGCTTCGCCACTGAGCCGGTTTTATCAAGAGAGCTTTTGGAGAACGGTGCATACCACCACCTATTCGCTAGCGCCTCCTCAGCCGTACCTTTTCTCACGGAACGCGAACGCGTCGCATCCTTGCAGGAAATGCTATTGCAACGTCCTGTTGGACCGGTCTGGGTATTTGGGTATGGTTCGCTCATCTGGAATCCCGCATTGCGCTACGTTGAGCGACGCTCTGCGATAGTTCAGGGATGGCACAGATCGTTTTGTCTTTCGATGAAGGCAGGTCGAGGATCGCCGGATAAACCAGGGTTGGCACTCGGTCTGGAATCGGGAGGCTCCTGTACAGGCAGCGCGTATCGCATCGATGAGCATCTGGTTGAGAGCGAATTGACACTGCTTTGGCGGCGAGAGATGTTTAGCACTGGCTATCTACCGCGCTGGGTGGATTTATTGGATCAAGATGGCATCATCTTCGGAAGCGCGATCACGTTCATCATCAATTCTGCTAGCTGCCAATATGCCGGACAGCTTTCTACGGAGGTTGTGGCGGAGAGGCTGGCTACTGCATTCGGCCGGCTCGGAAGTGCTGCCGATTACTTGTTTCGAACTTGTGCTGGCCTGCGTAACAATGGTATCCCGGATTCGCAGTTGGAAGCTCTGTCCTATCGCGTCGCACTGCTGCAGAGAGCCGGTGCGATACCGAATGCGAGCGTATGATAAAGTGAATCTTTGCCCGGCGATTCAAGATGACAGCAAAACCAAGCACTGAGCTGGCAACCTGGCGCAACGAACATTTGCCAGGCACCGTGTTTTTGCGCGCAGATTATCGGCGCCAGCACTTCGACCGCCATTTCCACGAAGAATACGCAATCGGTGTGATCGATAGCGGCTGCCAGGCCTTTGAATACGACAAGGGGCGCCGGCTCGATATGCCTTCCGGTTCGGTGGCGTTGATCGCGCCCGGCGTTGTGCATTCCGGCTGGCCTGGCAGCGAGAACGGCTGGCGCTATCGCATGATGTATCCCGGTGCGGCGCTGGTGCGTGCCGCACTCGACGATTTGTTCGGCGACTTGCAGGCTGCCCATTTCCATCGTCCCGTGGTCATCGACGCCAGCCTGTACCAGCGGTTGGGCCGCCTCCACGACGCCGCTGCAGATCCGCACGCCGATGCACTCGAACTCGAAGCGCTGTATCTGAGCGTGATCCACGACGCCTTCGCCCGCCATGCCGGCACGCGCCCTCAACCTGCGGCCGCACGCCACGTGCCGGCCATCGCGCGCGTGCGCGAACTGCTGGCCGGAGAATCCGCGCGCTCCATTACCATTGCTGAACTCAGCCAGGTGAGCGGAATGGGCAAGTTCCAGGTGATCCGCCAGCAGTTCG
>Ga0247742_10001336_pt1 | contig 17479 bp, 20 predicted proteins | sample UWRJL208509C2_FD_180944 | JGI IMG/M metagenome (GOLD analysis project Ga0247742, IMG submission 180944) | Plant litter microbial communities from Arlington Agricultural Research Station in Wisconsin, United States - UWRJ-L208-509C-2 | ecosystem: Environmental > Terrestrial > Plant litter >... | reverse complement strand
TACCATTTAAGGATTGTGTGGATCCATTTTAACCTAATTTAAAAAATACAACATCATGAAACTACAACTACTTACAGCTGCATTAATTGCAGGCGCAATTTTTTCAGCTAATGCACAACAAGTATATGGCGAGGACTTTTTTGTCGACCTGGGTGTCGGTGGATTTAATTCTGGCACTATAAATGGCCAGAATGGATGGTCAACAATTACAGATGATGGTCAGGTATTTTCGGGCTGTAATGTATCAGAAGATATTCCCCATTCCCTTACATCAACATGGGATTTTTTAGGTCCGGATGCGTTGAGTATCGAAGCCGATAATAATTTCTCTGCTTCAACAACCGGTACAACATTTGGATGTTTTGGCCCTACCCTATTTAACGGCCCTGTAATTACAGAATCAGGAACATTGTCTACAATGGTAATGATAAATAAAGATGATGATCCTGCGACTACAGGTGCCACATATGCCATCGAAATGCTTGATAGTGAAAACATCACATCAAGTGTATTATTTCTGCCTGATGGCAGTATACAAGTACTGGATATTATAGAAGGTGTACCCGCATATGTTTTTGCAAATACTACCTGGTCTGACCAGGAATGGTTCCAGTTTACAATAAACTATGAATTCCTGCAAAACCACATTTCCTATATTATAAATGGCGTAAGCATTTATGAGGGAACCCCATTGTTTGGAGTGCAGTTACAACGCTTCGCTTTTCTGCATGATAACAACAATGGATCAAAAGCATATTTTGACAGTATTTTTGCATTTGCTGACGAATCCCTCAGCACTGCCGAAACAACAAAATCGAAAGTAATGGTTTTCCCAAACCCTGCTCAAGGAAGCTTTACAATCTCAGATAACAATGCTGATTTAGAAACACTTAAAATTTTCGATCTCAACGGGAGACTTGTTAAAACACTGCCATTAAACAACAGTATCAATCCACGAATTGATATTGCTGACCTTTCTAACGGCCTTTATTTATTAGACATCCATTCTGCAAATGGGGTAACCAAAACAAAATTTATCAAAAACTAAGATAATAAAAAGACCTGAAAATAAAGTTGTCATATAAATAACTTTCACCATTTAAAACGTAAGCATTAAATAATGGTAAATAGCAAAAAGCCTTCAATTGAAGGCTTTTTGCTTATCTGGAAAATACACCACTGCATTGTAAATGACTCGTTACTTTTGCAAAACAGTTTCGTTACATTATTTTGTCGATTTGAATACTAGTGCATTCAACTTACTTATTATAGGATTTTCTCCTAATTGAGCAATAAATTCACTTTCAAGTCTTCTTAAGATAGCTGGTAATAACTCAGGCGTATTGTCCTTGATTATTTTAATAATTGGCAACCCTTCTATAAAGCCTGTGGCTGCCAGGGCAGCTGTGCTGCTTTTACCTGTTTTAATAACCGTAGCAGCAATATTGTCTTCAAATCCTGCAAGTTCCAAAAGCCTCAGGACAACATTCACGTCATCTAAGTTAAACGGCCCATCTTTAAAAATTCTGGCGTTTTTTTCCCCCATCAGTTCGTTAACGACAGTACTGGTGATATTCCATACCGGGTTTTCTTCAATCGGACCCCAGGTGTTAAAAATCAACGTCCCGCCAGTTCTCAATACACGGCGCATTTCTTTTAGCGCACCTGGTTTGTCAGGGGCAAACATGATTCCAAATTGGCACACAACAACATCAAAAGAGGCATCTGCAAACGGCAAATCCATCATATCGGCTGTTTGATATTCTATATCTCCAAATGAAATTCGTTCTTTAGCGATAGCAAGCATTCCCGGATTAAGATCCGTTGCAACAAGTTTAGCTCCTTCGGGCAAACGTGCACCAAGGTGTTTAGTTACACGTCCGGTACCGCTTGCTATTTCAAGCACATTTCTTACTCCTGTAAAGTCAATTCTGTCCAAGATGTCCAATGCATAAGGCTCGAAAACAAACGGGCCTAAAATGTCATCATAATTTTGCGCAATTGCGTCGTTAAAAATTATCGGATTTTGATTCATGATTTCTAATTTAACTGTGGTTAATAGGTTACTTATTCTACACTACAAAGTAACGACCGTATACTTTTATAAACATTCACAATTGTTAAGAAATGAACATCATGAAATAGTAAATCCCTGCCAATTAAAAGATTTGGAAGAAAATCAACTGGTAAATAGGTGTTTTTTGTGACGGTAAGCTGTGCTCTGGTTAACAGGTGTAACGCCCATCCCACTTATTTTATCCTTCTAACTCACCAAAACTAATTGACGTAAATAAAACGAATAGAAGTAATTGTTTAGTTTCATCAAAAAACAAAAAAGACTATCTCAATTTTGGCTACGACAATTGTGGATTTGGCTAAATTATCTTCCTCCTATCTTCTGAATTTTGTTACATACTATTAAATAAAAATAATTATGTCAACAAAAAGCAAAATTGCACTAGTAACAGGGGGCAGTCGTGGTCTGGGAAAAGATATGGCTATAAACCTGGCAAAAAAAGGATTGGACGTGGTTTTGACCTACAACAATCAAAAAGAAGAAGCAGAAAATGTTGTAAAACAAATTGAAGAGCTAGGTCAAAAAGCAATAGCTTTAAAACTAGATGTATCCAATATTTCGGGTTTTGATTTGTTTACAAAAAATCTTTCTGCCGAATTATCAAATCATTTCAAAGCTGACAAAATTGACTTTTTAGTCAATAATGCTGGCTTTATTCACTATGCGAATTTTGCAGAAATAAGTGAAGCTCAATTTACCGAAATGGAAAATGTTCATCTTAAAGGGCCATTTTTCCTTACTCAAAAGCTTTTATCATTATTAAATAACAATGGCGGTATTGTTAATGTTTCTTCTGGACTTACCCGATTTTCAACACCTGGATTTGCAGCCTATGCAGCATTTAAAGGAGCAATGGAAACACTTACAAAATATCAGGCAAAAGAATTAGGAGAAAGAAGAATCAGAGTAAACATTGTAGCACCTGGCGCAATCGAAACCGATATTATGGGGGGCACAGTTCGTGATAATGCAGAAATGAATCAATACCTGGCTTCTCAAACTGCTTTAGGAAGAGTTGGTTTGCCTCACGATATAGGAGGCGTTGTGGCTTTTTTATGCACTGATGAAGCAGGCTGGATTAATGCGCAACGAATAGAAATATCTGGAGGATCTAATTTGTAAAAATCATTTGTAAAAGTTCAGTATTAAAATTTTATACTGAACTTTTAAACAATAAAAAAATAATGGAAAATATAGATCAAGAAATGGTAAAGGCTTTAACCAAAACAGAAATAGAAGCCATTGAAATATTTTACAGTGCTTGGAAACAACAACAACCTGAATTATTAGATGAAGTTTGCACTCCCGATTGGAAAGATATTCCATTAGCACCCAATCAAGAAAACGGTCCAAAAGGATTACAGTTAATAATGAAACAGTTTATAGGGCAATTTCCGGATATAGAAATTATCATTCACGAAATTTTTGGCACTCATGAACGCGCAGGCGTAAGAGCTTCACTTGAATTTACTCACAACAATGAGTTGCTTGGAATTCCAGCTACGAACCAAAAAGTGTCATTGGCTTTACACGAATTTCATCATTTGAAAGATGGGAAATTAACACACACCTGGCATTTAGAAGATTGGTTTGGACTATTGATACAAAGTGGTGCTCACTTTGGCAGCAGTCCCAATGATGGTTTATAATACTACCTTTTATAATAAATTATTTCACAAATGGTTAAACAAATAATCTAATTTTGTAGTATGCAAGTAGTAAGAATAAAATCCATTACAGAGTTTCACCGGTTTAGAGGTGTGTCTAATCCCGAGCATCCTTTAATTAGCTTGATTGACTATTCTAAAGTAAAATTTCCTGAAGATGGAAAACCAGTAAATATTGTAATGGATTTTTATTCTATTGCTATAAAACGAGATATTGGAGGTAAATTATATTATGGTCAGCAAGTATATGATTTTGATGAAGGTCTAATGTCATTTATTGCTCCAGGTCAAGTTCTTCGACTGGAAATAGACCCCAATACTCCAAACAATCAATCGGGTTATTTATTACAAATTCATCCCGATTTTTTATGGTTTTCGCCATTGGCGAAAACCATAAAAAAATATGAGTTCTTCAATTATTCAATTAGTGAAGCTTTATTTCTTTCTGAAAAAGAAGAAACCATTATCACCAATATTTTTGAGAACATTAAACAAGAATATCATACCAATATTGATCAATTTAGCCAGGACTTAATCATTGCTCAAATCGAATTGTTACTCAAATATTCCGATAGATTTTACAATCGTCAATTCCTTACACGAAAAATCAGTAACCATCAATTACTTTCAAGAGTGGAAGATTTTTTAAATAATTATTTCAATGACAAAAATCTTTCCGATAAAAGTTTACCTTCAGTTCAGTTTGTAGCCGAAAAATTGAATGTGTCTTCTAATTATTTAAGTAGTTTGCTTAAAATACATACAGGACAAAACACCCAACAACACATTCACAACAAATTAATTGAAAAAGCCAAAGAAAAACTTTCTACGACAGAATTATCAATTAGTGAAATTGCCTATGAACTGGGTTTTGAACACCCACAGTCGTTTAGTAAATTATTCAAAGCAAAAACTAAATTAAGTCCTTTTAAATTTAGGACTTCATTCAATTAATTCCAATCCTTCCAATTACCCAAATGATAATTGATAAATACGAAAATCATTTTCAATGCAATAATAAAAGAGGTTATCACCTATTTTGAGCAATCAAAAAACGAATGCTTATTTAAAATAAATTGCAGGAGTTTTGAGATTGAAAAAGAATTGGCTTTTCATATTGACCGACACACTTTGCAACGACTGTATCGCTCGCAAATGGAGTTCCTTTGAAACCGTAAGGAAAATCATTATTATAATAATTATCCTTGCTAATTCCCGGTTTTTATGAAATCCGATGTTGTTAACGGATTAGCATAGAAAGGAATAATATCTTTTAAAAAGGAATTTTGCTGTTCTTTAGTAAATGCAGATGAAGCATCATAGATAACGTTTGTACTGTAGCCCAGGTCATGCGCCTGACGCATTGTAGATTCAATACATAAATGCACGGCATTTTGCAAATCAGCTTGCATTGCATCCCAATTACCTGAACAGGCAGGTAAAGCTATCCAAGAACAGGACGGTGAGTGATATAATTGCGGCAAGGATCTACTTCATCCCTTTAGCGATGGTAACGGACACCATAAAATGATGTCCTAATTCTTTTGAAAGAACTTCTACAAAAACGTAATACCTTTTTTATTCCAAAAGTTAAGGCAGTCATTCGATACTTTAGCAGGATTATGCGAAAATTTTAGATAGAAAAGTTAGCTCGGATATCAATATCTCAAAAGAGAAGTTTCAGAATCCCTCATTCATAAATAGCAATTCTGAAATTAATAATCAACTGATATTTTCACTAATTTTGCTGTGTTTGATTTTCTCATGTATAAAAAATTATTTTTAAGCAAAGATTATCACATTGATAATAATTTATGGAACAATATAAACCACTAATTGAACACATCAACAAAAGGATTTTACTTAACGAAGATGAAATCTTTGAATTTATTTCTAGCTTTAAACTTACTAAAGTAAAGAAAAGACAATTTATTATTCAACCCGATTTTGTTCCTAAATATAGAAATTTTGTTGTACAGGGTGCCTTTAGGGCTTATGTTGTCGCAGATCAGGGAGAAGAACATACTATTCAATTTGCGGTTGAAGACTGGTGGATTTCGGATTATAGCGGTTATATCTATCAAAAACCAGCATCTATGTTTGTTATGGCAATGGAAGATAGTATCATATTGCAAATTGATTTTGAAAGTGAACAAAAGTTAAAAGCAAGCAATCATAAATATGAAACTTTTTTCAGAATAATGGCAGAACGTTCTTTTGCTGGAATGCAACGAAGACTTATAAGCAATCTAACTAAAACTGCTGAGGAACGTTATCAAGAATTTGAAGAAAAATACACTTTAATAGCAAATCGAGTCCCCCAATATGCACTTGCTTCTTTTTTAGGAATGACTACTCAATATATGTCAAAGCTTAGAAATAGTAGAGTTCATAAAAAAAGTTAATCTAGTTTCACTTATTTTATTAATCTAGTTACCCTTCATTTACTAATCTAGTTGATTGTATTAGCGGTAGTCTTTACCGCAACTTTGTAATGTCAATAATGACAACTAATTTTAATTACAAAGTATTATGAATACAACATCAAACAGAAGTTTTACAGTGCCTACTCGTGAAGAAGTTTCTTCAAACAATCAAAGTATTTTTGATAATCTACAAAAAGGTCTTGGCTTCGTTCCTAACTTATACGCCTACTTTGGTAAAAATGATACCGCTTTGGGTGATTATCTTGGATTTCAAAATCGTAAAAGTACCCTAAAAGCAAAAGAAAGAGAAGTTATTAATTTGGTAACCAGTCAAATTAATGGATGCCTTTATTGTCAGTCTGCACATACTGTGCTGGGTAAAATGAATGGTTTTACAGATGAACAAGTTTTAGAAATCCGTAGCGGTAAAGCTTCATTTGACAATAAGTTAGATGCTCTAGCAAAATTCACAGTATCAGTTGTTGAAAATCGTGGAAAGGCTTCTGGAAAAGCTGTTGAAGCATTTTTTGAAGCAGGTTATACCGAACCTAATATGATTGATGTAATTATTGTTGTTGGAGACAAAATCATCAGCAATTATATCCACAATCTAACAGGACTTGAAATCGACTTCCCATTAGCCGATAAATTATAATCATCAATAAATTATAAAATAAGTATCATGGAAAATACAGGAAATAAACTTGTTTCTACAACTAATAACGAAAATACATATCTAGAAACTCGTCTAAAAAAGCATAGAGATTTTTGGGGTTCTAAATTATCACCTGCTGAAAATGAAATCATGGAAAGACATATCGAATTTCTTCGAGAGTCTGGTGCAGTAAACAAAATTCTTAAGATAGGTTACGCTGCTCCTAATTTTAATCTTAAAAACCAACATGGAGAAATTATTTCGTCATCTGAATTATTAAAAAATGGTCCTCTAATAGTAAGTTTCTATCGCGGTAGTTGGTGTCCTTATTGTGTAGAGGAAGTAAAAGCCTTAAATACTTTTTACCCACAAATTCAAGAAACAAAAGCTGACCTGGTTGTTGTGTCCCCTCAGAGTTTTTCAAGAACAGAAAAACAAGCAAATGAAATCCATTTGAAATACAACCTGGTTGTTGATAATGATAATGAAGTAGGAAAAGCATTTGGCTTAGTATATGAGTTTCCACAATATTTAAAAGACCTTTATCAAGGAAGATTCAATAATAACATTCAGGAAATAAATGAGAGCTCTGCTTGGGAGCTTCCTATTCCGGCACGTTTTGTAATAGGTCAGGAGGGTAAAATTTTAGATGTTCAGGCAGATCCTGACTATCGTTTTCGTCCTGAACCGCTAACAACCTTAAACTTTTTAAAAAATTTAAACAACTAATAAAATGAAAACTTTAAAATTAACAGCAACAGTTTTGTTGTTATCCATATTGAGCGTAAACGGAGTTTACAGCCAATCAAACAATCAAGACAAAAATGCAAATTATGTAGCATTACAAGGCACATCAGTTTTTCCCGAAGGTATTATTACTTTGCCTAATAATGATATACTGGTAGGTGGCTTTGGAGATGGTTCAATTCAACGAATTGATAAAAACAATAAAGTCTCTTATTTCAGTAAATCAGGGGAAAATGGTATGGTTATAGCAGTTGGATTACACCTTGATACTAAAAATAATCGTCTTTGGGTTGCCAATTTTAACTTCAAAACTGAACGTGGAAATCCTGGAAGTCAATTCAAAGTATTTGATTACACCACAGGTAAATTATTAAAAACAATTCCAGAAAAATTTATCGATGGAGCCTTTTTTAATGAAGTAACAATGGATGACAATGGTACTGTCTATGTATCTGACACTTTTGGGCCTAAACTTTGGTCAACTACATTTGAATCAACTAATGCAGAGATTTTTGTAACAAATAGTTTGTTGAAAAATCCATCACCTGATCAACCTTTTGGTTTAAATGGATTAACTATTTCACCTGATCACAAATATCTTATTGCTTCTGTAATGAACAGAACACTTAAAGGTGGCGGAACATTGGTAAGAGTAAATTTAGCTAATAAAGAAGTATCATCAATTAAACTAAAAGAAGATGAAGCAACACGCTCCTTTTCAGGTTCTGATGGTATGTTTTTTTACAAAGGGCAACTTTTGATGGTAAATGTATATTCCAGTACTGGCGCAATTTTTACAGCTAACTTCAACAAAGACTATTCAGAGGCTACGCTTAAAATAAGAGACAAATTTCAAAGTGTTTATGATAGACCGACTGCTTCAACTATTCGTAACGGGAAGCTTTATACGGTCAACAGTCAGCTTAATCATATTATAGATGATAAAGACGGGAAAATAAATACACCTCCGGTATTACCTTTTAAAGTTGTAAGTGTTCCATTAAGTGAATTGCTAAAATAAATTATGTTTACATTAAAAAACTACAATACCTTGATTACTGGTGATTAATTTAGCTTCAATTGCAGGTAGTTTGGATGTCCGCACAGGTTCGCCTTATGGAATTTCAAAAGCTGGATTAATTCAATTAACAAGAAATCTAGCAGTAGAATGGGCGGAAAATAACATTCGGGTAAACTCTGTCTCACCTTGGTTCACAGAAACACCATTAACAGAAAATTTATTAAAAGATTCTGTTAAAACAGCAAATGTAATTGCAAGAACCCCCTTAAAAAGAGTGGCAAAACCTTCAGAAATGGCAAGTACAATCACTTTTCTGGCTATGCCAGCCGCATCCTATATAACTGGTCAAAATATTATTGTAGATGGCGGTATGACTGCTAATGCGTTATAAGAACAATTCAGTTATAATATTGTTAAAATGCACCTGCTAGACTGGTTGGATGTCAAAACAATATAAATGCACCAAAAAAAACGATAACCTACCAATTCGATTATTGAGACGCAAATCTAAAAACAGGTATTTGTACATCATGTCAGTACAGGTATTTGTACGTGGTGTCAATAGTAGGAATAACCTTTCCTTTATGGCTTACTTAGAAACCAGGGTTATTCAAAACTATTAATTATGAAAGGATTTGAGAATAAAAGAAACATACTTTATTTAAACAAACATTTTATCAATACAGATTTTGTGAATCAGGTTGGCGCCATTATACAGGAAAAAAAACGGATCCTTCTTTTGGGGTCTCCCAATTAGCTGATAAATTGAAGATTAGCAAAGCGCAACTGAATCGGAAAATACAAAATCAAATGAGTCTCTCACCCGGGAGACTCATTTTGTATTATAGAATGGAACTGGCAAAACACGCCCTGAATGTAAACAGGTATTCTATTGAAGAAACGGCCCTGTATTGTGGTTTTAGTTGCGTAACTAATTTCAGCCGTAAATTCAAACAAGAATTTGGTCTTTCTCCGTCAGCATATCGCGAAAATTGGGTAATTGCCGGGTTCAAACCAAGTGATTGGCAAATTCCCCTAAATGAGGAATGCTTTAATAAAATGATCCAGTTAAAAAATGAATACAAATGGTTAGCCAAGTTGCTGGTAATTATTATTGATAATTTTGATAACGAAGCATTGTCAATTGAGATTTTGTCAAGCCGGCTTTTTATGAGTCCATCCAATCTTACCAGTAAAGTGAAATCTTTATTTGGTTTTCCACCCATACGTTTGTTACGTGATATTAGACTTCAGTATGCTGCCGAATTAGTAACATCACAAAGGAAATCCATTACTGAAGCAGCATCTCTTGCCGGCTTTTTTGATATAGCCCATTTTTCCCGTGTTTTCAAACAAAATTTTGGCTGTTCGCCAAGTAAATATAAGGATGATACTAATTTTTTTCCTTTTGTTGATTTATTAAGAAAAGACTTATGATTCAAATTGATATAAAGTAACGGATTATATACAAATCAGATACATACAAATCAGATAATTTTGACTTATTAGAATTGAAAAAAAAATTATCAACTAATTCTGCAGGTTAGCATGATAAGATAATGCCCTAAGTTTAAACATGAATATTAACCATTTATTAAAAAAATCATGAGTGTAAAAGTTACAAATGACGACATAGTCCTTCTCGGTCACGGTAGTTATCAAGGCGGAAGCATAAACACGAGACTTCCTGCAAACATTGACCTCTATCTTTTACCACCTGTTGGGTATAGTTTGATGACCGGGTTAGCATCAACATTGATCAATCAAATGGAAATTAAAAAAATTCAGTTGAGCCATAATGGTAATCCGGTAGAAATTATTGATGTTCCTTTTGTGGAATATCTAGGAGGGACAGATGCACCTAATCTTATATTACATGACCTTGGAGATCTTACAGAATGGGGGAAGCGAACTATAGGAGACAAAAAGAATGTGGTTACTGTTAGTAAAGATACTCTTTTGTCAGAATTAATTACATCTGACCCAAAAATCGTAGTGGCTCTGGAAAAATTGCCTAAAGGTAAAAAGCTAAAACTATACTGGTCAGCATGTGCCAATCAGGTAAGCGGCTATACAGCCAGTATGGTGTAAAATCAAAATTACGGGAACCTATTCCCTAATGAAACCTCAAGTTTTTTAACTTATTAGTATTCATCATTTGTACAATACAATCAAAATCATGAACTGATACTGCAGATTAGAACATGGTGAGACTAAGAAAGGTTTTAAAGACAATTCAATTCAACAGTGTAAATGGGATTTTCATCTCAACAAAAAAACTAAAAATACATCTTGATTGATAAAATTGTTGGCTAGATCATTTTAGGGTAACATAAATGGTAATACATTTTAGTGGAAAAACAACCACTTAAAAAAATAGACTGTTCGTATTCAGGAAATAATGCGAAGCGGAACCCGAAAAGCTTATGAGTAGGGACCCCAATAACCAAAACATATAAATTATGGCAACTTTTAGCACAACAATCAATATTAGTCCAACAGACGTGAAAATTTTAAAAGATGAAGGATATTCTTTATACGGATTTAAATCAGTAGCTGCTTCAGGAGATGGTTCTCCTACGGTTTGGTTCAATCTGCCATCTGAAAAATTATTAACGAAAACAGTAATTAAATGGGAAGAGGAGTTTCAAGCCTACAATTCTACCTCTACAGTTGCCCCTAAAGTTACCATTGAGGCAAGTAATACTATACCTACTGATTTAGGGGAATTAGTAACTATTGAAAAAGGATCTGGTAATATAACCGCCAGCGCAAACGGTGTTGATGGTGCCGTATCTTTTCTTAATCAGGATACGCAGCGATTTACAGTTGGGATTAATCAAATGGTAAATGGCAAATCCAATATTTTGTGTGCATTTCCTATTTTAGGGGCTGGATCTTCAAGAGTTATTACTCCAATTACTAAAATTGCATTGATTTTTTCTACTGAACAAATCGTAACTGCAACTGTTATCACTAAAGCAATGTCTGCCGGTGCATTTATCAACCTTACAGGTGTATCTTCACGTGATACCAACTATGATATAAATACAGGCTGGAGTGCAGGTGGAGCCACATGGTTGAAAAATTTCGATGCTTTTACGGATTTAAAAAAGCTGTTAATTGAAACCACCAGTAGAGAAGAAAGAGCTCTAAGTGAAAGACACGCTCAATAACATTGGTATTTGAATTACTCTTCATTAAAAATTTAATGGAGAGTAATTCTTTCTGTTTTATTTGAAATGAGTAGGATTTGAAAATTCTTTTAGTCAAAAAGTAATATTTGTATAATCAAAAAATGAATGAAGTATTCCGTAATAATTAACCTTTCTCAAGAAACTGTAGAACAATTAAATAAGCAAAATTATACCTTATGTTGTTTTCTTGCCTCTAAGAGTGAAAATACTTCGTTATTTACACCCTTGTGCTGGAGTACTACAAAAGGTTTTTTGCAATCTGTTTTGATACAATGGGAAGATAGTCTTTGTGCCTATTTGTCTACAAGTGCTATTATAGAGAATAAAGTGATCTATATTCCTCAACCAGTCGCTGCAGGACTTGAACCAGCATCCAGACAAACTATAGCGGGTTCAAATTATAAAATAGCATTAAAGGAAAGGATGTTAATAGAGAATGACGGTAAAGTATCAATTGATACTGATAATGAATTTAATAATGTATTAATTCAAAATAATTCTCCTACTCCTTATTCCACCGGGCTCTGTGTTTATAATACTAATGACGATTTATATTATGGCAATTGCGTTTTTAATACTAATGGAAAGCAAAATATTAAAGTTAGTCCCGTTGCCAAAACATTTTTAATGTTTACCAGTAAAAACATTGAAAATAATACGGTGATTTTTAATGCTGAAAACCAAGGAATGTTGATTGATTTAACAAGCAGTAAGGATAATTCCCGAACCGTTTCCTATGATATAAATACTGGCTGGAGCTCAAATAAACAAGTTTGGGGAAAGGAATATTTGGCTGGCACAGATTTAAAGACGTTATTGAATTTTTAGTCAATAATGCTGGCTTTATTCACTATGTAAATCATTTCTCAAATCGAATTGTTACTCAAATATTCCGATAGATTTTACAATCGTCAATTCCTTACACGAAAAATCAGTAACCATCAATTACTTTCAAGAGTGGAAGATTTTTTAAATAATTATTTCAATAACAAAAATATTTCAGATAAAAGTTTGCCTTCAGTTCAGTAAAACAATGGGTAGTAGAATAAAACAAAATTAAAAACGAAAGACAAGAATTAAATGGTTTTCCCTTTTACTTTATCCCTGTGGTTTTCACCCCAAGAACTTAATTCGTCCAAAACATTTTTTAGTGAATGGCTATATTCAGTAGCTTCATAAATAATGCTTACCGGTGTTGTTGGATATACGTTGCGTTTAATCAGAAAATTTAATTCCAAATCCTTCAATTCATTGGCTAATACTTTGGGAGATATCCCTTTAATTTCTTTCTGAAGTTCATTAAAACGCTTTGGGGATTGCATCAGACAAAGTACTAATGGCAATTTCCATTTCCCATTCAAAACAAACATTGCATCAAAAACATTTTTGAGTGAACCTGCACATTCTGTCTTGCCTGGAAGTATTCTATTTTCAATAGTTTTCATACTGACAAAGGTACAAACTTTCATAAAAGTAACTACTTTCCTTTAGGTAACGACTATCAATTGCATAGTTGTAAGTTCTACTTTTGTTTTATAAATTTTAAAGAAGATAGAAAATGGCATCAAAACGCATATTACTGATTAACTCCAGCATTATGGGAGAGCAATCATTTAGCAGAAAATTGGGTAATGTTATCGTGGAAAAAATTATCGAAAAATATCCCAACAGCACCGTCGAGCAATTGGATTTGGTAGAAAGCAATATTCCACATCTCACTCCAGAAACGCTACAAGCTATGTTTACACCTCCGGAACATCAAACAGATGAAATAAAACAACAACTTGAGTTGTCAGATAAACTGTTGAAACAATTATTTGAATCAGATATAATAGTAATCGGTGCACCATTAATTAATCGAACAATTCACAGTTCACTTAAAGCCTGGATAGACCATATCACCCGCCGTGGGATTACATTTGGCTATGGTGAAGATGGTTTACCAATGGGATTTGTTGAGGGTAAAAAAGTATATGTGGCTATGAGCTCAGGTGGCGTATATACTGACGAGCAAGGAAAAGCTAATGATTTTGTAGCTCCTTATCTACAATCCTTTTTAGGCTTTTTAGGAATGACAGACCTTACGGTGTTTAGAGCCGAAGGACTTCACGTTCCTGTAATACAGGATAAGGCATTAGAAAAAGGAATCGATAGTATTATGATTGATTAAATTATCACAAACAAAATACTATGCGTTAACTTTCTAATACCTATTCTATGTAATACAGCCGACGAGAAAGCAATTCAAATAATTAACTTTGTAAAGTGAACTAAACGACAAATGCGTAAAAATACTGACAATTATGAAACACAACTTTGAAAAAATCGAAAATTGGTTAAAAGAAAATGCTGAAAAAATAGTTGAATTCTCTTTACAAAAGCCAGCAACCGAAAATGAAATTAACAAACTTGAAAAAACTATTGGCAAAGATCTGCCAAACGATTTCAGGGAACTTTATCTGTGGCATAACGGATTAAGTGATGAAGAAAATTTCGGCAGCCTTTTTTACGGAATGGATTTCTTTCCAATTGACAGTATAATTTCAGCGTATGTGAACAATGAAAACTTTGAAAATATTCCATTAAAAAAAGCAGACAAGGAAATTGATCCTTCAAATATTTACAATCCCAATTGGTTAAAATTTGCTTTTGATGGGGCACACACAGGTTTATATCTTGACCTTGCTCCTACGCCAAACGGAAAATATGGACAAATAATTTTTATCGATAATGAATATGAGGTTGGTATTTTAGTAGCAAGTTCGACAACCGAACTGATTGAAAAGCTACAAAATGATTTAGAAAATAATCTTTATTATTTGGATGAAGACGCTTTGGAAGATGAAAACCACTATTTAACTGCCGACACCAAAATTGATATTGTAAACTGGGAAACGAGTGAGAAATGGAAACGCTAAGTATAATACACCTGAAAAAGTACTCTTAATTCAATAAAAATAAATCGCGTCGCTTCATGAGCGTATTGAGTTTTATCAATACTTTTTAAGTAACAAATAAATAACCATTTAACGCTTAGGAACGACGATTCTTTTTTGGATACCCTTTTCAGAGATTTGGATAACTATGCGTGGCATCCTTTATCGAATTTTGTATAAAAACAAATAGATATGATAGCAACAAAAGGATATGCTGCACAAAGTGCAAATACAACATTGGCTCCGTGGGATTTTGAACGCAGGGATGTAGGCCCGCACGACGTGCAAATTGAAATCTCGTATTCGGGTGTCTGTCATTCAGACCTGGCGCAAATCAACAACGAATGGTTTCCCGGTATTTTCCCGATGGTTCCTGGTCACGAAATAGTAGGTCGTGTGGTAAAAGTAGGCGACCACGTAAAGGGCTTTAAAGTCGGTGACCTTGCCGGCGTTGGTACGCTCGTAAACTCCTGCCGCAAATGCAGCCATTGTGAAGATGGCCTCGAAGTATATTGCAAGGAAGGCGTTATTTCAACATACAACGCCCTGGACAAATTCAGGGACAACCAACCAACCTATGGTGGCTACTCCAATACCATCGTAACCGATGAGGCATTTACGGTACATATTTCAGATAAACTAGACCTGGCCGCAACGGCACCTTTACTTTGCGCAGGAATCACGACTTACTCGCCATTAAAACATTGGAAAGTCGGGAAAGGCCATAAATTGGCGGTACTCGGCCTGGGCGGCCTCGGCCATATGGCTGTAAAGTTTGGCGTTGCGCTTGGTGCAGAAGTCACAGTTTTGAGTACCTCACCAAAAAAAGAAGCCGACGCTAAAAAACTGGGCGCACATCATTTTGTTGTGACAACCGATGTAGAGCAGACTGAAAAAGTAAAAGCTTCTTTCGATTTTATAATCGATACGGTAAGTGCCGAGCACGATTTCGATTTTTATCTTTCCTTACTCAAACTTAACGGTGTGCACATTTGCGTGGGTGTTCCTCCAAATGGTATACACATCAACGGTACATTTTCATTATTAATGGGACGCAAAAGTGTGGTGGGTTCCGCTTCTGGCGGTATTCCTGAAACGCAGGAAATGCTTGACTTTTGTGCCGAACACAACATCACTGCAGATATAGAACTAATTGATATCAAAGACATTCACACCGCCTTTGACCGGATGGAAAAAGGTGATGTCCGTTACCGATTTGTCATCGATATGGCAACTTTATAACAAACCCAAAAGGAAGAAGCAGATAACTTCTTCCTTTTTCTTTAACTTTGCACTGCTATGGCCAAGAAACAAAATACGCCTCCCTTCCTCATCAACTCCATTTCGGAAATGCACGATGTATTCAACATGCCAAAACCCAAGCACCCGCTTGTGAGTGTCGTGAACCATAATACCACTCCGATGAATACAAGAAAAGATATACATAATCCGATTTACAATTTCTACATGATCTGTATTAAAAAGAATTTCGACGGAACAATGAAGTACGGGCAGACCTTCTATGATTTTAAAGAAGGTGCCGTATCTTATATTTCGCCCGGACAGGTGTTTGGTCCTAATGAGGTGGTCAACCCAAAGGGCTGGCTATTTGCTTTCCATGCTGATTTTCTCGCCGGTTATCCGTTGTCCAAAACCATTAAGGACTACGGTTTTTTTTCGTATGAGACCAATGAGGCCTTACACCTTTCCGAACAAGAAGAAGCCGTTCTTGAAAATATCATGAAAAGTGTCGAAACGGAATACCAGATCAACATTGATAAATTCAGTCAGGATGTGATGGTGGCACAGATCGAACTGCTGCTGCAATACAGCAACCGCTTTTATAATCGCCAGTTTATTACCCGGAAACCAACAAACGATACCATTTTAGAACGCCTCGAAAATGTTTTGTCAGCTTATTTTAGTAACGAGAACCTGGCAGAAAAAGGTTTGCCAACGGTACAGTTTGTTTCAGAACAACTCTATGTTTCCCCAAACTATCTGAGCGACATGCTACGCACCATTACCGGGCAGACTACACAACAGCACATACACTCAAGATTGATAGACAAAGCCAAAGAATTATTGACTACTACTACCCTATCCGTAAGGGAAATCGCTTTCCATTTAGGTTTCGAATATCCGCAATCGTTTAACAAACTCTTTAAAAACAAAACCAAAAATTCGCCATTAGAGTACAGGAAATCGTTTAACTGATATCGGGAAATGGAGGAATTCGGTGTTGCTCCTTCGGGAATAGTTTCAAATTATAAATCATGAAATGGCTATATAGTAGATCAAACTCATTGATTTACAAATTAACGAAAATTAAAACCTTGTAATTGCATTAACGAAAAACATACCTGGGAATTAATTGAGGGATTTTTAGTTTCTATATTTTTCAAAATATCCATTAATGCTACGATTAATTTACCATCAGCATTTATTAATTTGCAGTACTCTATTATATAGTTTAATTTTACATCATGAAATGGATAAACGTGATATTATATTGTCAGTTTATATTCTGGTCCTCACAGAGGTACCTTGCTCTGGAGAAGAAGTTTCTTCATGTGAAAAACAAAATTTAAGCACCCATTCCATCAACGGTTAACTTGTTCCTGCCAAATGAATTCATTTGGTATTACCAGTATTAATTTTAAATCGTTTACATGAAAAAAATATTACTTCTGCTATTATTAGTAACAGGCTATGGTACGATATATAGCCAGGAAATTTCAAAAGATACTATC
>Ga0247742_10001335_pt1 | contig 17489 bp, 16 predicted proteins | sample UWRJL208509C2_FD_180944 | JGI IMG/M metagenome (GOLD analysis project Ga0247742, IMG submission 180944) | Plant litter microbial communities from Arlington Agricultural Research Station in Wisconsin, United States - UWRJ-L208-509C-2 | ecosystem: Environmental > Terrestrial > Plant litter >... | reverse complement strand
TTTGGTGGCAGCAGCGCTTTCCCGTGTTTGCCCTGACATCCTTTACGCGCTGTTCACCGTGTTTGTGGCGGTTTATGCCACCAAGGAACTGGGCATGACCACCGGCAACGTCCTGTCCGCCATCCTCATTGGCTCCGCGTTCCAGCTCTTCCTGATTCCGCTGGCCGGGGCCCTGACGGACCGCTTCAACCGCCGCTGGGTCTACGGCATCGCAGCGGCGGCCACCGCAGCCTACATCCCGCTGTTCTTCCTGATGATCCAGGGCAAGTCCGTAGCCATGCTGACAGTCGGCACCGTGATCGGCCTGGCACTCCACGCGTTCATGTACGGCCCCCAAGCGGCCTTCATCACCGAGCAGTTCCCGGCTAGGCTCCGGTACGCCGGCAGCTCGCTGGCCTACACCCTGGCCGGCGTGATCGGTGGAGCCGTTGCTCCCATCATCTTCACCGCCCTCTACGGCGCAGCAGGTGGCGGATGGTACTTGATCGCCGTCTACATCCTCGTCGCTGCAGTAGTCACCATCGTCGGCATGCTCCTGGGCCGCGACCCCAAGCCGGAAGAAGATGTCCGACTGATGCAGGGGACCCAAGCTCAGCCGGCGGCGTAGCGAAAATGGAAACCGTAATGCAAGCCACCACTGTTAAGAGGGTCCGCTCCGTCAGGCCCGTCGGCACCCGGGCGGTTCTGGCCGAGCTGGACGGGCTGCAGGATGTCCTTGCACTGCAGGACATGCTCTACAAGTCCCCGCTTCCCGGACAGGTGGACGTTCTCGCCGCCGCGGAAACGGTCATGGTGGTAGGAGAGTCCGCAGCGGCCACCCGAGCAATCGGGTTGCGGCTCATGGAGCTCGAACTCACCGCTCCGGAGGTAACCGACTCCGGGTTGGTGGTCATCGATACCGTTTACGACGGCGACGACCTCGCCGACGTCGCGGAGCTCACCGGGCTGAGCGTGGACGGCGTCGTAGCTGCGCACACAGGCCAGATCTGGACCGTAGCCTTCGCTGGATTCGCTCCCGGTTTTGGCTACATGGTGGGCGAAAATGAGGTCCTCACGGTACCCCGACGCTCCTCCCCACGTACGGCGGTTCCAGCTGGATCAGTTGCCCTCGGTGGTCAGTATTCTGCCGTCTACCCGCGCCGTTCCCCGGGTGGCTGGCAGCTGATCGGCCGGACTAGCGCACGGATGTGGGATCTGGACCGGTCGCAGCCGGCGCTTGTCAGGCCCGGCGACCGCGTTCAGTACCGCGCGGTCCGCGAGGTTGTGACTGCTGGAGCTTCGGAGGCCCGCGAGCCCGAAAAGGAGCACCACACTGAGTCCGGTCTTCGGATTCTCAATCCAGGTGCACAGAGCCTGATCCAGGACCTCGGCCGCCGGGGTTTCGGTCCGCTGGGTGTCTCTGCCGCCGGGGCCCTGGACAGGGCATCCCTGCGGCGGGCTAACCGGCTGGTGGGGAACGCTCCTTCAGCTGCGGCCATCGAATCGGTTAATGGCGGGCTCACCGTCGAGGCCGTCGGTGACCAGGTGATTGCCGTGGCAGGCGCGCCGACGACGCTGACCATCCAGTCGCCGTCGAGGGTTGAGTCCGAAGAGTCCGGCGACGGCGATCGGCCGGGCGCGATGCGGACCGTTCCGATGGCCACACCTTTCGCGCTGCTCGACGGCGAAGTGCTCACCTTGGGTGCTCCCGAGTCAGGGTTCCGAAACTATGTGGGAATCCGAGGCGGAGTGGATGTGCCGGAGGTGCTGGGTAGTCGCTCAGCGGACACGATGTCAGGGATCGGACCGGGCCCTCTCATGGCTGGTCAGGAGCTTCCCGTCGGCGAGGACACAGTTTCCACCGCGGTGGGTGAGCCCGAATTGCAGCCCGAGTTTCCGGGCGCCGGCGTTACGGTACTGGATGTGGTCGCCGGGCCGCGGGCGGACTGGTTCGAGCCGGAAGCCTTGGATTCGCTCTGCGACCAGGAATGGCTTGTCACGCCGCAGTCCAACCGTGTGGGCATGCGCCTGGACGGGACTCCGCTCAAGCGCACCCGTGAAGGTGAGCTTCCCAGCGAGGGCACCATGGCCGGAGCCCTTCAGATTCCGCCGGCTGGATTGCCCGTCCTGTTCCTGGCGGACCATCCCATCACCGGCGGTTATCCGGTGATTGGCGTGGTTCGTGACGAACACCTTGATCTGGCCGCGCAGGTCCCTATCGGCGGAAAAATCCGCTTCCGGCTGGTGCCGGATTCCCCAAGCTTCACCACGACTTTTACGAAGACCCCAGAGAAGTGAGTATTTGATGCGCAAGGTCCTGATCGCGAACCGTGGCGAGATCGCCGTCCGCGTCGCCCGAGCCTGTGACGACGCCGGCATCCTGTCGGTAGCCGTCTACGCGGACATCGATGCCGATGCCATGCACGTAGGCGCCGCCGACGAAGCCTACAGCCTGGGCGGAAACTCGCCGGCTGACACGTACCTGAACATCGGGAAGCTGCTGGCGGTCGCGGAGGAGTCCGGTGCTGACGCCATCCACCCCGGGTACGGTTTCCTTTCCGAGAACGCGGAGTTTGCACAAGCAGTGCTCGACGCCGGGCTTGAATGGATCGGACCCTCACCGGACTCCATTCGTCAGTTGGGCAACAAGATCACTGCCCGCGAAATCGCAGTCCGCGCGGGTGCTCCCTTGGTTGCCGGAAGCGACGGTCCCGTCTCCTCTGCAGCGGAAGCGCGGGCTTTTGCGGAGGAACACGGACTCCCGCTCGCGATCAAGGCGGCTTTCGGTGGTGGTGGCCGCGGTCTGAAAGTGGTCCGGGAGCTCGCCGAAGTTGAGGAAGCGTTCGATTCCGCGGTCCGTGAAGCTGTAGCGGCGTTCGGGCGTGGTGAGTGCTTCGTGGAGCAGTATCTTGACCGGCCGCGGCACGTGGAAGCACAGATCATCGCGGATAAACTCGGCAATGTAGTGGTGGTGGGCACCCGCGATTGCTCGCTCCAACGACGCCACCAGAAGCTTGTGGAAGAGGCTCCCGCTCCGTTCTTGAGCGATGAACAGCGTCAACGAATCTACGACGGCTCCAAAGCCATAGTGCGGGAGGCCGGGTACTACGGTGCCGGGACTGTGGAATTCCTGGTCTCAGCCGACGGCGCCGTGGCCTTCCTCGAGGTCAACACGCGCCTGCAGGTGGAACACCCCATCACCGAGGAAACTGCCGGGATTGACCTTGTGCAGGAGCAATTCCGGATTGCCGCCGGATTGCCGTTGAGCATCACGGAGGATCCTGTGGCGCAGGGACACTCCTTCGAGTTCCGTATTAATGCCGAGGACGTGGGCCGTGGATTCTTGCCGTCCCCCGGCACCGTGGCTTCCTTCGAAGCGCCCACCGGTCCTGGCATCCGCTTGGACACCGGTGTCCGATCCGGCTCCTTCGTGGCGCCGCAATTCGACTCCCTGTTGGCCAAGCTGATCGTCACCGGAGCTGACCGGCAGCAGGCACTGCGCCGTGCCCGGCGTGCCTTGGCCGAAATCAACATCACGGGCCTGGCCACCGTCCTGCCGTTCCACCGCGCGGTCCTGGAGTCCGAAGACTTCACGTCCGTTGCCGGAATGCGGGTTCACACCCGATGGATTGAGACCGACTTCGCAGACAAGATCCCGGTGGATCCCGAATACAGTGTTGTTCCTCCCGGAGGGGAGCGGCGAACCATCACCGTGGACGTGGATGGGAAGCGCCTCGCGGTTGGCCTTCCCGCGGATCTGCTGGATGGCTGGGCGCGTTCCGGGCAGGGCATTCCGGCCTTTACCGCGCCGACCGATACGCCGGGTTCGGTCACACGTGGAGACTCTCCCGCGGAATCAGCCCTCGTCTCCAGCATGGCCGGAACAGTGGTCAAGTGGCTCGTTGAACCCGGTGCTGAAGTAGCCGCCGGGGATCCCTTGGTGGTCCTGGAGGCTATGAAAATGGAAACCCAGGTCCCTGCGCACCGTGCAGGTACGCTCTCCGAAGTCCTGTCAGCTCCCGGTGGCGTGGTCACGGCTGGTGCAGTGCTGGCGCACATCTCGTAAACCCGCTTTTCCGTTGCCAACCCGCTTTTCCGTTCCTGCCCAGCGACGGAAAAGCGGGTTGGCAACGCGATTGAGGGCTAGGACGTAACGGCAACACCCAGCACGCTGTCCAACAAGCTGTTACGGAATTTGCCCGAAGGATCGTTGGCCTGAACCAAAGACCGGAAGTCCTCGAACCGCGGGTAGAGCGCGGCGAAGTCGTACTGGCCGGGCGTGAAGAGCTTGCCCCAATGCGGGCGGGCGCCAAAAGGCCTCAGTGCTGCTTCAAGCTCGGGGAGTGCTGATTCCACCTCGGTCTGGAGCGGCTTCCACGTGAAGTGGAGTGCCACGCTTTGCTGCTGGTAGAACGGGCTGAGCCAGAACTCGTCAGCTGCCACCGTGCGGATTTCAGAGATGAACAGGAGCGGCGCGAGCTTCTGGGCGAGTTCTCGGACAGCCTGCAGCGCGGCCGGCGCCTGATCCAGGGGCAGGAGGAACTCACTTTGGAGTTCCTCGCCGTTGCTTGGCGTGAACTCGTGACGGAAGTGCGGCAACCGGTCCAGCCATTTTCCTGCAACGTCCAGCTGCTCTGTGCAGTTCTCAGCAGACATATCCGGCAGGGGATGCATGGCTGACGTCGCCGGGGTTGCTCCGAACAGGTCTGGTAACGGGGCCTCGGTGTCCAGTGCTTTGAGCCAGACCTGGGGAATGGTGTCGCCGGTGTAGTTGGTGAAGAAGCTGACGCTGTAGGCACTGGATGCGATGCCCTGGAAATTTTCCAACGCCCGCTCCCAAGAGAGACCCGTCAGCACGCGCTGCCGGACTTCGTAGCTCGGCCGGACCGCGAGTTCCAGCCCTGTGACGATGCCAAGTGCGCCCATCCCCACCACGCTGGCGAGGAATTCGTCGTCGTCCGCTGTAAGGGTCACCAGCTCGCCGGAGGCGCGCACCAGGTCAACGCTGACGACGGCGGCAGCCAGCGACGGATTGTTGACTCCGCTGCCGTGCGTGCCGGTTTGGATAGCGCCGGCAACCGAGATGTGCGGGAGGGAGGCGAGGTTGTGGATCGCGTAGCCCTGTTCCTCAAGGGCGCGGCCCAAGGCCCCGTAGCTGATGCCACCGCTGACCTTGACTGTGCTTTTCGCGGTGTCCACTACTACCTCCTGGGGGAGGGCGTCGAGCAGGATGTGGGTTCCGTCGGTGTCTGCAACGGTGTTGAAGGAGTGCCGGGAACCAAGGGCCTTGATGCGGGTCGCGTGAGCTACGAGCTCGCGCAGCTGATCCACGGTGGTTGGCCGCTGGACGTCCGCTGACGAGTACTCAAGATTTCCTGCCCAGTTCTTCATCGAATGATCTCTCGCTTGTATTTTTAGACTCTGTAATTGTTAAGGTTCACAACTAATTGCGTCAAGAGGAGTCCAAGTCGGCACCGGATAGAGTTCAAGAAATCCGCTGTCTATCAGGAGTCGCAACGTGAGCAAGGGATCAAAGCCCACCATTCGGGATGTGGCCAGGGCGGCGGACGTCTCGCTGACCACAGTTTCCTATGTGCTTTCCGGTCGTCACGGTGGCACTACCCGGATCAGCCAGCCCACGCAGGACCGTGTCCTGGCTGCGGTGCAAGAGCTCGGGTATGTGCCCAATCAGGCCGCGCGAGGGATGCGCCGGGGCAAGACTGACGTAGTTGCCGTGGCCATCGGAAACCTCGAGTGGCCGTGGGACCGGGCACTCGCCACCGCCGCAGCCACGATCCTGCCCCAGCACGGCTACCAACCAGTGATCCTGCTGGGTGATGACTGGCGGAAGTTCATGATGTCCGGCGGTGCGGACGGCGTCATCATCGGCTATTTCCCGGAAGCAAAGTCCGAGGACGAAACAGTCACTGAATTGGCCCGCCGTGGCGTTGCCCAGGTGGTCATTTCAGGCACCATGAAGCAGGCCGGTTTCGATGTCCTTGCTCCCGAACCCGAGGCCGGGCTTGCAGAATGCATGGAATTCCTCACTGCGTCGCACCGCAGGATCGGCTGCATCCGGAGGGCGGACCCGGCCGGCCGGCCCAAGAGCCGCTTCGCCGCCTACGTAGCAGGACTGAAGAACGCGGGCATCCCACTTGATGAGTCCTTGGTCAGAACGTCGCAGCACCGTCCGGCCATCGCATATCAGTCCGCGCTTGAGCTGCTGCAGCTAGCGGACCGGCCTACCGCCATCTTTTGCACGGACGACATGGAGGCGCTGCAGGCCATTCGGGCCGCCTACCGCCTCGGCCTTCGTGTGCCCGAGGACGTTCAGGTTGTCGGCGTCGGGAACTCTACCGAGGGCCAGGAGTACGATCCAGCCCTGACAACAGTGGGTCCGGACCCGATCTTTGAGCAGGTTGTCCGCATGCTGCTCGATCGCCTGGCGGGAGTTACACCGGCGGAGGGCATTCGGGTGGCCTCGCCGTGGAAGTTGCATCGGCGAGGTACCACGGAGGGCTAGCTAGTCCTTCAGTGGGCGGCGAGCCAGCCAAGCAGCCACGATCGCACCCGAGATGTTGTGCCACAGCGAGAACACGGCCGACGGGAGTGCAGCCAAGGCACCGAAATGTGCCGTGGCCAGCGTCGCAGCCAAGCCGGAGTTCTGCATGCCAACTTCGAATGCGAGGGCACGGCGGGCCTTATCATCCAGGCGGCCGAGCTTACCGGCAAGGTATCCAAGCCCCAAGCCGAAACCGTTGTGGAGGACTACGGCCAGGAACACGATTCCTCCGGCGGCAACAATCTTGCTGGCGCTTCCCGCCACAACAATGGCCACGATCAACGAAATCACGACGGCGGATGCCCACGGAAGTGCCGGAAGCACCTTTGCGACGAGCTTCGACAGGAAAAGCCGGGCCAGAAGGCCCGCGATGACCGGCAGCAGGACGGTCTTCACAATGTCCATCACCATGGCACCGGCATCGATGTGCAGGAAGGATCCCGCCAGGAAGAGTGTCAGTGCGGGGGTCACCAAAGGTGCAATGAGTGTGGAAACGGAAGCGACGGCCACAGAAAGGGCCACGTCCCCCTTGGCCAGGAAAGCCATGACATTGGAGGCGGTGCCGGAAGGAGCGCAGCCAACGAGGATCAGGCCAACGGCCAGTTCCGGTGGAAGCTGCAGGAGGACCGCAATGAGCCACCCGGCTCCGGGCATGATCACGTAGTGCGCCGCGATTCCCAACGCCACAGCCCACGGACGCCGGGCCACCGAGGCGAAGTCTGGTGGGGTCAGCGTGAGGCCCATGCAGAACATGATGACGCCCAGCAGGTAGGGAACTGCGACGCCCATGGGCTTGAACAGATCGGGAATCAGGAAGCCGAGAACGCCGGCAACCACCACCAGTAGGGGGAAAACTGTGACGGCGATACGCGCAATCTTGGCTTCAGCGGCTAGTGCGGCGTTGACGGGCGCAGCGGTTTCTTCTGTTTTCGATGGGGATTTGGTTGCCTCAAGCATTCATCCATGCTCACACTCGGCGCCCAAGCCGAGCGAGTTCGTTACATCCACCCAGGGGTATATGTCAGGGGTTGAGCTTGCCGGCCAGCCGCTCGCGCATACGGACGCTGGCTTCGTTGAGCCCGATGAACTCCACGTCACGCCCATGATTCCGGTACTTCTCGGTGACTGAATCCAGCACGGCAACCGTAGAGGCATCCCAGATGTGCGAGCCGTGCAGATCGATGATCACACGATCTATGTCCTCTGAGGAATCTTTCGCATAGTCGAACTGCGTGTACAGATCATTGGAGGAAGCGAAGAACAGTTCGCCGTCCACCGTGTAGGTGGCAACAACTTCACCGTTGAGTTCCAGTTCCGTCCGCTCAACAGTTGCGAAGTGGGCCACCCGCCGCGCAAAGAGCACCATGGCGGTCAAAACGCCGACGCCGACACCCACCGCGAGGTTGTGCGTCGCCACCACGGCGGCAACGGTAATGAGCATGACGGCGGTCTCGGACTTGGGCAGGCGCTTGAGCGTAGCAGGCCGGATGGAATGCCAGTCGAAGGTGATCAATGAAACGAAGATCATCACGGCCACCAACGCCGCCATGGGGATCATGCCCACAACATCGCCCAGGACCACCACCAATACCAACAGGAAAACGCCGGCCAGGAACGTCGAGAGCCGGCTTCGAGCCCCTGAGCCCTTGACGTTGATCATGGTCTGACCGATCACCGCGCAGCCACCCAGGCCGCCAAGGAATCCGGTGACGATGTTGGCCGCACCCTGACCCCACGAGACCCTCGTCTTGTTGGAACGGGTGTCCGTGATGTCGTCCACCAGCTTGGCAGTCATCAACGATTCCAGAAGGCCCACCAACGCCATGGACAGGGCGAAGGGTGCAATGATATGGAACGTCTCCAGGTTCAACGGAACGTTGGGCAGGAAGAACCCGGGCAGGCTGTCCGGGAGTTCGCCCTTATCGCTGACGGTGGGAACATCGATGCCACCCACCACTGTCACCAACGTAATGAGAACAATGGCCACCAGTGGCGCGGGAATGGCCGAGGTCAAGCGAGGCAGCCCGAACACAATCACCAAGCCCACAACCACAATGGGGTAGACCATCCACGGCACGTTGAAGAGCTCGGGCATCTGGGACATGAACACCAGGATCGCCAGCGCGTTCACGAAGCCGATCATCACGGACCGCGGGATGAAACGCATCAGCTTAGTGACGCCCAGAACGGCCAGGATGATCTGGAAGACGCCGGCCAGGATGATGGTGGCAATCAGGTAGTCGAGCCCATGTTCTTTCATCACCGGAGCGATCACCAAGGCCACGGCACCGGTGGCCGCGGAGATCATGGCGGGACGCCCACCCACGATTGCAGTGACCACGCCCATGGTGAAGGAAGCGAACAGCCCGATCCGGGGATCCACTCCGGCGATCACTGAGAACGCGATGGCCTCGGGGATCAGCGCCAAGGCCACCACAAGCCCCGCAAGGGACTCCGTCAGCAGGCGGCGGGGCGAGCGGAAGGTCGCCCGCAGTGACATGAGTTGCTCGGGTGTCATGGGTCCTTAGAGTGCGGTCTTACATGGCAGTCTGGCGGTAGCGCTCAATCTGCTTAAGACGCCGCAGGAGGCTGTCGCGCCGCGGGTGCGGGACGACGTCGGGCGCCTCAGCGGTGAGATCAATGTGTTCGGTTCCGTACTGCCACAGCAGGAGGTCATCCAGGAGGCGGTCGGGGCCGGGGGAGTAACGGTGGTCCAAGGCCTTGCGGACCTCGGTAATTCGGTTGGCGCTGAGCAGTCCGGCAAGTTCCACGGTTTTGGTGAGTCCGTGGGCGGCGAGCAGTTCAGCGGCCCATCCCCAGTCGTCATCTACTTTACGGTCAACGTGCGGCAAGAGGGTACGCCAGACGTCACGAACCCGGTTGGGCGTCAGCGGCGAGCCACCCTCACCTTCGAGGTCCCAGTAGCCGCGGACTTCCTCATAGCGCTCGTGAAGATCGGCGAAGGCGCTCTCCACGGTTTCCAACATGGCCGCGGTGGCCGTGAACTGGCGGTCGAAATGTGGTGTCCAAGCGCGCGGATCTTCGGCTTTGAAACGAATGTCGTGCTCGATCTCGCTCCAAGCGTGCGCGAACACCGTGCGGATCTGGCATTCGAAGAAGTAGCTGCCGTTGGCGGGCATGTCCGGGTTGAAGACGTGCTGGTATTCCTTCACGGCCTCGTTCTGGATGGTCCGCAGGATGAGGTGCCGGCTGGAGTAGCCGTACGTTCCGGACTCGATGGAGCCGATGTCCTTCTCACGGTCGCCGCGGCAATCAAAGAGTTGGCGCTGCCGCTTGATGATATTGGCTACGGCGGCGTTCTCCGCCGGCAGTTTGGTGATGACGCGGATGCCCACCATGTCATTCAACGTGCGGAACGGGTCCGGGAACTTCAGCAAGCGCGGCCCGCCGGGCTCCAAAGGTTCATCCGTTCGGGAAATCTTTTCGCGGAACGACTCAACGGTTTTGGTCCGCCCCGTGACGAACAAAGGGGTGACCTCGGCGTCGTTCAGCATGTCCCTCAAAGTGAGCAGCACATCCCGTGTGACCCGCTTCAATGCAGGGCGAACACGCTCATAGAGCGCCACATTCGCATCCACTGCGTCGCGCTGGGCCTGATCCAGGCTGTCCCAATTGCTTGCCATGCCCCCAGCTTACGGGGCGGGTCCGACACTGAACCGAGCCACCCGCCGTCGGGGTGCCTCTAGCCAAACAACCGAATCGTCAGGATAGGCTCAGTACAAAGGAGGGCGCAATGTTGCGGCACAAGTACAGCTACGGCGAACACCCCAGCCAATGGGGCGAACTCTTCATACCTGAACCGTCCAACGGAAACCATCGCGGCGCGGCTACAGTCGCCGGCGGAATCGCCGTTGTGATCCATGGCGGCTATTGGCGCTCACAGTACGGCGCTGAGCTTGGTGAACCCCTTGCTCGCGACCTCGCAGCGCATGGCATCACCGCCTGGAACCTTGAGTACCGGCGGGCCGGCAACGGCGGTGGTTGGCCTCATACCTTCGAGGACATCCTCGCCGGAATCGACCATCTATCCCATATAGCCGGCGACCATGACCTGAAACTCGGCAAAGTAGTGGCGCTAGGCCACTCAGCTGGCGGCCACTTGGCCGTCTGGGCTGCCGGGCGGCAGAAGCTGTCCTCCATTGGAACGCCCGACGCCGACCGCCAACTTCAGCGCGGACCGGAGGACAACGCTGTGCACTTGACCGGCGTCGTCAGTCAGTCGGGCCTCCTGAACCTGGCGGCGGCGGAGAAGCTGAACCTCAGCAACGGCGCTGTCTGCAACCTCATGGGCGGCGATTCCCATAGATTCCCTAAACGGCATAAATACGCGGATCCCATGAGTTCCCTGCCCATCAACGTCCCCGTTTATGCCGTGCATGCCACGGATGACGAGGACGTTCCCGCGAGCCAATCCGAAGCGTATGTGGCTGCGGCAACGGCGGCCGGAAGTGCGGCCCAGCTGCTGCGCGTCCCTGGCGACCATTTTGACCTCATCGACCCCAAGGCCGTGGCCTATAAGAAATGCCGCGAACTGGTGCAGCGGTTGCTCTCGTAATTAGTGGGCCGTAGGGGGCCGCCTCTGGCAGAGTGGTCTCCATGCTGACAGTCATTGGTGAAGCTTTGGTGGACGTCGTTCAACGCTCCTCGGGAATCGAGGCCCATGTGGGTGGGAGCCCGCTGAACGTTGCGGTTGGTCTGGCGCGGCTGGATCACCCGGTGCAATTCATTGGGCGCTACGGCCGCGACGCGTACGGCGATTCCATTGCGGCGCACCTCCGTTCCAGCTCGGTGATGGTGCCGCTTCCGCCGGATGAGAAGCCAACCAGCGTTGCCACCGCGCAGATCGACGACGACGGCGCCGCCACCTACGTTTTCGACCTCGCCTGGGAACTCCCCGGACTCGCCGGGCGGTTGCCGCTGATGCTGCAAGGCTCCACCCTGCTGCACACCGGCTCCATTGCCACTTTCTTGGAGCCCGGCGCCGCGGAGGTGATTGCCGCCGTCGAGTACGCCCACCCGAGCAGCACCATCAGCTTCGATCCCAACTGCCGGCCCAGCATCATCACGGATGTTGAGTATGCACGAACCCAAGCCGAGCGCTTTGTGGTGCTGTCCGACGTCGTGAAGGCCTCGGACGAGGACCTCGAATGGCTGTATCCCGGCGTTGATCCTGTGGAATCCGCGCGCCGCTGGCTGTCCTTGGGCGGTGAAGAAGGACCGGCTCTGGTGGTGGTGACGCGGGGTTCACGTGGTCCGTGGGGCATCACCCGGGCAGGGGAAACCCAGATTTCCGCGCCCTCCGTGAATGTGGTGGACACCGTGGGCGCGGGCGATTCGTTCATGGCGGGGCTGTTGTCCGCCATTGTGGACCACGGCTTGGACGGCGCGCAGAACCGGTCCGATCTCCGGGCGATGCCAGTGGAAACACTGAACGCCATCATGGATCACGCCACCCGTGCGGCCGCCGTTACGGTGTCGCGTGCGGGCGCGAACCCGCCCACACGGGCCGAGCTCAACCACGGAGTGGCCTAGGTCCTAGCCGGCCCCGTGCCCTTCAGCCACTTCTTCGCCAGCCTTCACGGGTCCCGGAGGAGTGCCGTCGCCGAATGGGCGGCCGCCGAGGGATTCCCGTCCGTGATCGGTGAGCCAGCCAGATAGGTCAGGACCGGCAGGGACGATCTTGGTGGGGTTAATATCCTCGTGCACCATGTAGTAGTGCTGCTTGATCTGCACGAAATCAATGGTGTCCCCGAAGCCCGGTGTCTGGAACAGATCCCTTGCATACGCCCACAGCGCCGGCATTTCGCTGAGCTTGTTGCGGTTGCACTTGAAGTGGCCGTGGTAGACGGCGTCGAAACGGGCCAAGGTGGTGAAGAGACGGACGTCAGCCTCGGTGATCGAATCACCCACGAGATACCGTTGACCGCTCAGCCGCTCCTCCAGCCAGTCCAAGGCAGTCCAGAGCCGGGTGTAGGCGGCCTCATATGCTTCCTGGGATCCGGCGAATCCGCACCGGTAAACGCCGTTGTTGACCTCGGTGAAGACGCGCTTGTTGACCTGGTCGATTTCCTCGCGCAGGTGCTCCGGGTATAGCTGTGGTGCTCCCGGACGGTGGAATTCTGTCCACTCGGAGGAGAAGTCCAGCGTGATTTGGGGGAAGTTATTGGTGACCACGGCGCCGGTGGGAATGTCCACTATGGCCGGAACCGTGATGCCGCGGGGGTAGTCGGGGAAGCGGCGGAAGAACGCTTCCTGCAAGCGCTCGATGCCTAGGACCGGATCCCTGCCGTCCGGGTCCAGATCGAAGGTCCAGGATCTGGCGTCGTGTGTGGGGCCGGGCTGGCCGAGGCTGATCACATCCTCCAAGCCAAGGAGCCGGCGCACAATCACCGTCCGGTTGGCCCAGGGGCAGGCCCGCGCCGCTATCAGCCGATACCGGCCCGGCTCAACGGGCCAGCCAGGCTCGCCGTTGGGTCCGGCGGCACCGTCACGGGTGATCCTGTCCTCAATGTAATTGGTGTCCCGGGTGAACTCGCCACCAGTGACGTACGCTCCGCGGGTGCTGTGTTCTTCGACTTCGCTGGTCTTCTCACTCATGACTTCACACTATGCTGCGCTCCCTGAACCGCGCGACCTTGTGGGCCGGTGCGCCCACGTAGACTGGCATGATGCGGCTCGTAGCAAGCGATATTGACGGCACAATCCTCGGTCACGACGGCAAAATCAGTGACCGGACCATCAAGGCATTTCAGGCGTGCCGCGACGCAGGGGTGGAGCTCGTCTTTGTCACGGGTCGCCCGCCGCGCTGGTTGTACCCGCTTCAGGAGCAGCTGGGTCACAGTGGGATCGTGATTTGTTCCAACGGTGCGGTGGTGTGGGATCTCGAATCCGAGAAGGCTCTCTCTTCCTGCGCTCTCGATGCCAACGCCGTTTTTGAGGCACGCCGCATCATTAAGGACATCCGGCCTGACGCACTGTTCGCTGTTGAGACCCTCACGGGTTTCCAGCTGGAGCCGGGCTTCATTGAGAACGAAACCAGCGAGTTGCTCGCGGAGTTCACCCCCAAACCGCTGGCCGAGACGCTCACGGCGGAGGACGCCGTCGTGAAGTTCCTGGCGATCACCCGCAAGGGGACGCCGGATGAGTTCCTCGCCGAAGTGCAGCCGGCCGTAGCCCACCTTGTGTCCACCACGCACTCAGCGCCGCGGACCGCGATGCTGGAGATGTCCGTTCCGGGCATCAACAAGGCCGTCACACTCGCCCAGTACGCCGAGTCGCTGGGGATCGAAGCCGCTGATGTGGTGGCGTTCGGGGACATGCCCAACGACATTGAGATGCTTCGCTGGGCCGGTCACGGTTATGCGATGGCCAGCGGACACCCGGAAGCCATCCTCGCCGCCGGGCAGCAGGCGCCGCACTTCGACGACGACGGCGTAGCCCAGGTTCTCGAGGCAAAGCTCACGGAGCAGCGGGTCAGTTAGCTGCTGCACCGGTGAGCCTTAGGGCTGAGCGAGGCATGGGACATGCGAACCAGCGACGGCATGCCGCACGCCACTAAGACGTAGGGTTCCAGCGTGGCTACGCGAAGAATCGTTACTCTGCATGATGACCTGGACGGCACGTACGCGGAGGAGACAGTGTCCTTTTCCGTTGACGGCACTGCCTATGAAATTGACCTCAACGGTCCCCACGCCAAGGAACTCAGGGAGGTTCTGCGGCCCTTTGTTGCCGCTGCCCGGACAATAAAGCCGACCAGAAGGGCGCGGCGTCGCTTGACCAGCTAACCTCACGAATTACGGGTGCCGCACACCCTCACCGGCGAGCAAAGCGCGGTAGCCCTCTTTGTAGGTGGGGAAGGTGAAGTCGAAGCCCGTCGCCCGCAGGCGGGCATTTGAACAGCGCTTGTCGCCGGGGCCGGCGTCGGACGCGTCGCCGGGTGCCGCCGTCGGGGGTTCCGGGCATCCCATCTCTGCGGCAAGGAAGCGCATGACGTCTCCCATTTCCGCCGCGTGATCATCAACGCCTACGTAGACGGAGTCCGGAGAGGCTTCCATGGTTGTGAGGTGGACGATCATGGCCGCGGCGTCGTCCCGGTGGACGCGGTTGGTGTGCCGGGGTTGGGCGGGGATGACAGCTTTGCCGTTGCGGACCTGGTCGATCAGCCGGGTGCGTCCAGGGCCGTAAATTCCACCCAGGCGTAGGGAGATGGGCTGGGTGGCCGTGCCGCGCGTCCGGGAAAACAACAGATCCTCAGCCTCCACCAGAACTTTCCCGCTGAACCGCGTGGGCTCCGTGGGAGTGGACTCGTCCACCACAGCGCCGCCGGAATCCTTGTACACAGCCGTGGAGGAGACGAACAGGATCCGCTGTGGCTGGATGGACTGCCGTTCCAGCGCGTCCAGCACGTTCTTCACGCCGTTCAGGTACGCCGCCCGGTAGGCCTCTTCGGTGGAAGTGTCGGCGGCGATGGCCACCACCACAATGTCCACGTCCTCGGGCAGTTCCGGCACGGCAACCGAGAGGTCCGCAAAGACACCGCGGATCTCTCCGGGCAGCTTTTGGGGGGAACGGCGCAAGCCCACTACTTCATGGCCTGCAGCCGCCATACGCAGGCCAACTTCAGTTCCCAGGTCGCCGCAGCCGGCAATCAACACAGTCATGCCCCTAGTTTGTCAGTCCTGCAGTGTCACCTTGTTCCCAGCTTCCATACAACCTGCGTTCAACTTGCCTCCGTAGGCTTCCAGCCAAGACCCGTTCGCATCGTGTCTACCAGTCCTATTTTCAGGGTATTTGAAGGGGGAACCATGGCTAAGCGTCGGATCAACAATGTCAACACCGCGCCTTTGCGGCGCATCGAACCGGAGCATCATTGGCGTTCGCTTCGTCAGGGCGACCGCGTCAATGTCACGCTGACTCCTGGTTTCGAGTCCGCAGGTGTTGTGGACGCCGTCACCGGCGATGCCACCGCGGTGTGGGTGGAGCTCGACGACGGTCGCGGCCGGACGCTGGTGCACGTCAGCGACGGCGTGGCGATCGTTCCGCAAACGACGGCGACCCTCCCGCAGGAGAGCTAAGCGCACCTTAGCGATGGGCTACGCTACGGGAGTGACGCTGCCCTATTTCCTCCGCAAGGACGGTTCAGTGGGCCCTTTGGCCTTCGCCCACCGGGGTTTCTCCTTGGATGGCCTGGAGAATTCCATGGCCGCTTTCCACGCTGCAATGAAATTCGGAACTGTTCATCTGGAAACGGATGTCCACACGACATCCGACGGCGTACTGCTGGTGTTCCATGACTCCTCTTTGGACCGCGTGACCGATTCCGGGGGCAAGGTTTCGGAGTTGACCGCTGCTGCGGTGGCTGCGGCGCGTATTGGCGGGGTGGAGCCGGTGCCAACTTTTGATGAGCTGGTCACGTCGTTGCCCCATGCCCGGCTGAACCTGGACGTCAAGGACTGGAACTCCGTGGGTCCTTTGGCCGCTGCGATCGAGAAGCATGGCGTCCATGACCGGGTTTTGGTCACCAGCTTCTCGGACAGGCGGCGCCGCGCAGTTCTTGCCAGGCTTTCACGGCGAGTTGCCTCTTCTGCGGGCAGCTCCCTCACCGCGATCTTCGTACTTCTTGGGCCGGTGCTTCCGGTTCCTTTGGCACGCAAGCTGCTCTCCGGCGTCGACGTCTTCCAGGTTCCTGTCCGCTACGGCCGGTTGCCCGTGGTGACGCCCGGATTTATCCGCCGCGCACACCGGTTGGGCAGGCAGGTGCATGTGTGGACCGTCAACGATCCGGCGGAGATGGAGCGTCTGCTGGACCTGGGTGTGGACGGGATCGTGTCCGACCGGCTGGATCTCCTGAAGGAAGTCCTGGTGCGCCGGGGCCAATGGGTCTAAAACTCGGCGCAGGGGGTTGAGTACCATCGGCCGCCGCGCAAGGATAAGGAGCGTGACCCGATTCCGTTTAGCCATCCTGGATGATTACCAGCAGGTCTCCGGCGATTACGCCCCGTGGGATTCACTGCTCGACGACGGCGTGAAAGTGAGCGTCTTCAGCGCTCCTTTCGTATCGCAAGAGCAAGCAGTGGCCGCTTTGGCGCCATTCGACATCATTGTGGCGATGCGCGAACGCACCCGTTTCCCACAGGACGTCCTTGAGGCGCTGCCGAATCTGAAGCTGCTGGTGACCACCGGCATGGCGAATGCAGCGATCGATCTTGAGGCCGCGGCCGAACGCGGGATCGTGGTGTGCGGAACGGCGGGCTCTCCGGCTGCGGCGCCGGAACTGACATGGGCCTTGTTGATGGCGTTTGCCCGGAATCTGACGGTGGAGGAGAACTCGCTGCGGGCCGGTACCTGGCAGACCGGCGTGGGGTTCGAACTCGAAGGCAAGACGCTGGGAATTGTTGGCCTGGGCAAGATCGGCAAACGCATGGCCGGCTACGCGAAAGCATTCGGTATGGACGTCCTCGCCTGGAGCCAAAACCTTACAGCTGAGGTCGCCGCTGATGCGGGCGCCCGGAAGGTCAGCAAGGAGGAGTTGTTCCGTGAGTCCGACGTCGTGACGCTGCACCTCCGGTTGTCTGAGCGGACGGAGGGGATTGTGGGTTCGAAGGAGTTGCGTCTACTGGGCCCCGAGGGCGTGCTGGTCAACACCGCACGTGGCCCCCTGGTGGACGAAGCGGCGCTCATCCAGGCCCTTGAAGAGGGGTGGATCCGCGGCGCTGCGCTGGATGTGTTCGACGAGGAACCTCTTCCCTCCGGGCACGCGCTGCTGCATTCCTCGAGGACAGCGCTTTCGCCGCATGTCGGCTACGTGACGCACGAGAGCTACCGGCAGTTCTATGGCGGGGCTTTCGAAGATGTTAAGGGGTGGCTTGATGGGGCTCCCGTGCGGGTGATCAACGGATAGTTCTGTGGGGCTGCGGCGTAGGCTCCG
>Ga0247742_10001334_pt1 | contig 17493 bp, 10 predicted proteins | sample UWRJL208509C2_FD_180944 | JGI IMG/M metagenome (GOLD analysis project Ga0247742, IMG submission 180944) | Plant litter microbial communities from Arlington Agricultural Research Station in Wisconsin, United States - UWRJ-L208-509C-2 | ecosystem: Environmental > Terrestrial > Plant litter >... | reverse complement strand
CCGGATTTGCCGGTGCTGCATTTTCCCGACTGGGAAACCCTGCCCTACGATCTGTTTTCGCCGCACCAGGACATCATTTCCCAGCGCATCGCCAGCCTGTACCGGTTGCCTGAGCTGAGCCATGGCGTGCTGGTGGTGCCGATCACCACGGCCCTGCATCGCCTGGCGCCGACCAAGTTCCTGCTCGGCAGCAGCCTGGTGCTCGACATCGGCCAGAAGCTTGACGTGGAGCAAATGCGCACGCGCCTGGAAGCCAGCGGCTATCGCTACGTCGACACGGTGTACGAGCACGGCGAATTCACCGTGCGCGGCTCGCTGATCGACCTGTTCCCGATGGGCAGCAAGCTGCCGTTTCGCATCGACCTGTTCGACGACGAAATCGAGACCCTGCGCACCTTCGATCCGGAAAACCAGCGCTCGATCGACAAAGTCGAGACCGTGCGCCTATTGCCGGCCCGGGAATTCCCGCTGCAAAAGGACGCGGTCACCCGTTTCAAGGCGCGCTTTCGCGAGCGTTTCGACGTCGACTTCCGCCGCTGCCCGATCTTCCAGGACCTGAGTAGCGGGATTACCCCAGCGGGTATCGAGTACTACCTGCCGCTGTTTTTCGATGAAACCTCGACCCTGTTCGATTACCTGCCCCAGGACACCCAGGTGTTCTCGCTGCCGGGCATCGAGCAAGCCGCGGAGAATTTCTGGAACGACGTGCGCAACCGTTATGAAGAGCGCCGCGTCGATCCATCCCGTCCTTTATTGCCACCGGCCGAGCTGTTCTTGCCGGTAGAAGACTGCTTCGCGCGCTTGAAGAACTGGCCACGGGTCGTCGCCAGCCAGCAGGACGTGGAAACCGGCGTCGGTCGCGAACGCTTCCCGGCCCGCGAATTGCCGAACCTGGCGATCGAAGCGAAGGCCACGCAACCCTTGGCGGCGCTGGCCGGTTTCCTCGATGAGTTCCCCGGGCGAGTGCTGTTTACCGCCGAGTCAGCCGGCCGCCGCGAGGTGCTGCTGGAGTTGCTGGAACGCCTGAAGCTGCGACCGAAAACCGTCGACAGTTGGCCGGACTTCGTCGCCAGCAAGGAGCGCCTGGCGATCACCATCGCGCCGCTCGACGAAGGCCTGGTGCTCGACGACCCGGCCCTGGCGCTGGTGGCGGAAAGTCCGTTGTTCGGCCAGCGCGTGATGCAGCGTCGCCGCCGCGAGAAGCGCGCCGACGGCAACAACGACGCGGTGATCAAGAACCTCACGGAACTGCGCGAAGGCGCGCCGGTGGTGCATATCGACCACGGCGTCGGCCGCTACCTCGGCTTGACCATCCTCGAGATCGACAACCAGGCTGCCGAATTCCTCACCTTGCAATACGCCGAAGGCGCCAAGCTGTATGTGCCGGTGGCCAACCTGCACTTGATCGCCCGCTACACCGGCAGTGACGACGCCCTCGCGCCGTTGCATCGCCTGGGTTCCGAGACTTGGCAGAAAGCCAAGCGCAAGGCCGCCGAACAGGTCCGCGACGTCGCCGCCGAATTGCTCGACATCTATGCCCGACGGGCCGCGCGCGAGGGCTACGCCTTCGCCGACCCGAAAGCTGACTACGCGACCTTCAGCGCCGGCTTCCCGTTCGAAGAAACCCCTGACCAGCAAACCACCATCGACGCCGTGCGCGCCGACATGCTCGCGCCCAAGCCGATGGATCGCCTGGTCTGCGGCGACGTGGGCTTCGGCAAGACCGAAGTGGCCATGCGCGCGGCGTTCATCGCGGTACACGGCGGCAGGCAGGTGGCGATCCTCGTACCGACCACCCTGCTCGCCCAACAGCACTACAACAGTTTCCGCGACCGTTTCGCCGACTGGCCGGTGACCGTGGAAGTGATGAGCCGCTTCAAGTCGACCAAGGAAGTCAACGCCGCCGTCGCCGAACTGGCCGAGGGCAAGATCGACATCGTGATCGGCACGCACAAGTTGCTGCAGGACGATGTGAAGATCAAAAACCTCGGACTGGTGATCATCGACGAGGAGCACCGCTTCGGGGTTCGCCAGAAAGAACAGCTGAAAGCCCTGCGCAGTGAAGTCGACATCCTGACCCTGACCGCCACGCCGATTCCGCGCACGCTGAACATGGCGGTGTCGGGCATGCGCGACCTGTCGATCATCGCCACGCCGCCGGCTCGCCGGTTGTCGGTGCGCACCTTCGTCATGGAGCAGAACAAGAGCACGGTCAAGGAAGCCCTGCTCCGCGAACTGCTGCGCGGCGGCCAGGTGTATTACCTGCACAACGACGTCAAGACCATCGAGAAATGCGCCGCCGACCTTGCCGAACTGGTGCCGGAAGCGCGGATCGGCATTGGCCATGGGCAGATGCGCGAACGCGAACTCGAACAGGTGATGAGCGACTTCTATCACAAGCGCTTCAACGTGCTGATCGCCTCGACCATCATCGAGACCGGTATCGACGTGCCGAGCGCCAACACCATCATCATCGAGCGCGCCGACAAGTTCGGTCTGGCCCAACTGCACCAGTTGCGCGGCCGGGTCGGGCGCAGTCACCACCAGGCCTACGCCTACTTGCTGACGCCGCCGCGCCAGCAAATCACCAGCGACGCCGAAAAGCGCCTGGAAGCGATTGCCAACACCCAGGACCTCGGCGCGGGCTTCGTGCTCGCCACCAACGACCTGGAAATCCGTGGCGCCGGCGAACTGCTGGGCGACGGCCAGAGCGGGCAGATTCAAGCGGTCGGTTTTACCCTGTACATGGAAATGCTCGAGCGCGCGGTGAAGTCGATCCGCAAGGGCGAGCAGCCGAATCTCGACCAGCCGCTGGGTGGCGGTCCGGAAATCAACCTGCGCTTGCCGGCACTGATTCCAGAAGACTACCTGCCGGATGTACACGCCCGGTTGATTCTGTACAAGCGCATCGCCTCGGCCACCGACGAGGAAGGCCTGAAGGACTTGCAAGTAGAGATGATCGACCGCTTCGGCCTGCTGCCGGAACCGACCAAGAACCTGGTGCGCATGACCTTGCTGAAATTGCAGGCCGAGCAGTTGGGCATCAAGAAGGTCGACGGTGGTCCGCAGGGCGGCCGGATCGAGTTCGAGGCGCAGACCCCGGTCGACCCGCTGGTGCTGATCAAGCTGATCCAGAGTCAACCCAAACGCTACAAATTCGAAGGCGCCACGATGTTCAAGTTCATGGTGCCGATGGAGCGCCCGGAAGAGCGCTTTAATATCGTAGAGGCGCTGTTTGAGCACCTCCTCCCGAAAACTGCTTGAAGGACGCCGCATGCGCCTGTTTCGCTCACTGACGTTGCTGATGACCCTCGTCGCCCCGATGGCGTTTGCCGATGACCTGTATCAGGTCGAAATGATTCTGGTCCGGCAGAACGCCGTGCCGGCCATCGTCAGCCGCGCCGCGCCGGAAGACTGGGCCGCTGGCGCCCAGCGGATCGGCGCCGAGGCCCAACGCACGCCGAGCCTCAATGGCGAAGTGGAGAAGCTCACCGCGAGCAACGATTACACCGTGTTGCTGCACAAGGCCTGGCAACAGACCTTGGGCGAAACCCCGAGCAAAGTGGCGATCAGCGACGGCGCCGAACAATTCGGCCAGTTCCCGATCGAGGGCACCCTGAACTTGAAGCTGGGGCGCTTTACCGATGTTGACGCCGACTTCTGGGTCAATCAGATCGACAGCAACGGCCTGGTCACCGCCAGCGAACGCCTGAAACAGGAAAGCCACACCAAGAACGGCCAACTGAATTTCCTCGACAACGGTCACCTGGGGTTGCTGATCAAGATCACTTCCTTGACCGCCCCTGCGCCGCGGCCGACCCCCGATGAAATTCCGGACTGATTGACCTCTTTATGTCCTCGACCCTGAGCAAACCCCTGGGGCCTTCCTGGGTCAGCCGATTCAAGGAACAGAGCCTGGAGCGCGGCCGGCGCTATGCCCAGGAAAATCGGGTGAGGATCGTCGAGGTCGGTGACAGCCAACTGACGGCCAGTTGTGAAGGTTCGGGCGGTAACACCTACCGCCAGACCATCACCTTGCGCGAGTCGGCCAAAGCCACGCTGTTGCTGGTGGACGCCACTTGCACCTGCCCGGTACGCGTCAATTGCAAGCACTGCGCGGCGGTGTTGCTGCAAGTGCAGGACACCCTCGACTACCCCGCCGCCGCGAAAGACGCCGAACTGCTGGAAAAACTCCAGGCCGTGCTGGAAAACCGCAGCCCGAAATCGCCGCCCCAGGTGCTGGTGGAGAACGTGCAGCCGGTGCCGCGCCTGTGGCTGGCGAGCATCGAGTTCAGTGCCTTCGAACCACGCAACGGCAAGATGCAACGCTACATTCAGCACCGCGCGGCGCTGTCGTTCAGCTATCTGGACGAATACGTGGCCGGGCAAAAGAACACCGACATCTTGATTCGCCAGGAAACCCAGACCCTGCGGATCAAACGTCATCCAGAAATCGAGCAGACCTATCGCGAGCAGTTGCGCATCCTCGGCTTCAAGATCGCCACCCGGCAAAGCAAGGCGCTGCCGGAAAGCGCGGGCGAGCTGTACGAGATGGTCAATGACAGCGCCTGGCTGACCTTCACGCTTAACGAATTACCGAAACTGCGCACCCAGGGCTGGGAATTGCAGATTGACGAGGACTTTGGTTTCGACCTGACCGCCGTGGACGACTGGTACGCGACGGTCGAACAGGCACCGGAGCGCGACTGGTTCGACCTGGAACTGGGGATCATCGTCAACGGCGAGCGCCTGAGCCTGCTGCCGATTTTGCTCAACCTGATGCGCTCCCATGCGGAAATTCTCAACCCGGAGCGCCTGGCCCGGCGCCGCGACGATGAACTGATTCTGGTCAACATTCCCTATCGGCCCAACTCCGATCACGGACCGCTGCAAGTGGCCCTGCCCCTCGGTCGTTTGAAACCGGTGCTGGCCACCCTCGGCGAGTTTTATTTGCAAGAACCCGGCGAAACCACGTTGCGCCTGAGCAAGGCTGACGCGACACGGCTCAACCCGCTGGAAGGCCTGCCGCTGCTGTGGGAAGGCGGCGATCAGATCCGCACGTTTGCCCAACGCCTGCGGGACATCAAGGACTTCAGCACAACCGCCCCCGAAGGCCTGAACGCGACCTTGCGTCCGTATCAACTGGAAGGCCTGAGCTGGATGCAGTCCCTGCGGCAACTGGAAGTGGGCGGGATTCTGGCGGATGACATGGGCCTGGGCAAAACCCTACAGACCCTGGCGCATCTTCTGACCGAGAAGAACGCCGGACGCCTGGATCGCCCGTCCATGGTGGTGATGCCCACCAGCCTGATCCCGAACTGGCTCGACGAGGCTGCGCACTTCACTCCGCAACTCAAAGTCCTGGCGCTTTACGGCGCCAGCCGCAAGAAGCACTTCGAGCATTTGGCCGACTACGACCTGATCCTCACCACCTACGCCCTGCTGCCCAAGGACGTCGAGCTATTGGCCGCACAACCCCTGCATGTGCTGGTGCTCGATGAGGCGCAGTACATCAAGAACCCCACCAGCAAAGCCGCCCAGGCCGCCCGCGAACTCAACGCCCGGCAACGCCTGTGCCTGAGCGGCACGCCGCTGGAAAACCACCTGGGCGAGCTATGGTCGCTGTTCCACTTCCTACTGCCCGGCTGGCTGGGTGACGTCAAAAGCTTCAACCGCGATTACCGCGTGCCGATTGAAAAGCGCGCCAGCGATGTACGACTGCAACACCTCAACGGTCGGATAAAACCCTTCCTGTTGCGCCGGACCAAGGAACAGGTGGCCACCGAACTGCCGCCGAAAACCGAGATCATTCACTGGGTCGAACTCAACGAAGCGCAGCGGGACGTCTACGAAACCATGCGCCTGGCCATGGACAAGAAAGTCCGCGATGAGATCACCCGCAAAGGCGTGGCCCGCAGCCAGATCATCATTCTTGAGGCGTTGCTGAAACTGCGCCAGGTTTGCTGCGATCTGCGCTTGGTCAACGAAGCCGCCCTGCCCGCGCGCGGCAGCACCTCGGGCAAACTCGACAGCCTGATGGAAATGCTCGAAGAACTGTTCGAGGAAGGCCGGCGGATCCTGCTGTTCTCGCAATTCACCTCAATGCTGTCGCTGATTGAGGACGAACTGAAGAAACGTGGGGTCGAGTACGCGATATTGACCGGGCAAACCCGTGATCGACGTGCGCCGGTGAAGGACTTCCAGAGCGGCAAGCGGCAGATTTTCCTGATCAGCCTTAAGGCCGGCGGCGTGGGCCTGAACCTGACCGAAGCCGACACCGTGATCCATTACGACCCGTGGTGGAACCCGGCCACGGAAAACCAGGCCACCGACCGCGCCTATCGCATCGGCCAGGAAAAACCGGTGTTCGTCTACAAGCTGATCGCTCGCGGCACCGTGGAAGAGAAGATTCAACACCTGCAAAAGGAAAAGTCCGACTTGGCGGCCGGCGTGCTGGATGGCCGCCAGACCGGAGACTGGAAGCTGCAGAGTGATGATATTGAGGCGCTGTTTGCGCCGCTGCCGGACAAACTTGAAAAGCGCTGACCTGTTAGAAGGGCTTCGCGAGCAGGCTCGCTCCCACAGGTGATCACCCAATCCATGTAGGAGCGAGCCTGCTCGCGAAGGGATAAACACGATGCCGGTTATTGCGCCCCTGGCAGCGGCGCAAACAACGCCTCGATGTCACTCTGCTCAAGCTTCCAGCCGCCAGTCGTTCCGCCTTCCAGAACGGCACCCGCCAATGCGGCTTTTTCTTGCTGCATCGTCTGGATTTTTTCCTCGACCGTGCCTTTGGCAATCATCTTGTAGACGAACACCGGTTTGTCTTGGCCAATGCGATAGGCGCGGTCGGTAGCCTGATTTTCCACCGCCGGGTTCCACCACGGATCGAAATGGATCACCGTGTCCGCTGCGGTGAGATTGAGCCCGGTGCCGCCGGCCTTCAAGCTGATCAGGAACAGCGGCACTTTACCGTCCTGGAACTGCTTGACCGGCGTGCGCCGGTCGGTGGTGTCGCCGGTCAGTAACGAATAGCCGATTTCTCGCTGCTGCAGTTCCTCCTGAATCAACGCCAGCATCGAGGTGAACTGCGAGAACAGCAGGATCTTGCGACCTTCACTGAGCAATTCTTCCAGCATGTCCATCAGGCTGGTGAGTTTGCCGCTGCCAGCACGCAAGGCTTTGGCACTGAGGGTCATGTTGACCAGACGCAGGTCGCAACAGACCTGACGCAATTTCAGCAACGCGTCGAGGATGATGATCTGGCTGCGCCCCACGCCATTGCGGTTGATTTCGTCGCGGACCTTCTTGTCCATCGCCACACGCACGGTTTCATACACATCACGCTGGGCGTCGTTGAGTTCGACCCAATGGATGATCTCGGTTTTCGCCGGCAGCTCGGTCGCAACCTGCTCTTTTTTGCGTCGCAACAGGAAAGGTTTGATACGCGCTGTCAGGTGCCGCATCCGTTCGTTGTTGCCATGTTTTTCGATCGGCGTGCGGTAGTCGCGATTGAAGGTTTTGTTGTCGCCGAGCCAGCCCGGCAGCAAGAAGTGAAACAGCGACCACAGCTCGCCCAGGTGATTTTCCAGCGGCGTGCCACTCAGGCACAGGCGCTGGCGGGCATCGAGATCGCGCGCCGCCTGCGCTGCTTTGCTCAGCGGGTTCTTGATGTTCTGCGCTTCGTCGAGAATCAGCACGCTCCAGGCTTGGGGCTGGAGAATCGGCACGTCGCGGGGCAGTAATGCGTAGGTGGTCAGTACCAGATCGTAGTTCGCAAGCTCGGTAAAATCCTTTTGCCGCGCCGCGCCGTGCAGCGCCAGGACCTTGAGTTGCGGGGCAAAGCGAGCGGCTTCGTCGAGCCAATTGGGAATCAGACTGGTGGGCATCACCGCCAGTGCCGGCTGATCGAGACGGCCGGCGTGCTTTTCCGTGAGCAGGTGCGCCAAGGCTTGCAGGGTCTTGCCCAACCCCATGTCGTCACCCAGGATGCCGCCGACTTCCAGCTCGCGCAGAGTCTGCATCCAGTTCAAGCCTTCGAGCTGGTAAGGTCGCAACGTCGCGTTCAGCCCCGTTGGGGCCAGGATGTCGACGTGGGTCGACTCGCGCAAGCGCTTGGCGAAGCCACGCAGGCGCTCACCGCCCCGCCACACCAGCGGCAGGCCTTCCAGGTCGCTCAGCCGCGCCGCGTCCGGAGCATTCAATCGCAGCGAATCGCCCTCGTGTGCCCCTAGGTACAACTCGCCCAGGGTGGCCATCAACGGCTTGATCCGGCCGTAGGGCAGCATCACTTTGTGGCCACTTTTCTTCTTGGAAAAACCCCCAGCGTCGATTTCAATCAACAACTGTTCGTCATCATCCCGTAGCGCCAGGGCGGCGGGATTCAAAAGTTGCGGTTGCGTGCGCAGCAGGTGCAACAGGATCGGCAGCAGACTGTGCCGCTCGCCGTTGACGACAATGCCCAAGGCCAAATCGAACCACTCGTGCCCCGGCGCCTCTTTGACGTCGGCGTACCACTCATCTACAGGCAGCAGGTTGAAGTGAAAGCCGGGCTTGATATCGACCTGCCATTGATTGGCGCGTAAGGCGGGCAGACCAGCATGCACGAACGCCAGCCAGGCCGAATCGTCCGCCAATTCGAACAGCTCGCCAACCGTATCGGCCAATGCCTCGCTCTTGCGGCTTTCCTTTTTAAAACCGTATTTCTGCAACGCTCGGCGCAGGGCCTTCTCCGCCGCTGGCTTACGCAGAATTCGTTGAGTTTCGGCGCCCTTCAGGACCAACACTTCAGCAGCGTCACCTGAAGCAGGCTGGCCGTCATACATAAAGGTCAACGCCGCGCGATGCACAAGCTGGTATTTCCATCGCGTGTACTGGTTATGGCTCACCAATGTCAACAGCGCCTGCGGCTCGACACCCTCGATGACTCGTTCGACCACCGCCTGCGGTGCCGGCACGGCGCGGGTCACTGCGTTCATCCGATGACTGAACTGCAGCGCCTGAGGCGCGGGAACATCGGGGGCCAAGGACAAATGACAGGCGAGCCTCTCGTCCATCCCACTTAACAGCTGCCCGATTTGCCGAAGCGCTCGATCAACGTAAAACAGCGGCTCGAGGGCGAGAAAATCCTCTACTGGAACGTCGTCGCAGCGCCACTGCGGGCGGAACGTGCCGTTGTCGGTTTCTGTCCAGACGAATTGGGCGGCGCGCCCTGGCCCAGGGCTGAAGGGCTGCTGATCGTCCAGCTCGAGCACCATTCGCCCGGTCTTCAATGCGAGCTCGATGGTCTCGGCGCCACTGCTGCCCTGCAACGGATAACCACCGTAAAACGGATGATGCGAGTGAATCGCCACCATCAAACGGGCGATTCGCAGGTCCGCCTCGGTCAGGTAGCGCGGCTGGCGTATCAGTGTTTCCGAAAATGAATACAGCGGCTTGATGTCTTGGAGACGCCCATCCTTGAGTACGCGCGCCTTGTAGACCTCCAGCATCCATTTGCCCGCAACGGCGGTGGGCTTGAGCTTGTAAAAAAGCTGTGTGCTGTCACCTCTGACCGGCATTTGCGGCTGATCACCCGTATTGGCCAAGTCACTGAGCCAGCGCTCCAGATCACGGCTCAAGCTGGCTGAAGCAGCGGGAGCGGAGATGTCCGATGCTGCGTCATTCATGTTTTGCAGGTGATAAATGACCGCGGCGCAGTGTTTGCAATCTTCCATCATCGGGCATGAGCACTCGCACTCAAACCTCAGGTCATCCTCCAGTCGAATGGTTTGTCGATAGATATTGCCTTGCGACCCCACACAAACGGCTTCCACCCAGCGCTCGCCGATCTGGTGGATGGTCACCCGCTGCTCGTCCGCGTAAATCAGCCCCTTCTGTAACGCTCGTTGAGTGAACCCTTCGGTCCATTGCAACTGGTAAGTCTGATCAATGAAGCTTGGCATTGAGTCAGCCTTCCAGCACCCGCGCCAGCGTCGATTTCACCTTGCCCATACCGTCATGCAACGCCTGCTCGATCTCGGCCATGGTGATCACGGCCGTCGACTTGCCCGCGGCGGGGTTCACCACCAGCGCCAGGCAGGCGTAATCCAGTTCCAACTCGCGGGCCAGGGCCGCTTCCGGCATGCCGGTCATGCCGACGATGTCGCAGCCATCGCGCTCCAGGCGAATAATCTCGGCCACGGTTTCCAGGCGTGGACCCTGGGTGCAGGCGTAGACGCCAAAATCACTGTAGGCCACACCCTCGGCCGCCAGTGCCGCAATCAATTGCTGGCGCAGCGGCTCGCTGTAGGGGTAGCTGAAATCGATGTGGGTGACCTGCTCCAGGTCATCGGCGAAATACGTGTGCTGGCGACCGCTGGTGTAGTCGATCAATTGATGCGGCACGCAGAAATGACCGGTGCCCATGTCGGCATGAATCCCGCCCACGGCATTGACCGCGAGGATCGCTTCGGCGCCGGCCTGCTTCAAGGCCCAGAGGTTGGCGCGGTAGTTGACCTGGTGTGGCGGGAAACGATGCGGATGGCCATGGCGTGCCAGGAACAGCACTTCCTTGCCAGCGTACTCGCCGATCTGCACCTCGGCGGACGGCGCGCCATAAGGCGTGTCTACCGCCAGGGATTGGCGAATATTCAGGCCTTCCAACTGAGTCAGGCCGGTGCCACCGATAATCGCGTAAACCGTCATAGCAAAAATCCTTAATCAATCAGTTGAGCGTCTTTGAGGGCGCCAATGGCGGTCAGCCAACGTGGGTCCTGACGGTATTCGGTGCCGGCGAAGGACTGGCCGCGCATCCGCGCGATGCGCGGCGATGGCGTGACCTTCATGCGCTGGGCGGCAACCAGCGCCAACTCGGCGGCTGCACGATCATTGCACACCAGGCCCATGTCGCAGCCGGCACTCAGCGCCGCTTCGATGCGGCTGGCAGCATCGCCGACCACGTGCGCGCCTGCCATAGACAAATCGTCACTGAAAATGACGCCGTCGAACTGCAATTCGCCGCGCAGGATGTCCTGCAACCAACGACGGGAGAACCCGGCGGGCTGCGCATCGACCTGTGGATAAATGACATGGGCCGGCATCACGGCCGCCAATTGCCGGCTTAACCGGGCAAATGGCAGCAGATCGTTGGCACGGATCTCGTCGAGGCTGCGCTCGTCGTTGGGAATGGCGACGTGGGAGTCCGCTTCGGCCCAGCCATGCCCTGGGAAATGCTTCCCGGTGGCGGCCATACCGGCGCTGTTCATCCCGCGAATAAACGCCCCCGCCAGCAAAGCGGCGCGCTCGGGATCGCCTTCGAAAGAACGAGTGCCGACCACCGCGCTGCGCTGGTAATCCAGGTCCAGCACCGGGGCGAAGCTCAGGTCCAGGCCCACTGCCAGCACCTCAGTGGCCATGATCCAGCCACACTGCTCGGCGAGGTACTCGGCATTTGGGTTATCGGCGATGGCACGCATGGCGGGCAAGCGCACGAAACCGCGACGCAACCGCTGTACGCGACCGCCCTCCTGGTCCACCGCCAGCAACAGATCAGGGCGAACGGCGCGGATTGCGGCGCTGAGTTCGCGAACCTGGCGCGGATGCTCGATGTTGCGCGCAAAAATGATCAGGCCACCCACTTCAGGCTGGCGCAGTAATTGGCGATCTTCGGCCGTCAGCCAGGTACCGGCGACGTCCACCATCAACGAGCCTTGCAGGCCAGCAGTCATAAAAATTCCTTGAGAACGAGAAAACCCGCTCGCCACCCATCACCGCGATGGGCGGTGATGGGTGGCAAAAGCGGGTTCAGAACGGGAGTCGACATGGGCGGCTAGCTTAGCGGATGTCCGCCGCCGCGCCCACCCTGGATGGTCAGGCCTTGGCCACCGCCGGCGCCGATTTGCTGCGCGGCCGCAGTTGCGCGGTGGCCATGGCGTCATCGGTGACGCCGGTTTCGGCACGCATGCCGGCGGCGAGGAACGGCACCATCAGGCGCATCACTTGCTCGATGGAGGTATTGACGCCGAAATCGGTCTCGGCAATCGCACGCAACGCCTTGATCCCCGACATGCTGAACGCCGCGGCACCGAGCATGAAGTGCACACGCCAGAACAGCTCTATCGGCGGAATCCGTGGCGCCGCTTCGTTGACCAGCAACATATAGCGACGGAATACCTTGCCGTACATGTCTTCCAGGTAACGCCGCAAGTGACCCTGGCTCTGGCTGAACGCCAGGCCAAGCAGGCGCATGAAGATCGACAGGTCGTTGCCACTGCGCGGTTGTACCACCAGCGCCTGCTCGACGAGGATTTCCAGCAATTCTTCGAGGGACGGCTTGTTTTCAGGCTTGGCCTGACGTCGCTCCAGTTCTTTATCGAGGCTGATGCAGAACGGCCCGAGGAAGCGCGAGAACACTGCCTGGATAAGGGCTTTTTTCGAACCGAAGTGATAATTCACCGCCGCCAGATTCACCCCCGCCTTGCTGGTGATCAGGCGCAACGAGGTTTCCGCGAAACCTTTTTCCGCGAACAACTGCTCGGCAGCATCAAGGATGCGTTCAACGGTTTCCGACTGGGCCATGGCTACTCCGCCTGACAAACACTTGTTTGAAACATACGTTTCAGCCTGTGCATTGTCAAGCTTGCCCGTTCACTTTGGGAATGGTCGGTCAGCTATTTAACCATAGATGCCGAGGGCTGTAGGCAGGTGTCCAGTCGACCGTCCAGCGGCTGCAGAAAAATGGAGGATTGCCAAGACGCTTTCACTGTATATAATCCCAGTCACTGTATAAAAAGACAGAGCGATCAATATGCTAAAGCTGACGCCACGCCAAGCAGAGATTCTGGCCTTCATCAAACGCTGCCTCGAAGACAACGGCTACCCGCCAACCCGTGCGGAAATCGCTCAGGAACTGGGTTTCAAGTCGCCCAATGCGGCTGAAGAACACTTGAAAGCCCTCGCCCGTAAAGGCGCGATCGAGATGACCCCCGGTGCTTCCCGCGGTATTCGCATCCCCGGTTTCGAAGCCAAGGCCGACGACTCCACCTTGCCAATCATTGGTCGCGTGGCCGCCGGTGCCCCCATCCTCGCCCAACAACATGTTGAAGAGTCATGCAACATCAACCCGTCCTTCTTCCACCCGCGCGCCGACTATCTGCTCCGGGTACACGGCATGAGCATGAAGGATGTCGGCATCTTCGACGGTGACCTGCTGGCCGTTCACACCACTCGCGAAGCCCGCAATGGCCAGATCGTGGTGGCGCGGATTGGCGACGAAGTGACGGTCAAGCGCTTCAAGCGTGACGGCAGCAAAGTCTGGCTGATCGCAGAGAACCCTGATTTCGCACCTATCGAAGTGAACCTGAAAGATCAGGATCTGGTAATCGAAGGTTTGAGTGTCGGCGTTATTCGCCGCTAAAGGAGGCTTTATGCAGTTCCCACACACTCCACAGCAAGCACAACTGTCGTTGTTCGAGGCGTTCATGGCACAGCCTTTGGCGCCGATCCTGAAAGACGTGGTCGAGTCGTCGCCCTGGAGCGCCGAGCCCGAGGTGTTCAGTGAACTGTCACTGCGTGGTGCGGCCGGGAACTGCCTGAACTTGCTGGCGCCGGTTCTTCGTGAGTTGAGCCAGGACCAGGATGCGCGCTGGCTGACGCTGATCGCCCCACCCGCCAGCCTGACTCAAGCCTGGCTGCGGGACGCCGGTCTCAACCGTGAACGCATCCTGTTGCTGCAACCGCGCGGCAATCAAAGTGCGCAGGAGTTGACCTGTGAAGCTCTGCGCCTGGGTCGCAGCCACACGGTGGTCAGCTGGCTTAATCTATCGAACGCCGGTGCGCGTCAACAGTTGATCAGCGCCGCGCGCGTGGGCGATGCACAAAGCCTGAATATTCGTCTGGGTTAAGCGTTACGGGATTTGAAGAACACAGGGCTTCTCCAGGACAGAGAAGCCGGACTGTAGCGACGACGGGAAGCGGCGCCCTACATAAAAACGACGAGCGGGATCAGTGAAGTATCCGGGGACCTTCGTCATTGTTGAATTCGCCTTCAACCAGGCGCCCAGCCATCTGCACCCCTACGCTCAACATCGCCTTGGCAACTTCCACGTGCTGGCCTTGCAGGAATGCCTTGGCGTCTTCGGAGAAATCCAAAGTTACCAGAGAACCTTCGTCCTCAGCCCTGCGCAGCTCAATACGGCCGTCTGGCAACTCGACAATTTCTAGAAAGGACGTTGGCATAAAAGTCTGTTCTCCACGAAAGGCGGGCATTATATAGGCATCGGTCAAGCTTCGCTCGGGATCTTGACCAGTAGCGTTCCCGAGACACCGCCACCCATCACATCATCAACACTCGTTAAGCCCCTCGCGGAAACGGATGGCCAGGCCCTTGAGGTTCTGCCGCCAACTCTCCAGCTCTTCCCGGCTTAGCTCCTCCGGTGCCTGTTCTTCATCGAGGTTGATCGCCACGATCAGCGGTTGTGTGACATCGCCTTTAGGTTTATGTGGCGCCCTCGGCGGCTGAAACAGTGCCGCGTGGGCCGCGAGCAGTTTCGCCAGCCAGGTTTCCGGGTTATGCGCCAACTCGACCATTTCGGCCATCTCAGGAATCGCAATGGCGTCCAGCACTTCACGGGTCAGCAACAGCTCGGCCCGAGCCGCGCTGGCTTGAGGCAAGCGGTAGAAACCGGCGATTTCATGGCACAACCCCAGCAGGGCACCGTAAAGGTGGAACAACGCCGATTCGCGCCCGGCTTGAATCAATGCCAGGGAATTCATCGCCCGCCCCTCTTCGGCCTTGGCCAACGCTTCAAGCGAAAGGCCGGCAAAGTAAATTTTCTGGTTGGTACGGGTATAGAGTTCGTGGGCCATGACGGCAGTCTCCACAACGAATTGAATGTCACGCAGGTCGGACAGTGTCGGGGATCAGCCGCAGCCACTGCAAGCCCAAAAAAAAGGCCGCATGATAACCCTCGGGTTTTCATGCGGCCTTTTTAGTGCAGCGTCTTACTTGGCAGCAGGACGCTTGTCTTCAACCGTCCACTTGCCACCGTCGTAGAAGGCTTTCCAGCCGGTAGGCTTGCCGTCCACTTCGGTCTGCACGTATTGCTCCTTGGTCTTGCGGCTATAGCGGATGACCGCCGGCAAGCCGTCCGGATCCTTCTTCGGCGCGTCGCAGAGGAAGTGGTACTTCGGATCGATCTCATCCTTGTGCGGGACGATCTCGATCACCAGCGGAGCACGGGTCTCACGGTTCTTCGGGAACTGGCTCGCCGCCAGGAACAGGCCGGAAGCACCGTCACGCAGGATGTAGGTGTCGTTGACCTTCTCGCATTTCAGCTCAGGCATCTTCACCGGGTCCATCTTCGGCGGCGCCGCGTCACCGCTTTTCAGCAGTTTGCGGGTGTTCTTGCAGGTCGGGTTGGTGCAACCGAAGAACTTGCCGAAACGGCCCGTCTTGAGCTGCATCTCGCTGCCACACTTGTCGCACTCCAGGCTTGGGCCTTCGTAGCCCTTGATGCGGTAGCTGCCTTCTTCGATCTCATAGCCCGCACAGTCCGGGTTGTTGCCACAGATGTGCAGTTTGCGTTTTTCGTCCAGCAGGTAGGCATCCATCGCCGTGCTGCAGATCGGGCAACGATGCTTGCCGCGCAGCACCAGGGATTCCGATTCACCTTCGTCGTCCGCAGCGATTTCGTCACCTGGCACCAGGTTGACGGTGGCCTTGCAGCGTTCTTTCGGCGGCAGGCTGTAACCCGAGCAACCGAGGAACACACCGGTCGATGCGGTACGAATCTGCATCGGACGACCGCAGGTCAGGCACGGAATGTCCGTCATCACCGGCTGGTTGGCACGCATGCCGTTTTCGGCGCTTTCAGCCACTTCGAGTTTTTTCTTGAAGTCGCCGTAGAACTCGTCGAGCACGTTCTTCCAGTCGCGCTCGCCCTGGGCCACGTCATCCAGATTTTCTTCCATGCCGGCAGTGAAGCCGTAGTCCATCAGATTGGAGAAGCTCTCGGACAAACGCTCGGTGACGATATCGCCCATCTTTTCCGAGTAGAAACGACGATTGTGCAGGGCCACGTAGCCGCGATCCTGGATGGTCGAAATGATCGCGGCGTAGGTCGACGGACGGCCGATACCGCGTTTTTCCATTTCCTTGACCAGGCTGGCTTCCGAGTAACGGGCCGGCGGCTTGGTGAAGTGCTGGGTCGGATCAAGCTTGATCAGCTTCATCACGTCGCCCTGAGCCATGTCCGGCAGCACGTCGTCGTCTCCCGGCTTGGAAATTTGCGGCATCACACGGGTGTAGCCGTCGAACTTGAGGATGCGGCCCTTGGCACGCAATTCAAAGGTTCCGGCACCCACGCTGACGGTGGTCGACAGGTACTGCGCTGGGAGCATCTGGCAGGCAAGGAATTGGCGCCAGATCAGCTCATACAGCCGCTCGGCGTCGCGCTCCATGCCCGACAGCTTGCTTGGCTCGGTGTTGGCGTCGGAAGGACGAATCGCTTCGTGAGCCTCCTGGGCGCCTTCCTTGCTGCTGTAGACGTTCGGGGTTTCCGGCAGGTACTTCTTGCCGAACTCGCTTTCAATATAAGTACGCGCCATCGCCACCGCGTCCACCGAGAGGTTGGTGGAGTCGGTACGCATGTACGTGATGTAGCCGGCTTCGTAGAGACGCTGGGCCATCATCATGGTTTTCTTTACGCCGAAACCCAGACGGTTGCTCGCGGCCTGCTGCAAGGTAGACGTAATGAACGGTGCCGACGGCTTGCTACTGGTCGGTTTGTCTTCACGTTTGACGATGCTGTAGGAGGACGCCTTGAGCTTCTCCAGGGCCGCCATGGCCTGGGCTTCGTTCAGCGGCTTGAAGGCCTCGCCGTTTTCCCGGGCCACGTCGAAACGCACGGTCGCGCCCTTGGCGGTGCCGAGGTCAGCGTGCACTTCCCAGTATTCTTCCGGGTTGAACGCGCGAATCTCACGCTCACGTTCGACGACCAGTTTCACCGCCACCGATTGCACCCGGCCAGCGGACAGGCCACGGGCAATTTTCGCCCACAGCAATGGCGAGACCATGTAGCCCACCACGCGATCGAGGAAACGCCGCGCTTGCTGAGCGTTGACCCGATCGATGTCCAGTTCGCCCGGCTTGGAGAACGCTTCCTGGATCGCTTTTTTGGTGATTTCGTTGAACACCACACGCTTGTAGCGGCTGTCGTCACCACCGATGGCTTCGCGCAGGTGCCAGGCAATGGCTTCCCCCTCGCGATCCAAGTCGGTTGCGAGATAGATGGTGTCAGCATCCTTGGCGAGCCGGCGCAGCTCTTCGATGACCTTTTCCTTGCCGGGCAGGATCTCGTACTGGGCCTTCCAGCCGTGGTCCGGATCGACACCCATGCGCGAGACCAGCTGCTTGCGCGCCTTCTCTTTCGGCGTCAGCACCGGCGCTTCGCCCGCAGCAGCCTTGCCACGCTTGGCGGCAGGCTCCTTGCTGGCGCTAGCCGAACCGCTGGT
>Ga0247742_10001333_pt1 | contig 17495 bp, 18 predicted proteins | sample UWRJL208509C2_FD_180944 | JGI IMG/M metagenome (GOLD analysis project Ga0247742, IMG submission 180944) | Plant litter microbial communities from Arlington Agricultural Research Station in Wisconsin, United States - UWRJ-L208-509C-2 | ecosystem: Environmental > Terrestrial > Plant litter >... | reverse complement strand
AGGAAGTATGAATCTTGCAGGTTCGGGTAAAGGAGTGTTCTTATATTCAGGCAAAAATGAGAGAGCAGAGTAGACTCTCATGGCGCCTAAGATAATCTCGCCCCACCAATGATAGTAATGGGCCATAAATTGCCTGGTATCGTACATGATGAACGACATTCCCTCAATGACGACCGCACGTGTCCCAAGGGTCTTCTTTGCCTCCTCTAGAGTGATGACTTGCATTTCCTACATAGAAAATCACCTCAGTACGTCTTTACCTATGAAGACGAGCACGAACCTTAACTGTGGGATCAATATTCTCCCCCGTACCCTTATCCTTCCCCTTGGACAGAACATGCAACAAATCCGGATGCTTGCTCTTATCCTTTGTCACCACGTATATGGTTCCATTCCAAATATATAGTCTCTCATACATCGTGAATCCCGACGCGTGCATGTCCAGTGGGAGAACGGTTTCGGTGATGTGAGCGTCCGGTCCAGTAGTGGTCAACGCATCGGATGGTGGAGATGAACTTGATTTCGACGAAGACCAAGACCAGGGGGTGTAAGATGCAGCCGAAAGTGATGAGGCGCGTTCCTTGGCCTGCGGTGTTGTGCTAAGCATCAGCAAAACCGTTGCAACGGCCACAACCAAGAGAGTCAGCTGCCTCCGCGAGAGCGTGAACATCGTGGGGGTGGTGAAAAAATGAAAGGCGCCAGCGCTGGCAGGGTCCGTTCATGAGGCGAATAGAGAAAACAGACAGATTTCAATTCAGGGGTCATTGACAGGCAACTTCATCACGTGATGTCCGATTCCGTCGACAAAGTTTACTTCAGAATCACTATTAGAATTCGCGTAAGTTACTAAGTATGTACTGTATAGAACCTCTCAATGGCAATTATACTAATGGAATCTTCTCTATCTAAAATTTTACTCGTGAAGAGTAAATATGCGGCTGGTCTTTATTAGTCGCTGACTCGCTGTAACTTTGTGCGACCAGTTCCCCGTGATCGTTCCTGAAAGGCTAGGCAAGCGAGACAAACTGAATCATTCCTCCCAGACACTGGCAACATTCAACAAGACTAAAGACTCGGGGCCAATTCTATCCTTATAGCTAGTTTGAAGTCTCATCGATTCATCTGTGACTTGCATTCACATTTCGCCCTATCTTGCGTGCCGGGACTCGCGACGGGCTCTGGTGGCTGTCTTACCATCCCAAAGCTAAAAATGTGGCCTCTTGGGCGGCGACTAACCTTCTTGATTTCAATTATAGTGGTTTTTGTCTTCACCATTTACTTCTCCCGACCTTCAACTCTCCAATCCTGGAAGCCGAGAAAGCTTACGCCTTCGAACGCCAGTGGTCAATCAACGGAGGATTGGGGCAGCGACGCCGAAGACTGGAGACCTTCACCGCTCAAAATAGGCGTCCCTCAAATTGACGAGGACTTTCCTTCATCAACAGGGGACTCGTCTACACCAAATCCTCAGTTGAAGTCGAGTTCAAACATCTTTGCTTTTCCCGCGATCACTTCTACAAAAGACTCAGTCCAGGTGTCTCCTAAATATACGACCGTCCTAGATCCAGCAGCACCTGCAGGCTTTAATACTTTTTCCCGCCTATATGTTTTCAACGGAACCCTCTATGCCGTGGTCCCAACTCCAGAAGATAAAAAAGCGTATCCCCAACTCAGCTATGTTCTGTCACAACCTTTGAAGATGGGTGATAGGTACACCAAACCAACGGAGAAAGTAGGTCTTTCTCCTTGAAATCCTCTCAAACCTTCCCACTGGTTGATGCTTCATCGGCTGGTGATGAATGCATATCGCTTACTTACGAGTACGTTTCTAGGAAATGCAAATCATCACTGAATCTGAAGCTCAATACCTGCTCAGCCCCGATGCGCTAGAAAGTGCGGTGGTTATTGATGGCCTCTCAGTAATCGTTTATGATATCGAAGAATTCCTAACGGTACGCCGCGATAAGCCCAATTTATTTGAACTTGCTCACGTATAATTTAATCACCTCAGCACTACTATCACTGGTGGGGGGAGATTATCCTGGGCACAATACGTGCCTACTCTGCATTGGCGCTCATTCCAGGGCTGGAGAAGCCTCTCCTCGAACCTTCGCGATTTTTGCTCCCGGTGAGTAGAGAATCTTGCATATATTACACAATATACCACTAAAGCAAATTGTGGACCCCTTCACCGAAATGTCTCTCCACTAGTTCATACATGACCATGGCTGGCGCGACCGCGCAGGTGTTGATGGACCACTCATGCGGGCCGCTTTCCCATCCGCGTCGATCGAGCGCTCCGATTTTTGGTCTGACCTCGGACATCTAAATCGAACCTTCGTATTCGAAAGGGCCACAATTGTGAATCGCATTGCTGCACACCGGAGGTGATTCTTAAGCATTATCTTCTAGCGTTGTCGACGTGCTCACCCAATAACCCACTAACTCCAATCTCTCGCATGTAGCCCTCTGGCGTCCCTATGGTTCAAGATGATCTCAGGTACTATGAATATCACTGTTCCTGCGCAGTTCTGGGAGCCTCTCCGTAAGCGGGTAATCCGGAATGTTGTTGGCGCTCAAAGCGAGCAACGGAAACCACGGGTGCTGTATATTTCCCGCCAAGGTGGCAGGCCGCAAGATAACGGGCGACGTCTATTAGACGCCGACCACCTCGCACTCGTCAGCGCATTGGAAGGACTAGAGAAGGAAGGTTTATGTGAGGTTAACGTGGTGCAAATGGAGAAAATCCCTTTAGCGGAGCAACTGAAGCTTGTATCGAAGAGTACGGTAGGTTTGATCTCTTCTGGTCTGTTTCGAGTAGTCCGGCTAACATTATTGGTTATAGATTATAATTGGAGTCCACGGAAATGGCCTTACGGTGCGTTGATATAATCCCTGCCATTTCAGGACCGATACTTAATGCACTTTATAGCATCAACTCTGGATGCCCTACTCACCTCGCTCAACTGTGATCGAAGTATTTTATCCAAACAGTACGCGCATATATCGTGCCAACTCCAATCTCATCTAAGGACCTAAAACTATCACAGCCTACCTCCATGATTATGAGATCTTGTCGAGAAATATGGGACACGAACACTACGCACTCTGGAACGATACGCTGTTGACGTATCCCGAAGGGCAATGGTTCAAGGTACGGTCTAGGGTGCTTGCAGAGTGTGAGTGTTGTCTCCTGACATAAAACCTCATCTAGGGCGTTCAAGGGGACATCGTCGAGAACTTTAACGGCAGTAAGTCATACAAAGTGTCCCATTTTATTGACCTCGACGGCTGAGATATGATTAGATTCGATTCTGGCGCATACCCCCGCGATCATTCAGGTGATCCGCGAGCGTCTAACGGGCGACGTTTCGTTATAACGTTTAATAATATATAGAATTTACGGATTTTGTAATTTTGTCTCCCTAGATATTAGTATATTACTCGAGTACGATCCGGAGGGCTAAATTCGACAATGTACTCGAAATTGAACTTAATATCCTTGCTCGAAGACAACTCTAGAAAGTCGTGTCCAAACCCGGCACAATTATCGTCAAAGGACCCAAGCTCATAGTAGACTCTGCTGATCCTGATGGTGAGCAGAATTGTCCTTCAGTAACATCCACATCCTCCACCATCTCAGGCGACATCCATTCCGTGTTGGAATGTATTAGTAGCGAGCTCGGCGGCTGCACGTATCTCACCCGACGTTTCGTCAGTTCTTAGATAACGGGCGCCTAATCTCGGCCTTTTTTGAACAAGCTGAAATCGAACCGCCAGCTTCCGTCTGCTTCACAAAGACCATCATATTTCATGGCTCTCCGGGAAGACGCACAGACCTAGATTCGGGCTCACATGTGTCGCTTGAGTGCTCCATTTTTTATTCATTCTACGACTCTCACAATCCGATAAGCTTGTTGCTCCACCGATTTTGGAAGGGTCGAGGCCTAGTAAAATGACTTCAACAATTGTCTAAAGACATTTCAGGGCATATTTGACCGAAATGAGGCTATTTTTATTAGGTCACAAAAAAAAAGCCGGAATCGGTGGTCTGATTGACTAGCTGGCTGCCAACATAACATTGTCGTCGGGAGACTGCATACTAGTACTAGTATTACTGATATACTCACATCTACATAGTAACTTAGTCGAATGTTAAGCATTAGATTCATCAATGTACACAAAGTCGAATCTAATCGCCTTGCTCATTCTCAATCTCGAGAACTCCACAGCAACCATTTTTCTCACGTTCTCTTCAAATCCTCCTTTCTTGCAATAGTGTCTGACCACCCGGATATCGATGCTGAGCGTCACCTCGACAAGAGATGGCCACCCAGGATCTGTGAGCACCTGATCTAGTCGGCTCCAGTTACCTGCAGTCGTCGAGAACATAGATTCAAGGGAATCGTAGACCAGGATAATAGTTTCAATGGCATTATCCCCCTGCAGCTTTTCCAATTCGACGGCTATTCCCTCTAGGGGTTGTTCAGCCCCTCCATAGGTTCCAAAGCAAAGCTCAAGGGCTTTGAGCGTTTTAGACAATGGCTTGAGGATCGAGTCGAAAAGTTTGATTGGGCGTGGAATATATGACAGCCACATATGTGAAACTGTCAAAGACCAGAGTAAATAATTGGGATTTGAAGTGGCCAACGAGTCTCACCATACAGCTCAATCTTAAGGTGAGCTAACTGGGTCACCCTCTCGTAGATGGCTTTTATGTCTTGTTGGCGATTTTCAACGGAAAAGTGAACTGAGAGGTGTGTTAGCCCCTTGAGATCAACCACTGGATCTCCATTTGGGAGTGTAGCAGAGAGTAGAGTTTTAGTCGCGCCTTCGCTCCTGCACCCAAGGCGAAGTTGTTTCAAGGAAAGAGGAGCGGCAATCGCGAGCTGGAAGTCATCATCACCGCTGTTAAAATCCATATGCCCGATCCCGAAGTCATCCACATTCGAGGCAAGAGTAAGATCGGATAAGGGGAAATTGTTAATGTGGTTTTGGTTTTTGTCGTGCAGTGTCAGCTGGGTGAGTGTAGGCAGATTGAGAAGGTGTTGAAAGGCAGCACGGAGCTCCATCGTCTGCCAATCGAGATCAGGTTGGTAACCAGCAGCCTCGTAACCTACAGTGAGGGATTGGAGTTTTTTCAGACTCATCAATGTATCGGATAAGGCAGGTGCAATAAATGCGTCTTCCGATCCAAAGCGATAGCTGAGGCTATGGACGTAATCCGCGATGGATGCGTTGTCCGTCATCAGCTCTATGAAGTCCTCAGCCGATGGTGATCTTTTTCCATTCACAAGAAGATAGTTGATTTTAATAGCTTTGAATATGTGTTTCTGGCAGAGTGGAACGAAGAAGTGACTGGCCAGGGCGCAAGATTTTATCGAGGGCAGACCATAGTAGTCGCTGTAGGAGAGACTCTCCACAATTGTATCTGTGATTTCGGTAGGAAAGACTGGAACGGATTTTGCTTGCATATGAAGAAGTATCGAGGAATTTAGATGCTACTATGAAGGCGAATTGCATAGATGCAGTGGAAGTCGCAGGAATCAGAAAATTCAGATGACTCGGAATCCCGGGAGTCGCTAGCCGGTCCGTGTCACAATTGAGTCGTCACACGGGGATTCTCCGCAACCACCTTGGGCCATTGGCGCTTAGAATCGCCCTTCATCTTCTCATCATCGACTTGGGTATCCGACTCACTATTGAAATTATCCGTGTCATTTTTTGTGGCATTGCGAGCATTGGTCTTGAACACAACAGACAAGACTCAAAAGATCAAGCACGGGAGAGCGAGCTTCGCAGTTTCACGCGCCTCTTAACGAGAACTAGCACATTCAAGAGGAGATATGGCGACGGCATACTATGAATTCTATCGAGGGTCTTCGTGCGTTATAAAATATTGGGGTTTATTTTACCCAAAGCTGATCATTATCCTGTAACAATCTTCTTCGCCGTCGACGTCCTCGTTCCTTGCCCTGCCATGTTCTGACTCATCCCAACGTGTTTTCTTGGATGCACCCACTCATTATATCGCCTTTGCGCATGCAGCATCGGCATGGCCCTTACCGACTCTTTGGACGAACTTATCACCAGTGGGGCAATCACCCCACAGCTTGCCATGAAGGTGCTTCAGCAGGTGGGTGCTTGTCTCACTTCGGGTTGACAAATGCGTTCTCTGTTCACCATCTTGAGTGCACGAGGTGCTCCTGATTAGTGTAAGACGTTCTGCATAGGTGTCATGATTGCATGCTGTCCGCCTCATTCCACCCCCCGCGTTCCATAACCTCGTTGCTCACCTCCTTTCAAGTTCGACAAGTCGCTAGCGGATACGATGGTAAAACAGGTCAAGACGAAGACGACGCTGAAGGTGCATTTCGTCGTTATTTCCACGTCTGCCGCTCACTTATCGTTCTCCATTTCCGTGGTCTCCCTTCGCAGGGCGCCCTACGGACGTACCGCCTCTGCGACGATGTATGGACTTTCATAATCAAGAACCCGACATTCAAGATGGAATCAAATGACATGGTTAGCGCTGAAAGGATCAAAATTATTGCATGCAAGAATGGAGACGCTATCGAGGCTGGAAAGAAGTAGTTGATGGCTTAAAATTGAGTGAATCCCAAATGTACGGGCATGAGAGGATGAGAAACCTGAAGAGCCTGATTGGTTGTGCTTGCCGTGCATTTTATGTATACTGCTTTGGTTATAATAATTGCCACATAACATCCTAGCAATCTTAAATGCTGTCCGGCGTTGGTGAGAGCGAGCAAGAGTATCTCGATTTGTGACAACACTCGATTGAACAAAATGCGACAGCACAGGACAATATAGGAAATAAGCTGGAACGCTAAACGCGAATCGAGATGGGATACAAAATGAAGAATACAACTAAACAGTACAACAGATTAAATCGTCAACAAGGTTTAGGATATGAATGGAGATAATGCAAATGTGCTGATGATGCTAGGTGTATATATTGTAGTATTGTCGGTGAAGATGCTGTAAATAGGTAGGATTTGGTAGGCGGAGATTGTTGGGTGCTTTTGGGAACGAGATTTGGAAGCAAATTAGACTCGTTGAGAAAGAAAAGCTGAAGAAAAGCTGTAGGGCAAGAAATTGAGGAATTGAGATACAGTGTACAAGCGTAGCATCATTGCCGCTTTTAGGGCAGTAAAAGATCGGTGGTGGCAAGAATGTGTGGGGCGTTGTCCACCTGGGCTGAGGCGTCTTCTATTAAATATATGGGTGTACAACAGGAGATCTGAAAAGACTGTTAGCACAAGCACAGGAGAAATTACTTATCGGAAGAGCTTACCTGTCGGTGGCAGGATCGGAACATACAACGTCTCCTACTCTCGAGTTTAACTACTTCATTACATCCTCTCCAAGACTGGTGCATTCGTGTAGGTCGAGCTTCTTGAGCCTACTCGGGGTGACACCTCCAATCGTCATACCTCCGTTGCTTGAATCAGGATTCCGCGCATCGATCATCTGCACCAACTTAGTAACGCCTTCGTTATGTGCATGGCAGGTTTTCAGACCCAGCATTTCAAGTTGGGGGCAGGCCCAGCTGAAGGCCTGACTAGGAGGCATATCATCGTCCGGAGGGCCAAGCGCAGCAAGAAGAGGTTCAAGAGCGGTACCGCCGATGCAGAGTGTCCGAAGGTGCGGTAATTCCGCAAGGAGGGCCGACCATGTGATGACGATCCCGCCAGGGCCGTAATAGAATGTGGCAGCGTTGGCAGCGACACCATATGCGATGGACAGATGGGCAATTGGTGGTCTATTCGACCGTGTGAGGAGGGAGGAAATGACATCTTCGATAGCGTCGCGAGCTTCGATGTCAAGGGTCAGCGAATCCAGGATGGGCAAGGTGAGATAGTCGAGTAGCTGGGTAAGCAGATAGTGGCCTCCAAGAGTGAGAGAAGTTACATGAGGGAGGGTGATGGTGGTCAATGGCAGGATGGGGCCAAGAACACCTTGTAGATGCAATGTAACCGTCTTGAGCTGTGGGTTGTTTGAGAGAATATGCAGGATTCTGTCGAGCTGGAGGTGGGAAGTTGGAAGGGCTCGAAGATTGAGGGTATGAAGGTTGCGAAGCATAGGCGATGACCATTTAAAAGGCGTATGTTGTAATGTCAACGTCCTCAGATTTGGCAAGCTCGCAGTTGAGGTAGAGTTGGCATTGGGCAGCCAGGGCCATTCTGCAAAGAATCCAGCCTCGATGCTTGAGACTTCAAATTCCTTTAGAAGCGGCGCATCACCTGGAAGGGGTGTTGTTAAACAGAAAATTCGTTGTTTAAAGCGCTGAACATACCAGTGATAGACTTCAGAGCTCCCATAGAGGTAAATTGCTTGTCAAAGCGGAAAACAAATCTTTCCCAGCGGTGCATCTGCTCGACGAGGTAGAAGAAGGCAATGTGACCCCAATGCATGCTGACTTTGGATACCATATTTGCCGGACGATCTTGAGAGTTTGGACCCCAGCCATCGTGATGAGGAGAAGTAGGAGAAGGTGGCATGACTATTGTCGGCATACCCCCCGGGGGAGCAGGTGGAGGATGTACCACAACGTAATGCGAGGGTGTATGAGAGCCAGCGGTGAGATTCCATGTTGGGGTTAGAGTGGTGAGAGATGCCGTTCGACGGACTCTGGAAGAACTTGACTCTTGGGAGGTCTTCGACCTAGAGACCCGCAAGAATATCTCAATGTCGAGCGGAACGGAATCTCCGGAGCGCTCAATCCACAATCGGATGGTGTCTGCAGACGCATGGTGAGTCGTAAGCAGGCGTATCTGTCAATGAGAATAATAGTCAGCTCATGGAGGATTCACGGGGCCATGATCGGAGATATTTATAGATGACAACTTCCGTTCGCTCGCAATGCCTGGGTAAACCGTAATGGCAAACGACGTTGAATATGCTGGCTTAAGCATAGTTCAGGAACGATGCAGGTATCGACACCCGGAAGACATGAAACACGCTCTGGCAGAACCGGAAAGCAGCGGCCCGAAACAACGAGAGGATAACGATGGAGACGTGAATTGGTACTTACTTTCGACCAGATCCTAGGCATCCTCAGCGACAGCCTCCTCCAAGAAGTACACACCGCTGCCAGCACCCAACCAGTGCACGGGTGATCCTCGAAGGTCCATAGAAAGACTTCACGCAGGAGCTCTATGGGAAGTCTCCTGATTGGACTAAGGTACGCCAGCGTCCTCGAAATTGAGCCCTCCAGTGCCTTTCTCTCTGTGTGCATCTCGTCGATAGCAGATTGGGACTCGCGTATGATCCTTGCAAGAGTTGCTTCAGCGGTGTCGATTTTGTTGGTTAGACCGCGCACGGAGGCGCGCGTTGTATTGAGCGTCCTTCGAGCATCTGCCAGAGTCTCCTTTGTCGGTGGGTCCGGAAATTCGGAGAACAACATAGCAAACGCAGTGAAAGGCGCAGTAATTTGTCAGGTCGATGTGATTGAAGGAGGAAAAGAAGAACTGGGAGTTGCAGTATGCAGAATCAAGAAACCCATTATTCAAACTCCGCTGTCCCGGAGCCAATGCTGGTCAGACCACGGAACCGCCACAGGGCCTTCTCTCCTGTAATCTGCAGTTATGGAGAACAAATGGCGTTGCGAACCTCCTTCGAAACCATATACACTTTCAACAATGATTTAGGCGCGAATTGTGGGCACCAACAACGAACGCGACAACTCCGACTTCATCGTATCCGTTTGCCTAAATGCGGCAGTTCGGCACGAGGCAAATCAACACGAGGCATGCAACATCGCAGCAACGACCCTTCAGCATGTTGGTGTGAGATTCCCCTTTTGTCGTTGTCAAGTGTAAGATGAAGACTGGAGTAGGAGGCTTGAACGCACGTCGAGGAGGTCTGCAACAGCAACAAAAGGGGATCCTTGCATAGCGATCGGCTGTAACTAGGAATGGAGAGGGTGAGATTCTGTTATGGAGGTCACGGTCGCGGCGGCGATTCCTTTCTGTCAAGGATATCTTGAAAATAACCCATGAGATGGTAAGGCCTAGCCCAGATAGTCTGCTCATCCAGATAAATTTAAAGTCGCCTGAAGTCCAGATCGCCTCAAAGTCCAGCACAGTGGGAGGCAGTGGGCAACCCTGGAGTGCTTATGTTATACATCCCGAACATAACAAAAAAAAATGCCTTGCCAAGCTTGACCCTCTGGCAGGATCTGAGGATCATTGCAGAAGCAGAAGCATGTTGGATTCAAAAGTCGAAAATCAGTGCGTGATCTTGAAATGGAGTGTCATCGAAGAATGGTACCTGGATAGTTGAGCTCTACAAGGAAATGAACTAAAGTAAGATATCGTTTAGAATGCAGGGAGATCCAATCAGCTGAATATCGATTACATGACCGTTGTTGCGAAAGGAAATTACCTTTTACTGCATAATGCACTCTCAGCTTGAAACATAACGTTGTGGGCTAGCGGTGGGCGGCGGACGCATAACATCCACCATGGTCGTCGTGGAGTGCAACTGGTAAGAGAGAGAGGAAGATGAAACCGCAATATGAATCTGACTCATTCATATATGGTTCACAGGCGCCCAACTTGAAAGCGCCAATTAGTTCCGCGTGATCAACGCGTCGCGGCTGCACGTGAGCGCCTATTTAATTGGTTCCTGATCGGGTGATGTCAAACTGAGACAAAGAGGCGCCCACTTTGATCGATCGCAGATGGTCACTACTACGCTTACCATATATGATCATATACGACTATAAAAGGTAAGCGCGCAACAGCATATCACGAAAACGCCACCCACCCACATACGTAGTGATCAGTGGCATATGTATTCTGTCCATTCTGACTCCTCCGTGGGTCAAGGGCACGACATAACATACAATGATACATCAGACCCCAAAATTCTGGGAACGTGTCGAAGCCAACGGCCACGACATATGTAGCCTATCTAAAGCCTTGAGAGTCCGGTCTTATCAACAAGCCTGATTGTAGGCACGATCTTTCTTTACGAAGGGAAATTGAACCTGAATGGAGGTGTCACCCCACGGACCTATGGTGACGACACGTGCTGGCGGCGTGTAAGAGTGTCAGTGTAAGCAGAATGATAGAGTATCATTGATTTTCATCGGCTGCGATGTCAAAATTGACGTTCTGGATGACTGCATAGGTTCGCGTGCGGGTACTACGGGTACGCGCACCCGCAGCCGAACTGATATCACGAATTATTGCGTTCGAGATTTTGGGGCGTTTGTCATGGCGGTACATCCTACGGTACTCCATTCGTCAGCTGAAAGGTGAAAGGCTTCCAGTGAGTGTTAGTGGACGAACGAAACCCGCGGCATTCCTACACCTATAGCTGTTTGCTTTGATTGATAACTCAGCCGAGTCCGTGTTCCTGGGCCACATTCCTCATGGTCAGGCTCGATTTAGGAGGTCTTCTGAATCTTTCCAGGCTTGCATTCAATGGCACAGTGCCTGTGAATGTCGTCAGTATTAAAGCTTGAAGGCGATCACTGCACATCACAATTCTGTCGTTCAAGAATCTGGGGTAAGCCCCATACAGGTTCATACCGCCGCACCATCACCACTGGTATCAGGGTCTAACTACAAAGAAGTATGTAGTACTACACTTCATTCCTTGCAATTGGTGGCGCCGGCGGTCGAAGTTGAGTGTAAAACGACGAACTCTCCATTGGAAGATGGTCGTCACTTCCTATCGACTCGGGGTTCACCCACACGATTCCAAGACTCGTGACCGGCTAATAATAATAAGGTATTCATGATCAAACGGTGAGCATAACATCAGTATCGTCAACACATCTCCCAATCAAATCCAGTCTACATTCCATATGAGGTGGTCAAAGCAGGAGCCAGAGTCCGCTCTATTCCCGACCTTATTTAAAGACCAAAGTACAAAGACAAGTTGTTAGTGTGCTGCTCTCGGTTATGGCTGAGTAGCGTCGGCTGAATAAATAGAGCAGTTGCTCTACTCTACTAATCAGCCCCCCTGCACGGAGTCACCATCGGGGCCCTTCGGAACGACTTACTCTGCTTAAAGCGCGGCTGAGTAGTTCATGACAGAGTGAAAGTGAATTGGTGAACTGTCGAGTGACCGATTGATACTTATTCAGGTGTATGTTCCCATCTTTCAAGCAATGAGCTCAATCCACGCCCGCTAAGAAAAGCCACCGCTGAAAAATGGGGGTGAAAAGGCTAAAGAATCCTCTTCCGGAAATTCTCTCCTAATGCATTAAATTGTTGACGGCTGCCCAGCTCTCTTGGCTCTTCGACGTCCGTACATAGTTCGCATAAGCATTACTCGGATATCTTCAGATTCCCTTTGTGTAGTCGTTGGATGCTGGATGCCAGATGCTAGGATGGTTCACCGATGTCAAACTGGATGATTATAGCCCTTGCTCATCGGGTTGTTGGCATAAGTGTAGGGATACTCAGAGCTTGAGAAATGGCACTGGCACTTATTGGAGACACGAAGGCTTGGATGGTTTGAATCGGCAAAACTAAGGCAGAATTTGAAGCTTTGAAGGCGCTTGGGTGAAAACTAAGAGATTTGTTCATGGTCAGTGGGTCTCTCGACACCCTCACTAGACATGTTAACATAACGACACGTTGCAAAAATACGCCATGAAGCGCAATCGCCAGGATATAGCCGAGACATTTATATCGCGAACGATCCGCGGGAGCAAGCGATGTCCATGCATATTATCTAGATGACGTGAAATCTGCATCCTCATCCGAGTCATGGACTCGAAGTCGGAGTGTGCCAATACGACAAATATGAGCTGAACACGCTGACAAGATCTTGTACAGTTCTCATTTCCGGCTGGAACATGTGCATGAAATGTTGTTCGCATGAACGCCACATTGTTGACTGCGACCTTCGAGTCCGATGTCTACCGCAATTTCAGCAACGTTCCTCCTTGAGGAGTGTTACTATACTGTTCATCTCCACTGATACTGTAACATGATTCATAAGCACATTTCTCATTAGAAGCCTGAAGCACCACATTAGCATTCCCTCAGGCTTTGCTTGGGCTCTGCTTCAAGTCTTGGTTATTGAGCTTCTTGAGGCTCCTAACGCTGCTTCCGGTTTAGATCAAGGTGTACACAAGCGCCTGATTGAGTATCGAAGTCGCGTTGAAAGGCACAAGTCGCTTGGCAGGAACTTGGCGGAAACTTGGCAGCCGACGATGTCATTTGAATTGACCTTCCGTGAAGCCACCCCCGTTGGTCCTCCGAGACTGGGCTCAAAGATCTGGAAGATGCCAGGCCGACTCCGAGCATTAGCCAGGCCCAGTACACTTGTGTGGTGCAGTGGCTCCGGCCTCGATCAGACCTTTGATAAGGACCAGCAAGGACTGGGAGGAGCGAGACTCATCGGGAAAAGGCAGATTGTCTTTATTCAGGACCAATGAAGTGACCTGCTGATTTGTGAAGGGAACACAATTGATTGAAGAGGGTCTGAATCACAAAGGGTCAATCAAAATGCCGTATTCCCAGGAGGCGAGTCCTCTTTGACACGCCGTGAGCACAGTGCATCTAGGTCGGATATAGACGATACGGAGCGTAACCTTGCTCGGGAAGATCGAATGTGGGACTAGTTAAGTTGCCGCGTATCATTCTCAGAAGCACAGGGAGGCGGAGTAGCTTGTGAATATATAACAGCTGTTTGGGGACTGGTTCATGATTCCCAAATTTCGAGCCCCAGCGGTGTTCCGTTTTTTGTTGTCGTGGTTTCTTCTATCGTCCTCTGCAAGATCAGCGCAGTATAGATGGGTGTCCCATTGACGGAACGCGGGGCAAATAAGGACAAATACGCTAATGAGAGTTGGTACGTTAAGATCCCTCCCCTTTCATTTCTGCCCACAGCCTACAACATACAACATTTCTAACACCCTTTTTTTTTTGTTGGATATAGCCTCTGGAGCTGCACCGTTACGATTGCCGGATCGTATACCGCTGACGTTACACATCTAAAACAAGCATCTCAATTGCAAGGAGAGCCGGCCGAGGTGGTTGATAAGGGCGACACCGCAGTGCCATCTCCTTATTCACTCCCATCATCCGACGCGGACATGCATCGAAATGGCCACAAAATGGCCATACACCTCGACGATAACGAGGTAGACGCGGCACCGAGCACCGCGGTTGGACCAGCTAATACAGCTCGACCGCCTCTGGTATGGGACTGGGCGACTGAACACGCGGATAGAAAGAAAGAGCGAAAGGCAGACGTTGCATTACATGTTGCGACGCCTTTCGAAGTGGACAGGAAGGTTCTGAAGGACGTTGTGCGTGAGAGGATGGGCATCGAAGTTGGTCGGATTACTTTTCTCAGTGCTGGTACGTGTCCGGCCTCTGGTTTACCGGTTCATCGCTGACGCGCCTATAGGTACTTTCCACAAAGTATGTGTTCTATAACTATCCCAACGTACTTTGCTTATGTTCTATTCTTGTCTCCCAGGCTTATCTCGTCACCTTGGTGGACCACGTCGAACTAGTAGCACGAGTAGCGCGTCGATTCATGCCTCGACTGAAAACTGAATCCGAGGTGGCCACCATCAACTATTTGCGACAGAACACGAGCGTCCCGGTGCCGACCATCTTCCACTACGACTCAAACCCTTACAACCGGCTCGGCGGCGAGTACATTCTGATGTCTAAAGTATGTCATCCTAATTACCGGATCCGCTATTGCCGCATCTTATCGATCACGTGACAGGCTAAGGGCGTCCCGTTGGCGCAGGTCTACCATGGGTTGGCATATAACGAATTGATCAAATTGCTCAAGAATTTAGCAGCAATTGTCATTCCACTATTTGCCCATAGGTTTGATGCCATCGGTTCTCTCTACTCCGGGCCAGATCCCAGCCGAAATGTTTCTTCTGGGGCACCAACACCAAAGGCCGCTCAGGATCACTATTCAGCATTCCCATTCTCACCCACACTTGGCATGTCCAACTCTTTGAACGTGCTAACCCCAAAACAGTCGACCACATCTATCCCAATAATTCGATCTGCACCTCAACAATTTCATGTTGGGCCGATCATTTCATGGCCATTCTTTGGTTCAAACAGAGGAGAGCTCACGCATCCTAGCGAGCTGAATCGTGGTCCATGGCCCACAAGCGAGTCTTATCATGCCTCGTGCGCAGAGCGTGAAATACAAGGAGTGATTCGCGAGAATGAAGGCAAATCTGCGCCTCATCGACTCCACCTTGATCCCGACGAGATCAACTCGTCACGTCACCACCGACTGCGAGCCGTACCCGGAGATGAGAGCGACGATAGCGACGAATGGGGGTTGGAGGAGAGCGAAGACGAGTGGGAAGGTCCTGGAGATCTGATGTATCGTGATTACCGCCGGATGCAGAGAAGCACCTTCTTGGTCGCGCACATGACGCAGAGGGAGGAAACGGTGAGGAAGGAGATGTCACGCTGGATGGACATGATGCAGCGGCTGTCGGATCTAGTGAAGCAAGGTCAGGAGCAGGCAGGCCCAGAGGAATTTGGGCTGGATTGTCATGACCTTAGTCTTGAGAATATTTTCGTGGATGAGAATGACCCCACAAAAATTGTGAGTCGCTTATTTGTCGACCCTCGATATTTCTAACGATGGCACCTAGACCTCGATCATCGACTGGGAGTCGACGACTATCAGACCTCTTTGGGCATGTGCACACGTGCCCGCCTTCCTTCAGTCAAGCCCATTCGTGTCCAAACTTTTCCGTGACATTGTTGCTCAACTAGCATCTGATCCTTCTGTCCACGCCCCCCTCCCAAAACCCGACAACGCGACCTCATCAACATACACCGCAGCTAAATCTACCGATCTCGCGTCGTTATGTCGCGAGTGGCTCTACTACGAGTCAACAGGAATGCGTCTACGCATGGCTCACCGTTGTGCTGAATGGGACGGGTGGGAGGAAGGACTCGTGGAGAGCATTCTTGGTCCCGAGGAATTCGAGAGCGAGTGGTTCAAATCTGGGTCAACACAAGGCGGCTCGGTTGGCTCTCCGATCATAGGTGGCCACGACCATTGCGATCTCAACGGTTCAGTATCGCTCGACAAGATGGCTGGTCTTTTCGCGAACGGTAATGAAGTCAACGGGAATGGGAATGGACAGCAGAAGGCAAGGTTGGGAGGTGCAGGTGTGAAGCTGTCATCGAAACTTCCAATGCTGAAGGAGCAGGAGAAGGAGCAGATGTTGGATACTACTGGGGACATCTGTGGTGGGAGGGGCGGTGAACTTGGGAGGCGTCTTGAAGCATGGTTGACGGTTACGGGGGGTGTGGTGTCTGGTAGGGGCAGTCATTGGGATGTTGATGTATTTGATAGATGATATGCATTGCGGGTGTGTGCATCAGCGCTAATTACTTAGTTGATCACTGCGATCTCTTTCGCCCTGCGGCTTGTTTGTGGCATACCCAACCGTGCGGTATTGGAGTCCACGTCATTGATTGTTCGACTTCACTACAAATTACAATTACTATACCCCACCCCATTGTATTCTTGGTAGCGCAGACAGTAAAAATAATACCCGCCTGTTTCAGATGCTGGCATGTGTTGAGTGCACATCGGTGTAACAAGCTGTGCTGCGACTTCAGACTAAGGCTCGCATCGAATGCTTAATATGCTTTAAGCGCAGTTGTCCGACTGCATCTAGAGATTATGAGATCGCGTCAGGTTGGTCGCGGAGGTTGCTGGGATACACTGAACCCTCTACCTGTCTAATCTCGTGAAACACTCCAGACGGTGTTAGGGATAAAGCCAGCTGTAGGATTTCATGAAGATGAGCATCCGCGGCAATGAGACGAAAACCCGAAACGTCGACGCGTCATCCTTAGCGTAACAGATCGAAGCTCTAGGATCCCTTATAGTGAGATCCTACACCATTTACCAGTCTTCTAACTCTCAATATCCTCTTTCCACCCAACATGCCCAATAGTGAACGACTTTTTGTCGACCTGGTTTTTCGGGCAAGCAAGAAATATCCAAGTTGGGACCCAGAGATTCCTGTCGCCGTGGGTGATTATGGACGCATCAGCGAAGGGAGGCGTGGGTGGAAGTTTTGGCAACGCTCTCGAGGCACTTTTATCAAGGACGGCAACATTTACGAGGAGAAGATTGCCGAAAACTACGACATCCCTCAACCCAAGGAACATGGGACGAGCTCAAGCGAGGGAGTGACTTGGATAACGTCCAAAAATGTAAAGGAGGTGGGGTTAGACATTGATGCTGGAGCGTAAGTCCCTTTTGGAAAAGAGATCTCAGCCACAGTCACAGACGACACACATTTCTTCAGAGACGCAGGGATTGCCGAGTGCAAAGTCAAAGCTGCGTTCAGCATGACTTCTGGTCGCGGTGCTATCTTAGCGATGGAAAACGACACCATCTCCACCATCGATCCACCAGGCAGACTGCGCCGCCTGCTCGACTCTGAAGAACTTCAAGGTCAAGTCGTAGTATCCGAAGTCCACCGATGT
>Ga0247742_10001330_pt1 | contig 17525 bp, 20 predicted proteins | sample UWRJL208509C2_FD_180944 | JGI IMG/M metagenome (GOLD analysis project Ga0247742, IMG submission 180944) | Plant litter microbial communities from Arlington Agricultural Research Station in Wisconsin, United States - UWRJ-L208-509C-2 | ecosystem: Environmental > Terrestrial > Plant litter >... | reverse complement strand
TTGGCTTTTGAAATTAATAATGCCGTTGATCTGCTATACCTGATTTGATTTTAGGACTCCTGACACCCCGAACAAACAATAGAATAGTTCTCTACATAAATACATATTACTGATATCTATTTATACTCCCAGAGAGAAAAAATAAGTAACAGAAGTTTTTTTATAGAAGTATGTATGGTAACAAATACTTTGGATGAATTAGTTTACATGGCTGGAAATATGTATGAAAACACCACCATGGTGGGTTTAAATCATCAAATTAAACCCACCATGATGGTACTATTTATGGGTATGCTGAAGTGCTTTCATAAGCACTAAAGTGGCAGCATCCCAGTAAATGACAATGTAATGATGTGACTGAAAACGATCACCCCATCCCATGAGGTAACTGATGATTTCGGGGGCGCTGAACTTGTGATCCGTTGTAAGAGCATTTGCACAGCGTTGGATCAAACCTATACTTTCCTCTGGCCCACGGAACTTCAGTGAACTTCTATACAGAAAAAATCCCAAAAATTGTAAAATTATTTCTAGGAATATTAATTAATTATATTATCCTATATCAGATTAAATTACATTAGTAATATATTTCCTTATTTGATTAAGAGCATTTTAAGTCAAAATTTAACAAAAGTATTATGTGTTTTAGGGTTTTTTGTATTTTTCTCATAGAGACAAGAAGCTAGTCACATGATTCAACCAGATTTGGAAACCTCAGATAAGGGGTATTTTTTGAAAAAAAAATTTCTATTTTTAGATGTATGTTTATAGGTTGAGATAGGCCTCTTAGCCAAATAGAACTTCACTGAACTTCACTGAATCTCACTGAATCTCACTGAAGTTCACTGAAGCTGAACTTCAGTGAACTTCAGTCAAAAAATAAATTCCTAAAATGCCCAATTTATTTACAGTAATACTAATCTATTATGTAATCATATATCAGGTTAAATTACATCAGTGAGATATTTTCTCATTTAGTTATGAGCATTTTAAGTCAAAATGTACCAAAACTATTATATTTTTACAAGTTTCTTGCATTTTACTCAAAGAGAAATACAGCTAGTCACATGATTTAAGCAGATTTGGAAACCTCAGATAAGGGGGTATTTTTTGGTAATTTTTTTGTATTTTTAAATTGATCTTCCAACACTAATGAAACTTCACTGAACTTCACTGAACTTCACTGAATCTCACTGAAGTTCACTGAAGTTCACTGTAAATATGTGGGCCAGAGGTAAGTCCTTGATCAAACATTTGTTGATCTTCACAACATCGATCTCCCTCCTCTCCTGCCGCCTATGAATTTCGATATGTTTGGCCAGCAATGCTGAGACGTTTGACGACTGCTGCTGCTTCTTGGTGGCATAGTTGGTAAGATACCATACAAGCTTCTTGGTGTCCGCACTGCTCATAACAACTTTGACATCGTGATTGGCTCGCAAGGTGTGCATAATAGTGGGGTTCCAATTGTTGAGGAATTCACAGAATTGTTTAGGTCCCCATTGCCCATCTGCATCGACCCAATCATCCTTAGCCAGTTGGAAAGAAGCGTGGCATTTGCACTGCAGATGTCCCTTGATAAGCTTTAGACAGGTGGCCACAGAGCACCCATGCAACTGAACGGCATGAGCTAGCTTTACTTCCTGCTCCTCACTCTCTTGCTTCTTCACAGGATCCAGTGGTCGTGAATAGGTGACGAAACTCTCCTTCTTGATAGTCTTCACCTCCACTGTAGTCTTCTCTTCAATATCTGCATGAATTGTGCTGGCAATGTAGTCCTTGATCTTCTGTTGAAATCAAAGATCCCTGAGGCCTTCCTTCATCCTGGAAGTAGTTAGAGCGTCTTTCAGCCAAATCAAGATATGAAGGTGCAAAGACCCTCTTCCTTGAGCTTCGACCGTCCCAATGTAACTCTGCACAATCCTGAAGACACCTGGCTGGCGGTGGACTCATCCTTGCGAGGTCTTGATTCTGAACACAACCTCAAGCAAGGTATTGATCATGAAGTGGAAGAATTTGGCAGCAGCATAGGGATCAGATGCTATGTTCTGTGTGCAGGTGCCTTAATCTGGACCCGCAGTTTTGAGGAATGTGTCTAGGTCAATTTCTGCACCCGTCATCACTTGCGCAATCAGATCCTGAGTGTCTCCTGGATTAATTGTGGCCCAGATTGCAGGTGGATTAGACACAATGGTTGTGCCCTATATCATGGATCGTGTCAAAAAATGTGCCTCATCAGTGGCTGTGACCCTGGTCCTGACAGCAACAAGTAGATGACAAAGATTGCGTATGCCAGAATGAGAGAAAGGAACTCCTCTTGTCTTCTTTTAACTAGCCTTCAGTAAGTCTGCTGGTTTTAATCTTGCAATGATGTCCTGACAGTTCTGATATGATGATCGTTTCATTTGCAGCACAGCAGACTGGCACACTTGGCATTTCTGGCATATACCAAAGACTTGGAATGGGAATTGTGGGTCTTTCCTGAATCGCCGATCGCAATACTGCAGTGCCCAACGAGTGTGGAGCTCGTAAGGCACATCCACAGGACGATCAACTTCGAATCCACCTTGGCCATATGGAAAGAGAACTGGAAAGGCTCCCAGGAGATGATTAGGATTTGCTGGCCCTCCATTGTTTTGCATGCTGGTGGCTGCATCTGCCCAGCCATATTCGTTCACAAAGACACTACCACGTCTGACCATGAAGTCCTCAGATCCCCTTGGCTTATCAACGGCATTGTAAAGAGCATGCACCATGAGCTCTGATCAGCTGATGTCTACACCTTTGACATCGACTACACCAAGGGAATCTAAAGGTATAACTTCAGGCTCGACTTCAACTTCACAAGTTAAGTCAGAATCCATCACTCTATCATATCAAGTCACTGACCTCCAGCTGCATTCTCCTCTGCAGATAATGGAAGTGTGTTGTCCCGCATTTCAATGTCATCGTCCACATTTACCAGCGACCCAAGACATACTGGAAAGCACAATGTGAGCTGAATAGAAAGCTTGATAAAATCATTGCTGACCTTCATCCTCAGCGTCCAAAGGGACATGGCCATCATGCTCTCTGTGTAGAGCTTCCATGTCGTCTGAATGTCGCACAGTGAGTTGAATTTCATCAGGAATGCCACTAACAGGCAATTCAGACAATCGTTCCTCTGAGATGATTATGTCAGCATATAAAGGATTATTGTCTTTCAACCACATGAGCCCTTGTCAGACCCTAGCTCTGCAAATGCGAAACATATTTGGCATGGTTCTTTCTGGAGTGTTCTTGGGAGTTACAAATGTGACACCAATTGTGGCTGATAGGATAGTCACGGGTGGAGGCATCAGCCTACCATCTATCATACCTGCAACTTGGGCTAGATCCAAATGGTACATTGATACATTTCCCTGTAGGCCGCTGTGCATCTGACTCCGATCCCAGTTATGCGAGCCTCGCTGTTTGTGATACAGTTTGACAATGTATGCAGCAGGAAAGTACTTCGCTATCAGCATACGTTCAGGAAGAGTAAGGATAGCAAGCTTGCAAGGTATGTTGCCTATCCACATGTTGTTTGTGAGAGAGAATCGAGGAATCTGATCTTTTTTGAGGTAATCGAGGCAAGTGTCACAAATCAAGACCAAATTCAAAGATATACCCTCCGGATGGAGAAGGAGACCTCCATAAAGAGTGTGCATTGGGTGCAGAATGAGTGGTGAAAGATGTTGTGAATGGGGTATGTCCAAGAGACTGAGGACAGTCACGTTGTTTTGGTATTCCTCTCGAGCACAGACACCACAAATGGACATGGTGAGTGCAGCATTGTTGGTCTGTTCCATGAAGTTTCTGATGATACTATCCTTCAAGCTTTGTTCAACAGCCTTCATGAAGTTGGATGTTAACAAATCATCCAGATGTTCATCCATCACAACATCACCATCAACTGTTGTTTGCGATAATTCAACTGGGTGGCCACTGGATGTGCTTGATGAGAAGGATAAGGGAGACAAAGCAGAGGAGGGTTCTGTTGGAGGTGACGAAGGGAGAGAGACTGTGCCTGGCCCTGCTGTCGAAACTGCAAGAGCAGCTTGGATGGCTTGAACATCACTGGTGACCTTTTGTTTAGCATATTTCTTATCGCCATGCACCAATGCGGCCAAAACATCCTTCATAATAGCAGCTTGATTGTCTGAAGTGAGGTAGGAGATTGCTGCACATAATTTGGGACGCGAATTCAAGTTGTGACCTGGGATTTGAGGTGCGTGCTCCTTGCAGATTGCTCGTAGTGTAAAGAGCTTAAGTGGTTGGAGAAATTTGTCAATGGAATCACCATTATAAAATAGATTCATCTTGAGGAGCACAATATAGGGAGACATTAAGATCAAAGGATGAGTGTACTGCCTAAGGTTATACAAAAAAAGAGAAATGATTGAGGAGGACACAAGCTAGCGCTGACATCAAGTCATCGGGTTATGTACCTGACTTGCTCTCTGCCACAATGGTATCATTCACACAATGGGAAACTTTCAAGTATGAGGAAGCATTACTCTCATCACTCCCAGTATGCTTAATTATTCATTCATACAGATTGAAAACTTATACATAAGCTTCACAGATTTTCTCTCAAATGTACAAAGGTGTATTGTTTGGGATGAGAGGGAAAAATGTGTTGCTCGTCAAGATACCACTCCTTCCAGGAATTGACAAGAACAAGGTCCCAATCACACTTGATGATCTTGACTATCATGCATGGCTGCCATGCCATGATAAAACTGCAGGGCTAGTCACAGATTTGGATAGTGGACAATATCAATATTGTCACCCAGAAGGGTTCAGTTACATCTATCTCTATAATGACCAGGTACATCTCGCTTAAATAACCTGTACTAGAAGGATCTCACATAGTGACAAGAACTTTGCAGATAGGCAATCTGACCATAATCGCCTCTTGGAGAGGCAGGCAGCATGCAATGATGGATGCGACCCAAACAATGTGCCTCTCCCATGGTATGGCAACATGTTAGTTGTGAAGATTGGAACAGACAATCAGCGTCTAGAACAAATTTGTGAGGTGAAAGATATGGACATGATTTTGAAGATCATGAGCAGGTACCATTTATTCTCCTGATTGATCAGAGCTTTATTAAATCTTGGAACTAGACTGTTAACTGATGGTTCCCTTCCCTAAGTTCCTGACAGGATCTGTTGATGTCAAGGGTCTCATATACAATCTATTCCAAACATAGCTAGTTCTAGTTTCTTGATAGATTGGTTTCGCTGCAACCCGCTTTCTAGGTTGCCCAAACTTTGTCTTTCTTATTGCCCTCTAAGTTCTTGCTTTCCTATCTCCCTAACTTGAAAGAATTATGTACAATGCTTGACATTGTCCTTTGGTCACCATCTTCAACAATCTGGATCTCTCACTGCTCATCATTGACCTTCTCTCATGGTCCTCCCTAATCGCACTATCAAATACGCACAAAACATTCCGGTTCTGTACACACTGGTATATGCAGCAACAAGTACAAATTTTTGTGGGGAATTTCTTTCTGAAAGGAATAGATCTTCACCACTTCTTTGAACTTTTGGAGGAGACAGAGGCCTGGGTTGTTGGGGGCGTTCCACACCGCATAATGGCAGACCCATCCTTTAGGCACCTGTACGAGCACCATCCTCCAAAGGAGATGGATATCTTGATCCCTTCATTGTCTAATTTCAGCACCAAACATTGGACAAGGTTCTTGAAAGGTACTGGGGGATATAGATGTCCAATCTTCTTTGGCCCTCATTACCCTCACCACCACACGGCATCCTTGTATTACAGGCTGCCCAATGAGGTGTGTCTGGGTTTACTTCTTGATTCACAAATACTAATACAACAAAAGACAGGGCATGTCATCAAAATTTTCATGTCAAAGAAGAAAACAGTCATTCCTCTATTTCTTCAATCAACAAACACCTCTAACTTTTTTGTCCTCACCCATTCCCAACTGCACAATTTCTATCCATCATTGACGAGACGACAAATCAACATCACCTCCAGTACATGGTGTAATGGCCACGAACGAGATAGCAAATATTTCTGCGGCCTTAGGTCTCACTTCAGTACCATCAAATGGGAGGAGCCATGTGATGCAGCATGCCTGATCGAACCCAGGTTCACCAAGGGAATGGTCAGAATTGGCACAGCCAGATGGGGGGGTTTTGATGGTACATTTGATTTGGGGGATGGTATGGACTTTATTAGCATTGGTTCTAATATAGAGAGTACTAATTATATGTGGAGGCTTGGAGAATGGTGTTGCAATAGCCATTGCCCAAATTACAGACGTAGAATCAATCTCCTTTATTAGAAAGCCAGTTACATAATGCAATCACTCCTTCTTTGAAGATCAAGATAAGAGGCCTACTGAGTTGGTATTATTACTGCATCATGACCAAAATTTTGACAGAAGACCGTGGATGTATTCTTAGTATGTCAGTTATAGTTCCATAACACTTAATATTGACTAATTATAGAATATTACGTTGAGTGTGTCTGTCAAAAAGATACCAATGTTGGACATGTCAAATTCTTTCGAAGATCAATGTGGGATGCTAAAGGGTTGGAAGGTTTAAATCTTGTCAGATGTGATAAGACACTACCACAGTTGTGTCGCATTATTGGAATGATACAAACTTCTGGTTTATGCCTGACACCCTTAGGCAATTACGGAACTGCACCAGACATACAATTCAAAGACACAGCATTTGTCTTTTCAGTAGGCCCTCCTACAGCAGCTCAAGTGGCCAGATATGGTGAAGTCATCATGGAATGCTACAAAAGAGGTATTCAATGTGCTGAGGAATTAAGTCAGACAGCAGATGATGGTGGAGAAGGGACACTGTTCTACTGTGAGGGCAATACACCTATTTTCAAATTTAACAAGCAAATTTTTCACAATGTGGTGAGTTTTATTGGTTATATTAGAGTCCACTATCTAATCATAGTTGGATGTGGAGTACCCTTTCCATACAGGTATAGAAAATTCAGGTACAACCTCTATATATGCAGCTGAGCCACCTTGTATAGCTTATGCCAAAGAACTTCTCAAAATGACCAGGTTCCCTCTCCCACCTAGACTGGGAGCAGAGCCTCACATGATGGCACTAATTGAAGGTCGTCACCACAGAATGGATAGCAAATTGTTTTCTACTCTAGAGCCACAAGTAGAAATGCATCTTCTTGACTATACAATAGCAGAAGGGAAACTGGTAGACGTTCAATTTTATATCTCAGCAATGACAAGTGGGGGGAGCCCTTACATTCACAGTGGAAAATGTCAATTTAATATTGTAAATAAAGTAGACATTGATTCATATATGTTCAGCCACTCAGAAAGTATAAACACAGTTCTGCAACTTCTGGTCACTGTGTGAGCGCTCAGTGAAGCGTGCATGGGTGTTTGGCTCAGCTTGGATCAAGTGGCCTCGGACTCAGTTGTATCAACATTTTTGAGGCTCCCCAAGCACGCTCGTGTTTGGTCTAGCTTGCTTGTGATGGCCTCAGACTCAGTAGTATCAACATTTTCGAGGTTCTTCAAGCACACTCATGTTTGTTCTTGTTGTTACATTAGGTAATTTCCACTGGGATAGACCCTTGCTTTCAGTAAGATAATGCTCTGTCGCTGATTTCCAAAAAAAGAATGTCACAAGAAGCCATCCACGTTCCATGTAGGCTCAACCCCACCTGTCTTTTGTTGTGTCTTCTGGGCCTGGTGGTAACAGTTCCTGTTACAGTCCCTATATACTTACAATGACGGCTGGTATGAAATTACTGAGAATCAATAGATGGAAATTTGAGACTCCGCTGATCAAACGAAAAAGGAAAATAAGCTGCACATGAACTCGACGCAACAAGGTGCAATGAGATCCAACATTTTTGATCGAACTTATGCACTCAAGACTCGGGGTCAAAAGTCCAGTTCTGATATCAAAGACACGCCATATACAGTGTTTAATGACGGTTGTTCGAAATTGCTGGCTTCCTTTCACCCCATCACCATCTCTGAGACCTCGGCCAGGTGCCAATTGCTTCATCCACCATTTCAATCCATTGATGGCCTCATTCTGAATTGCTGTTCGATGTGCGGAGTTTCAAATTCCCATCTGTTACTTCATGGTTATTCCGTACCAGTCTCTGTGGGATCAATTATCCACTGGATATGTAGTATCCTTAATACTGATGGAGTGCTGGGATTGAGTCTACGTTCCATGCAGATATCCGTGATACTGTGTGCGATGGCTGACTTTCCAGCACCTGCAGCACCATAAAGCCACAATATCAGTGCATCAAAATCAATCTCACCTGTGATCCATTGAATTAACCTGCTAATCACAGCTATGCGGGTGTCAGGGTGACATTTTGGGGCATCCAGTTCCTGCCATTCAAGGGAGTTGTGCAAAGCACCCATTGCAGAGTATTGGCCAAGATCGTGTAATTCTATATCAGCTCAGATTCAGGAAATTAGTTTGGAAGCATAAAGTAACCCTTACACACCCCTAGGGCTTTGAACATGGGTGATGTAGGCACTAATATGGCTGTTGGTTATGTTCGTATTATTGGCATGGTCAAAAATGAGACTGAGATTCATAGGAGTCGCTGTGATTAGCATATGGAGCATTGATGTAAAAATAGAGGCTCAGCACACCTGATGGCTTGCTGAAGCTGCTACTATTCTGGTCCGGGATATGAAAGGGTTCATGATATGAAACTTTTCACTTTGAGCATGCCCCCGTCGTAATTGGGCCACCAAAAAAATACTGCTACATTTCTAGTCACTGCATAGTCTCTTAAATGTAGTTTATATAGCTGATAGTCAGGAAGCGCAGGTAGGGGACTCAAAATACCGTGTTTTTATATACATGTAATGGTGGCTGTGCACTAGGAACTCAAGACTGAATACTACAATGACCTCCGTTTTTTCTCCCAGTTACATATGTATACAATGTGACCTTAATTGGAAATTTTCATGATGAAGGAATGAGTTCTGAGCGATTAAATTTAAAACTATTCACCAACAACGCCTCTGGCCATGACATTTGTGTGATGGACCCTGACGCTACCCGCCAAATTGATGGGGAGCCTGCGTGCGATTTCACGTGACACTCCAGTGACAACCACTTTCATATCCTGAACCAAAGCTCAAATTCTCAGTCATCGCCCAATACCTCTCAGACTCAATTAAAATATTTTAAACTTTTTAAACATGTACAATACATTGTAGAGGCTCATTCCTGGAATTTTGGGAAAATATAACTAAGTTTTGAAGGCGGTGGAAATAATCCTCCAAAAAGTTTCATATCCTGAACCTGAATAGTACTAGTAGTGTCTTGATTACCCCCAGCAGATGAACCACTGGATCCAGCTGCGGTGTCACCCCCAAACATCCTGCTACCCGATTGCAGATGATTATGAATGAGTCTGGATAAGGGGGAAATGGTGGGAACAGTAGAACACCTCGCATGAGCCCCTTCGAGGGTGTATGACCAGTGGTGAAAAGACAATGTGAGGAGACCATGCAAGACAGAACTTGATGTGTATGAAAACAAATGCAGCCAGGCTGTGCAGATAAAGGTAGGCTATGCAGATAGGCGCAAGTCATGCTGTTCTCAGACGTGATGCTCAGTAAAAAGCGAAGTCATGCAGAGTACACCAATAGTTGTACAAAGTCAACTGGTTGTCAACCATCCGTTGAAAATTCGACTGACCCTTGATTCATATCATAAATAGTCACACATTTGTTGTACAGGCGTATAAGGATAAAAATAAAATTCTTCTAAGTCCAATATCAATATATCAATACTGGACAGAACTGAAGACCATTCAAGTTGTCAGACTGTTGTCCATTTCATGATCCTCCTTTCCAGAGTCCTGGTCTGGACTTCCCAACTCTTCTGAACTAAAGCTATGTATCTCCGAATAATATAGACATTGGCGGTTGGTTCAAGTTCCTAGATTTGATAATGTCTACTATTGAAGAATGCCGGAGGTATGTCTATGGTGCGAAAAAGACTGCAGCCACGTTTTCCCCTAATTCGACTGAGAGGTTGAGTTAGTACCTGAGTCAAAACATCATAGATGGCCAGACTGCGTTCAGTGGATCCTTCTTCTAGAGTGTAGAATGTGGTCGCCTCACCAAGGAGTGGTCTTCCCCATGTGCTGTGCTTAAGCTCTCAAGAAAGCTCACAAACAGAATGTTAGCCCAACTTTAATTCAGAGCATAAGTTGAAGTAAGTGATACTTATGTTTAATTCAGACAAAACTCAAACCAGGGGTAAAAACATGCATTTGAGCTGACGCAAACAACGCCTTTGTAGCTATGCGCTTGGCATAACGGTTAGTAGCTTAGTCAGTGGCCGTGGCAGTGCAACCATATGTATGCCAGCGACATGACAATCACCTTTACTTTATGACCATCACCGACGTGTCTACACCTTGCTATGCATTAGCGCACTCGAGAGCATCCATCTTGGACTACTCTAGCTTCCACTCAAGAGCGTCTTGCTGGCCCTGAAGCAATGTCGCAATTGGCTGGCAAAGACAAGCCTTGTTCAGAAAAAGACCTCTGAGCAGACTTTCCAGGTATGTCGTTCCCAAGTCCCCCCACTTCCTATCCTTAAATTTGATATTCAACATATAAGCTAGCACTTCTTACGAATTCAGAGCTCAACACATGGATCAAAGGCCACAACATTAAAGTTACATCTGGAATAAACTCTGCAACAAACAGGGTGTATATTGTAATCTCGCACGCTCATTCTTCGCACATACTTACCACTTTGCTTCACAGAAATTGTTTCTGCTGTTTTTGCAAGCTCAGCTTGTCAGAAGCCAACTCTGGTCAGTAGACTGTATTGTAAGCATTCTACTCTGCCTGTATCGTTTCTCAATTTGATAGCATTCACTTGCAGAAGAAGAAATGAGTGCATAGTCAATATTAGTACCTGCTTGGCCTTACCTATACTACATCGTATTTAATAATATTTCCCTGTCTATTGAATTCTGTGAGAATCCGAGTGGCAATTATATGACCAAGACCCAACTAATCTATGACTATTGTGAGACTATTGAAATTCTAATGCTTGACTAATATACGATGTATACCCTACTTAGGTTCCACTTGTCCATCAATGGTGCATACCGATGTCTGACTATCTCGAGACTACGATATTCAGAAATCTGTCAAAAAAACGGCTTTTAGTCAAACACCCTTAATTAGTTGACTGTTGTATGACCAAAGTGCAACTTTGCTATTTACTGAGCGTGATGGTTTTGCAAAGGGTATGTACTGGCAAATTCCGAGATATCATGCAGGAGGACACTTTACAAATGCGAGGCACAGTAAATGGCCAGAATAGCAAACTAGAATATATTCCAACACTTAAATGTGTTTTAGGACCCAAATATCAGTATTTGTGCTGCAGTTGGACAATTTTGGGTGTACCAGTAGCTATAGAATCATTTCAAGTTGTCCATCCAAGCTCTCGGTACAGAACCACCCTCATTGTTCATCACTGAGTACCCAAGGTACATTGTACTGACATCTATGGTTGGTAAAATTAGTGAATTTACGGAATCCAATACTGTAATATTTCGATCAATCATTCACGCTATGTTACCCGTTACGCACATTGTTCACTGGGTTCACTACTGAATATTACCTGTTACTGACAGCAAAACTGTTCACAGATGCTGGACCACGCCCCCTCCTGTTTGACGACCTGAACAAAGACCAATGCAGACAGGTGAATTTCTTGAAAAGATAATATAATGAGTTAGGACTACGTTGGAAGCGATCTCATTGTCCATTTGGTGGTTCCGAGTGGTGCGAGCGTTGGTGTGCTTGTGTGACTGGCACTTTCGAGGCCGAAAATGGCTTTTTTGCCTTTCTTAGACTGCATATTCACCAGTCCCTGCTACCCCGTTACATTTGGTAAAATTGTTCGGTTCATGACCACCTGTTATCCGTTACGTGAACAATTGAAAGCCCGTCGTCTATAGGGCTCACTGAGCATAGTCACAGCTTGTAAGGACCATGGTGTATTCCTCGGGGTGCAGGTAACAATCGGTGTACAGTAGTGAAACGTATTCTAGGAAGATGCGATCGCTACGATATTAGTACTAAAGTGTCCGAACGCAAGTAAGACTGGGCCCCAGGCTTACAACAATCAGTCGAAATAGTACAGTACTCGTTACTATGGTTCAAGCAAGCTTGATATCAAGGTACTTACATCATCACCTAAGATACATCTTTTTACGGACAACAATTGTGACAAGTTGAGGACGACACCCTCGATCTCTTAAGGTAACCGAGTCTTTAAATGGAAAGAAGGGCTTGATGTATCTGAATTTGACCTGCATGCCCCTTGTGGTTTTTTTGCCAGTTCATCGTTCATCGCTCGGCCCACTATTGCGAACCAATAAAATCTACCTAAAATTTCGATGTCATCCATCGTTCCTCTCCGTTGGAAGAACCCCCTTCTATAAGAAATATTAGAGCAGTGCACGTTCTATAGCCTTATCCACTACGCTCGCTTGAGCCAGCTACCTGCTCAGGGCATTCCGCCTACTCCAAGTCGAAAGCTTACCCACCATCAATGCTAAAAATCTCCTGTTAGTAAGGTCTCCAAGATAAAGTCTCTTATTCATACTTATACGATGACTATAGTATCCTTTAGAAAAACCTGCTTGTTTGGGAGTCGATTGGATGATTCTCAATGTGCGTGTGCGTGTGTGTGTGTGTGTGTGTGTGAAGGGCGATGGGATTATCTCAGCAGGCATCTGGGACAGATACTGAACAAATCTTTGAACGATGAGGAAAGGTGTGTGGTTCACGAAACTGTGCATGAGTTGTAATGGTGTGAACGTGAGGGTAGTTTACTTCTAGTGAGCTGGACATCAACTGGGAGCATGAACTGACTTGACTGCTTCTCGATGATGACTGGCGGACGGAACAGAACTGAGCGACGACTGGAGGCGAATTGAACAAAACGAGCAATGACGACGACTGGTGAGTGGGGGTATTGATTCCACCAAATAAAGTGTAGTTCAAATGTAGTTTTTATGGTGGATAAAACGGTCTCGAGGGCAGAAATTCGAGCCAGAGTTCGGAATAATAAACTATGGAAACAATGAACAATAAAATAGAATGTTACCACGAAGGAGAAGAGCGAGCCACCCACAGCGATATGAATCGAACGACGAGTCGTGGCTCTGCCAGTAAGGGCACATTACAACCCAATTTCACTAAATTGCCGCAGAATCAAATCAACACATCTGCGTGTATCCCTTGAGAGGAATTGATCATGAAACTCCTTTCGATAAAGTATCTGGTGAAATACTTAGTTTTTAAAATCTTTTAATTAGCGTACTGACCCAAAGATTACTCTTCTCCCAATTTTATCTTTATCGGATATGACTAGAACTTCACACTCCCTGACGAGAGCGCACAAAGTAAGCTTTCGATAGGATGGTAAGTAACGAGTATAAGTCAAGTAAAGTAGGAATAAATCACCTCAGACATTTGAATAGAAACAACTGAGGTGTAGCTAAAGATCTGGTATGGTACATGAAGAAGGAGGCGGAATAATATGTAGCCGTAGATTACTATGAACAACAGATATGGCGTACATCAGCAAAGCCAGTTCTTGCCATAGAGCACTTGGCAGCACTGCATAGCGCTATAGTGAATTAGCAAGGGTCCCTATCTTGACAGCGCCCTGCCAAGACTGCATAGCACTCCATAGATGCCGTTGTCGGCTATGGAATGCTATATAGCATGCTGGGCTTACTACAGAGTATCCTATAGTGAACTATTTCTTCTTTGTAGTACTTAGGGTCATGCCTCTGTCGAATGAAAACACTCTTTTCCGACTTGTTGTTCCCCATTAGAGCGAGGCTCATCCAATATGAAAATGATAAAGAAAATTATGTTCCAATAACTAAAACACGCTGGTGAATATTGTACAAATTTTACACTACCCGACGCAGTGGCGCCCATACTGTATTTCCTAACTCAACCTGCGAAGGTACCTGTTGACCGTTGTAGTCCCAATACGCTCCATCGTGGTATCAGCGCATGTACATTCTTTCCTTGTTCTAATGTTGGTAGCCGCAATTGCACTTGTTCGTTGGTTGGGATTGTTGCACTGGTATCTTGTCAGATATTGTTGGGGAGGAAGCGGGTGCGCTTACTTGTTCGAGTTGGGGCGTCATCACTGATTGGATACCAATGGCAGCAAAAATGGGTGGTTGAGCCACTCAGCCGTCAACTTGGTTGGAGTGGTCAAGTTGTCGTTGTTCCCATTGTGAAGTTGCCATTTAAGTATACTTCGGCGAGCAAAGGCGTGGTTGACAAATTGAGGAAAGCCACCAAATGCGAGTGGCTAGCGTTGGTGGTCTGCGAATGTTCAAGGAGATGAGACCTGAAGGACCTGCGTTGGCGGTTGACAATTTATAGTTTGTAGTGCACATACCTCAGATCAAGCCCGTGGCCTGCAATCATAGTCGTCCTCTTCCCATCCCCAAACCTCTAGCTCTGGCATCCGTTCAAGGAGTTGAGTAGGTTGGGGTGGATGGCCGGTTAATGGGGGTGTTACGAGGTTGTAGTGGGGACGAGGCAAGGAGCGGTGACTGGAGGGCAGAGGATCCGAGTGGTTGACATTGTTGTTTAGGGCAGGTTTAGTGGACTTATCCAACGCTGGCCGTAAAATCGCCACCTGGTGGTCAAGCTGAATATGGTATTCCCACGACAAGGACCATCAACAATTGTGTCGCGTCGCGTCGCGAACATGACCATTTTCGGATGTGATCTCAGATCCATTCACTTGAGACCTGCGCATTTTCTGACGTGTGCTATGTAGCAATGCTGAGTGTCTGACTACTGTTATATAATGCCATACAGTGCCTAATCAGCACTATCTAACACTATGGCACTATGGGTGACTATGGCGGGCGGTGTTGATGCTGTGCCCTTAGGAGTGTCGCTATATTCTGCTATGAGCAGAAATCCGGGTTTGCTGATGTACTGTAGACGAATGATGCCTCGTGTAGATGACAATGAGCATGGAAAGAAAAGATGAATGTGGCAATACGCCACGTTCGGGATAACTCAAAGACCAAAAATACTTATTACTAAGTGTGAATGCGTGCTGCAGACAAGAGAAAAGTTGTCTTCTGGTGAGGATTTGACGCGCGCGTCTCTTGAGTGGTCACATGCAGCTGTGACGCGTCCGCGTCATCGCGTGACATAGCCATACAAAAATCGTGGAACTTAGAAGGCCAACTGGCTAATGTTGACGTTGAACGTTGACGTCTAACTTTCATCATGGTCGTCGTCGAAAGCTAGCTGTGCGGCTCATCTTTCATTGCCGCCATGCACATCCTGAATAACTAATCATATCGACTCTTCGTCTGTCAATGACAATCTGCAGCTGTGAGTCTTGTCGTTCCCCTCGATCATCTCGTCTCTCAATGACAGGTTTATGACAGCCATTATTGCACACGTTCCAGGCGGCGAAACGACCAATATCCCTCCAGATCTCTGCTCATACTCTGGTGCTAGCACTACATCCTCTTTACTAAAAAGTCCCACCTTGTCCGCCGGTTTGTGTCCCGGCCTCTCCTCTTACACCTGGTCCACCTCCACCAGGCTCCTCCGCTGTGCCGCCACATTTTTCATCCATGGTGCGCTCACTCCTCGACTGGATTCATGGTACTGGGCTTGCATCCCTGTACTACGCATCAGCATACGACCCGGGTGGTGACGACGAAGATGAATTTTGGGATTTTTTCTTACACAAACACAGTTCGTATGCCAACCAAAGTTGCGCATGTATCCGACACGAGCCTCGATATCCCACAAAGGCTCCTCAAGCTCCAGCGCCTGACGGATGAACATTCTTTGGCATGACCTATCGCCTATTGGTGAAGGTTTACGGAGCAGACGAGCCCTGTGTTTCGTAGACAGGATTTGGCAGAAGGAGTGGACCTGAACGCATGCCGTGCTTGTCATACCCACCAATAAGGTCAACGTGGACGAACGCCTGCAAGCTGGATGTGGCATGATGGGCACGATTTGTAGTGGCAGGAGTTGAGGGCCGACTGAGCGCCCCGTTGGTGAGTCCCTCTGCCAGTGGGTATTGGATGTTCTGACTGGGCTCGTCAGCGTCCGCGATTTTCGTCATCGGTTGACGGTCTTTGACACCAGACGGAGCCCTAGCGTCGGTACATGTACTGTCTCAGTTGGCGTCGATGAAGAACGGGGCTCCGGTTTAGCAGGAACGCTAGCTCTGAACCTGGTTTTGGACCGTTTTGGTTTCGTTGTTGACGCAGAAGATGGCCGAATGTACGACTCCGATTCTATTCGTCTCGGCCCCCTCCTTTCTGCCGTCGCTTCTGCCTACGCTCCCTTCTTTCTTCCCCTCCTTCCTGCTCACGGCTCGGATGCACACCCTTGTCCCACTCAAGCACGACGTGGCACGCCTACACTTCCTGTTCTCGCTCAAAACCATGTAGAGAAATGAGGTTTTACATCTCCTCGGCGCGCTATACCGTATACCCGTTCCTAGCGCACGCCGCTGCAATGAAACTGCTGTGGAGGAGCAGCAGAGGTCGTCCAACTAGGATGGATTCATCCAAGATCGAACAGCGAATTGGGTATGCGGCTTCGTTGAGGTGTTGGGGAGGAGCTTTGGGTCGCTGCGTTCTATACGCAGTTCTACCACCTGCAAGGCCCATCGCCACTCTATGTGCTGGATATGGGTTTGGAGATTGATGAGATGCAGGATGGCGAGGAGGTTGGACGAGACGAAGCCGTCTATGTTAGGTCTATGCTGAGTTTGACTGCACCTGCACCCTCGCCGTAGAGTCTGTCGACGTGGAGGAGGATACTCAACTCACGTCGGTTGGTTTCTTCCTCGACATGCGCGGCTTACGGTGTCGCAAGAGGGAGGGTGATTGGAGGGTTGCCTGAGGTTTGAGGCTGGAGTTGGATCGTCTAACATTCATATTGTTATGTGCATCTGAGCGATGTAATGCGGACGGTGCTGGTGTATGGATGTCGGGCTCTCTTCGAGTTTGCAAGATGTTCCCGACTGTCTGTCCAGTGTCCGCTCAAGTAACGCATAGTCGAACAACGAGAGGATTTCTCGATGTGTATCACAGCCTGGACCAACTGTCTCATGTCCGGGACTACTGACCGCTGTCGTTCTTGAACTTCAGTTATCTCTTATCGGCCAGCTGACCAGATTCTATTTCCGTTGGATGGTGGCGCAGTTCCATCAATTCCTCGAACAGTTGAATTATTCCGGTGTTGTGGTGCAATCGGTGCCTCTCGGTGGAGGTGGATCGGATTTGCGAATAGTTGCGAGAGATGACCCGAAGGTCGTTCACGAACGTTTTTAGCCATCATCTACCATATGTCCTTCAGCTTGGCAGTCGTAGATTGCGCCGTGGCCCACCCATACTATACACTTGCCTCAGCCTCATTGCT
>Ga0247742_10001328_pt1 | contig 17536 bp, 10 predicted proteins | sample UWRJL208509C2_FD_180944 | JGI IMG/M metagenome (GOLD analysis project Ga0247742, IMG submission 180944) | Plant litter microbial communities from Arlington Agricultural Research Station in Wisconsin, United States - UWRJ-L208-509C-2 | ecosystem: Environmental > Terrestrial > Plant litter >... | reverse complement strand
AAGGGCGAGTGAAATGCGACAGTCCAAAGAAACCGGGGGCGAAATCACGGAAGGCACGGCAAAACATGACCACATAACGCAATCACCAACGCCATGAGTTACAAACAAAGGCTAACATCGGTTTCTTAATCAAGTTGATGGATTCAAGTGCCTCTCTTGCCAGTAAGTACCAGCATTATACCCTCTGAGAGCGTTATAGCAAAATACAATCGAAATTATATGAGAATGTTTGTGTACCCACAGATGGGACTTACTTCAAGAAGTCGTAGCCAAACATTCGGCTCAATTTAGATGCCGATCCGTGTGGCGTTAAACGAGGCATTCTCGAATCTTGACCATTCAGATCTTCAGACCCCGAAACCTTGCTCAATCTTATCTGGTTGAAGCGTGAAATATCTTCCATGAACAGCAGCACTCAACTTATCAGTCCTATCAGATAAAAAGAACCACCGCAATGCTTCCTGTAGGTCAACTGCAAGTTGAAGGGTGCCCCTGTGCATCTATCGGTGGTCGCATGAAATCGTCCACTTTTGGAATGTTCAATTGCAGCTACTACCACTGCCTGGTCTGCTCTGGTCTGCTGACATCTGAGGCCAGGAGGGGCCATGCGCATTGCGTCCACTTGAGGATGGTTGTTTCAATGCTTGGCTTATGGACATCAAAATATGCATATCTCAAGGCAGCGCGAGGGCTCAAACTTTGGTGGCAGAAACGACATCGTCTTAACCCCAGGATAACGCCTAGAATGTTATATGGATACACCTTTCGCTCTTGGTTTATCATCATAATTCTGGTCTATAAATTGTGGTGACAGCCCCCTCTTCTTAGCCTACAATGGATACACGATATCAGGTCGAACGCATCCACCTGTCTCTCGCCATTTTCTAATGAAAAGTCAAACATCCGACACTTTAATCATGCCGCACAAGGAAGAGTAAGCGTGCTGTTTGATCGATTGGCAAGCTCTTGTACTTACCCTAATCAACAGCCGACTAAGCCAGATTTCTATGCAGGAAGTCCTTAGCCACCTCGAATTCAGCACCCCATCTAGCCTCAGCACCAGCCTCATAATCAAAGGAGTGTTCCGCTCCTTCGAATTCTAAAAGTTCGACGTCAACACCAGCAGTATCCAAGAGCGCCTTCAGGTTCCGCGACTCTTCAATAGGTACCGCGCTATCGTCTTTCCCGTGAAACAGCATCGTCGGAGGCCACGCGTCCTTGGCTGCAAACTGGGGAAACAAAGCACGATAGCTCTCTGGAAGATCACTCTCGACAAGCGTCCGATCCGGACTAAGCGATGAGCGTAAGACCTGGCTGATACTTGGACTATGTGCACCCGTGTAGTAATCGAGGAACGTGCCGAGCTGCAAATAAAGTCTCGCAAGTAACATTCGAGGATTGGCAGGGTAGCCTGGGATACAGAAGGTTTTTGGGTGGTATGCAAGTGGCGAGTCTACGATGGGAGGCAGGGCGTCCTCATTAAAGGGGCAAACGAACTCTGGGAAGTCAGATGGGTCGAGGAGCTCGCGTCCGCGAAAGAAGACCTCGTTTTTGGGGCGTAGATAATGTGGCGTCTAGCGTGTTGTCAGCTTATGTTATGATGAGTTGCAGACAAATTTCATACAAGAAAGTCGCCTCCCATGCCATAGATGCTGAAGATAGCTCTAGGTTTTGGAGAGCAATGCATAGCCGCGAGATAAGCACATAGACCACCTGCACTTGATCCCGAGACAGCCATTCTATTGGGATTTATGCGTATGGTGAACCTATCGCTCTTAATCTCGTTTGCAACGAGAAAGCGAAAGAGGCAGCATATGTCTTCGATAATATCATGCCCAGTGGATGGTGGAATAAGCCGATAGTCAGCAGAGATAAAGACAAAGCCGAGGTCGATAACCCGGTCTTCAAACAGGATCAAAAAGGTGCTCAGTTTCACAGGAGCAGAAAGAACGGACTTTTCAGCCAGGTAGGAAACCAGCTCTCCTTGTTGCCAACAGTCAAGCCTCCCCCATGGAAATATATCACAGCAGGAAATTCGCTTCCAGGTGGACTAGCGCAGGCTTCTTTGGAAGGTAGATATGCTTTGAGAAGAATTGGAATGTTGTCGTTGAGGACCTTGTAGCAAACTGTCACGACCTCGTCGCCATTAGTGACCTCCATGCCGTGAAGGACGGCGATAGAACCTGTTAGGATAAAATGTATTGAGGAAATTGTGAGCGGAACTTCCGCGAGCTAAGTCTGTGTTCCGGCGTTAACCGACATAACGAATCGGCAATTGCCAGACGGCCCTAGAGAGGCATACAGTACTCGTAAGTATCCTCGTGTCCTCGCTGCTAAGGTAGACGACATCCATACTCCACCAACGTCACGTGATTTATGTGACGCGTCCTAATTAGGTGATAATGTAGACAAACTACCTGTACAAAATTATAGAAGTATCTTTCAGCATATCTGTCTCCAACATCTGGTGGTATATCATTATTTCATGTTACAGACAAAATTTTGCGCTTGAAGGAGCTAATCTCAGCGAATAGATAGGAATACATGTTTCTGAATGTGCCGCAACGCGTAGTAGACAACTAGCCACCGCATCCTTTCATCCAAGGCCTAAAAATGCTTGATCTCAGTTTATAAATACTACTTAATAGTTTTGGTCATTTCTTGATTATGATACAACGACTATCTCACACACAGAGCGGTCCCCAACAGATGTCTCTAAATGATACCAGATGCAAGCCCCCACTGAGTGCTACAGTTATGTTCTCCTCGAACATAGCATATAAACTGGAAATAGATGCTCTACATCGCCCAAAACAATGTTTATAGCCGCGGAGTACTTGAATTTGCATCTGGTCACTCAGATCAACGTCTTTCACTCCAAATACTGGTAAAGGTCAATAAAATACATTCTACCAAAAGATGACCGTTTTATTTAAGGAGCACTCGTCGCCGCTGATTTCTTACTGGCTTTTCTATGTTATTTTATCTACTTTTGGAAGAGATGTCACGGATTTGTAACGCCACATGACGTTGGTGGAGTATGGATGTCGTCTACCTTAAGTTCTCGGAAAGACAAAGACCACTGCAATTCACCAGAATAAGCTGTCTCTCGTGTAAATTCCTTGAAACTCGCTGATGTAGCGGTAGAGTCAGTCAAGGCAGCAGGCTCAGGCAGAACCAGGACACTATCAAGACTCCGTTTTGAGTCCTCGTTGGCACCTACCCTACCCTTACTTTCCTCAACTCTCAAATCTGTGACCATTACGAATAGTCGGGCGGCGGAGATGGCCATGGATGATACTTATTTGAATCTGCGGGTTCAACCCCACATTCCATGTAACCTCATATTCCATATTCCCCGTTATTCTTTTCTACATTTACCCATAACCCCACCATAAAGTAAACACCATCTTGTGCAACTTTTTTGAGCCCTCCGGAGCATAAAATAGGCAGATATTTGAGGAGTACCAACGAAGCGACGGTGGGCGCACTTTTGGGTGGCTGTGCACTTACTAATATTGCCATCACTCGAACAGTAAATGCCCACTCCCATGAACAGTGGAGACGCGCATGGCCACTGATGCGGCTCGGATGTTTGTATGTGTTTGCTCACGCAGATTTGGATATGATTAGTGGTATAGCGACTTTTTGACCACATATTGCCTGATTTTGGTACTTTTTTTCGTGTAGATCCTCTGGGAATGGGATTATGCAGGTCCCCTTCAGAGCCAAATTTGGAATTTCGGACTTCAAAGCTTTCATCTCACATGTATCTAGTTCTTAAAGAAGATAACACGAAAAATCATCCTGAAGGCGATCTCAAGGATAGCTAATGGCGCGTAAACACACAAAAATGAACAGGCTACCTTGTGTGCTCGCGGAGAAAAGATGCCCCCAAACTTGACGCGCCAAAACCCAATTAAGTGATTACATAATGCGTGTGCAGACGCGTCTGAAGTCCTACCAAAAAACACCAAAACCCTTCTTTATTGGACACACACAAACCGCTTCACTCCGGAACCTTGTCAAATCATCCATAGCATATCTGGGATGCCACGAAAGCATAAAAGATATGCCAAACGCTCCGTGAAACAGAGGAATTCAACTTCAAAAGCACGAGAAACGGCTCAAAGTCAGCATCGCAGTCCGTTGGGAGACATCACAAACCACGTACACTTCACTTCACTTGCAGAAAGGGTGGTTGAGCTTGAGGAGCAGATGAGGTTCTTGAAGCTGAAGGTAAAAAATGCGAATCAGCGATGGTACAGCGAGAAGCGAAGGAATGAGAGGCTAAGGAAAGCGGCAGAAGCCAGGAAAGCGGACCTGAAAGCAGCTAAAGCAGAGACCTACCAGCTTCGAGGCGCTGCCGAGAGACTGGAAGGGAAGATGAAGGCTATTCGAGAGGATGCTGAGGAAGCCATTGCGCGCTTGAAGGAGAGGATAGGGAAAATGGAGGTCGCACAGAAGGATCTCAATCAACGGCGCGTCATTTTATGGAAACGGTGCAAACGACTCACTGCAGCAAAGGCTGCCCTCAAAATACGAATGGCTGAGATGAGGAAATCACGTCCTTCAGCATTTCGGATGATGCGAAAGGGTCGATACACACCTCAAGCTCGATCTTTGGCACGTCTTCTTGTTGCTTCAGGAACAGCAGAGCGAAGAGTCGGAGGTGCACTGCAACAGATTGGTGGAATTCTTGGTGTAGAGATTAGGAAGTCTCTCAGTGCGCGGTCAGTTCAGCGGTTTGTTCTTGAAGAAGGCGTTGCGGCCGACATCCAGCTTGTCTATGAAATCATTAAATCTGCGAGTAAGTGGTGTTATCATCGGAAGTGGAATCTAGACTGATAATATTTCAGATATAACTTACAGCTCTGACTCGACATCTCACAAACATATTGAATATGAGTGCCGGACTATTGCCATGCAAGTTGTCGACTACTCAGATCCCAATGCAGAACCGGTATGGAAGCTACGCACCCTTGGAATTGATACTTCTGTTAATCATGCAAGCCAAACACAAGTGGACGGCCTGAAACGACGGCTTGTGGAACTGGCAGAAGTCTTCAACGACAGCCCACTCGCCAAACGAGAGGGCTTACGTTTTGTACCTGGCGATTTTGCATATCGTTTGCTTGGTACAAGTGGCGATCATGCTGCTGACCAAAAGAAAAGCCACGAGATCCTGCGTCTCTGGCGGTTAGAGGTTATTCTTCAACGACTTGGAGAGGACGCACTCTTTAAGATGGACGCTGGCCGAGTTCTAGCTGTTCTGGTTGCTCTTAAAGAGCAACAAATCGAGGCAATCGGTGGGCTTGAGGCCTGGAATGCCCTTGCGGCGGACGAAAAAGCTGCTATTGATGTCGAGATTGTCCGAGGGGTGGGCAAGCAGGTCTTTGATGCACTTCCGGAGGCAGAACAGACTAAACTCACCCGGTTCATCCGAACTGGGTGTTGCATGCACAAGGACCTGAATTGCGTCAAAGGAGGTGCCAAAGCATTGGAAGAGATGTGGAGCGTACTGAAGAAGACACCACCAATGCTCCTTGCGAACAAAGAGAACGCACTGACTCTTGCCAATCAGTCTGACCCATCGGCACCCACAGCAAACGAGACACATGCCGAGACAGTTTCAGGGCGTGGAGGTACCAAAGTGACGTCTCTGGGGGGGCTGTTATTTCGAAACAAGGACAAGAAAAAGGGGCAGCAAGACACTTACACCTGGTACATGGAGCACAATGTGCAGCTTCACATTCCATATCCTGACGTTAGCAATACACGATACGGATCCCACGGAGAGGCCGCAGCAACAATTCTCGTCTATCGCAAGGATTTTCGTAGCCTGATGCTGCACATACGTGATGCAAAAGACAAGGCTGGGTGGACAAACATCGAGAAGAATTTTGCGATGGCGATCGAAGACATCCCAACACTCACCGAACTTTGCGTTCTGGCTTTATACAACATCTCCGTTTCACGTCCCTTCATGGCGCATGTCCGCACTCACGACAACATTCTTCAATTGGAAGTGTTTTTCCAAAAGAAAGCTGATTTCCTGGAAACGATCATCCAAACGCCAGGAATTTGGACAGATGGGGAGATTTCTCACCAAAATGGAGCACTCGATGGGAAGGAATGGGACGAGTGGTCGTTGAAGGTTATCGCTGCTGTCCGAGCGATGATTCCTGAAGTACCAGACATCAATCATGGGGTTACAGCATTTGCGAGAGGCGCAAAAACTACCTTTGTCGAGAGATTCTCTGATGAGTTCAAGCCAGGAAGTGGCATCGATGTTCTCACCCCAGAGGAGCGCGACGAGCTCTACTTTTCATCCACAAATGATGCAAACGAAGGCGGCCTGGGGAGTTGGCGTCGTGGTCAAGCGAGAAGACCTGCCGAGACGTTACATAAATTTAACGCCCACTTCATTTCCGCTCGAAATCACACGGCAGCCTTCATGTCAGCGAAGCTTACGGAAGAAGGAGATCAACTTTACCTCATGCATACAGCTCGGAAACGCGATGCCAGTGGAAAACAGAAGCAGATAAAGGAGACGCAAATGAGGGCAGATGAGGAGAAGGCGGGAGGTACACGCGAGAGACGCGCAAAGATGGTGGAACGCGCAACGACCAAGGCATCCACAATCCGAGCGACAGTCAAAAAACTCGAGTTTGACAGTGCCGTAATCGACGCAATGAAGAAGGACCCGTTAAACGAGCAACTTGATTGTTTCCGAGAACTGGAAACAAAGCTTTCAGTACCCCAGGGCATCGATACAGGTGATGCGATAGGAACCACTCCTCTGAAGAGCCACATGACAAAGAACGAGGTGCGTAAAACTGAACTCAAGAAGTCTGTTGTGAGATTTCTTGCGCGCGGTGGAACCAAGGCCCTGGCCCAAGAGCTACTTTCCGGGCCAGATGGTGTCGATGACGCTGTATGTGGTGATGACAGCCAATATTTATCGGAAGAGGATTAAGGATTACTTAATACATGTTTTACTACCTATATAATTACTTACAGCTTTCTACGAGTCTTAAAAGGTGTCATTTAAGCGCTGGAGAACACGAAATGGCAAGTTTGTCACTTTCTGTGTGGCTGTACGCTTACTAATCAGCCGGTTTCAACCATAGGCCATGCGCGTCTCCATGAACAGTGTTCATGCGCAGCGGGCCCGGCATATGCACTCACGTGCATCATCATTAGTCTCACGCTTTTAGGCGCTAAAGGTATAAGTTATAGTGAATGACCTGCAGAGAATGTATTCATAGGCTGTACGGCTCTGTTTACGCATTCGAAAAAATACACCACTGGTTGGATGCTACGACCGACTTCAGGTCATGTTTTTCAAGTCATTACATACTAAGCAGTAACGCCAAGCATGTAAGTTGAACAGGCGCTTACGCTCTGGTTCCCGGAATATTCTACACAAGAACGAGCACCAGTCAGTTCCGAGTTCCATAAACATATTTTTTTTTGGTAACTGATAAAGTCTAAACTTATACCTCCCGTAAGCCATAATCCTCCGTGCCCCATAGATTTGGGGCGCTACCAAACTCAGATTTACAGCCAAATTGACCTCTCAGAACCCATAACCCCTCGTAACCCTATCCCGGGCTATCCACCGAGTGATGTGCCTTATGAGGGATTCGACTGTACAGCGACTGTGGATGGATCGTATGAACACAATCGCTCCCTTTTAGTAGCCAACCTTCCGGCCCTAAGCTTCGGTTTGTGTCATGGAATGATTCTGACATGCCATCTTCGTCTCAAGTAATTATAGTGGCCCAATTCGTAGGAAGAGCGGTCCCGATTTCTTTCAACCTATTTCAGCTCAAGTTATCAGTCCTCCGCCCATGCTGTATCACCCCGACAGCTACAAGCTGCTATTTGTCACAACGGTATGGCAGTATGCATATGTAGGTAGCGTCGGCCTGATCGGTGTCTTGGTCTCTTGCTGACAGCATCAACGAGACTACGTGCCTTTTGCGTACCGTATCGTTGGATGCAATTTTACTAGGCCCAGACCGAAGGAACCAGGGGGAGATGACGCTCCTGTGTCAGTCGGCAGTTTTACAGGTAGAATAAGCTGGAGTCGTGCACGACACCAGTCGCCCAAGTATACACCGTACATGTATGCGCTGCAAGAGGTAGGAATACTTTATCGCGCTACCATATCTAGCTAAATAGGAAATAAACATTGAGGCCTGCGCCACACCCCTTCAAGCACTACGCTAGTGTTGGAGTTTAATTATCACTAATGTTACTTAAGCTATTCATTAATATCATCTAAAGCCTACTGCTCACCAATAGTCTCTTAGATACTATGATGCCGTTATTCTAGACGGGATACATGTACAGGCCCACAGGAGCGCCGAAAACTTGAAGGTTGATTTTACTTGGACGTTGGGAAAATATTTACAAAATTGAGGTGCTGCGGTGCGCCGCTGGCCGCACTGTGTGTATATTTACTACTTGCCAGCACAAGACGACAGCCCTTTCACCGTGGTACAAGGAATTGACTGGTTGCGTTTCTGGCTAAATGTGTCTAACTCACATGTGCTCGAGGTCGTCTGAGGTCTGGGCAGAAATCTATTTGCGAGGCTAAGGTATATTCTGAGGACTACGGTAAATAGCTTAAATACAGACGCACGTCCCCACCTGAGCGTATATGATGCAGGCCGTTTTGATCAAAAACTGAACCTCAGGATCATCAGATTTTTTGGAGGTGGGCTGGCGTTCAACAAAGTTACTGTACGATAACCGCTGTGAGCGCTCGAGATCAGCGGCTTCCGTTTGAATTCGATTTTCGCCACTCTCTTTGTTAGTTAGTGGCTCCAAATCTGCTTACTCTGTATTGGCTTTCAGGATAACGCCGCCGCCCCAGAACCAGAATCACGCACGAATAAGTAGAGATTCCATTCTTTCTGCCAGTGTCCTGATCCACCATCTAGTTTTGAATTCCGGGTCCCTTCTCATGGTCATTATCGTCGATTCAATCTTTACAAGCTTTGCTTGCCCGCGGCTTTGCCGCGGGGTAGGAACATAATTAATTCAAATTCAAATAATTTATGGCCCGTGTGGTCCCCCCGTTATCTGGACTTTGGGTTGGAATTGTACAGTATACAGCCCAATTTTTTGATAAATAAAATCTTATGATAAACTATGGCACCTGTAGAATGGCCAAATCAATGCACTTACCCATTGCTGGTCACCCCTTGAAGGGCTTCAGATCTTTCACCCAACCTTTTTTGAAGAGTGGGACAAAAAATCTTGTAGAGTGGCTCAATAGTACCAAAAAGGCGAATTTTGGTGTCAAAGAGAATTTTTTGTTGTGTCATGCGCCTTTCTCAAATTTGAAGTGTTTTCAGTCTCTTCAAAGGCTCATCATGCATCACTTTGCATGAAGAGTTGGTCGGAATAGCACAGTAATATGTTAAAGCACTTGTTTATCGTGTTTAACTCCTGTACATGTGTAGACTACTTACTTGCTGAGGTCTATCTGTGGGATTCGGGGGATAAATTAACCCATTCTTCCCTTCTTAAAACTTCCCCGTTGCCCATAGACATTTCTCGCCCTGAAGTGCTCGCATTCGAAGCACACAGACGCGGGCGCTTGTTTGGGCGTCGCCTCCGGCTCCGCATTCCCGGCTCGCGCTGCGCGCTCGTGGATTTCAAACCCCGCTTATGATGTAAGCCGTTCCCAGGCGTTCTCTTCTAAAGTATTAGATGTTCATTTTTACTGGCTTCGAGTAAACGAAGTAGACAATACTTCATCCTCTCCCGAATGCATAATTTCGTCGATTGGTACTTTATACAACATAAAGTACGGTGTGATAGATAATAAAAAAAACACAGTGCTGAATACTATACAAGTTAAATGTATATACAGATGTCTAGCCGAAGTCCTTCATCTCCAAGCCCCGAGACTCATCATACCCTTGAATCATGCATTGAGGTACTAGATGAAGCCACAGACGCCTCCATATCAGTATTGACAACTAGCACGCTCGGAATCCCGACCTCATTCATGTCTACATTCTCATTCTCATTCACACTCATCCTACACCATATCCGCGCCTCCAGCACCGGGTCATTCCCAAATTCATCATGAACCGTCCATTTAGGGCCATGGCCCAAGGTGTTCTGATTCTCATCATTGTCATTGTCGTCACGCACAGTAGTTTTCTTGAACATCATCGCTGTTCCCCTCCACCCGCAGGAGAGTTCACTCATATTTGTAGCCTGATGTTCCCATTCGCGGAGATGGAGGAGGAATCGAGCGGTCATCATCCCAGAAACACTGTGAAGGTTCTTTATTCAGCGCTGTTGGGTGTAAATAGAGATGGCACAATGCTACGCACGGAAGACTTAACGCGTTGACGAGCTTTGCCATGAATGAGCTTGGCTATAGTTCAAATTTGGACAGAAGAAAAGTTAGGTGACCGCCGACAAGATCGTGTGGTCATGCGCTTACAGGAGCAGCCTTTAGTCAAGGGTTCAATTTATTTCATTAGCATGATTTTTCTGTCATAGATTATATTCTGCTCACCACTTGTAGAATGAGGGCCGTGATCGAGAACGTAGTTACGAAACTAGCAAATCTTAGTGTTAAGATCCAAATATAAAGGTGAGTAAGCTCACAAAAAATATAGAAGCCCTGAAGTCGGTCACTATCGCTCGTCATCATTTCGAGGGATTGAAAAACACGTACCTTGCTCAAGAACTAAATAAGTCAACCCCTTCTTCTGTGTATGCACCCCTCCAGTTGCGCCAGCTCGGAGCGCTTGATAACTCCTTAGAGTGGTGAAGACCGCGGAGAATACTTCATAAACAACGGTGAATATCGCGAGAAGATCGGTCACTGGTGGTCAAGTGTCAGATGACCTGGCAAGGGAGCACATGTACGACAAAGAGGGCATACCGCTGGATTTAAAGCGGTGACAGATTGAGCCTTGTACACATGATTCGATGAGAGATAATGGTACTTACATCTTGTCGCCTTTACTTCCGCTGCAAACTACATTTGGGGTGTGCAGCTATTGAATGTTAGCCGACCAATCAGTAAATGCGTTCGAGCTGACTTATTTGACGAACCGCTCCTAGCATGAATACCGTGAACCCCAATGACCCGAAAAGAGCCAACACCCATTTGTTCCTGCTAAATACTGCATATGTTCTTGCACCCCATACAGCTTCGTAAAATAGACATTAAGGAAGATTCAATCTTGAGAAATGAAAAACAATGACTCACTGAGGACGGCTGCTCTTCCGATGATACTCAAGGCCGAGCATAATTGGTATCCTGCGTCGCAGCTGTTTTTACACGCGTAAGTCGTCAACAGGAAACTGCAGAGTGGCTGAAGATGTACTACGACCACCAAAGACATCAGTAACTTGAGGGGCCTAGCTATTGGGGTCACTCACCCTTAGAGTTTTGAGCTTGTCACTAATGGCGAGTATGTAGATGATGTTGGCGACCAACGCATATCTACATGCAATGTAGAGCGCAGTCGAGAACGTGAATTTCTTCCTCCAGAAGTACTTGACTTCACGCGTCCATGTGAGGCTGTAGTCGTAGTAGAGCAGAGCTTTCGCAGTTGGTTGTTAGATTATACCGCTAGCTTATGAAGTAGAGGGATAACACACCAAGGCTGGCGTATTGAATGGAAAGTTTGATGGTGCTAGGCGATATGCGATATCAGCTCCAGCTTCAAGAATAACAAAAAGTGAGATGTAATCACCGTGCCTCCAGGGCGCTTGGTGCCATATTTCTTTGCCGGAAAGAAAGAGGACAAGTAAACAGGACCTTCCAGGGCGGGGTGCTCTTAAAGGAGACCTCTGTGATTATACTGACATCGTCACACAGCACCCGACACAGGCTGTGTCCATTTGGAAAGTCGAAGGACTTTGGCATGTTCCATTCCCTCCCATATCTCCTTCGATGCAATAATAGCATCTAACGACTTCGAAAGAAGTATGGAACTGCGAGGTGAAAAAAGAGAGTCATGAGCTTCTGCCGCCGAGCTGATATTGCGGAAAGGTGTAATTCGAGAGATGAATAAGAGGTTCGTCCTGTGGGTTGTGAAAATCCTATCGTGATACAAGCAAAATTCAACATATCGGACAAGTCAGTCAGGCGGTACACAATAGATGTACCGGTGGACGATGGTTGGTTCGTTTGAGGAAAAAGTATCAGGAACCTTGAGCCATCCAGCGCCCAAGAACGAGAACTGACTATTATTGTAAAAGCCGAGGGAGGTGTGCGAGAACACAAGCATTAAGCTAAGGGCGAGAAGCACACGTCAGTGAATACCCTGCTGATCATCAACGCCCTGGAGACGGAATGAAACACCTTCTGGGGATAAATTTAGACTTGCCGAAGGGAGTTCGTCAACATCCCCCGCATCGAGTCATCGGAAAATCACTGTTGACCAAATGAAGTTCGGCTTAATCAGTGTCACTGCGCAGAAGATTGGTATAGAAAGGAAAACATGGTGAACCTGTGCACGCAGTGGATGTATTATAGTTTGTGGGAATAGAGGAGTTGATTCGCAATGGAAGGATGATGCATCGGCGGTAGCTCCGGACCGGCCGCATGAGCTCTAGGTCGGCGTGAGTCAGAGTATCGATAACAAATGGAAGAGATTGGAGGATACACGAAGATTTAACTCGATCGGAAGGTTTCTGCGCTGAACCAGTGATCTAACCAACCAACTAGAGCGCGCACCATCGAATAATAATACTTGAAGCAGTATAGTAAACTTGGAGAGTTGTTGTTCATGGTGAGGGATCGAGACAGCCATAAGGCGTGATACACCAATTAGAAGAGGCTCCCGGTAGCTACGACTTGAGAGCGGCTAGGTGTATGCGACCGCCCTATGAGAAAATATAATTGGGAGCAATTCTTCGTAAAAGAAACTTGGATGGTAGTCCCCTCGTTCGAGATGAACATCGAATGACGAGCATAGCGCAGTTTTATGGATGAACAGATCGGGTCAAGAGCTTCGCAAGGAATCAGCAACGGTTGATAACATAAGGAAGGTCCTAGAGACGAGATACTTCTCGACATTGCATCGACATGGCTTCTACAAATAATCTATCTCAAACCATTGGTTATACACACTCGAAGATGAGGTGTGAATAACCCAGCGGATAACAGTAAAGCAGACGCCAAATGCCGATGGTCGTTGTGAGATTTGCCTAATGGTGGCTGAAAAAAGGGGGTGGAAGAAATAGCACGAAGAGAAGGTGCCCGAGCGTGGGCCTTGTTCAGGGGAGGAGTGGAAAACAGCGCAAAAAACGTCATGTGTGTATGCAAAGCGAAAGCGGAAGTATTACAGACATCTAGATGCGAAGATTTTCCAAAGTGTTCGATAGTAATTAGAAAGTAAAGAGAGAAATCATGACGAAAGACAAGCGAGGATTCTTTAATCCTCGGTTCAAAAATGAGAAGCCTAGGAGAGAAAGACGGTGTAACGCCTTCTTCGAGCAGAGTGGGTCTCATCCACATTACTCGCACCTGTCAACTTGAGCGCTCGAATGCAAAGAATGACAGAAAAGTCATAACAAAAACGCAATAGTAGAACGCTCTTCAATAGCACATCGGCACTGAATCAAAAAAGTATATCATTAGTTCTGCCACTACGCTCGAAGGCGAGGTGTAGATGATCCAGCGATTAATAATGATAGGTAGACCTCGTGCCGATGGCACTTTATAACGAGCTGCAGGATGGTTTATGAGCAATGAGCGAAGGGAAGTCAATATTGCGAGAAGATGCATCCCTCATCTCTTGGAATCGAAATATAATGGAAAATGCCACGACTCTCATAAAAAACCCATGAAACAGGTATCCAACGTAGAGTAGGGACAAAAGAGGAGCCACGGAGCAAGAATTAATGAAGAGAAGGCAAGCGAAGCGTACCACGGGCCTAAGATAGTGGATATCTCTTTCACGGCCAGCTAAGTCGGGTGTCCGAAGAACCAGTCTGTTTGTTTGAGGATGAGGTGAATGGCTGTGCCCTGTGTCGAACCAGCTCGGGGTGGAGGAGTATCAAGAGACTCGAACCGATGACGCGCCCATTCTTGAGGATGCTAGTAGCGGCGCTCGAAAGACCAGAGAGAGATACGAACGAAGGGGAACGACATCAATAAAGCGTCAGGCACACTTTGGCATCCCTGATTAGACCAAACACCGGTCCGGTGCTCAAACCGACTGCCGAACCCACTCTCCGTTTCAACTCATTTCAAGATGGAAGGGGCTTCATCTCGAACTTCGGTAATGACTATCGATATCATGGTCTCACAAATCGAAAATCCAACCCTACCGTTTGATATCATTGCCGAGGTCATCCATCATCTTGAATCCGACGCCAATGCCCTAACTCTGAGAGCTTTATCAACAACTTGTCATATTTTGCGCAGACCTTCCCAAAGAAAATTGTTCTGTAACCTCGAAATCCTGGTGACATCCGGTCAACCATATGCATATAAACATAACCCACCAACATACTTTGCCTTGAACGACCTCCTTAACACCTCCCCTTATCTCGCCTCCTATGTGCGCCACCTCACTGTCACGTTCAGACCGCCCTACCCACCCACGGTCTCCATCATCGCATCAGTCCTTGACAAAATGTGTTCAATCACGAGTTTGCGAATCAATCATATCGTCTGGCCCGATGAATATCCTAGAAGGATTCTACAATTGCGAGAATGCGCCAGCGTAGTTCTCTGTCGTCCTTCTCTCCGAAAACTGGACCTTAAGGATTGCGGCGAACTGCCTGCCTCGGTCTGGCAGGTCCCAACCCTCACAGACATTGATCTTGGTTATTGGAGGGTCGGGGAAGTCGATATGAGTGATTCTCGCCCTATTGTTACGTGGCGCTTGGCTATTTCATGGTTACTCCTAGAGGACCACGGCGCCCCAAGCAGATTGAGAACGTTTCTACGGATCTCACCTCTTTTGACCCATCTCACTGTATCGTGTATCAGTGGTAAGTCTTCTCATGTTATCTGTAACTAATAATACTGATATAATCATTCATTATTCAGACCCACTCGGTCCTTCCCCATTTAGGGGACTGTCCGGAGCGATCATCAGCAGCGCTCCGACTTTATCGACTCTCGAGACCCTTACGTTCCGGTTTTTTTGGAGCCTTGCGACGCCTCTTTCTGTAATCGCAGAAGAACTCATAGAGCTTTCCTTATCTAATGGAAGTGTTCTCCAAAAGATCCGAATCGACCTCTGCTACTACGATGGTGTGTACAGAGGGGAGTTTCTTGGGCAATTCGAGGATTTCGACAAGGCCGTTTACTGGACAAGATTCCGTCATTTACGAGAGCTGGAGGTCAATATATACGAGTATGACACAATTATCGTCACAGATTGGCCACGGACGGAGACACATATCAAAGACATCGAAATGGGAATTTGTAATAGCTTCAAGGGGCTTAAGAACGGAGACGGTGACGAAGTGATGATCAAAGCGTCCATCGTAAACGCAAATTTGCTCTAGTAGATATTTCATCACTGTATCAGCTGTATTTTATTCATACCTATATTCCCGAAGAATTTATCGTCAGGAGACCTCCGGATCTGAGGTCAATAGTTGTTGGAGACGAAGATCTCAAACGTGAGGTGAAGGCTAGAGCGTGCACTGACCGCTCTCGATCCTTGAGACCTTGAAAGCCTATGGAAACTGTCACAGACGGCCGAAATCATCCAATATCTGGTTGAACGACGTAGGATGAAAGTCATCCCATGCTTAGATTGAACCTCGTTCAACCTATCAGTCAGGAGCTCCTGCTGGGCAAGAGAAGCCTCCGGCTTCTAGCTCATATAGAGAACTTATTGCGTAGCCACCATTCAAGGGTGAGCCGGTGATTACTATAGTAGCGGCTAAGTAGCTAATCCGACACAGCCTGAGAAACAAAACCTCACGATCGATTACACATCCTTCATCTTGAGCCTCCACAGCGACGATAGCCCACGATGGTTTCCATACAAGACTCTATCATTCGATGTTATCTCTGAATTCATCAGTCATCTGGATCTCGATACCGACACCCTGACTCTTCGAGCTCTGTCGATGTCATGTTTTGCATTACTTGAACCATCCCAAAGGAAGCTGTTCAGCAGACTCAAAATTCTGGTGGTTTCGCCATCTCACGACAACCCCCGGCTAGTATTCTCCACCTTACAAAAGATTTTCAACACCTCTCCTCATCTTGCCACATACGTCCGCTATCTCACTGTCGCATTTGACATACCACGCCCAGAAACCTCCATCGTCATTGCATTCCTGAAGAAACTGAGTTCGATTCTGAGTCTGCGAATAAGCAATGAGCGCTGGGGGTTTCTATTCGGTGGAGTATCCACAATGGCCTCAATTCGTCAGCGCCGTTCTTCATCCGTCTCTTCATCCGTCTCTTCAACGACTCGATCTTTGGCAGGATGGTGTACTTCCCAAAGCAGTGCGGCAATTTCCGGCTCTCATATTCATCAACCTAGGAGCATGTAGGATCGAGAACATCGACTTGGATGATGGTCTCCCTGTTTTAACGAGGTATTTGGCCATTTCATGGACGAGTGGTGACTCCTTTGGCATATTAAGGTCATTTCTGAGGATCTCGCCTCTTTTGACTTATCTCAAAGTGTCGGAAAGCCACAGTATGTGTTTTTCATATCATTTTACAACCAATAAGAAGGATCTGATCACAAGTGTATAGAGCCAGCCCAGCAATTCATAGGGTTATCCGACGCAATCATTGGCAGCCCAAGGACCCTATCAACTCTCAAGACTATCACATTCTTTTTCCATTGGGGCCATGCTATTATTGGAATGTTAGTTGAGCTCCAAAGGCTTGCCTTATCCACTGGAAGTGCTCTGCAAAAGATCCGAATCGACCTGGGTTACCACAATTGGTCAAACGACTCGGAGCTTCTCAGACAGGGCATCAAACACAATGTTCATTGGGCAGGATTCACTCGACTCCGACTGCTTGAAGTCAATGTTAATACGCCATGGGACGTGGTGGACATCCCAGATGAGCCACAGAGGTTGGAATACATTGAAGACCTCAAAAGGAGAATTCGTGACAATTTGAGGTTGAATCGAGCAGATGTGGACGTCCTAGTTACATTCTATATCCGAGGTGAAGGATCGGGATCTGATGACTTCGACTCTGCTTTATGACTACCGTACATATCTACTTGCCGCCGATCCCTTCATAGAAGCTCACATTTCCTCACGCAGGGCAGTAAAAAATATTTTGCATTGATATTTCCATCTAGTATAAGAAATTCAACGGTATTTACAATCACGTTTTCTTCCTCACAAGTACCAATGAATACGGTCAGTGGGGTTGAAGATGAAGCGGCTACCAGACATAATATCTGTATCCAGAATTGGAGATGTAGGTAGGTCACACATTTCCTGGTAAATACTCGGAAGACGAGTGGAACCACAGTACAAAGAAGCAAGAGCATTGGATAATTTGGATTTGGGTCAAGGATAAATATAGTATGAGCGA
>Ga0247742_10001327_pt1 | contig 17571 bp, 10 predicted proteins | sample UWRJL208509C2_FD_180944 | JGI IMG/M metagenome (GOLD analysis project Ga0247742, IMG submission 180944) | Plant litter microbial communities from Arlington Agricultural Research Station in Wisconsin, United States - UWRJ-L208-509C-2 | ecosystem: Environmental > Terrestrial > Plant litter >... | reverse complement strand
GCCGTGCACCACTTCATCGTGGGAAATCGGCAGGATGAAACGCTCGGACCAGGCATACACCAGGCCGAAGCTCAGTTCATTGTGGTGATGGGCGCGGTACACCGGGTCCTGCTGGATGTAGTGCAGCGAATCGTGCATCCAGCCCATGTTCCACTTGTAGTTGAAACCCAGGCCGCCCTGTTGGGTGGGCTGGCTGACGCCGGGCCAGGCGGTGGATTCTTCGGCGATCACCAGCGCGCCAGGCGCCTCCAGGGCGACCACGTCGTTGAGGTGGCGCAGGAAGTCGATGGCTTCGAGGTTCTCGCGACCGCCGTGGCGATTGGGCACCCATTCACCGGCCTTGCGCGAATAATCGCGGTACAGCATCGACGCCACGGCATCCACGCGCAGCCCATCGATGTGGAAGTGCTTGAGCCAGTGCAGCGCCGAAGCCAGCATGAAGCCGTGGACTTCGGTGCGGCCCAGGTTGTAGATCAGCGTGTCCCAATCCTGGTGAAAGCCTTCGAGCGGATTGGCGTATTCATACAGCGCGGTGCCATCGAACTGCGCCAAACCGTGTGTATCGGTAGGAAAATGCGCCGGCACCCAGTCGAGAATCACACCAATATCCGCCTGATGCAGTGCATTGACGAAGTAGGCAAAGTCTTCCGGCGAGCCAAAGCGTGCCGTCGGGGCGAATTGCGACAGCGCCTGATACCCCCAGGAGCCGCCGAACGGGTGCTCCATGATCGGCATCAGTTCAACGTGGGTGAAGCCCAGTTGCTGCACATAGGGCACCAGCCGTTCGGCCAGCTCGCGCCAGTTGTATTGGCGCGAGACCTCGCCCGCCTCGTCCAGCTCGCACTGCCAGGAACCCACGTGCAGCTCGTAGATCGACAGCGGCGCGGTGGTCTTCTGGCGCTCGACGCGCGACTGCATCCACGCATGGTCCTGCCAGTCCACCTGCAATGGCGCCGCGACCTTGGAGGCGGTGTCCGGCGGCAGTTGGGTCGCCAGCGCCATCGGGTCGGCCTTGAGCGGCAGGATCCCGTTGGCAGCGAGAATTTCGTATTTGTAGGCTGCGCCCGGTTGCAGGCGTGGGATAAAGATCTCCCATACACCGGACGGATGACGCAGGCGCATCGGGTGCCGACGCCCGTCCCAGATGTTGAAGTCGCCGACCACCGACACACGCCGGGCATTCGGCGCCCACACGGCAAATCGCACGCCCTCCACGCCGTCGACGCTGGTCACCTGGGCGCCCAGGCAGCTGCCGAGGTCGCGGTGATTGCCTTCGGCAAACAGGTACAGGTCCATTTCACCCAGCAGCAGTTGCTGGAAGCTGTACGGGTCTTCGGTGATCTGCTCACCGCCCGCCCACTGGATTTTCAGCAGGTAGGCCTGGCGAGTCGCGAAGTGCCCGACAAACAAACCCGGCACCTGGGTCGCATCGAGGCTGCCGATCTGCTCGCCGCTGTCGCGTGCCAGCACCTGCACACTGAGGGCTTCCGGCAGGAAGGCGCGGATAAACTGGCCGCCCTGCTCGTCATCGTGAGGCCCCAGGATCGAGAACGGATCATGGTGCTCGGCGCGCACCAGCGCTTCGACGTCGTTGGACGCCGGCAATGCAGTCAATTTCGGCTGCAGCGGTTCTTTATGTGTAAAGCTCATGACGTCTCCCCACCGCGTACAGTTTTCGATATAGGTACAAGCCCGCTCAGCAAGCCGTGCAACCCTTGCAGGGGCACTGGCAGCCAGGTCGGGCGATTTTCCGCTTCGTAAGCCACTTCATACGCGGCCTTCTCGAGGCTGAACAACGTCAGCGCAGCGTCCTGGCCCTTGGCATCCTGCCAGTCATGCGCCAGTGTAGACGTAGCTGCCTGATAAGCCTGGATAAATGCCTGGCGCGCTTCTTTCAGGTAACGGTCGGTCACGCGCTTGCGGGCAACGTCCGCCTCCGTCGAGTGATCCACGCCCTGCACATTCAGCGCCATCGCCGCCGCGTAATCAAAGGAACGCAACACCCCACTCACATCCTTGTACGGGCTGTGCTTGCCCCGGCGCTCATGCAGCGGCCGCGCGGGCTCGCCTTCAAAGTCGATCAGGTAGGCATCGCCCTTCACCACCAGCACCTGGCCCAGGTGCAAATCACCGTGGACACGAATGCGCAGGCCGCCCAGCGTGGCTTTCGCCAAGGCCTGCACATGGCTGGCGATGGCTTTTTTTTGCGCCAGCAATTCACTGACCAGCGCCTGATCGCCAGGGTTCAATTGGCTTTGGTGCAGCTTGAGCAATTGCAGGGCGCGGTCGATCTGTGCACCGACATCCTTGGCCCAGGCCTGGGTATCCTTGACTGTGGTGACCTCGGGCTTGAAGTCTTTGTTGGTGGTCTTCGCGCCCAGTACCCCATGCATTTCGCCCAGGCGCTGCCCGAGCAATCCGGCAAAGTCGGCCAGTTCGCCCAGGGCGTTGTAGTGCTGTTCCTGCTCGGAGATGGCTTCGGCGAGTTCGTCGCGGATCGCGCGTTCGAGGTTGTTCTGGGTCCAGCTCCAGGCATCGCCCTGGTTGCTCAGGTAGCCTTGGGCAATCATCAACAGGTTGTCGTCGCCCGCCGCATCGTGGCGCACCATCGAGCCCAGCAATGGCGAGATGTTCGGGTAGTCGGCGGCGGTCAGGTAGGCGCTCATTTCCAGCTCCGGGTGCACCCCGGCGCTGACTTTGCGGATCAGTTTGAGCACCAGGCTTTCGCCCACCACCACTGAACTGTTGGACTGCTCGGCCGATAGGTAGCGCACCACCGACTCGTCATTGAGCTGCAACTTGGCCAGGTGCGGCGTGGCTTCAAAACGCAGGTCGCCATCGCTGGTGTTCAGCACGGTGCCGGCTTGCAGGCCCTGGATGACCGCGCGAATGAAGTGCTCAAGGCTGAAGGCATCCGTCACCAACCCGACCTGGCGCACACGGCGCACGCGGGCCAGCGCCAGTTGCTGTGGCAAGGCGCTGGTGAACTGGTCTTCGCCGAGAAAGCCGAATGGCAGCTGATAACGGTTGACCTGGCCACCGGCGGTCACCTCAAGCTCGCTGAGCAACACCGGGTGCTGCGGGTCGCCAAAGCGTGCGCCATAAACGATGCGCACGCTGTCGATGGCCGTGTCCTTGCCGGCAAACCAGCGCCGCTTGGGCAGCCAGGCCGGCAGCGAGGTCTGCTCAAGGGTCGTGCGGCACGGCTCTTCGAGCAGCTCTTCCATGCGTTTTTTCAGCACCAGCGTGGTGAAGTCCGGCATGCTTTGCGCCGGTTCCACATGCCAGCTCGGCATCTGGTTTTCCGCCGCCAGCACGAACCAATAGAAGCCATATGGCGCCAGGGTCAGCAGGAAATTCAGCTGGCCAATCGGCGGGAACGCATTACCGCCCAGCATCTCCACCGGTACCATGCCGGCGAAGGCCGACAGGTCCAGTTCGGCCGCCTGGGCACTGCGCGACACGTTGGCCACGCACAGGATGATTTCGGTGCGCCCATCGTCGCCGGTGAATTCGCGGGTGTAGGCGAGGATGCGGCGGTTGCTTGGCGAGAGCATTTTCAGGCTGCCACGGCCGAACGCCTTGGACTGCTTGCGTACCGCAAGCATGCGGCGGGTCCAGTTGAGCAGCGAGTGTGGGTCCTGGGCCTGGGTTTCGACGTTGACCGACTGGTAGCCGTATTGCGGGTCCATGATCGGCGGCAACACCAGGCTCGCCGGGTTGGCGCGGGAAAAACCGCCGTTGCGGTCGATGGACCACTGCATCGGCGTGCGCACCCCGTCACGGTCGCCCAGGTAGATGTTGTCGCCCATGCCGATTTCATCGCCGTAATACAGGGTCGGTGTGCCTGGCATCGACAGCAACAAGCTGTTGAGCAATTCGACACGTCGACGGTCACGCTCCACCAACGGCGCCAGGCGCCGGCGGATACCCAGGTTGATCCGCGCGCGGCGGTCAGCGGCGTAGTAGTTCCACAGGTAATCGCGTTCTTTGTCGGTGACCATTTCCAGGGTCAGTTCATCGTGGTTGCGCAGGAAAATCGCCCATTGGCAGTTGGCGGGGATCTCCGGGGTCTGGCGCAGGATGTCGGTGATCGGGAAGCGATCTTCCTGGGCCAGCGCCATGTACATGCGCGGCATCAGCGGGAAGTGGAAGGCCATGTGGCACTCGTCACCGTCATCGCCCTTGCGGTCACCGAAGTACAGCTGGGTGTCTTCAGGCCACTGGTTGGCCTCGGCGAGCAGCATGCGGTCGGGGTAATGCGCGTCGATCTCGGCGCGGATCTGCTTGAGCACGCCATGGGTTTCAGGAAGGTTTTCGTTGTTGGTGCCATCGCGTTCGATCAGGTAGGGAATCGCGTCCAGGCGCAGGCCGTCGATGCCCATGTCCAGCCAGTAGCGCATCACCGACAGCACGGCTTTCATCACCTGCGGGTTGTCGAAATTGAGGTCCGGCTGGTGGGAATAGAAGCGGTGCCAGAAGTACTGGCCGGCGACCGGGTCCCAGGTCCAGTTGGATTTTTCGGTGTCGAGGAAAATGATGCGTGTGCCGTCGTACTTCTGGTCATCATCCGACCACACGTAGAAGTCCCGCGCCGCCGAACCGGGCTTGGCCTTGCGCGCGCGTTGGAACCAGGGGTGCTGGTCCGAGGTGTGGTTGATCACCAACTCGGTGATGACCCGCAATCCGCGCTTGTGGGCCTCGGCGATAAAGCGCTTGGCGTCGGCCATGGTCCCGTAGTCGCTGTGCACGCCCCGGTACTCGGCAATGTCATAGCCATCGTCGCGGCGCGGCGAGGGGTAGAACGGCAGCAGCCAGATGGTGTTCACGCCCAGGTCGGCGATGTAGTCGAGCTTGGCGATCAGCCCGGGAAAGTCACCGATGCCGTCGTTGTTGGAGTCGAAATAGGATTTGACGTGAACCTGATAGATCACCGCGTCCTTGTACCAGAGCGGGTCTTTGATAAAGGTGGCAGCCTTAGGTTTCTTCGCCATTGGAAACTCCTGAAATGCGTGAACATCCACTTGAAACACCGCGAACCCGTGTCGGAGCCGGCTTGCCGGCGGTCGCGGTGTTTCAGCGAAAAAAAGGTGTCAGGCCCGCTGCCATCGCCGGCGAGCCGGCGCCTGCAGGGGAGACGGTCTCAGGCAACAGTGAGGCGCCAGATCCCGAACGGCATATGCGGCTCCAGGCGGGTCCACTGATTTTTGCCGTACCAGGTCCAGCGATGGCCGTTCATCAAGTCTTCGCCTTGGGTCTGGGCATCGTCGGGCAGGCCCAACTCCCATAACGGCAGCTCGAAATGCGCTTCCTGGGCGTTGAACGGGTCGAGGTTGACGGCCACCAGGATGAAGTTGCTGCCATCCTCGCTGCGTTTGCCGAAATACAGGATGTTGTCATTCCAGGCGTTGTAGAGCTTGAGGCCCAAGTGCGTGTGCAAGGCCGGGTTCTGTCGGCGGATGCGGTTGAGTTGGGCGATCTCGGCAATGATGTTGCCGGGCGCGGTGAAGTCCCGTGGACGGATCTCGTATTTCTCCGAGTCGAGGTATTCCTCTTTGCCCGGCACCGGCGCCGCTTCGCAAAGCTCGAAACCCGAATACATGCCCCACAGGCCCGAGCCCATGGTCGCCAGTGCGGCGCGGATGAGAAACCCCGGCCGACCGGATTCGTGCAGGAAGCCGGGGTTGATGTCCGGCGTGTTGACGAAGAAGTTCGGCCGGTAGCATTCACGCCACGGCGACTGGTTCAGCTGCGTCAGGTACTCACCGAGTTCGGCCTTGGTGTTGCGCCAGGTGAAATAGGTGTAGCTCTGGGAATAGCCGACCTTGCCCAGGCGCGCCATCATCGGCGGCGTGGTGAACGCCTCGGCGAGAAAAATCACGTCGGGGTACTTGGATCGCACGTCGCTGATCAGCCATTGCCAGAACGGCAGCGGCTTGGTGTGAGGGTTGTCGACGCGAAAAGTCTTCACGCCCTCTTCCACCCAGCCCACCACGATGTCGCGCAATTCGGTCCACAGGCCCGGGATTGCGTCGGCGGCATAGAAGTCGACGTTGACGATGTCCTGGTATTTCTTCGGCGGGTTCTCGGCGTATTTGATCGTGCCGTCCGGGCGCCAGTTGAACCAGCCCGGGTGTTGCTTGAGCCACGGATGGTCCTGGGAGCATTGGATGGCGAAGTCCAGGGCGATTTCCAGGCCGTGATCGGCGGCGGCCTTGACCAGGCGCCGGAAGTCATCGCGGCTGCCCAATTGCGGATGGATCGCCTCATGGCCGCCCTCCTCGCTGCCGATGGCATACGGGCTGCCCGGATCCTCCGGACCGGCGGTCAGGGAATTGTTCTTGCCCTTGCGGTGGCTGCGGCCGATGGGGTGGATCGGCGGGAAATACAGCACGTCGAATCCCATGTCGTGGATCATCGACAGGCGCGAGTGCACATCGTTAAAGGTGCCGTGGCGGGCGGGATCGTCAGTGATCGAGCGCGGAAACAGCTCGTACCAGCTGGCAAATTGCGCCGCCTCGCGCTCGACATCAATCGGGTAGACACGGCTGATGCTCAAATAGGCACGGTGGTCGGCCTGGGTCATCAGATGTGCACTGTCTTCGTGCAGGAACTGCGCGACCTGCTCGGTTTCCAGCAGGCCGGAGAGTTCGTGGTGCAGCAACATCAGGCGGTCACGCAACTCGTTGTCGCTGCGTTCGGCGGCCTGCAGCACAAGGCTGCGGCCTTCCTGCAACTCCAGGCTGACCGGCACCCCGGCCTCATGTTTCTTGCGCAGTTCGTAGCAGAAGCTGGCGAAGGTATCGATCCAGGCTTCAATGCAATATTCGTGGGGGCCTTGGTCACTGACGGTGAATCCGCCCTCCCAGCCATTGTTGCCCACGTCGTTCATCACCACGCTGTGCCAGTGTTCCTGGTGCAGCGGGCGCCAGCGGATCAGCACCGCCAGCTTGTCGTGGCCGTCGGCAAAGACTTTGCTGGTGACGTCAATGCGCTGGCCAACCACCGCCTTGACGGCGAATTCGCCGCCATCGATCACGGGGGTGGTGCTTTCGATCGCGATCCTGGGCAGCAACAATGCCTGGGACAGCGGCAAGAGGGATTCTTCTGGAACCTGTGTTTCAGCAGTCATCGAGCATCTTCCCCTTACGCCCTGTGGACGCTCTTTGCTTGATCTGAATTCTGAGACGACGCCGCTCTCCCTGAGCAGGGCCGTATAAGGTCCGAGCCTGCCTCATCGGGAAAAGTTCAGGTGGATGTGCGGCCATTGAGCGGGAATCAAATCGCCCCGGCGGCTGTCCACCGATAGAGCAAAGCACAAAGGAGGCCACACCGATGAATATCCCGATCCCGGCAGAAACCCCGGACCCGAATATCGACAACCCGACGCTGCCACCCACCGAGCCGGAGCCGATTCCGGAACAAGACCCACCCCAAGACCCGCCACCCGTGGAGGAGCCGCCGACCACCATGCCGCCCGTGATTGTCAGCCCTTCTCAAAACGCTTGACGATTTTTGGCATCACGCTGAACACCAGCAGAGCCAGCAAGGTACTCAGCACCGCTGTCGATTCCCGGCCCAACCCGGCCGAGACCCCAATCGCAGCGGTCATCCACAGGCCGGCGGCGGTAGTCAGGCCCTTCACGTGCCCTTCTTCCTCATCCTTGCCCTTGATGATGGTCCCGGCGCCGAGGAAGCCAATCCCGGCAATCACGCCCTGGACCACGCGGCTCATGGCATCGGCCTGATTGCCGGACATCTGCGGCACCATCACGAACAGCGCCGCGCCCAGGGCCACCAGCATGTGCGTGCGCACGCCCGCGGCCTTGCCCTTGCTCTCGCGCTCGAAGCCGAGAATCCCACCCAGGACCGCTGCGATCAGCAGGCGCACGGTGATTTGGGTGAGTTGTTTCGCATCGCCGATATCGGCAAATTCAGCTTGCAAGGTTTGCCACACTTCTTGCCACCAGGCGTCCATGGATGCCGTCCTTTTTGTCTTTATGGGTCAACGATGGACAGCGGCGACCGCCAGTCAGTTGCCTTGAACCCGCGCACATCGCTGCGCCCTAACGTTCATAGCCCATGAGAAAGGAGAACGGCATGCCCATTCGTATCGAAAACCAGCTGTGCTACTTCATGCTCGATGACAATGGCCAGGAACAGAGCGTGCCGGCGACACGGGTCAATATCGTCACCGACATCGACAAATCCATGTCCTACGTGGAATTGGCGGCCGAGCGGATCTATATCACTGAAGCCGAAGCCGATGCACTCACGGTCGCCGGCGCCCACGACGGTCGCCAACATGTGAAGGCCGAAGAACCTGGTTCGTTGATTTAATTGATCTGTATCAGCACGCCCAGGATAGCGCTGCACCCCTGATGCAACGGGGTGCAGCACATTGTCGCAGCGGCGCTCGAAGCTCCTATCTGATCCGCTTTTTATCGCCCTAGCTGAGTCTGTTATGCACACAGCGCCACGCGCATAGTTCATCCGCCTGATGGAGGCTGATGAGCGAACGACCATGAGCGAAAGAATCCCCACCGTGGAAACCTTTGTGCCCATACACCCAAAGAAGGTGAAGGCCAAATCCAGCGACAACCTGATTCATACCCGCAGCTTCACCGGCCTGTTCCGCACCTTGCGTATCGGCGGTGCCGGCTTGCTGTTCCTGGCCTTCTTCGGCACCGTGTGGCTGAACTGGGGCGACCGCCAGGCGGTACTCTGGGACCTGGCGCAGAGCAAATTCCATATCTTTGGCGCGACCTTCTGGCCCCAGGATTTCATTTTGTTGTCGGCGCTGCTGATCATCTGCGCCTTCGGCCTGTTTGCGATTACCGTGTTCGCCGGCCGCGTGTGGTGCGGCTACACCTGTCCGCAAAGCTCGTTCACCTGGCTGTTCATGTGGTGTGAGAAAGTCACCGAAGGCGAGCGCAATCAACGTATCAAGTTGCAAGCGGCGCCGTGGAGCGTGAACAAACTGGCGCGGCGGGCGGCCAAGCACACCCTGTGGCTGGGCATCAGCGTGCTCACCGGGCTGACCTTTGTCGGCTACTTCACGCCCATCCGCCCACTGGCCGCCGAGCTGCTGACCTGGCAAATGGGCGGCGTCAGCCTGTTCTGGGTGCTGTTCTTCACCGCCGCCACCTACCTCAACGCCGGGTGGCTGCGCGAAGCAGTGTGCATGCACATGTGCCCGTATGCGCGCTTCCAGAGTGTGATGTTCGACAAGGACACGCTGACCATCTCCTATGACGCCGCCCGTGGCGAAAGCCGTGGCCCGCGCAAACGTGAGGCCAGGCCGGCCGACTTCGGCCTGGGGGACTGCATCGACTGCCAGCTCTGCGTTCAGGTGTGCCCCACCGGTATCGACATCCGCGACGGCCTGCAGATGGAGTGCATCGGTTGCGCAGCCTGTGTCGACGCCTGCGACTCGATCATGGACAAGATGGGTTACGCGCGCGGCCTGGTGAGCTACACCTCCGAACATCAACTGCAAGGTGGCAAGACTCATCTGCTCAGGCCACGCCTGATCGGCTACAGTGCCGTGCTGCTGGTGATGATTGCCGCGCTGGTGGTGGCCCTGGTGGGGCGGCCGATGGTGTCGCTGGATGTGACCAAGGACCGTGGCATGTTCCGCGAAAATGCCCAGGGCCTGATCGAGAATATCTACAGCCTCAAGGTCATCAACAAGACCCAGCAACGCCAGGATTACCGCCTGGAACTGGTGGACGGCGAAGGCTTCCAGTTGCAGGGCAAGACCGAGATCAGCCTGGCGCCTGGGGAGATCAGCGATGTGCCGGTGTCCGTGGCCCTGCTGGCCGACAAACCGACCAGCAGCTCGCAGACCTTGCGTTTCAAGGTCACGGATGTGGATGAACCCTGGATCTACAGCGCGGCCGACAGCCGTTTTGTCGCCCCGCTGAACCGCTGAGGTCTATCCGGTCCAGTGGCGATTCAACTGTGGGCGCTGACTTGCCGGCGCCTGCCATGGACTTGCGTACACTTTCAAAAAGCTGATTAGGCCCCCATGAAACGCTACGAAAAATTTGCCGACGACATTGCAGAACTGATCCGCTCCGGCGTGCTTGGCCCCGGCCAGCGTGTGCCTTCGGTGCGCTACGCCAGCCAGACTTACGGCGTCAGCCCATCGACAGTGTTCCAGGCGTATTACCTGCTGGAGCGACGTGGGCTGATCCGCGCCCGGCCGGGCTCGGGTTACTTCGTCAATACCCACGCACCGAGCCCGTTTTCCGAGCCGGTGGTGAGCGAGCACGTGCACGAGTCCACTGAAGTGGATGTGAGCGAACTGGTGTTCTCGGTGCTCGACTCGATCAAGGACCCCAACACCGTGCCGTTCGGCTCAGCCTTCCCCAGCCCGATGCTGTTCCCGCTGCCGCGCCTGGCCCGCTCCCTGGCCAGCGCCAGCCGCGAGATGGACCCGCGCCTGGTGGTCACCGACATGTCGCCGGGCAACCCGCAACTGCGTCGGCAGATTGCCCTGCGCTACATGGTCGGCGGGCTGATGCTGCCCATGGAAGAACTGCTGATCACCAATGGCGCCCTCGAAGCACTCAACCTGTGCCTGCAGGCCGTGACCGAACCCGGCGACCTGGTCGCGATCGAGGCCCCGGCGTTCTACGCCTGCCTGCAAGTGCTCGAACGCCTGAAACTCAAGGCAGTCGAAATCCCCGTGCACCCGCGCGACGGCATTGACCTCAACGCGCTGGCACAAACCCTGGAGCGCTACCCGATCAAGGCCTGCTGGACCATGACCAGCTTCCAGAACCCGATGGGCGCGACACTGCCAGAAGCCAAGAAACAGGCGCTGGTAGAACTGCTGCGCAGCCATCAAGTGCCACTGATCGAAGACGATGTGTACGCCGAGTTGTATTACGGCCAACACGCGCCGAAACCGGCCAAGGCGTTTGATACCGAGGGCCTGGTGATGCACTGCGGCTCCTTCGCCAAGAGCCTCGCGCCCGGCTATCGCGTGGGCTGGGTGGCCGCCGGGCGCTATGCGCAGAAAGTCGAACGCCTGAAGCTGATGACCTCGCTGTGCCCATCGATGCCGGCCCAGGCGGCGATTGCCGATTATCTGCAGCACGGCGGCTACGACCGGCACCTGCGCAAATTGCGCTATGCCCTGGAAGAACAGCAAAGCGCCATGCTCGCCGCCATTGCGCGTTACTTCCCGGCCCAGACCCGCGTCAGCCAACCGGCCGGTGGCTATTTCCTGTGGCTGGAATTGCCGGAGCAAACCGACTCATTGAAGTTGTTCCAGATGGCGCTGGCGCAAGGCATCAGCATTGCGCCGGGCCCGATCTTCTCGGCTACCCAGCGCTTTCGCAACTGCATCCGCCTGAACTACGGCAGCCCGTGGACTGAAGCGTCGGAAAAAGCCATGGAGACCTTGGGGCGGATCGTCCGCTCCTTTTGATCCCGATGCCTTGTGGCGAGGGCGCTTGCTCCCTCACTTCAACATCAACGGCCGCCGCCCAGGTCCAGGAACGTACCGGTGGCATACGAGGCCTTGTCCGACAGCAACCAGATAATCGCTTCCGCGACTTCATCCGGGCGTCCGCCACGGGCCATGGGGATACCGGATTCGAGTTTGCTGACGCGGTCCGGGTCGCCGCTCAAGGCGTGGAAGTCGGTGAAGATATACCCCGGGCGTACCGCGTTGACGCGAATGCCCTCGCCCGCGACCTCTTTGGACAGGCCCAGGGTAAAGGTGTCGAGTGCCCCTTTGGAGGCCGCATAGTCAACGTACTCCCCCGGCGAACCCAGGCGCGCCGCCACCGATGACACGTTGACGATACTGCCGCCCTGCCCGCCATGCCTGGGCGACATGCGCAGCACCGCGTGCTTGGCGCAGAGGATCGGGCCGAGCACGTTGGTCTTCATGATTTTCAGGATGCGGAATTCAGACATTTCATCGACCCGCGCCTTGTGCGCGACGGTGCCGGCGTTGTTGACCAATGCGGTGACACGCCCCAACTCGGCATCCACCCGGTTGAACAGCGCGATCACCTCATCTTCAATGCTGACATCCGCGCGCACGGCAATCGCCTGGGCGCCCAAGGCACGCACCTGTTCGAGGACGCTGTGGGCGGCGGTTTCATCGGACTGGTAGTTGATGCAGATGCGATAGCCCTCGCGAGCTGCCAGCAGTGCCGTCTCGGCGCCAATCCCACGGCTACCCCCGGTGATGATGACAACTTTGTCCATGCGTGCGGTCTCCTGATCCAACCTGATGGTTATGGTTGGATCCAATACTAACCGTCACGCACGGCTTTTGTCAGGCGCGACTGCCTCTTCGGCACGCTGGATGTCGAGCATGAAACTGTCGGCCGGCAGCGGATGGCCGAGCAGGTAGCCCTGCAAGGAATTACACCCCAGCCGGGTGAGGAAACTCTGCTGCACATCGGTCTCCACCCCCTCGGCGACAATCCGCAAGCCCAGGGCCTGGCCCAGGGCAACGATCGCCGAGACGATGGCGGCATCGTCGCTGTCGTGCTCCAGGTCACGCACGAAGCCGCGGTCGATCTTCAACTCGTTGGCGGGCAAGCGCTTGAGGTACATGAGGCTGGAATAGCCGGTGCCGAAATCGTCAATGGACAAATCCACGCCCATTTCCGACAACTGCTGCAACACCGTCATGCTCGCATCGGCATCGCTCATGGCGGTGGTCTCGGTGATTTCCAGGGTCAGGCTGTTGGCCGGCAACTGGTGCCGCGCGAGTGCCGTGGCGACACTTTTGACCAGCCCGGCATGGCAGAACTGCAGCGCCGAGAGGTTCACGGCGATGCGCCAGTCTTCATAGCCCTGCGCATACCACAGACTCATCTGGCGGCAGGCCTCGTCGAGCACCCACTCACCAATCGGAATGATCAGGCCAGTCTTCTCCGCCAGCTCGATAAAGGTCGCCGGCAGCAACAGGCCCTGTTGCGGATGCTCCCAGCGCAATAACGCCTCGGCACCGACCGGGATGCCACTGACCGCATCGAACTTGGGCTGGTAGTACAGGCGAAATTGCTGCTGCTCGACGGCATTGCGCAGGTCCTGCAGCAACTGCAGCTGCTTGCGCGCATTGGTATTCATCGACACATCGAAAAAGCTGTAGCCGTTCTTGCCCATGCCCTTGGCGTGGTACATCGCGGCGTCGGCGTTCATCAGCAGTTCCTGGGGGCTGTTGCCATTGCCCGGGAACATGGCGATGCCGACGCTGGCGGAGATTTTCAGTTCATGCTCGGCCACCTGGAACGCGCGGTTGATCAGTACCACCTGGCGCTCAGCAAGGCCGAGGGCGTCATCCGGCTGGGTCAGTTGCACCAGCAACACAAACTCATCCCCGCCGATGCGCGCCAGGGTGTCCTGGCTGCGCAGGTCCTCGCGCAGGCGCAGGCCGACTTCACGCAAGAGTTGGTCGCCCATATGGTGACCAAAGGCATCGTTGACCGGCTTGAAGCCGTCGAGGTCGATAAACATCAGCGCGAAGCAACCGCCCTGCTCTTTGACCGCTTGCATGGCCTGTTGAATGCGATCCGCCAGCAACGTGCGATTGGGCAAGCCGGTGAGCATGTCGTGCAGCGCCAGGTGGGTGAGTTCCTGATTGGCCAGGGTCAGCGAGTCGGCGAGTACGGCCGTGCGGGCTTCCAGGCGCGCGTCGAGCAGTGAGGTCAGCAACGCGATGATCAACACCGCCAACGAGGTCACCAGCACCAGGTTATCCAGGCCCTTGCCGCTCAAGCCGCTCAACGCGGCGCCGCAGTAGCTCTCATCGGCAAATTGCGCCGCCGCCATGCCGGTGTAGTGCATGCCGACGATGGCGATCCCCATCACCACCGCCGCGCCGGCCCGGGCCAGGCGCACGTAGGGGGTGTTGCGGCGCAGATTGAACGCAATCCACAGCGCTGCACCGGAGGCCACCACTGCGATCAGCAACGAGGCGCCAAACAAGGTGGGGTCGTAGTCGATGCCGGGGGTCATGCGCATCGCGGCCATGCCGGTGTAATGCATGCTGGCGATGCCGGCCCCCATGATCAGCGCACCCAAGGCCAGCTGCCACGCGGGCAATCGTGGCTGGCTGACCAACCACAAGGCAAAACCACTGGACAACACCGCGATCAATAACGACAGCGCGGTAATGCCCAGGTCAAACCCCAGGGCAAACGGCAGGCGCAGCGCCAGCATGCCGATAAAGTGCATGGACCACACACCCACCCCCATCGCCAACGCCCCGCCGGCCATCCATAGGTAAACGGCGCGTCCTTTGGCCGTCGCGAGACGACCGGTCAGGTCCAGGGCGGTGTAGGAAGCGAGAATCGCGACAAACAGCGAAATCACGACCAGCGAGGGGGAATAACTACCGATGAGCATGGGACTTCTCGTACACAACGGGTCCGAGAGACCCGTGCGAAATGGCAAAGCGGGCGATTGTAGCGAGAATAATTCTTGAGCACTTGATTAATTATCAGAGCGCCATTAGTGGCAATTTGACGCCAATGATCTGGCTCGCGGGCGCTGCGCAAGGCACTGCAGACGCCGCCTTTGCAAGCCGGCGCCGACAGTGGATTGGGGTGGGTCAGTCCTTTTCGGCGATGGGCGTTTGCCCATCCCAGCCACCGCCCAACGCGGCGATCAATTGCACGCTGGCCACCAGCCGTGTCTGCAACAAGGTCAGCACGGTGCGCTCGTTGCTCAGCGCGGTGGCCTGTACCGTCACCACGTCCAGGTAGGCGATCAGCCCGGCCTTGTACTGGTTCTGGGTCAGGCGCAATGACTCGCGCGCGGCGTCGAGTGCTTCATTGCTGACCACTGCTTCGTCTTCCAGCACCTTGAGCTGCACCATGTAGTTTTCCACTTCACGGAAGCCGTCGAGCACGGTCTGGCGGTACTTGGCCACGGTTTCATCATAGGAGGCCACGCTGCGGTCGACTTCCGCCGAGCGCTGGCCGCCGTCGAACAGGGTCATGGCCAGCTTGGGGCCCACCGACCAGAAGCGGTTCGGCAGGCTGATCCAGTCGGCGTAGGTGCTGCTGGAATAGCCGCCGGCCAGGCTCAGGCTCAGGTCCGGGTAGTAGGCTGCCTTGGCCACGCCGATATTCGCGTTGGCGGCGATCACCGAGCGTTCGGCCGAGGCGATATCCGGGCGGCGTTCCAGCAGTTGCGACGGCAGGCTCACCGGAATCTGCGGCAGCGCCGGGATGTCCTTGCTCACCGCCAGGTTGAAGTTGGCCGGAGCCTCGCCGATCAATACGGCAATCGCATTTTCCAACTGGGCGCGCTGCCAGATCAGGTCGATCAGGCTGGCCTGGGTGGTCTTGAGCTGGGTCTGCGCCTGGGCCACCGCATCCTTGCCGGAAACGCCGGCACGGTATTGGTTTTCGGTCATTTGCAGGGAGCGCTGATAAGTCTCCAGGGTCGCTTGCAACAGGCGCGTCTGCTCATCCATCACGCGCAATTGCAGATAGCTTTGCACCAGTTCCGACTGTTGGCTCAGGCGCATCGCCGCGAGGTCGGCCGAACTGGCCTCGGCACTGGCTTCGTTGGCTTCCAGGCCACGGCGCAACTTGCCCCAGATATCCGCCTCCCAACTCACGCCCAACTGCGCATTGAGGGTGTCGCGGATGCCACTGCTGGAACTGCTGAGGCTGGCGTTACTGCTGCCAGTGCCCTGGCTCGCGCGGGTTTTGCCGGCGCTCAGGTCGACGGTGGGGTAAAACGCCCCGCGCGAACTGCGCACCAGGGCCTGGGCCTGGCGAAAGCGCGCCTCGGCCTGGGCCACGGTCTGGTTCGAGTTGTTCAGGCGCAACACCAGGTCATTGAGTTGACGATCGCCGTACAACTCCCACCAGGCGCCACGGGCCAGGGAATCGCTCGGCGTCGCCTGGCGCCAACCCTGGGCTTCCTTGAACTGTGCAGGCTCGACCACTTCCGGGCGCTTGTAATCCGGGCCGACGGCGCAGGCGCTGAGCAGCAGCGCAAGCCCCATCGTAGGCGCGAGTTTGCTCGCGAAGGTCGCCAACGATAACGCGCCCAGCCGGGGCACACGCGGTGTCCGAGGGGGTTTCGCCGGCAAGCCGGCGCTTGCGGAGCAAGGCGCGTTGTCGAGGTCCGCCACGGCAACCAGATGCGGTGCGTTGGCGTGAATTGAGTCAGTCATAGCGCAGTGTCCAGGGCAGCATCGGTGCGCACGCCGCGCCAGGCGTTGAAACGGTGGCGCGCACGGTCGAGATAGAGGTAGACCACCGGGGTGGTGTAGAGGGTCAGGACCTGGCTGAACACCAGGCCGCCAATAATGGTCAGGCCCAGCGGGTGGCGCATTTCCGCGCCATCGCCGGTGCCAAGCAGCAGCGGCAAGGCCCCGAGGATGGCCGCCAACGTGGTCATCAGGATCGGGCGCAAACGCAGCAGGCAGGCACTGCGAATCGACTCCAGCGGCCCCATGCCGTCGTTGCGTTCCAGTTGCAGGGCGAGGTCGATCATCAGGATCGCGTTCTTCTTCACCACACCGATCAGCAGGAACAGCCCCAGCAAGGAGATCAGGCTGAACTCGCCCCCGGTCAGGTAGATGGCGAGCATGGCGCCAACCCCGGCCGACGGCAGGGTCGAGAGGATCGTCAGCGGGTGGATATAGCTTTCATACAGGATGCCCAACACCAGGTACACCGCCACCAGCGCGCCGAGGATCATGAACGGCTGGCCTTTCTGCGTGGCCGCGAAGGCATCGGCAGTACCGGCCATCTTGGCGATCACGTCTTCCGGCAGGCCGACCTTGGCAATCGCCCGCTCGATGGCGGCCGTGCCCTGCTCCACCGTGACGCCGGGTGACATGTCGAAGGCAATGTTTTCCGAGGCGAACTGGCCTTCGTGGCTGACGCGGTCATCCGCCAGGCTGTTTTCATAATGGGCAATGGTCGACAACGGCACCCGTGCGCCCGTGGAGGTAATCACCTGCATCTGGTTGAGGGTGATCGGGTCCTGGGCGTATTTGGGGTTGACCTCCATCACCACCTGGTACTGGTTGAGGCTGTCGTAGATGGTCGAGATCTGCCGCTGGCTGTAGGCGTTGTTGAGCACCGCCGTGACCATGTTCATATCGATACCCAGGCGCTTGGCCTGGTCGCGGTCGACAATCAGCGTGACCTGGGCCGCGCCGCGCCCTTCGCGGGCGTCGATGGCGGTCAGCTCCGGCAGCTCGCGCAAGGCGGCGACCACTTTCGGGTACCACAGGCGCAACGCGGCCAGGTCACCACTTTGCAGGATGTAGGAGTACTGCGCGCTGGTCTGGTCGCGGCTGCCGCCAAATTGCAGGTCCTGGTCAGCCATCAGGAACAGGCGCCCGCCCGGCACCAGCGGTACATCCTTGCGCAGGCGCTCGATCACCGCCTGGGCGGAAATCTTGCGCTCGCTGATCGGTTTGAGCCGCACCAGCATCACCGCGTTGTTGGTGCCGTTGTTGCCGCCGATAAAGCCGGCCACGCTGAGCACTGCCGGGTCCTTGAGCACGGCCTTGCGGAAGGTTTCCATCTTCGGCTGCATCACGCTGAACGACAGCCCGTCATC
>Ga0247742_10001325_pt1 | contig 17576 bp, 11 predicted proteins | sample UWRJL208509C2_FD_180944 | JGI IMG/M metagenome (GOLD analysis project Ga0247742, IMG submission 180944) | Plant litter microbial communities from Arlington Agricultural Research Station in Wisconsin, United States - UWRJ-L208-509C-2 | ecosystem: Environmental > Terrestrial > Plant litter >... | reverse complement strand
TTATCAGGTCTACCTTTTAATAGACCCTGTTATCGATACCGATGAACAAAATAAAGTTTGTGACTCTGCCTTTTACTATTTGAATAAAAGCAGGAATTTAGGAGAGGTTTTTATGAAACCTATCGCATTGCAACCTAAAAATTGCTGGATTGGCGGAGAAATTCAATTGGAAAATACAGCCGACCAATATACTGTTTTATTACAGTTACAAAATAAAATCAGGGACTATATTTTTCCTAAAGTCAAACAGACAAGTTATGGTAAACTTATGGAGGAAGGCTATCCAACATCTAAAATATTTAGTGGCCCTTATTTGAATAATGGTGGAATACTTTCAGATTCATTAGTGAATAAAAAGAATCTGTTACGAACTATCGACCTGATTCCCTTAATAGAATCAGTACCTGGAATAACTTCAATATCAAACATAACACTTTATCAGGATAAAAATCCAGTTCCGGTACTTCAATCAGATATTGATCAGGTATTGTATATCAATCTCGTTGAATCCCTTCAGACATCTCTCTTTTTAACCTTTAAAGGTGAGAATTTGTCTTTTGACCCATCCAGGCTGGAATCAGCCGTTATGGATTTTTCAGACCAGGAGACAAAGTTACCGTATGGAAAAAAGGAGGATAAGCATTCCCAATTACCACATAGTACCTTTAGAGATATTAACACTTATTATTCTATACAAAATACCTTTCCCGCTGTATTTGCCGTTGGAACTGATACCGTATCTACTAATGCTACTCCTTTGCAGATAGCACAGTCCCGGCAATTGAAAGGGTATTTGACATTATACGATCAAATATTAGCTAATCAATTTTCGCAATTAGCAAATGTCCCTAAATTATTTTCATTCAAAAATTCTGTAAGTGGCGATCCATCAGATGAATATACTTTTTATGCCGTAAAAAACCAATCTGAGCAAAAACAATTAGAATATCCGGTACCTTATAAAATGTTTTCTCCCAGCTATTTTTACCAATCTCTTTATACTGTACCTCATATTCGGTATTTACTAAAAAACAATACTACTTTCGATTTTAGCTCTAAAATTGAGCCTGATGCTGAACTCGAAGAAAAAAGCTGGATAGAATACCAACAAAACCCTTATAATTCTTATTTGTTTGGTTTGATGAAACTGATGGAAGATGATACTGTCAATTTCTCCAGAAGAAATAAACTATTGGATCACCTGCTTGCAAGACATGGTGAAGCAGCTGTTGTAATCGATATGTTTATCGAAGCTGTATCCTATACAGGAGATAAGGAGAAAGATAAATTGATTTTTAAAAGTCTTTATTTACAAAACATCAGTCTTCTATCTTATAATAGATATAAGGCCCATAATTATTTGGGAGCTAATAAAATTACATATAGTACCGAAAAACAGGGTCTGGATCTGGACAATAATGCGACTGATTATATCTTTAAATCGGAAATGATTAACCGCAGGGAAAAACTGGACAAAGATAATTTTGTTAATTATTCGGGACTTGAATTAAAATTAAATTTATTATTTGGCTTAAAAAATCAGTATTTAAATTTTATCGCAGTAAATTATACTAAATCAAAAGACGTTTCAGAAAAGCCTCAGTATGATGAAAATTATCGCACAGTCCAACAAGCTTTATGGCTCACTCAAAAAAGGCGTGGCTGTATACTTATTGAACCAATCCTGTTATTGAAGGATTTCCATTTTGATATTATAATAACAAAAGATACTGAAAATGGCCCCTATTATAGTATTGACAATCTGGATTATGAAACTGCTACAAAACTAATTTTTTTATTAAGCAATGAAGCACAGAATATACTTGATAATCAACTACAGCAAGGAAATCTGGATTATGCAAATACGACTTATATCTTTACAAAGAGGGACATGGTACCGGACAAAAGTGGTTTCAAAAGTTGTAAGTCAGCCGATTATTCTTTATTCCTTTCCGGAGAATCTGCAAATCAAAAAATCTGTCTGAAAAATAAGCTGTTTGAAAAAAACATTATTCTGATATTCCCTGATTTTATTCCCCAATTGCATACCAATCAATTCAAAGATTATCTGGATTTTTTCATGACAGAAAACCTTCCCGTATCTGTTAGCTATAAATGCCTTTTTTTAAGCAGTAACCAATTAGAACATTTTATCCCGGAATTTATCAATTGGCATGAAAGTATGCGACATAGTATTACAAAATCAGATCCGGCCCAGTATGCTACAGATTTAATCAACAGTCTAACTGATTTTTTTGAAGCATTAAAATGAGAAAAGCAAATAGCCATATTATTTCAGATTTAAAGTGGGATACCACATCTGGACAAAGAGAAAGAGCTTCCGAAGTTCAGGAACGGTTGAGTTCCTGGAGCAGGATAACCCTTCCCGGAGAAATTATGGCTGTATTTGACGAATTATGCCCTCCTGAACAAAGTTGGAGAATACAAACATTGGAAATAGATCTTGGACCATGTGATTTTAATGATCTTGAATTTGAGCTGAACATAAAAATCCGCGGAAAATTACGTGAAAAATTAATAGACCTGATTAATAATCGTAACAATAATAATGCAAATAAACTAGAGGTATTCAGCGAAGAAGCTTCAATCCTGGAAAATCTTATCTACTTTTTGTTAACAGGGGTATGGCCATGGAATCAACGAAAAGAACAACCAGGTATAAATCAGCTTCTGGCAGAACAACTGTTGGATAATCTGGATGAAGTAACGGACAGGATAAAAAAAACTGCCCAAACCCATGAACAGGTGCGAAAAAGAATAGCCTGGCAATTTAGCGAAGTAAATTTACGTAAAATAATAATTGCTATAGAACCTAATAACCACATCGAGATTATTGATTTTTCAACAGTTATGGCTAATCTACAGGCTAAAGAAACAGTTGTTCAAACCGGTCTTGCCAGCTTTAAGCATAACCTCTGGTTTTGGATTCTTAATTATCTGTTTGCTGAAAGAGGAACACTTTTTAATAAACTTGCTTTTATAAAAAGCAGCTTACTACAAATGGCCAACCATTACAATATTTCATTCTTCGAACTAATTGACCTAATTGAAAGATCACTTAATAAAATGACGGAGAAAACAAGAGCGTATAGTGATTTTATCTTAGTACTAAAAATTATAACAAAAGAATATCAGATTAATAAAGTAGCTAATACCGTACAAAACACAATAGTAGATCATTGGTATGATTTGGAACAACAATTAAACAACAATACCAAGCGAAAATCTACAGCACAAAAAAACAGATTAGCTGAACTCATTAGTCGTCTTAGTAATGAAAACATAACAAAATTCAGGATATTAATTACTGCTCTTGACACTTCTGAAACTTTTTGGATTCTGTTGATTAAAGACTTGGAAGAAAGTTCCCTTAAAACCATTTTCTCTGTTTTATGCCCATCAGAATCGTCTCTGTATATAGAAACCATCCAGTTTTTAAATATACTTTCGGGAAGTATACATCTAAAAACCAATACTGCTCAAATCTGGGAAATGGGAATCCTTTTTCTTTTGAGCAATAGAACAGTAAGCAGTGAAGCTCTTTTACTATTTTGTATAAGCGAACTCAGTAAGCAAAACAAACTTAATAAGGAACAATTACTGGAACGATTAACCAGCGCCAAAATTCCCTCCTCAACCAAAAATAGTAACACATTACAGATCTATTCGAGTATAAGTACCGCATACTGTGCTGAAATATCAACTAACAATTCTGACTATCCTATCAGGCATTTTAAAGACATACTACATAATCTTGGTAAACAACTGGTTTCTTCATCAAATAAAAAAGAAGTGTTTTTTATCCTGCAAAGATCTTTCATGAAAAGTATTCAGCTATATCCAAAAATGGCTTTTGATATAATGATGTCCTATCCTGATAAAGAACTGCTTAAAAAATTACTTCCATCTGTTCTAAACAGTCAATCAATACTGTTGCTTGTAAAAAATGCAAATACAACGAAATCCAGGCTCATACTTACTATCCGGAAAATATATACCGATCTAAACAAAAAAAGAAATCTCCCTAGCCATCTGTTAATGGATGAACTATTATTTATAGGATTGGAAGGAATACTCCTTTATCCTACTCTTAATACTTCAGTTTTCCTGGAAAATATACTGAAAGGATTATTAAGCAAGATCTCTAATTCACATTTGGAAAAATTCAGCTATCTGACAGATAAATTATTAAAATCAAAAGAACTTAGCACCTACAATATTTCTATAAATAAAATTACTTTAAAAAACTTATTTAAAGGTTTTATCCCAACGAATACAACCAATATAGTTAAAACAAATCCAGATAAGATTCTCCCAACTAATACTCAGGAAGATAAAAATAACAGGCAACTAAACTCTAAGAGAAAAGCAAGGCTGCAAACAATGTTTGAATCTATAGAGAAATCTTTATCCGGTATTGAAACGTCCGGACAGTATCTAACTCAATATGATCTAAAAAGATTGATAAACCTCTGCCTTGAACTACACCCTCAGCAATTTCGAAAAATTCTAGAAAAAGTATCATATTCTGATACAGCGCTAAAAACCATTAAATCTACTGTATTGTTCAGTAACTTTACTGTCTGGATAATGGATGATGTTTCGGGTGAAATTAAGCAGATATTGAATATTTTACAATACCAATATGAGTTTATTGGCTATTTTATAAAAGACCAGCAACATTCCATATTTAATAAATACTGGGAACACACCTGGAAACTTATGTTAACCAAAAATGTTTCCGGTATAAACCCTGAAAAACTATTTGCTGATTCACTGGCACAATTATGCAGAGAGAAGAACGTAGATCTTATGTGGATCCGATTGGAGATAAAGAAACATAAAATAGTTATAAACCCAATAATCAGCGACATCCTAAATATAATAATTGGTAATAGTCCCCTCATCAAAAACCAAATAAGAACCACTATAGATGATATACTGGACAAAAAACCACAACGGGATCAACTGGAAAAGTGGTGTTTCTTTATTATCCTTCAAAAACAGATTCCTGTTGTCTTAGGTAATTCCGGGTATCATGACATAAAAGAGATTCTTAACAAAATTCTGTCACTTTATCCACAACATTTTTTCAAAGTCATTAAATACGAACGAATTCCAGAAGCACATTGGGAATGGCTTAGTAATACTGTCATCTTTGAAGTTTTATGTTCTGCTATAAGTAAATCAGACCGTAACAAAGAATCCTTTCTAAGAATTCTCGGAAAATTTCATATCGCATTAGGTACAATCAGCATCAATGGAATTTCCTCAAGAGAACTGCAAAGTCTACTTTCAAGAAAATTAATGAACGTAGCAGCAAACGACAGCTGGAAAATTATCTCAATCAAAAATATCTGGAGTGAGGTGTTATGGGATATTTGTACTAAAAATGGAATCTCAAAAAAAAGCTTTTTACATGATATCGAAAAACAGCTTAGCCATTTTCCTGCTTCTCTACAGCTAAGTTTCAATATCTTAATGGAAAACGAAAAAGAGACCTATCCAACTGGAAAAAAAATAGAACTGGAAATAAAACCCGTAAAAATAATGACCAATAATTACAAAAATACCATGAAAGAAGGAATTCTGGTACGGAATTCAGGAATCGTATTACTCAGCAGTTATATAGGAATACTGTTTGATCGGTTACACCTTACTACCGATAAGAAGTTTACAACTACATTCGACCAGATTAATGCCGTACACTATTTACAATATCTGATAACCGGACTAAGCAGTACCGAGGAAACTTTACTACCTCTAAATAAAGTACTATGCGGCATGCCCATAGCTCACACCGTACCCAACGGGATCGAAATTTCTGAAGAAGAAAAGAAATTAATAGACGGGTTGATAATTGCAGCCATATCGCATTGGTCCGTAATAGGCAATTGTTCTATAGACGGTTTTAGAGGTAACTGGCTTGTAAGGGATGGACTACTGCTGGAAATGGAAGACAGATGGGAACTTACAGTCGAAAAAAAGCCTATGACATATTGATCAGTAAATCTCCATTCGCTTTCTCAATTATAAAATATACATGGATGGATAAACCACTTCATGTAATATGGCCCTATTAAAATATTAATCAACTAAAAACAACTATTATGAACAGTTACAATGAAAATTTACATTCTGGTGTGGTAGCATCGCTGTATAGCCAGGAACTTGACCAGAAAAAATTAAAGGCGCAACTTGATGCTTCAATGTTTACCCTTTATTATGCAGAAGGAGCTCAAATTGTCGCTAAGGAAAAACTTGATGACGCAGCAATAAAATATCAAAATAAACAGGCAATTAACAATCAGGCTGTAGAATGTAATACCCTATCAACAAATCTATTATTATCTGCCAATCAACAAAAACAATATACCGCAACAACAGTTACCAACTCAGCTGTTACGGCTTCCAATATCCAGATAGCTGCGAATGCAGTTGTTCGCTTGGCAAGTGATATGGGAAGTATTTTCAGTATTATCAATGCTGCCGACTTTGGTTCCCAAATTTACCAGCAAAGCAAAGATGCATATGATCTGATAAATGAAACGGCATATGATGCGGAAACTGCTTCCCAACACGCAATGGAAGCCAGTGCGGCGATTGCGGAAATTGCAGCGGCTACAATTGCTGATAAAGCAAAAAATACTAATGGTTCTATTAATAATCTGCTCAAAATTACTACTTCTGATCTTGCAGCTGTAGTATCAGCTGTTGAAACTGATTATGCTTTACTGGCTTCAACAAAGGTTACTACTAAATTGTCCGAAGGAATAACTGAATACAGTAAAGTAGAATATGGTGCTGCAAAAAAAGCATACCAACTCAATAACAAAGAACTAAATATGAATTTAACTGTAAAAGAAAATTCAAAAAAAAATCCAAAGGATGGTTCTTATACTGTTTCGTTTGACTATTACACAAGTCCATTTTCATTTTCAAAAGATGACCAACTTAATACTATTAAAAATTCTGTATTGGAAAACCCTGTAAAGAGTTATAATATTATGGTAGTTAAGGAAAATAAAAAACTAATATTTTCAATGTCAAATGCAGAAGAATTATTATTTAATTCTTCTCAATTTATTGCACTTCCTGGAGTCCCCAACGATCCTGCAACAATATCTGATAATAAAACTAAAGTTGACACAGCAATAAAAGCCATCCTAATCAGTGAAGATGCTGATAAGAAACTACATGACGCAAATAAAGAATTGGCAGATATTGAAGTTAAATTAAAAAAGGAGAAAACTGCTGCTGCCGAAGCTGTAAAAAAAGTCAAATTAGCTGAAAACATAGTTAAATCTAAACCTACAGAGGCTAATGTAGCCGGCTTAGAGCATGCAATTAAGCATTTAGATAAAATAAATTATGATATTGCTGAATTAGAAACCGCACTAGTCTATGCCAAGGATAATGTTAAATCTACAACTAAAGAAGCCGCACATGCGGCTCCGATAGCCTTACATGACGCATTGTTGACGGAACAGCATGCATCTATAGACATATCTTCAGCCCAATTATTAGATTCTGATAATGATCCTATTACAAAAGGAGAAAAATATGTGGTATTTGTATTGACAGTATTTACAGAAGAATTTAAAAAAGCGATTAGCATTTTTGATGATTATTTATCAGCTCCTTCCGAAACATTCTGCTTAACAGATACTTTATTACAAAGTACTTCTCTATTTTATAATAAATTAGATAAGTCTTATTTAAATTTTACCGTTTTAGGAAATGAAGTTTATGATGTAGAGTATAGATGCATATTTTTGCCTTATCCTGACAATTTGATAACAGGAGCTCTTCTAAATAACCGTGAAAATGAAGTTGAAATAATCGAAATAAATCAGGAAATAGAGAGCACAGAAACAAAAATAAAAACATTGACCAATGAAAAAGATATTCTGGAAAATGAGATCAAAAAACTGAATAATGAATTAAAAAGCACTAAATCTAATGATAGTGCAGGTAAAGATATTATTAATCAAAAAACAGAAGATTATACTAATTCGCTAAATGAAATAATGTCTGAACTTGAAATTGCAGAGAATGAGTTCGACCAACTTTTAATTGATAAAACATTGGTAAGTGGTCATAAAGAGCAAGCGCTTCTTAATAAAAAAGCCTTTTTATTTAATTTGAAGTTAGCCGAAAATGTCTCGGCTGGTAATTACATTTCGGTAATTGTAACCGGCGATGAACACAATACCCATTTAAATAATAGAAAGCATAAAGTCAATATACCATCAGACACTACAGACAATTTTGGCACTCCATTGAAGGACCAGGCTGAGTATATTCCAGTTATTCTTTCTTATTACAATGGATTGGAAATTGATCGTAAAAAAGTTATTAATACCCTATCCGACTGGGAAAATACCCAGCCATTCAAATATCTTGAAACCCAAAAATAATTAACTACTAAAATAAAAATATGGAAACTCAAAAATTAAACCCACGTTCATACAGATACGGAGTCACAGAAAAGAAAAAAGCTGATTTAGATGCTCTTACTATTCAAATTATTGACACCGATGCCGATGTGCAACATCAATCAGCAATTGTAGCCTCATTGACTGAAAAAGCACAAACATTTAATCTCTTTCTAACTGAGGCAGACAATAATAGAACACTGGCATTAAGTAACAAAAATACAGTAGACCAGGTAGTTCAAAATTCACTCGATTTAAAAAATAATTCAGAAATTGCCTTAACACAAATGGTTACTGCTTTAGAAGATATAAAAGAAGTAGCTATCGAAACAAAAACACTAGTCAATAAATTAATTTTCTCTGTGGAAGTAATCAATAAATTATCTAATGTAGTTATCCAAAAAAAGGCACTTAACCCACTTATTTCAGACGAATTGATAAGCAAAATTTCCAAAGCTGGCACAGATGCCAACAATGCGGTAGCACTTACTCTTATAGCACTAAAGTCAATTTTCGCGACACAGGCGACAGCTTTGGAAGCTGAATCCACTACAACTTTGGAGCGACAACAGGCAAACAGCCTCTATTCAATGCTAACAGGGAATGAAAATACAGATGTACTTAATTCTCAAACTAAGGGAGCATCTATCCAGGAACTTCTTGATTCTGCTTATGAAAATACCAAAGAATATTATACACTTATGTATGACGCTAATAACAGAACTATTCTACAATTGAATATAGCCAATGTGAATTTAAATAAAGTACAGATAAAACTCAAATCTTTAGAATCTGGACTGGCTGCTGCTAATGCTGCAGCTTTAGCTTAACAATCAAATGCCCACCGTTTCAATATATTTTATTGTACAGTGGGCTTATTCTAAAAAATCAAACATATGGATGGTATTTACACAAATTTTTATAGAAATTTTTATAGGAGAACTGATGGTTTCATTCCTGCCAAGCCATTAAATTTAAACCTCTATCCCGGTGATTTCTTCCAGATAAAAAATGGAGAAATAATCATTTTAGGAAACATATATCGCAATAATATCATACAGGATATTGAACTTACAACTGCCATACACCTTAATCCTTCCGGATGGAGCTTTAGCGATGGGGTTACAAAACCTTATTCGGGCCGTAGTAACGGCTATGGTGCTATTGAAGGACAGTTTGAATATAGTAAGCAAATCCTGTCTTTTGCTGATAAAGGAAGCTTTCTTTTTAAGGCAGAAAGCCCTGAATCAGTAAAGATTAATAACTGGAATGAGATCCAACAACAGTTAATAATAAAACTTACTCAGACTATATATTCATTTCGCGAACTGTATCTGGTCACAGAAAGTGCTACTACAGCCAATTCAACATTGGTTATAGCAAGTAATACCGGTGCTGAACTTGAAATAGCAAGCGATACTGAAAATTTCGGACTTGTTGATATTTTCGGTCACCATACTGCCAAGACAATACAGTCAAGAGAAATAGAATATTACCATCGTGAGGAAAAAAGAAAACCCTCCTTTTTTAAGGCAAAAAAGCTGATAGTACAGGATGAAAAGTTAGAAGTATTTATCAGTGATTTAATTACCAAAGCCATGAATACATCCGAATGGGCAAATAATTTCTTTGAATATGAATTCCATCATGATGCTATTTATTATCCTCCAATAAAACAAAATACGCAGGCTTCTTTACTCGATATGCTACAGGCCAATGAATTAAACCCAAATACTGCATTGTTGTATTTTAAATGGTCAGATGCCAATTTAGACGATGTCGAGAAATTATTCCAGAGCTATGGAAACTGATCTCTCCATTACAGTAATGCAAAGAGAGCTGGACTGGCTGCAAAAGGTAATTGAACAGGCAATTTCCAGTTATCTGCTTCAGGAAGGGCATGAAAACAACTGGATGGACATCCCTATGCAAAATCTTGATAACTCTGATGATCCCTTCAGTAGCAAACTAAAAGAATGGGAATTAAACATCTACGAGCGTCTCTGTCTTGCACTAATATTAGCTCCTCAAATCAGGCCCGAATTATTGGATGTCTTTTTTAGTAAAAATTCGATGTATGACCGAGGATTTACAGAATTTGGAGGTGCTGTTGATAAAAGCCATAGCGGTTTTGTACCTACCGGGCAAACTCTATGCTTTTTAATTACGGCCGTTAATCCCGAATTTAGAATTGAAGCAATGAAGGTCCTTAGTCCTGGCAATATCCTTTCAAGGGAACAGGTGCTGACTATAACCTCAACAGAAAATCAAATGAGTGAATGGAATAGTATACTGGTACTAAACCAACGCTGGTCACACTATTTTATAACCGGTGATATGCCGGGCCTTGAACATAGTATTTCTTTTCCTGCGCAGCAAATCTCAACTAATATGGATTGGTCCGACCTGATTTTGGAACATGATGTAATGAATCAGGTAATGGAAATCAATGCCTGGCTCAAACATGGGACAACACTTATGACTGATTGGGGTCTGGATAATAAAATAAAACCTGGCTATCGTACCTTATTTTATGGCCCTCCGGGCACAGGGAAAACACTTACGGCGACATTACTGGGTAAGAATGCTAATAGAGAAGTTTATCGTGTGGATCTTTCCATGATCGTATCTAAATATATTGGGGAAACAGAAAAAAATCTTTCCAAAATATTCGATGTTGGCCAACACAAAGACTGGATTCTATTCTTTGATGAAGCTGATTCTCTTTTTGGTAAACGAACTGCTACATCTTCATCCAATGACAGGTATGCTAACCAGCAAACCGGTTATCTGTTACAAAGAATTGAAGACTATCCCGGAGTTGTAATATTGGCCTCCAACTTAAAAGAAAACATGGACGATGCCTTTACCAGAAGGTTTCAATCAATGATCCATTTCACAATGCCGACCCCTCAGGAGCGATTAATGCTTTGGGAAAAAGCATTTTCAGGTAAGTGTAAACTAGATCCGGAAATTAATATGGAACAAATTGCCGAAGATTATGAATTAGCTGGCGGTGCAATTATCAACGTGTTGCGTTATTGCGCTCTTACAGTTATCCAGCAAAACGAAACTGTAGTAAGCAAGCAGGAATTATTAAATGGAATCAGAAGAGAATTTAAAAAAGATAATAAAACATTAACTCATACTCTTTTTTAATATTTTAAAGCCAGTACATTTCGTTTTCATAAAATACCTAACTTTGCATCCTCCTCCTGACAGTTATCTTTTGAGGATACCATACAACCCTATGAAAATATTACTCCGTTACCTTAAACAATACAGATCTACTGTCCTGTTAACTTTGGGTTTAGCCACAGTCAACCAGGTTTTTTCACTTCTTGATCCTTTTATTTTACGTAAAATTATTGATGATATAGCCACTGTCTACCGAAGTGACAACCATACCGTCAAAGAATTCTTTTATGCTATTTTGCCTCTTTCCGCAGCTACCATTGGTGTGGCTTTCGTCAGTAGGATCGCAAAGAATTTCCAGGATTATTATATCAGCACTGTTACTCAGAAGGTAGGTGCCCAGATTTATGCCGATGGGATCAGCCATTCGCTTGAACTTCCGTTTGAATCGTTTGAAGATCAGCGATCGGGTGAAACTTTAGGGATCCTGCAAAAAGTACGTACAGATGTAGAAAAAATTATCACATCCGGTATAAATATCCTGTTCCAGTCACTGATTGCTTTGATTTTCATCTCTGTATATGCCTGTACTGTCCATTGGGCAATTTTGCCATTATTCCTTGCTACCGGTCCCCTAATCGCTTGGATCAGCTCTGTCCTAAGCCGAAAGATTAAAACAATACAGGTCCAGATTGTAAAACAATCCACAGGATTAGCAGGTTCAACAACAGAATCGCTACGTAATATTGAGCTCGTAAAGTCATTGGGATTAGCAAAACAGGAAATTGCACACCTGAATGCTGCCACACAGAAAATCCTAAAACTCGAACTTAAAAAAGTACGTTACGTACGTACTATGTCTTTTATACAGGGTACCTGTGTCAATCTGTTGCGTACACTGATGATATTGGTCCTGATATATCTTATCTACCAGGGTAAAATCACACTGGGTGAGTTTTACTCCCTTAATATCTATTCTTTCTTCCTGTTCGGACCATTACAGGAAATCGGGAATGTCGTCAACACTTATCGTGAAGTAGAGGTTTCTCTGCAAAATTTCGATGATCTGTTCAAGATCCCTGTAGAGCAAAAACCTGAGAACCCATATCCAATCATTAACATCGAAACCCTAGAATTTCAAGAGGTAAGGTTCAAACACCTGTCTGCAAAAAAGGACGCATTGTTGAATATTTCTTTCAAAGCAAAGCGCGGTGATACTATTGCTTTTGTAGGTCCTTCAGGTTCTGGAAAATCTACCTTGGTCAAATTATTAGTTGGGTTATACCGTCCTAAAGAAGGTAAAATACTGTATAACGGACATAATTATGACGAAATTGACTTTGACCAGCTACGGGAACGTATTGGTTTTGTGACACAGGATACCCAATTATTTTCAGGTACAATACGTGAAAACCTGTTATTTGTAAACCCGCTTGCAACTGACGAACAATGTATCGATGTAATGCGAAAAGCGGCCTGCCATACCCTTCTTGATCGTGCCGAAAATGGCCTTGATACTGTCATCGGTGAAGGTGGTGTAAAAGTATCCGGAGGAGAGAAACAACGCCTCAGCATTGCAAGGGCATTATTGCGTAATCCTAACCTGCTTGTTTTTGATGAAGCGACATCTTCTTTAGATTCACTTACAGAAGAAGAAATTTCAGAAACAATCCGCCAAGTATCTGTAGATACCACGCATATGACTATCGTGATTGCCCACCGTTTAAGTACTATAATGCACGCCAATACTATATTTGTACTGGAAAAAGGCAAAATTGTAGAGAGCGGCTCTCATCAGGATCTGCTGCAATTAAAAGGACTTTACTATGCGCTTTGGAGACAACAAATTGGAGAGAAAGATTTGGAAACTGTTGAAGAATAAGTATATTCTTAAATTCTGATACATGAAAGACGTAACCGAAGAATTATTGAGTTTTTCTCATTTCCTAAATAAAAATTTTGACCCGGTATCAAATTCTTTTAAAAGAAAGCATCCTGATGACGATTATTTGAATATCAAAAGCATGGAGATTTTTATACAGGCAAACTGGGAGATACTTGTCGAAATGCAGATTTGTATAGAAGATGAAAATTTGGAATATTACAATAGCGGTGCTGACTTATTTACGGAAAGCTATAGGGTCGTAAATCCACAAAAAAATGGCAATACTAAAATTATGGTAAGCTCAAAAAAACGTATCATTGATTATTTTGAAAATCAGGAAATTGCTGTCTCGTTTTTCGAATTTATTAAATTTGTCTCTTCACCAAAGCCAGGCTTTTTTTCTGACACCACACCTTTTGATTATATAATTGCAGAAGACACAGAAGGCAGACAATATCTTTTAGATAAAAATGACTTGATATTTCTTCATTCTAAAATAGAATAATAACTAATCTATTCGACCTATTTAAAACATTTTGTGCTTTAAATTGAACTATTATTATTCCAAACTTTACTAAATGAAAAAAATAGGCCCATTCATTTTCTTCATAACCAATTTATATTTAGCATATATGTATCTCGCAGATATATACAAATACTCCTCCCGAGAATTTAACTATGATGGATGGAGATATCTTCCGCCACTTATAGTAGCTGAATGTAGTTTTTTCATCGGATTGCTATTTATAACCATTGCGTTTGGCATAAAAAAAAGATTCTTCCTTTATCTGGTATCGGCGCTACTTTCTAATCTGGCAGTTGGATTTAGAGTAGAAAATATGCGATTTATAGGGCTTCTTTTTTCAATAACAACACTTTGTTTTATTATTAAATATGAGTTCCTCAACAAGCAGGCTTAACACTTCATATAAGAATCCTAACTAAAAACACTTGATCTGCATCAAGTGTTTTTATATTTTACATCAATGCCATTGGTTATATTTTATCCCAATTTTGTAACGGGATTATAACCTATATACACTAAAACTTCTGCTGAATACAATGTGCAATAGTAGTATAGATTTGTCCCTACTCAATTAATAGAAATCTATAATTAAAGACATGAAAAAATTAAAATTATTACCCGCATTATTTTTAGTTACCGTATCCGCGATCAATGCCCATACTGGAAAACAGCCAAATGAAGCTAAAACCAAGGCCATAGTCGAACAGTTTTTTGGATATACCTCCCAAAAAGACTTTGATAAGATCCCAACACTCTTTACCGAATCCATAGACTGGTATATCTTCGAATCTAAATATATGCCGTGGACAGGACATCGTACAAAAAGCGCACAGCTTCCTGAAACAATACGGACACTGGAATCCGCCTTCATTTCGGGTATCGGAAAACTCGAAGTTACAAGTTTCATCATCAAGGGAAATGAAGCGGTAGTTATTGGTACTGCATCAAGGACAGTAAAAACTACAAACAAAAGTTTTACGACACCATTCACAATGCACTTTACACTCAAAGACGGATTGATAACTAAATTTCTAATGTATGAAGAAACATTAGTTATCGAAAAAGCTTTTATTAAATAATTAGTCAGATTATAACCAATCCTTACAATCCCCTTCCAATAACTGGTAAGGGGATTGCCTTATTAAGTAATTCCTAAATGACGCTTGCCCATTTCTTGTTTCTTATTCTCTTGACATATATCAAGTCTTTTTGTAACATACGTCAATGGATTCACCCCTGCTCCTGATGCAACTTTGTACTATAAATTTTTACTAATTAAAAAATATACAAAATGTCTAAAACAATCTTTATCACAGGAACAAGTACAGGATTTGGCAAACTAACAGCCATTACATTGTCTAACGCTGGCCATACTGTAATTGCAGGAATGCGTGGAACAAACGGAAAAAATGAAGCCGTCGCAAAAGAACTGGCAGCATTGCCTAATATAGAAGTAGTCGATATTGACGTAACCAGTGATGAGTCGGTTAGCAAAGCTTTCGAACAAATAATTGCAAAACATGAAGCTATAGATGTATTGATTAACAATGCAGGTCTTGCCGGTTTTGGATTATTGGAAGCTTACAATATAGAACAAATTAGAAATCTGTTTGAAGTAAACTTCTACGGGGTGATCCGTACTTACCAAGCAGTATTACCAGGTATGCGTAAAGCTAAAAACGGGTTGATCATTAATATTACTACTGGTGCTAGCGGACATACATTACCATTTATGGTTCCTTATATGGCATCAAAATTTGCAGTGGAAAGTATAACTGAAGGGCTACAGGATGAGCTAAGCGATTATGGAATCGAAAATGTAAGTATCCAGCCTGGTGTTTATCCTACCGAAATGAATAATGGGAGCAAAGCCGGACAGAATGCAGAAAAATCGGAAATAATTGCTGAATATGGAGAGACTGCAACTGCTAAATTCAATGCTATCGGTGGGGCTTTATTCGGAAAAATGGCCGAATATAATATGAATCCGCAAACTATAGCTGACGGAATCCTGTCTCTTGTAAATATGGAAAAAGGAACACGTCCATTACGTTTACCACTGGATGCCATCGCTCAGGGAACAGATCAGGAATTTATTACTGCCAGAGCAGATATCAAAGCTAAATGGCTTGCCGCTTACAGCAACTAAATAACTCAAAGCCTTTGTAGCAAATTACAAAGGCTTTTACACATTTTCTTCAATACTTTATACAGATACATTAAAATTATATTTTACCTAAACCACATTATCATGAATATTATCAAAACCCTGAATTGGCGTTATGCCACAAAGAAAATGACCGGCAGCAAAATTCCACAGGACATTGTTGATCAAATTATAGAGGCGGCACACCTTGCTCCATCAGGAATCGGATTACAGCCTTATGAGATTATTGTAATCAGTAATCCTGAATTAAAAGCAAAAATACTCCCGATCGCAATGAACCAGCCCCAAATAGTCGAATCATCTCATTTATTGATATTCGCAGCATGGGATAATTATACTACCGAACGTATTGATAACGTATTCCATTACCTGAATAAAGAACGAAACCAACCAGAATCAACAACAATGGGCCAGAAAAATTTCGCCCTTGGCTATTTTGGAAAATTCACACAGGAAGAAAACTTTCACCACGCAGCCAAACAAGCAAATATTGCATTAGGACTTTCTATCGCTGCTGCTGCATTGGAACAAATTGACGCTTCTCCCATGGAAGGTTTCAATCCAAAAGCATTGGATGAGTTATTAGGACTGAAAGAGAAAGGACTGCGAAGCTCAATGTTACTCGCCTTAGGCTATCGCGATGAAGCTAATGACTGGAACCTCAATGTAAAAAAGGTACGTAAACCCAAAGAAGAATTTGTAACCGAATTGAAATAAGAACCATGAAAACAAATGAAATTAATAATTTGCTAAAAAGACATCTGGATACCTGGAGCGAAAAAGACGCTGAAAAGAGAAATACAGCCATTAAAGAAATTTATACTGAAGATGTAACTATTGTCGATCCCTTTTTTGTATTAAATGGAACTTCAGGATTAAACCCGTTTATTGATGACTTACAAAAAAAACATCCAGGATTTGTTTTTAGCATCGCACGCCCAGCCGAAAGCCACAATAATATTGCCCGATTGTTCTGGCAATTTGGCCCTGCATCAAAACCGGATACCATTACCGGACAGGATGTTTTTACACTAGAAAACAATCGGATTAAATCGCTTTACATATTTATTGACGGCCTCAATAAATAAATTCTTAAGTATTCCCTGAAATATTACTTTCGAAGAAAGAAAGAAAGAAAGAAAGAAAGAAATCATATTTTTCCAGATTACTTATGAAAGCCTTGATAGCAGTCAAGGCTTTTCATATTAAATATCAATGTGTAACTGCTATATATACCTGAAATTTGTATAATTAAAAGTAATGCATAAACAGTAAATCATGAATCCAAATAACCACAATCCTGCACTAATGACGAAACCTGTAATTGCTGCATGGCTACTTTCAAACAGAAGGTTTTATAATTTAATCGGGAAATTTACAGAAGAAGAAATTTATACCGAGATC
>Ga0247742_10001324_pt1 | contig 17577 bp, 18 predicted proteins | sample UWRJL208509C2_FD_180944 | JGI IMG/M metagenome (GOLD analysis project Ga0247742, IMG submission 180944) | Plant litter microbial communities from Arlington Agricultural Research Station in Wisconsin, United States - UWRJ-L208-509C-2 | ecosystem: Environmental > Terrestrial > Plant litter >... | reverse complement strand
TGCAAGAGGGACAGGTGCTGAACCAGGCCAATCCGGCACCGCAGGTCACTCCCTGACCCATACCGAGATTGAGAAGATCCTTAACTGGAAGAAAGGGGATGTTGGGCTATTCCTTCTCGATCTCCATTCTATCATTGAGAGTCGAGAGTCTGATCAATACATCAAGATTATCCATGCATCTTTACCAGACTTCCTGGTTGACCAGGCAAGGTCACAAGAGTTCTTTGTCGACGTGACTAAGGCCCGAACGCAGCTTCGTGTGCTGGCCAATGAATATACGGAACGAGCACGTTCACTTCTCGCACGCCTTCCTATTACTTTTCTCACCTCACCCTTAGACGACTCTCCGAGTATCCTTAGCTCGGCTGTAATGCTCAATCGGGTCACTGGTCGGTCTGACGACTTGACATTAATGTTGGAAACTCTCAGCATCTGGGCTGTATACAAAACTTTTGTGTGTTCAGCACCTTGGAAGAGGCACCCCGCCACAAGCATCCTGAAGATGATGTACGCGACTTTGACGGTAAGCAGAGTTCCTGAATTCATTACTTGGCGTAAACCAAGCTAAGATGCTTACAGGAGAATGGATATCCCGGTTTCCATGAATCCGAAGTTGATACAAGGCTGAAAGCCTTTTGGAGTACCTTCGACTGGACGATTGTACTGCACTCCAATAGTCTGAGTACTGCTCCGAATCGTGCCAGACTGAACGTATAGTATGTCAATTTGATTTGACCATGTATATCCGCTCATTCATCTGGTAGTCTGCGTTATTCTGATCCAAACTTTGCTCCAACATTGGAGGTACGAGATGTTACAGCCTCGACCTGATATATTCTGACAAATCTGAAACAGTTCTTGGCCAGAATATCTAACTGCGATGTCTCTGGCCTATCCGAATCTAACCACATCGAGCTCAAGAGTCCGAAACAAGACCTCATGATTTGCTTCAGCATTTGGAGGGGTTCAGATTTCAAGCTCAACGGACAAACCATTGGATTCCAGTAAGTCTTGCGCCTTATTCTACCTGGTTTTCTTATTGACTTTGAAATAGATTTGTAAATGAGACTCACACTTTCCATTGCGCCAGAATGTACGATGTACAAATTCCCCAGGTATACAGTTCCGGGGAAGAAGGGGAGGCACAAGCATGGCAGATGCTTGCGTCTGCATGTAGCCAATGCCCGTGGTTAAGGTAGTATGGATTTTTGTTGTACTTAGACCGGCGATGCCATGGCTTGAATAACACATTTTCAAAACGGTGGCTCTTCTCTTATCCATCACTAGCTTGGATTTGGAAACCTTGTAAGGCTCGCTTTCAATGTTACGTCGAAGGTGCTACAGGTGTACATAATCACTTACAAGGGACGGCGAAGCTCCTGTGTAGACAGGCGAACGACTAATTGTGGGCGTTGATTTCGGCGCTGGGATTCATGGACATTAATAAAGACTCAAGCCTGTGTCTGACAACGTTTAGAGTTAGAATATTGGAAAGAATCGGCTTCGTCTCAAATAGTCCTCAGGTTCTTGCAAAAAGAGGTCCTCGCCTCAATATTTGCAGCTCTCGTTACACAAACTGGACTCTTGGCCACAATATTGTCCTACCACCTCACTGAAGCAAGACGGTAACATTCCATTACCTCCACCAAACCCGTCAATCACACCAACACGAATTTCTCTCTGAGCCTCGAACACACGCCAAGCAAGTCTATTGTACACCGCACAATTTGACCTTCAGCTCCAAGTATCAGGTCTGGAAATACATACGTCGATATTCAAGTCATTCAGGTAGAGCTTAATACACACCGTGAATATCTGACCAGTGGACAATGAAAAGCCCGGTATAACACTGGAAGAAAGGTCGAGTGCCTTCGTATGTATCTTCATGGAAGAGGTTTGTTTGGTGTTAATGCGAGCCGCTGGGCATTCATATGTGATTGTCGGCGTTGAGAAAAACGAGATTCTATCGATTGGGCGATTGCCCAGCCTACGACGGAACACATTCAAAGTAAGACGGATTCGCAGCTTGTGTGAATTTATGCGCGTGAAAGACATTGCTGTATGCGAAACCATACTTGAATATTCAATAATCTGGCGTGTTGAAGTACCTCAGCACGACCATGCGAGTCCACCGCAAGAACCAACGCCAGAGACTAACGCCAAGCTTCATGGGTGTTGGGGACATTCCTTGGCGATCCCTTGTAATATCCAAAGTCCACTCGTATGTATAGGTGCTGTCGGCTTGACAAAGTTGGTTGAACGTGAAGTAAGATTGTCGGATGTTGTTCGACCCAAGCCGGGATACACATGCAGCACTTGCCGTCGCCGACGCGACCGGGTCGATAGTGCTCGGTTGTTTGGGTTTGGATAGTATGGTGTCTGAAGCGTAGGGGGAAGACCGGTTTTCGTTACTGAGCGTCTGCGCCAAGCTGGAGGAAGAGGACGGTTTGAGCTTGGTTTGAATGGGGGTTTGTGCGTCGCCTTAAGGATAGTTGACTAGAGTCACTAAACGAGCGCTTGCGATAGGCCGAAGCCAATACAGATGATCCTTAGGCAAATGGGCGACGGAAACACAGCGGTTTGCACGGGATCTAGGAGATGGCTTGTCAGAAGAGGCGAAATACATGCGAGAAAGAATGTACCATTTGGAATATACGACAATTAGAAGCCTTACAGCCGACTTTCGATAGACCGGACGCCGAATACCTCACAACTGTACTTGGAGCGAATGTATGCACCATTGCGCAATGTTGAGCATCGAGACGAGTGCAGAGTGCCAGAGGGGAGGTCCATGTTTGGCCGCTTGAAGACGCTTCTAACCCAAGCCATAGATGTGGTTAGCTATGGGTTCCAAGGAACCGCTGATGCCTGGGGTATTCATTTGGGTTCGAGGATTGGACAGGCAGACAATGGCCACGTCGGACAGTAAGGCAAGAATAGTGGGAGGATTTAAGCGGCAGTATGCGAGATCGAGTTGGTAGACTGGAAGAGGTCGTTTGTCAAATGGACGTTCAAAAATGAGGGAGAACGTATGTGATTGACCTTATTACTACCTCAGCCAGAGTACGAGACTTGTCCTCTCCGGGGTCGGCCTAGATTCTCCATGCCAATTGTGATAAAAGCCCAGGACGGTGGTGGATGCATGCATATTAGGGAGGGCTCAAAAAGCCTTCGATAGCAGACGAGCAGGCAGGTTCAGCGGATGATGCATTGATGAGCTGGCTGCGGGCGACGAAAAGATGATATGGACAGCTGGGAGAGGAAGAATAAACGTCGTGGATGGGAGAAGCCAGGACGGCGGTAAGATTATCAGAGGGCCTGATGGACTGGTTACAAGGGATCCGATGTTTTTGCCATGCTAAAAGCGATGGCTCAGGCGCTGGATACCAGGAGAGCAATGATAAGCATTGTGGAAGTGAGGAGTCAGGACGACGAGGAACGAATGGAGCTTCGTGGTCGCATAGGACTTTCAGCTTATAGGTTTATGGGATTCGGATGCGTGGACTTGGCACGTAACGCGATGAGTAGAGACTGGCAAAGGTCAGATTGAGGTCAGAAAAGGAGGAGGACACGAGACAAACTTACTTTAAGATAGACCGAGCATCATTCTGTGCAGTAGAATTCGCTGGTATGCCTCGCCCGAACGTCCGTTCTGTTGCTTAAAACAGCTTCCTGAGTTGCGGAAGCCTATCAGGGCCAGGCAGTGACAAGTTGGGGCGAATGGTGCTAGGGAAAGAGAGAACGAGAACGGTGTCAAAGGCGTTGGAATGGGATGCGACAAGAAAGAGACTTGGCCGCGTGATGTCAACCAAGCCATCACGCGCACGTCCAATCACATGGAACGAGAATTCTACTACTACTTAGTCAGTCATCTTTCTCCTACCACCATGTTCATAGTCATTGAGTAGCCCCGTCCACTCTTAATCTCGAACCACCTTCTCGAAGCATAAATAATGCGAAGCATTGAATAGTTCTCTCCTCAGCCAGGTACCAACTACGACCATGCAGGGCAGGATTCCAGCAATCTCCAAATCTAATGATGGTCTTCACCTCGCACGGACTGTAACTCCTTTTTGACAGCGCGTCCACTAGACAGACAGAACAAGCTGGTCCTGAGTGAGTTTCTTGTCATTGCATGCATATTGTACACTACTGACACTTCCCTTGCAGCTCGTAATGCCTCACCGAGCGTCAATGGATGACAGAAAAAGGCTCATCTGTGTCTTTACAGAGCCGACGGGTCCTCCAAGGACGCGATCCTCACCCAACTATCGTTAGTTGCATAGTGGCGGTTTTACACCGTTTTGGTTAACTAGATCACGACTTACCCTCAAAATTTCAGATGAGAAAGGTGCTCGACGATGTCCAGAGCAGAGGCTAATGAAATTTGGAGGACGCCGTGAGGATACATGAAGGAGTGGTTCATACATGGTGGATGGGAAGGTACGTTGTCCTTAGTACTTCCATACATAAAGTTATCTTACCCAGTTCTCTTGGGCAGGACACGGAGAAGCTTCACAACGCCGGCGAAGTCGAGCCTCTGTATGTCTCATACATATGCAGCGACTCATCACGATCTCGGATCGACTCTTTCGTAGCTTCAATGCATGCATCCACCGAGTCCTTCGGTGCTGCCTCCATTCGCTCAGCTTACTATCACGAGCCCATGGCCTATCTAGTGACGATTTGCCATACTACCCTCGCTGGTGTAACGAACCTCGGAGGAGCACTTCAAAGTCAGCAGGTTTTTGCTTGAACCATGAAGTCGAAGACAGGTTGGTCTCCACATTCGTGAGTTACTGTCGCGTTCCTCGATTCTTGCTCTAAGCGCTCATTGAAGACTAGGTAGCTGCGACACCATCGCTGAAACTTCCGGCTCAAAGGGTATCCCAAGCGTGGGGATAGCCGCCCAGGCAATGGTCCGAAGTTAATTAGCGCATCTGATTGTGCTTACTTGCCTCCTGCTACGCGATCTCGAATTGTTTGTTTGCAAACACTTATGGAATACTCCAACAACTCGTTTGCTAAAGGCCCAAGCGGAGAGAATGAAGCCTGAGGAAGCTGCTAGACATATAAGCGAGCCGTAGCGAAGACAATGACGAGCAGAATTCCAAGTCCTACGGTTTCTTTAACGGCTACGGCTACACGTCGCGACATTTCTGGCGTTTGCAAGAACGACGGGCACTGGAATATCGAGACCGGCATCGAAGGATATCATCTTTCCCGAGCACTACGACTACTGGTTTCTAGGACAATATTGGGTGATTACTCATAGCTCGTTGACTTTTGCAAGTTGTTCTGACGTCAATCAGGGAGATCTTCCGTGCAACGAAGATCCAAAATATTATTATCTTTAGAGCCTATTACTATCAAAACATACCTTTGCAGTGATCCTCTCAGCCGAGTCCATTGATCGAGACATGTCAGTCGGTATGCGCCACGTAACTTTCGTCGGGGTCTCTCAGATCAATTTCTAGACTATAGCGGTATCGGCGACAGGAGTCCTTACGTTCAAACCGGCGCAAGGGATGTATGATTTTGGTCTGGATCGTACGTTTGCACTACCAGATCAAGTAAACGCGATCGGGAAACTGAAGACTAGTACTGCCACTAATGTCAGTGAGGGCTGGCCGCTGTGCACTTCACTTGTTCACGCCCCTGACCTTGGAAATTCGAAACTTGGTATCCTCGGAGGGCCGGACAACCTACCTAGCGTTCTGACTCTCTGCTGTTTGTAAATTACATTGGTTGCGACGACCCATATCCCATTCCAATTTGTGGATTTGCTTGAAGCCAAATGCTGAAGAATTGCCAGTCGCTTTCCGGTGTCAAACACGGCATTCCACTTGGCACTGGCAGAGTGGTGTGCGTCGACACATGGCGGAAAACTAACATGCCCCTGTATCTCCTGGTCTCGTTCTAAATACCACCACTGCACTCGCTCGTTCCTCTTCATTCTTGCTTTCAGCAAGACGACTCCTACTTCTTTTCGATCTGGAATCTCCCATTATCCTCCCTTTGGATTTCATGCCACTTGAGGGAGACCGACATGCACCCATTGGTGGACCTGTTGGGCTTTTTGTCCAAGATTTTAGTAGGGCAGTGACGAGTAAGCTATTGCTTTCCCATGTTGATATGGTACTAAAATTGTCTCTAACTATAGGCACTGGTGACGGTGGACAAGGAGGTAAGGGCGGAAACGTTGGCTGTGACAACGTCGCCCTCAGTGGCAATGGAAACAATGTTGGTTAGTCATTGATTCCTCTTTCGTTCGAGGAATCCTCTAATTGTTACATCTCATGAATCAGTTGGAAGAGACCAGTATAACAACGATGGTCATGTGCTCATTGGAGGTCAACACAACCATTACTCTTCGCACAAAGGTACGCATTCTACGGTGCATGCGCCGCCGGCTCAGGAAATTCACAGCCACCCAACAGCAAGCGACCTCCACTCGGGGCCCCTCAGAAGTGAGCTCTCATAGGTGTTAACCTTTCCTTACTATGTGCTGAATAAATTGCAGACATTGAGGACCTCCTCCGGTCCGTCCCAAGCGCCTCACTTCTCAATTCTAACGCCACGCTCGACCAACCTGGCTGCTTGCCTGGCACTCGTGAAGAGATTATCGCCTGGATCATGGACAAGATTAAGAGCAAGATAGATTCCGCTACAATCATACTGCTAGAAGGACCAGCTGGAAATGGGAAGACGGCGCTGGAGCACACGATTGCCGAGATTTGCAAGGAGGAAGGATTATTAGTTGCCGCGTTCTTCTTCTCTCGCACGGCGGCAAATTGCGACAATGGCCACTCCCTCTTTCCGAGTGTAGCATCTCAGCTCATGCGGTCAATTCCTCAAACCAAACGATACATTCAGAAGGCTATTCGTCGAAACCCCCACCTTCTCACCAGCGCGCTTTCGGTACAGATGAAAGAACTCATCTTGGAGCCCATCCGACGTGTATCGACCCTCAACCGTTTCCTCAAATGGTCGAGAATCAGGTCGTACCCAATCCTCATCGCCATTGACGGTCTGGATGAGTGTGCGGACCACGGGGTTCAGAGCAATATTGTCGAGATCATTGGCAAGGCTGCTCAAGACCTCCACCTCCCACTTCGCTTCCTCATTGCGAGCCGCCCGGAACCACATATTCTGAAAGCATTCAACCAGCTCTCAGCACATTTACCAGAGGACCGTCTGTCAACGTTAAGTCTGACGGAGGACGAGTATGCGCGACGCGACATCAAACTCTATCTCGACAAAGGCTTCGACGAGATCCGGAGGGATCATCCAACGATACTCTGCGAAGATTGGCCAGGCTTAGAAGTTGTCGCTCAACTCGTTGACAAGGCGTCAGGTCAGTTCGTATATGCGAAAACCATTATAGCATATGTTGCCTCACGCGCCGAGTGTTACCACCGCCCCGATGAACGCCTTGAGGTCATCCTCCGTGCTTTACCACCTCTCACCGACAAACCCTTCGAACAAATCCATGCCCTGTATTTGTTCATTCTTAGGAACGCCAAGTACCGTGCGCGTATCATGGAGATTCTTGGCTTACTCCTCGTCGCAAGAGGGACAGGTGCTGAACCAGGTCACTCTAGCACTACAGGATACTCCCTCAAACATGCCGAGATCGAGAAGATTCTTGGCTGGAAGAAAGGGGACGTCGGGCTATTTTTACGCGATGTCCATTCTATCATCAATAATCGAGAGGTGGACCAATACATCAAGATTATCCATGCTTCTTTGCCCGACTTTCTGGTTGATCCGTCAAACTCGCATGAGCTCTTTGTTGATGTAGCCAAAGTGCGCACGCAGCTCACAGATCTGGCGAATGAGCACATCCGAAAAGTTGACGGCTCGAAGTGTGAGCACCGTTTTGTACCATGGTCAGTCCGAATACTCATGCATATATTTCTTAGTTACCTTTTCAACCTCGGATGACGATCACATGAATGACATCGGCTCAGCCATTGTGTTCTGCAAGGCTGCAGGTCGTTCTGATGCACTGAAATTGTTTCAGGAGAAGTTTACCTTTCCTCACTATGAGTCATTTGTGCGTTCGGCCCCATGGAAGAGGTACCATGCCACCTTAACTCTGAAGAAGATCTGCGCACTTTTTACTGTATGTGTTTTCATTCGTGCACTTTTCATTAAACTGAACCAATGTGCCTCCAGAACACTGGATGTTCCGGTTTCCAAGAATCAGATATTGATGCCAAACTGAAAGCCTTTTGGGGTGCATACACCTGGGAGGTTTATAACTGGGGAGGAGTTGTACCAAATTGCCGGAGGAATCCTCACAACCGACTAATCATACGGTGTGTTACGTTGGTTCAATGTTCGTTTAGTACTCATTTAATCAATAGTTTGTTGGAGAAAAATGATTCTTCAGGTCTAGTCTCAGAGGTACGAGGTGTTCAAGTGCAAACCCAACATACTGTGACCAATTTGGAACAGTTCTTGGCTGCAATATCTAACCGCAAGATTTCTGGCCTGTCTTACCTTGGATCATCTTCGAGGCACATTGAGTTCAAGGGTCCTAATGAAGATGGGGCTGTGATTCACTTTGAGACTGGTCATAACTCAAATATCAATGATGGAAAAATGGGGTTTGTGTAAGATAGCCTCTCTTGCACCTTATTTTGCCTGATATTCTTAAATTTGGAACAGGTTCGAAGTTGAAGGTCACACCCCTGGATGGTACTCTGAGCAAGTTCCCCAGATATACAGTCATGGAGAGCAAGGGGAGGCACAGGCGTGGGAGGTGCTGGCTTCTGCTTGTAGCCGACATGAGCGGCTGAGGTAGTGTATGGGCTCCCTGTTTTGAGTAGGCATTTTTCACCATTGACCTTAATGCAAGCCTTGAGTATCTCATCTGAGATTTCTTTGATGACCTTGGCATAGCTGAAGATATGAATTCACAGATTTGAGAGACCTGCTTAGCTTTGTGATGTAGACTAGAGCTGTACCTGTGCTCTGCACCGTGACGGTGCTGGGGGCTTCAAGAATCAAGATCGGGCTTCGCTTTCGATTGCATTGCATATCACAGAAGCGTGGATTGAAACACCCCTTGGTAAGGGTTATTAATATTAGTGGCAAGGCTATTGAAATCCGGGAGGCCAGGCGAACGACCAATTGTGGGCGTCAGTTTAGGTGCTGGGATTCAGGAATATTAACAAATACACAAACTGCGGATCGTTGACCTGTTTCGTCGTAGGCTGGGCAGTCGCTCAATCGACAGAATCTCAATTTCCTCAACGCAGACGATCGCATATGAATGCCCAGCGGCTAACATTAACATCAAATACACCTCTTGTATGAAGATACATGCGAAGGCACAATAGGTCTCTCAACCTTTCTTCCAGTGTCATCGCAGGCTTTTCATTGGCCACTGGTCAGGTATTATTCACCGTGCGTATTAAGTTTTACCTGAACGAGTTGAATATTGACGCATGTATTTCCAGACCTGATACCTGAAGCCGAAGGTCAAATTGTACGGTGTACAATAGACTTGCTTGACGTATGTTCGAGCCTCGGAGAGAAATTCGTATTGGTGTAGTTGACGGGTTCGGTGGAGGGGTGGAGGTAACGCAATGTTACCGTCTTGCTCCGGTGAGCTGGTAGGATAATATCGTAGCCTAGAATCCAGTTTTTGTGTAACGAGAGCTGCATCTATTGAGTCGAGGACCTCTTTTGCAAGAGCATTTGAGACGAAGCTGATTCTTTCCAACGTTCCAACTCGAAAGGTCGTTAGACACAGGCTTGAGTGAATTTACGCGTGAGAGACATCGCCTTATGCGAATACTACTTGAACATTCAATAGTCTAGCGTGTCGAAGTACCTAAGCCGTCTATTCGAGTCCATTGCAAGAGCCAACGCCAGAGACTAACGCAGAGCTTCATGGGTGTTGGATATTCCTCGGCAATCCATGGTAGTATCCAAAGTCCACTCGTATGTATAGGTGCTGTCGGCTCGAGAAAGTCGGCTGAACGCGAAGGAAGATTGTCGGGTGTCCTTCGACATAAGCCGGGATACGCATGCATGCACCTGCCGCCGTCGACGCGACCCGAGTCGATAGTGCTCGGCTGTTTGGGTTTGGATGGTATGGTGTTTGAAGCGTAGGGGGAAGACCGGTTTTCGTTACTGAGCGTCTACGCCAAGCTGGTGGAAGAGGACGGTTTGAGCTTGGTTAGAAAGAGCTCGGTGCGTCGTCTGAAGGATAGTTGACTAGAGTCACTAAACGGGCGCTTGCGATAGGCCGAGACCAATACAGATGATCTGGGCGAATGGGCAACGGAACCACAGCGGTTTGGGAGGGACCTAAAAGATGGCCTGTCAGAAGGGGCAAAGTACATGCGATAAAGAATTACCATTTGGATTATACGACAATTAGAAGCCCTACAGCCGACTTTCGATAGACCAGACACCGAATACCTCATGAATGTACTTGAGGCGAATATATGCACCATTGCGCAATGTTGAGCATCGAGACGAGTGCAGAGTGCAGAGTGCCAGAGGTGAGGTCCATGTTTGGCTGCTTGAAGGCATGTCTAACCCAAGCCATAGATGTGGTCGGCTATGGGTTCCAAGTGACCACTGACACCTTCGTTATTCGTCTGGGTTCGAGGATTGCAGAGGCAGACAATAGCGACATCGAAAAGTGAGGCAAGAATATAGAGGGAGGATACAAGCGACGGTATGCTTGATCGGGTTGGTAGACTGGAAGAGGTTGATCGTCAGATGGGTATTCAGAAATAGGGAAGAATAAATATGACTGACCGTACTACTGCCTCAGACAGAGTACGTCTCTAAGGTCGGCCTAGCTTCTCAATGCCAATAAATGGATCCGAAGGCATGCGCAGAGATGAAAGGCCAGGACGGTGCATGCATATTGGGGAGGGCTCAAAAAGGCTTTGATAGCAGACGGGCAGACAGGTTCAGTTGGTCATGATGATGCTGGGATAGAATTCGTGCGTTTCTTCCAATAGGTCGGCGGTGTTTGGGCGACGAGCAGAAGATGACGCGGAAAGGCGGGAAAGTCATATGTAGGATTGAGCCAGGGACTGGAAAAGATCAAAATCACATTACGTTCATCGATAGTAAGGATGGGAGCATGAAGTGGCCAACCTGTGACGAAAGGCAGGACGGCGGGCAGAGCGGACCGCCAGACAGCAGCGGAAGCCATAAGCTCAAGGGCTAGGGACGAAATGGTGCGATAAATGAGAGAACGGTATTCGAGTGACAAGAGGGAAGCAAGATCTTCAACTTGAAGATGGCTATGAGGCGAAAGAGTGAGAGAGTCTTGGCGTTAGCACGTTCTACTAAATTTCCACGGTCTTTCTTCTTCCACCATGTTCATACGCACTGGCGGCGCCATCGATCGCTCTTGTTATCGAACCTCTTACCTCAAAGTTCAATGTACAACCTTGAATAGTTCTCTCCCCGGCTGCGTACCATTACAATACGATGGCCTATATTTCTTTCTCAGCCGCCCAAACTGTCGCGTCTTTCTGGCAAGCGCGTCCACCCCACAGACGGTATGATCGCCTGCATTACCGACTCATGGTTTCCGTTACTGCCTCAGCGCTTTCGAGTCCATCAGGCTCGACTACTGTCACCACCAGAATGTCAAACATGCACTACTCGCACTTCTATATGGTTTCTAGGGAGATATAGCAAAATCAAATTCTCGTCGCCTGCTTCGAATACCCGTCCACCAGCAGTCGGAGTCTTTGTGTACTATATTCGGTAGTGTCGTGTGTTGATAACTCCCCGATACAGTGAAAAAATAGGATTTCATCAAAGGAGAAGCATACATGCACTCGGAGCGGATTCAAATGCTACTAACTCCAGCAGCGATGGCCTCAAATGTTATGTGGGTTCAAGATGGTGGTCAAGTGCCCTCACGTCTGAAATCAAGCTTTGAAGCCGAACACATGGAACGGTATCTTCCAGCTGGTCAGCAACTTGCGTTCAATCGCCCGTCATTCTCGAGGTCGATACAAGGTTTGTTGTCCCTTCATTCCAAGCCCTTTATGCCATTACTAAAGCGCCAGCAGTATATCTATTTCTAGACGGACACGGCCTTCTGAGCTGAGAGCCTCACCGTTTTGCGGCCATGATGTCTTAATTTATCTGCAGTGCCCCTCTGGGCGGTTCAAGTACTCGACACACTCGTCCAGGACTTCATCTCCTAGCCCATCGGGTTCTGGCCCCATCATCCGACCCATGAGCTTTTTCTCTAACACTCAGCATTGTCCCATACATATTCAGGATGCGACGCTCACCTCTGTCGGTGGTGATCAGTACAATCACGCTACTGGTTCCGTGACGATAGTTGGTCCTCACCATTTTTCCGGAAATCAGAACATTTACCAACGGTTGCCACTGAAAGGTACATCATCAGCTCCTACACTTCTTATTCTAACTATCTGACTCTCGAGTGATATCCCGTTAGGCAAGGATGTCCTTCTTGAATGGGCCTCACCTGCAGCTCTTCCCGATAACGGAGCCAGAATAGATCAGCCTAGATGCATGGAAGAAACCCGAGTAGAGCTTCGCAAGGAGCTGGACGACTGGGAGAGAAGTAAAATCGATTCTACTACTATGATGTGGGTGCACGGAGGCGTTGGCACTGGGAAGACGGCTCTACTCCTCACGTTCGCAGATCTCTGCAGGCGGTATGGACGCTTAATCGGCGCCTTCTTCGCCTCGAATCGATTCGCTAACTGCAATGATGGCAATCGTATCATTGCCACACTGGCCATTCAACTCATGCAGGCCTTCCCATCTACCAAGAAGTACATCATCAGGGCAATTCGTGCGGACCCTTTTCTTTTATCAAAGGGAAGAGAAGAGCAAATGAAGGCCCTAATCGTCGAACCCATGAAGCAGATTGCGACGATGGCGCGCTTTCTCGACGTCATCACCTTTGGACACAAGTCATATCCAACTCTGATTGTCATTGACGGCCTCGACGAAGTTAATGGAAATGACGTACAATGCGACATCATCAGGATCATCGGCGTTGCAATGAAGGATGTTCGCCTACCCCTCCGCTTCCTTGTCGCCAGCCGTCCTGAACCTCATATCCGCCTGGCCGTCAGTAATCTTCAATCACAATTCCCTGAAGATTGTGTATCTGTTATTGACTTGAATCAGGATGCCCTTGTCCATCGTGACATACGACACTATTTCGCCATGAAGTTTGCAGGGCTTCGTGCCGTGCACTCCTACCTCCCAGCTGACTGGCCCTCCGTGGACGCTATGGCACACTTGTTAGATAGGGCATCCGGGCAATTTATTTTTGCAACCACCATCATTGCCTACTTCAGCTCACCGGACGACCGACCAGACGAACGCCTCAAGGTCATCCTGAAACTACTGGAAACACCGGTTGGTGAGACCCCCTATGCAACTCTTGACCAGCTCTACGCGCACATAGTCCATTCTGTACCAGTGAAACATAGGGCCGATGTTATACGAATTCTCGGCCAGCTCGTCCTTGCCAGGGAGCTAGATGGTGAGCAGGGCATCATTGGTGCGCTCTCCAAGTCCTCGAGGATCGAAAAAATCCTCGGCCTGCGGAACGGCGACGTAAGGAGGCTGTTGCGCACCCTACACTCTGTGATTGATGTAGGTGATGACCTCAAACTACTCCACGCATCATTCCCCGATTTCCTCTTAGACTCCTCGAGATCGATGGACTTCTTTATTGATGTTACAGAATCTCGCACGACGTTGGGAGTGGCGTATATTCAAGCAATCTGCAACATCTCATGTACGTGCAATTACAGCTTCAATTCAGCGTTCTGACTTTGCTGCTATGTTTGCGGTCCATGTCCTCAGTTTCGAACCTTCATTGGTTTTGAGCAAACTGGAATATTCGAACAATGTCTATCGGCCATGTGCTCAGCTGTCAAGTACTGTATAGAAGCTGGACTTAGCAGGCGACTTTCCGAAGAGTTGAAAAGTGCAGATATCGTGGGTCAATATGAGTTATTTGTACGCTCGGCACCTTGGAAGTACCTCCCTGCCACTTTGACTCTGAAGAAGATCTATGCACATTGGAAGGTAGAATTTTATTCATCTGCATACTTTGCATTGAACTGAACCGACATGCTTCCAGGAGAGTGGATGTCCTGATCTCCAAGAATCAGACCTAGATAGGAGACTGAAAGCCTTTTGCGGTGCTTTCACCTGGAATGTTATTATATCAGATTCCAACAGGGCTGCTCGAACCAGCCTGAATATATGGTATGTCAATTTGGCCCAACTCCCTGTATCCCCACTCATCCAGATGGTAGTTTGCGTGATTCTGTTTCATGCCCTGGCCAATCATTGGAAGTACGAGATCTCTTCAAGTTATGGCCAACACCTGACATCACCTAACATACTCTAATAAAATTGGAATGGCAGTTCTTGGCCAGAATATCCAACCACCAGATTCCAAAGGATTCCATGAAGTGTGTGGAGCTCAAGGGTCCTAATTGCGATGACTCCGTGATTCGCTTTGGTATTGAGAGAAGGTCCATTTTCATCCCTAGTATTGATACTATTTGGTTCCGGTAAAACACTCCCTCTTGCACCTTATTTTACCTGATTTTCTTCTTGAATTCAAAACAGATTCTCGGATGAAACTCACCCTTCTGAATCGCATCCCTCCTGTTGGTACGCTGTAAAAGTTCCCCAGATGTATAGTCCCGGAGAAGATGGGGTGTCACGGGCTTGGGAGATGCTCGCCTCCGCTTGTCGCCGATGCGAATGGTTAAGGTGATTCATTGATTTTCTAGACCTGTTGTAGATTGGCAGTAGCATGGCTCAAATATCGCAATTTCAAGTACAGTGTCTCTTTTTAACCAATAGCCTTAAAGTGAGGCTTGGGCATCTTCTGAGACTTCTGGATGCCAGAAATCTCATTGCCGTCTGCACGTTGATGCAACGTTGGACGACGGTACATATATCCATTCTCAAGTCCAGTCGTGAGGAGTTCTTCGGCGTTCCGTTTATCGAGAATCGAGTGCAAGAAATTTATGCCTGTCATTTAGCTAATGGTACATTTTTTCCTGTCTGATATCCCTTTCATATGCTGATTAAACAAGCATTTAGACCTATTCCAACTCGATCTGTAACCAACGCAAATTCTGGCCAATTGTCAGGCTCAACCCTCTTGTATCCCTTCTACCATCGTCCAGGCGCCATTTTCAGCGTCGGAAATGACGACGCTAGTCGAAGAGAGAGGAAGCGTTTGAGATGTCCTTTAACATAAATCTTGCCACCGCCAAAGCGATCCAGGTTGATAATGCTCGCTTCCCATGGTGGTTGGGTTCGGATGGAATAGAACTCGACGGGCGAGAGTCAGATTTCGATAACAAGTTCCTTTACTGAGATGTTGGACAAAGATGTATTATGAATTGAACTTGATTTGAATGAGCTAGATGCACCACTTTGCGGATAATCAACTAGCGTCGTTGATTGAGCGCTCGCGATAAGCAAAAGTAGGCCTAGGTCGATGACCATTGCGCGAAAGGGCGTTTAAACCACAGCGGGTTGCGAGACATCTAAAGGTGTATCGTCGGGATCGATAAGCTACATGCGAGAACTTGAAAGAACGTACCGTTGCATGATACGACAGCCCAGACGCCTTGTAGTCGATTTTCGATAGACAGAACACTGACTAGGTCCTCACGGCTGTACTCGGGGATATGTGCACTGCTGCCTAACGTCGAGCGCAAGGTAGCAGGTGGGTGTGATACGAGTAGCGGAAGCACTGATGGACACGAGCCACGACGTTCATATGGGTCAAAGGTGCTTAGAAACGGTGCGTCGAGACCAGTGCAGAGCTCTGCCCAGAGGAAAGGAGGTCCATATTCAGCCGTTTGAAATGCCTAAAACCAGATGCCACATAGCGATCTAGAGGCCTTACTATGGGTTCCTGGAGGCTGCTCGTGCATGGGTATTCGTCTATGTTCAATGATTGGCAGAGGCAGATAATGGCGACTTCAGCCAGTGAGGGAGAAGGAACAAGAGAGGGGCGGGACGTGGGATCGGGATCGTGGACTAGAAGAGGTCGGTTGTCAGATTGGTGTTCACGAATGAGGGAGAATGATGTGACTGACCTGCCTCAACAAGGGTACGAGGTTCTTCGCCTCTAACGTCAGCCCAACCTCTCCATGCTAATCATATATATAGCTGCGTAATGCAGGGTACGGGAAGAGAGAACACGAAAGGCCAAATTCTGAAATATCGAGGAGGGCTGAAGCAAGCTTCGATAGCAGATATGCAGGCGGGTTCAGCAGGCTGATGATGAGCTAACGCGAAGGATAGAATCCAAGCGGTTCTGCTGATAGGCTGCTTGCATTTGGGCAACAAAAAGGACAGCATGGACAGCGGAGAAAGCCCCGACTCTGCGGAGAGGAAGGATGAACATCGTGGATGCGGGGAGCCAGGAACGCAGATGGCTTTTGGGTAAGGAGTAAGAGATTGAGTGAATGTGCAATGCGGTATGTGGAATCAGACGAAGAAGTCAAAGCATCAGTTGGGTTTGAAAAAGGTTTTAAAAATGAGACGAACCATTGTCTCCGATAGATCGAGTATCATTCTGAGCCAAACTTCGCGATAGGCCTCCGAACGTTGTCTCTATTGCCCATCGAGCATCGACTTCCTGAGGCTGGTTTGGAAGTGCGTCGACAGTTCGGCCAGGAACGCAAACGCTGAGGCGTCCTCAGGAATTCTGTGCGAGGAAAAGACCAGGTAGGAGCACTCAGCAGAGGCAGAGAAACTGTCGAAAAGGCAGTCATCATTCGTGTCTCGAATCTGATCGGAGTGCGAAGTATCTCAGCTTCCCACGCCAATGACTTATAGCACAATTGATCGAAGACCATCTTAACCTTGCACTACAATGTTGAATAACTTCCCTTCCCGGCTAGGCGCCTATCACTTTATCAACCGCGTAGGGTTGCAGCCGCTGAGGAGTTCTCAAAATTTATTTCCTACTCCTCTTTCTCTTTTACGTTGTCCCGCCCTGCCCGGACTGCCACAGCTGTACCTCTTGTCCGAGAGCAGGTTTACTGATCAGTCTGAGCGGGTCCTTAGTGAGTGCATAGTGTTTTAATAGGATGACCTGCAGTGACGCTTCTCGCTGTAGTACCCAATACCTAATTTGAATATCACCTGAGGAGAAATCAGATTACACACACGTCTATTCGAAGCTTGAGAAGTCCGGCGAGAACAGGATGTCCCACAAGATACATTCATGTTCAACTTTCTTTCAACCTGGTGTACAAAATAGAACATCTGAAGGCAGTTTTTGTCCCGTAAGTGTGGCTTTTCGACGATTGAAATGACAGGGACCCATCCTTAAGCTATTCAGTCTAGTGACGACAACATCGAGGCTCAGATCAAGGTGCTCAATGATGATTTCAAGGACGCGATCGATCCTGGGTTTTGGTGAACACGACGAGAGTTCATAACCCAGACTGGTTTATGCATGACGTATCCGGAAGGTACGTTGGTCGTACTACGTTTAGCCTCATAGATTCATCTGCCTCTGCTCGTTTGTAGCCCTCAAAT
>Ga0247742_10001322_pt1 | contig 17587 bp, 13 predicted proteins | sample UWRJL208509C2_FD_180944 | JGI IMG/M metagenome (GOLD analysis project Ga0247742, IMG submission 180944) | Plant litter microbial communities from Arlington Agricultural Research Station in Wisconsin, United States - UWRJ-L208-509C-2 | ecosystem: Environmental > Terrestrial > Plant litter >... | reverse complement strand
GGTGTAATTGCCGTCCGGATCAGTCTTGCGAGTGATATCGCCTTGATCGTTACGCTGGTATTTCCACACCGCGTCACCACGGCGCACAACCCGTACGAACCCGTTGTCATGCTCGTAGGACGTCGGCATATCGTCCCCGGGAAACAGCGCAATCAACCGACCGGCTTCGTCGTACTGATAGGCCGTCACCGCCCCCAGCGGATCCTGCTCGACCGTCAGCCGGCCTTTTTCATCGTAGGATTTGAAGTGCTGCGCGCCGTCCGGATCGATCCGCTGCACCAGCCGTGCGCGCTGGTCGTGGACGTAGACTTCCTGGCTGCCATCGGTGTTGTGCACGGTGACCGTGCCGTTGTCGTCCCACACATACCGCGTGTCCATCTGCGAAAAACTGGCCCAGTGCCGGACGCACCTTGCCGCCTTGCCGGACCGTTCCCACTCCCAGAAGAAACTCGCCCCACCGGCCAGTTCCCGCTCCAGGATCACCTGCTGATCGTCGTATCGATAACGCTCGCTTTCGCCTACCGCGTTGGTCGCCTCAACCAACCGCCAGGCATCGTCGTACGTGTAGGAAACAACGTTCTGTTCGGTGACCCAGCCCGGCTCCCGCTGCACCTGATAGTCGACGGCAACGATATGGCCGTGCTCATACCGCAGCAGCAATCCCTGGCCAACATGGTTATCGATCCGCTGAATCCGCCCGGAATAATCGCGAGCAATGCGCAGTCGGTTGTCATACGCATCGCTGATCGCCGTCAGCACACCGTCACGGAAGTGGTAGAAAAGCGACGCCTGAGCCAGCACCCATTCATCCGGCAAAGCACCCAGATAAATCGCCGCTTCCGCCAGGCTATTGGTGATCGCCGGCCGTGCAGCAGAGGGCAGGGGAAAGGTGGTGCTGCGGTTTTCGTGATCGGTCCACACCACCGATCCGCCGCTCACCACCAAGCGCTGCGCCAGCGCATGACTCCAGCCAAACCCCAACCCGCAATCCACTTCCACGGCACTGCTGCGATACAACCGCGTCCAGACAAATGGCAGCACACCCTCCAACGAGCCATCCGTGAGGGTCAGCAGTTCCTCACCAGTAACCATCGAAACCGGACAGCCATTGGTACACGTATTCGCCGAACAGACCGAAGCATCCCCATTGGGGTTTTTTGCCGAAGCCGGGGCATCATCCACATGTTCTTGCTTCACCAGCGCCGTGCGCGCCGCTTTAGGCTTTCGGACCAGCGCTGCCGGATTCGAAACCTCGTTTACACCGGCCTTCAACGGCACGGCCGCTGCCTTGATCGACACTGGATCATTTTTAAGCGACACCGGCTTAAGCACACTGGGGTGCCAGTCCAGCCGTGGTGCCTCGCCCAACTTGGCCATCTGCTCGAGTAACACCCGTGCCCGGCCGGACCTGACCTTGCCCAGCACCTGCGGGCCCAAACGCACCGCCACACCCATGCCGCCGGTGGCCAACAGCAACAGCAGGTTGAGCAGTACCTCGGAAGTCATTTCCCCCAGCAGCTCGTTCATGTCCGGCGGCGGAAGCAATTGCGCCCAACTGAACATCGCCGACAGATAGATGAACAACAGCGGTTCATCGCTCAGCACCAGAAGACCGTTGGCAATGGCCTCATTGCTGAGCTTCAACAGCTCTTCAAGCTCGCCTTGGGAGAGGTACTGCAGCAACTTTTCGCTATTGGGTTTGATGTCCGCCAGCCAGTCGTACAGGTTTGGAATACCGTCCCAAAGGCTGTACAGCGTGTTCGTAATCCCTCGCACAAACGCGGCGTCCATCAACTTGCGACGGTCGAGGGCGCTGGCGTTTGAGTACTGTTTCCACTGCTCTTCGAAGGTGCTCGTCCATTCACTGCGCAAGCTGCTTTCCAGTGAGCTGATCACCGACTGATAGGAGGCGTAGAGCGCCTTGACGTGATCCTTGGAAACATCGGGGTAGAAGCTGACCTGATACTGCTGGTCGCGCGTGCAGTCGGTGATTTCGAGGATGCCGCTGGGGCCGATGGTTTTATGAATGGGGGGACCGATCAGGCTGCCGTCCTCGGCGATGGCCTGGAGGATGACCGGCGTGTTGCCGATCGGCACAAACCGCTTGCTCTCAAACATATGCACCAGGGTCAGCGCACCATTGGGTTTGCACATTGCAACGGTGGTACTGGGGGCTTTAGAGGAAACAGGCGCGACCAGCGCGACCTCATCCCCAACCTTGAACACCTGCTCGACTTCCAGCGACGAAAAGCTCCAGAAGCTCTCAGCCCAATCGTCAAACGAGTTAAGGCACTCCCTGAAATTACGAAAGACCGCTTCAACGTCCTTCGTCTCCACATCCATGGGAGCCAGGGCCAACCTGCCTATGGCGGGATTCAAGAGGCAGCCCCATCGGGCAGGGCATTAATCGAAAAAAACATCGGCGTTCCCTCGCGCTGTGTGATCAGGCGAGGGACTTTGCAGAGGTTTGTAAGAGAAAGAAGTCAGAGCTATCCACTGCTACTGATAGGACGTTTCGCCAAATTCCCGGCTAAACCGACCCGTTTTCGTAAGCCAAATCTCCGACAAAAATAAAACCCACAAAACCCACATACGCAACAAATCCAACTTGACAGCTTCCATTCCCTTGGCGTCTATTGACGTACCCGCTGGATCATTTCGCAGATGTCCCAGGATGCTCAATGAAGACTGATACCTCACTGACCCACATGCCCAGCGTCCTGCACGCAGCCGAAAGCATCCGCCAAGGCACACTGACCCCTGTGCAACTGGTCGAGCGAAGCCTCGAAGCCATCAAAACCCACAATCCCACACTGAATGCCTTCGGCGACGTCTACACCGAATTCGCGCGGGAGCAGGCTGAAATCCTGACCGCAGAAGCGCAGGCCAACCAATTTCGTGGCCCGCTCCACGGCATCCCCTTCGGCATCAAAGACCTGTTCTCCACCGCCAATCTGCGCACCACCCGCGGTTCGCTGACCGGCCTGGACAACGTCCCCACCCAGGACGCCCCGATCATCCGCCGCCTCAAGGAGGCCGGCGCGATCATCCTCGGCAAGACCGCCACCACCGAATTCGGCTGGACCGGCGCCAGCACCTCCCGGGTTTTCGGCAATGGCCGCAACCCCTGGAACCCCCAGCTCACCAGCGGAGGATCCAGTTCCGGCTCGGCCATTGCGGTGGCAGCACGCATGGTCCCGGCCACGCTGGGTTCCGACGGCGGCGGTTCGGTGCGCATTCCCGGCGCCTTTTGCGGTGCATTCGCTCTTAAAGGCTCTCTGGGGCGCATCCCCACCTGGCCCTGGTCCGCCACTGAAATGCTCAGCCACGCCGGCCCGATCACCCGCACCGTGCGCGACAGCGCGTTACTCTTCGATATCCTCTCCGGGCCCGATCCGCTGGATCACCAGGCCTTGCCCGCGCCCACCGAGTCCTACCTGGCGCGCTGCGACCAACCGCTGGGCCCCGTGCGTGTGGCGTATTGCCCGACCTTGTTCGATACGCCGGTGGACCCGGTCATCGCCGCCACCGTCGAAGCGGCGGTGCATTACCTTGCGGATGAGCTGCCGGTCACCGTCACCACCCTGAACCTGGACTGGCAAGACCCGCTGGCCACCTTCGAAACCCTGTGGGTCGGCGGGCGCGGGATCGCCTATGGCAAATCCCTGGCCGATCGCCTCGACCAACTGGACCCGGGTTTCGCTGCGCTGATCAAGCGCTCCGCCGATTACGATCTGGCGGCCTACCTCAAGGCTGTGCAGCAACGTGCACTGTTCGCCAATCAGGTACACGCGCTGTTTAATGACTACGACGTACTGCTGATGCCGACGATGCCGATCCTGCCGTTCGCCGCCGACCGGGTTGCCCCCGAGGGCTGGCCGGGCGAGGAGGGCGCGGTGCCCTGGGCCCGCTGGACGCCGTTTACCTATCCGTTCAATATCACCGGCAACCCCGCTGCCAGCCTGCCCTGCGGCTTCAGCCCGAGCGGTTTGCCGATTGGCCTGCAGGTGATCGGCCCACGTTTTGCCGACGCCCAGGTGCTGCAATTCTGCGCGGCCGTCGAAGCCATCGCCCCCTGGGATCAGCACCTCCCCCCGATGCTGATGCCTTGATTGATTGCACCCGGAGTGGGCTCAAAAGAAGCCCGCCCGTGATAAACGCTTTGTGTTGTCCTGCCCTTTCACACCCTGATGAGTGAGAGGTACCCGTGACCCTGTCCATGGCTGTATTACGTTCTATGCTCCCCGCTGGACCGGCTCGCGCCGCGTTTCGCCGTGGGGCGCGCAATACCGGCCGCCTGAACCTGCCCTGGAATACCTCTTTTATGCTCAACCAGCCACGTCTCGACGAAATCATGCTCCTGCTCACCCAACACCAGCGCGTCAAGGCGTCGGACCTGGCGCAGGCGCTGTTCGTCTCCGAAGAAACCATCCGCCGCGACTTCAAGTACCTGGAAGAAGCCGGCAAGCTGCGGCGCATCCACGGCGGCGCGATCCTGCCGCGGCTCAACGAAGAACAGCCGCTGCAGGTGCGCAGCCGCATCAAGCCCCAGGCCAAGACGCGTATCGCGGTGTGTGCAGCGAAGCTGGTGAGCGAAGGCATGGTGCTGTTCCTCGACACCGGCACCTCGACCCTGGCCCTGGCCCAGCAACTGACCGCGTTCAGCCAGTTGCGCATCATCACCAACTCCCTGGACATCGCCCGCTTGATCACCGAGCAAAGCGCCAACCAGGTGCTGGTGGTGCCCGGTGATGTGCGCCGCAACGACAACGCGCTGATTGGCGCCCACACCCTGGAATTCGTCCGACAGTTCCACTACGACATTGCCTTCATGGGCATCGGCGCTGTCGACCTGGAGCTGGGGTTCATGGACTACCAGGAGCCCGAGGCGCTGCTGCGCCGGGAACTGACCAAACACAGCCTGCGCAGCGTGATCCTGGCCGATGACGCCAAGTTCGGCCACCGCACCTTTATCAATACGCTGCCGTTCAGCGCCATCACGACCCTGGTCACCAATCGTGCGCCGTCCAACGACTTTGCGACCCGCCTGGAGCAAGCCCATGTCGATATCCTTTACCCCTGAGTTGCTGGTGCCCAGTGAACAGGACCTTGAAACCTTCGAGGCGCTGTTCCGCGACACCTCGGTCATCGGCGCGACCAAGGCCGGTGGGCTGCATCGCCTCGCCGCCTCGGCTGAAGACGGCGCCGTGCGCGACCTGTTCGCGGCCTGGCTGACTGAACGCGGTTTTGACGTGCGTGTGGATGCAGTGGGTAACATGTTCGGTTTGATCACCTTTAATCCAGAAGCGCCCTACGTGCTGTGTGGCTCGCATCTCGACAGCCAGCCGAGTGCCGGGCGTTTCGATGGGGTCTATGGCGTGCTGGCCGGCGCAGTCGCGGTGGCCAGCCTGGCTCGCCAACTGCGCGAGCGCGGCGAAGTACCGGCGTGCAACCTGGCGGTGGTGAACTGGACCAACGAGGAGGGCGCGCGTTTCCAGCCCAGCCTGATCGGCAGCAGCGTGTTCACCGGTGACCTGGCCCTGCAGGACGCCTGGGCCTGCCGCGATGGCGATGGCATCAGCCTCAAGCATGCGCTGCAGCAGATTGGTTATCTGGGGGAGGGCCGCGTCGAGCTGGACGTCGCCGGTTATGTGGAAATCCACGTCGAACAAGGTGATGGCCTTGAGCGCGACGGGCTGGCCATCGGTGTGGTCCGCGACACCTGGGCCGCCCTCAAGCAACGGATTCGGTTCATCGGTGAACAGAACCACACCGGCCCTACGCCCATGGCCGCGCGCAAGGACGCCTTGCTGGCCGCCGCCCACGCGATCACTGCGGTGCGGGCCGAGGCCGACCTGCACGGCGTGCAACTGCACAGCTCGGTGGGGCGCCTGGAGATCTATCCCAATTCCCCCAACGTTGTGCCTTCCAGCGTGACGTTGCATGTCGAGTACCGCTCGCCCGACACCGAATTACTGGCCGCAGCCGGTGCGCGCCTGGACGCCAGCCTCAAGGCCACCGCCAGCGCCACGTCGACCGACTACAGCATCGAAAGCCGCGCCCTGCGTGAGCCGACCCACCTGCACCACGGTTTTGCCGAGTTGGCCTACGGCGTCGGCCAGCAACTGGGCTTGCCCATCGGCAACAGCGTCACCGTGTCAGGCCACGACGCCATCAGCCTGAGCCGGCATTACCCGGTGTGCCTGCTGTTTATCCCGAGCAGCAATGGCGTGTCCCACAACGAAGCGGAATTCACCAGCGAACAGGACATGCGCAACGGCCTGCACATGCTGACCGCGTTGCTGCACCGCGCCTGTTCCACCCCCAACGCCTACCGCTGAGGTCTGCCATGTCGAGTCGTTTGCAAGCAAAGTCACGGCTGCTGGGCGCCCTGGAGGCCGCCGGCTTGTCCGCCCATGTGGTGGTCGAAGAGGGCACCGCCGGGATTGCCTCGCCGGTACGCCTGGCCACCGAGTGGGCCGGTTTTACCGTCAGCGCACCGTGGGGCCAGTGTTACGCCAAAGTCTTGCATGACGACATGCGCGCGCTGATCGACATTGAACGCACTGCCCGCGCCACCCAACTGGCAGCTGATTGCGACGTGACGCCGGGTGTGCGCCTGGTGGATGCCACGGCCGGCGTGTTGCTGCTGGATGCGTTGCCCACCAGCGAGTGGCGTTGGGCCCGCCTCGACGAATTGATGCAGCCCCAGCGCCTGCAAGCGCTCTGGGCCCTGAAGAAACAATTGCACCAAGGCACCTCGCCGGGCTTCGCCCGCTCGCCGCTGCAAGACATCCAGCACCTGCGCGAATTATGCGTGCGCTACAGCGTGGCCTTGCCCATCGACCACGCCTGGATCAGCACCTGCATTGACCTGGCCTGGACCTCGCTGCAACTGAACGCCAGCGACTCGGTGCCGCTGCACGGCGACGGCGTGGCGAGCAACGTGATGATCGGCCCGGACGGCGCCTTGCAACTGATCGACTTCGATTACGCCGGCAGTGGTGATCCCTGGTACGACGTGGCCATCAGCCTTAATGAGTTGTACGTCTTCGAAAACGACTGGCGCGAAGGCATCCATGCCTGGGCCGGCGAGTGCCGTGAAAGCGACTATGCGCGCTGCCGCTTGTACGCCTTGATCAACGATTGGTACTGGACGCTCTGGGGCCTGTGGGTCGGCGCTACCTCGGCGCGGCCGCTGGAGTTTTCCAAGGTCGGGCAGTGGACGCTGTTGCGCTGCCGCCAAAGTCTGCAAGACCCGCGGTTTGAAGGTTGGCTACGTCAGGTACAGGAGGGGCAGGCATGAAAGCGTTAGGTGAGGCGTGTACGCCACAAGAGTGTCAGCTGGAAGCGGCGGTGCGCGGGGTTGCCAGTTGGGGCGGCACCGGCATTCGTTATGAACCGGTCAGCGGCGGGATTTCCAACACCAACTGGCGGGTGGAAGTGGCCGGGATCGACACTGCGTATTTCTTCAAGGTGCCGGGCGTGGGCACCGAGATGTTCATCGACCGCCGCACGGCCCACGACGCCAGCCTCAAGGCGGCGCAAACCGGCTATGGCGCGCCGGTGTTCGCGTTCCTTGAAGAGTTCGGCGTGGAAGTCTTCGAGTTCATGGAGGGCTGGCGCGCCTCCTCCAACCACGACTTCCTCGACCGCGACGTGCGCCACAACGCGCTGCACGCCCTCAAGGCGTTCAACGACCAGCCGCCACTGGTGCAGACCAAGACCGTGTTCGACATGATTGCCGAGCACCAGCGGCAGGTGGAGCAACTCAACGGCTGCAAGCCCGCCGACGACGCCTGGCTGCGCCGCCAATGCGACCGCGCCCGGGGCGTGCTGCAAGCTTCCGGCATCGACCTGGCTCCCTGCATGAATGACACCCTGGCAGGTAATTTCATGCTCAACGACCGTCGGCAAATTCGTCTGGTGGACTTCGAATACGCCTCCAACAACGACCGGCATTACGAACTGGCGCTGTGGTTCGGCGAGATGTTTTTCACTGATGAAATGGAACTGGCCCTGATCGAGGATTACTTCGGCCAGGTCACCCCGCAGAACCTCGCGCGCATCAAGTTGCACAAGGCCCTGGCGGATATCAAATGGTCGACCTGGGCGATGGTGCAGCACGCGGTGTCGCAGCTGGATTTCGACTTCTACAAATACGGCACCTGGAAGCACATGCGTGCCCGCAGCATCATCAACGATTCGCAATGGGAAACCTGGCTAAGACAGGCTTGAGCCTGCGCCAGACAACAATAATGCATTGAATGAAGTCACTTGGGCGCTGATTGGTGCCTGCGTTTTCACTGCTTGATTTTTGTTTGATCACACAAAAAAACGATCCACAAATTCAAGGAGCACCCGACTCATGAAATCTGATAGCGCACCACCCGGACGCCTGAAAAGCCAACTCTTTGGCGTGTACTTTTTCCTGTTGCTGATGCTCGCCTTATTCCCGCCGTTCTATTTGAGCGTGAGCGGCAGTACCGCGTTGGTACTGGGCATACCGTTGCCGATCTTCTACTGGATCGCCATTGCAGTCCTCGCAGGCCTGGGCCTGTGGGCGTTGTACGTCGCCGAATTGAAGGCCGGCGAAATACCCGAAGAGGGGGATGCGCAATGATCAGCACCGCCAGCGATGCCAACCTCTTTATCACCTTCGGCGTCATCGGCCTGTTCCTGGCCGGGATGATCGCCGTGCTGTACGCCACCAACCGCGAGAGCACGAGTTTTTCCGATTACGCCGTAGGCGGGCGCTCCTATGGGCCGTGGTACATCGCCATGTGTTACACCAACTCGTGGTGGCCGGGCTCGACCTTTACCGCGTTTTTCGCCCTGACCATCGGCGGCGCCCTGGGCTTCTACGGCATGGTCTACGCCACCCTTGGCGTGACGGCAATGTACCTGATGGCCCGTCGCGCGTGGACCTGGGGCCAGCGTTTCAACCTGCGCACCCAGCCGGACTTGCTCGGCATGCGCTTCAACAGCCCGGTGGTCAAGCGCGTGGCCTCGATCATCGGCATCATCTCGGTATTCCCGTGGGTGGTGATGGGCATCCAGGCGTTGGCGATGTTGTTCCAGTTCGCCAGCTTCGGCCGCTGGGGCGTCACCACCTGCCTGGTCGCCGGCGTGGTGGTGGTGCTGGTGCGCCAGTACTGGACCGTGAGCATGGGCATGCGCGGGCTGATCATGACCGACATGTTCCAGGGCCTGATCGCCTATGTCGTGTGTGCGGCGCTGTGTGTGTTCCTGCTGTTCGGCGACCAGGCGTCGTTCTCCAACCTGTCGCACCTGCCGGCGAAAATGTTGCTGATTCCCGGCGCCAGCGGCACCGGTTACGGCCCGCTGTACATGTTCAGCCTGATCTTCACCGGCGTGATCGGCTCGATGTGCTGGCCCATGAGCTTCCAGCGCATCTACACCGCCAGCGGCGTCAAGGCGGTGAAGAAAGGCACGCTGTACACGATCCTGTTGGTGGGTGGTTTCTACGGGATTCTGATGCTGTTTGCCGCGGCCATCAGCCAGGACCCGAACGTCATCGCGCACCCGCAACAAGGCTGGTTCCTCTCGCTGTTCGACATCGGCGGGCCGTGGATGCTGGCGCTGGCTATCGTCATCGTACTGGCGGCGAGCATCGGCCACGTCGACGGCTGCGTGCAGGTCTGCGGCACCCAATTCGCCAACGACCTGGCTACCTGGAACACCCCGCGTACCGATCGGCAACTGACGCTGTTGGCCAAGTCCGGGATGGTGGTGTTTATCGTTGCCGCCTCGGTGCTGGCATACCTGACCTTTGATTACGCGCGACTGCAATTGCTGGCGCAGATTTCCTACCAGGGGATTATCCAGTTGGCGGTGCCGCTGTTCTTCGGGATCTTCAGCCGCCGCGGCAACAAGGAAGGCGCGATTGCCGGGATGCTGGCGGGGATTGTAGTGGCGATTGTGCTGACGACGATGTACCCGGACGACATTCCTGGGCTGGGGTCGTTGACCAGCGGGATTGTGGGGCTGGTGGTCAATGCGGGGATTTTTGTGGCGTGTGCATTGGCGATCAAGCCGAGTGCGCAGGAGAGTGCTCGGGTGGAGCAGTTGTTTGAAATGGCGGCGCCAGGGCGCAAAGTGCCAATGGGGACAACGCCGGTCCTGAACTGAACCCACTTCTCTAACCCAATGTAGTTCCAATGTGGGAGCGGGCTTGCTCGCGAATGCAGACTGTCAGTTAAAGCATCAGCGACTGATATACCGCATTCGCGAGCAAGCCCGCTCCTACATTTTTGATTGTGTTTCTACACAGCATTCCCGTTTTGTCGCAGGCGTTTGTAGAGGGTATTGCGGCTGACGCCAAGCTCTCTGGCCAGGTGAGAGATATTCCCGCCCACCGCCTTCAGTCGCTCATTCAGGTCCAGACTGTCATCCACTGCATCACACACCGGCACCACCCCATTCAAATCCACAAAAAAATCATCCGGCAAATGTTCCGCCCGAATCGGCTGCTCTTCCGCCATGGCCAGTGCCACCTGCAACACGCTGCTCACCTGGCGCAGGTTGCCCGGCCACGGATGCTGTTCAAACAAGGCCAGCACCTCGTTACTCAACCCGGCCCACTGCGTCGGTTCGCGATGCTGTTGCCACAGCTGCTTGAACAACGCCTGTTTATCCGTGCGCTCCCGTAGCGGCGGCAGCTCCAGGGTCAGGCCACCGATGCGGTAATACAGGTCTTCGCGAAAACACCCGAGCTGTACCTGTTCGCGCAGCGAGCGGTTGGTGGCGGAGATGATCCGCAAATCCACCGGGTACAACTCGCTGCTGCCTACAGGCTGCACACAGCGTTCCTGCAATACCCGCAACAGCCGGGCCTGGGTCGGCAGGGGCATGTCGCCGATCTCGTCGAGGAACAGCGTGCCTTTGTCTGCCTTGCGGATCAGCCCGATGCTGCCTTTCTGGTTGGCGCCGGTGAATGCGCCTTTTTCATAGCCGAACAGTTCCGACTCCACCAGTTCGGCGGGGATCGCTGCGCAGTTGACCGCGATAAACGCTTGTTGGCTGCGGGAACTGGCCTGGTGCAGGGCTTTGACGAACACTTCCTTGCCGACACCGGTTTCACCGTGGATCAGCAACGGAATATCCTTTTCCAGCAGGCGCTCGGCCTGACGCACGGCCTTTTCCACGCGGGCATCGCCGAAGTGCAGGGTCTTGAGACTGATGGCCGTGGGGCCGGGTTCGCGGGGCTTTTTCGTTTCCACGAACACGCGAGCCTGCACTGGCGCCTGTTTCGGCCGTTTCAGCAGGCACTGGAAACGGTTGCGCCCGGCGGCTTGCAGCGAGAAGGGCAGGCCTTCGGGCTGGTTGAGCAGTTCCAGCAGCGAGACCTTGAACAGGCTGTCGATCAGCACCCGCGACAGGCTGATGCCCAGCAGGTTGTCCGCCCGGCGGTTGGCTGACAGTACCTGACCGCTTTCATCAAAGATCAGCAGTCCGGCCCACTGGCTATCGAGGTTGTTCAGCCCGGTGTTGAACGTCAGCTGGAAATGCTCACCGCGAAACAGGTTGAGGATCAGCCGGTTCTCGACGGTCTGGCTCATCATCTTGACCATGCCGAGGGTGTGGGAGGGCGGCAGGTAGCTGTCGCTGGACACATCCAGCACCGCGATGATTTCCCGCTGCGCATCGAAGATCGGCGCTGCCGAGCCGGTCATGAAACGGTTGGCCTTGAGGAAGTGTTCGTCATGTTCGATATGCACTGCCTGGGCACAGGCCAGGGCGGTGCCGATGGCGTTGGTGCCGCTGGAGCGCTCCATCCAGCTGGCGCCGGCGCTGAAACCACGGGCCAGCTTGGGGTCGATAAAGCGTTGGGTGCCCCACGAAGTCAGCACCTGGCCCTGGTTGTCGGCAAGCATGATCAGGCAGTTGGAATTGCTGAGGATGTTTTCGTAGTAGGGCAGCACTTCCTGGTGGGTGGTCTGCACAAGGGAATGCTGGCTTTCCAGCAACTGGCTGACGCCGTCTGCGGGCAGTTGGTCGAAGCTCGGTGTGCTCTGGTGATCCAGGCCATAGGCCCGGCAGCGGCGCCAGGAGTCCTGGATGATGGCATCGTGCGCCAGCGGTGTGCTCATGGCGGTGACCCTTGCTTTATTGTTGTTCTGGGGTGCGGAAGGCCCGTTCAGTGTTGTTCAGAACTGTTCATTGTCAACCCGCCGATTGTTCAGTTGTTCAGCCTGACCTGTTCATTTCTGTTCAGAGGCGAATCGCTGTTTTGCCTAACTCGTTGACCGGCCTGAGGTTTGGGTTGTTGGCACGGAACTCGCTCTGTGCTCCTGCCAGAACCATTCCAATAATAAAAAGGTCGTGTCATGTCATTGACCCTGGAGCACGTCACTCGCGTTGTCGAAGGCCAAACCTGGATCGACGACGCCAACCTGCGTTTCGAAGCCGGTTCCTTCAATGTATTGCTGGGCCGCACGCTCTCCGGCAAGACCAGCCTGATGCGCCTGATGGCCGGCCTGGACAAGCCCGACAGCGGGCGCATCCTGATGAATGGCGTGGACGTCACCCAGAAGCCGGTGCGCCTGCGCAATGTGTCGATGGTCTATCAGCAGTTCATCAACTACCCGACCATGACCGTGTTCGAGAACATCGCCTCGCCGCTGCGCCAGGCCGGAGTCTCTGCCGAGCAGATCCAGAGCAAAGTCCTCGAAACCGCGAAAATGCTGCGTATCGAGAAATTCCTCCAGCGTCACCCCCTGGAACTCTCCGGCGGCCAGCAGCAACGCACCGCCATGGCCCGGGCGCTGGTCAAGGATGCCGAGCTGATTCTGTTCGATGAGCCCCTGGTGAACCTGGACTACAAACTGCGCGAAGAACTGCGCCAGGAAATGCGCGAGCTGTTCAAGGCGCGTCACACCATCGCCATCTACGCCACCACCGAACCCAACGAAGCCCTGGCCCTGGGCGGTACCACCACGATTCTCCACGAGGGCCGGGTGATCCAGAGCGGCAAGGCCGCCGAGGTCTATCACCAGCCGCAAACCGTGCTGGCGGCCGAGCTGTTTTCCGAGCCGCCGATCAACCTGATGCCCGGGCGCATCAGTGGCAATGAAGTGAGCTTCGCCAACTTCGTGCACTTCCCGCTGAACGTCGACCTGCGGCCCATCGGTGAGGGCGAGTTTCGCTTTGGCGTGCGTCCCAGCCATATCAGCCTGGTGCCGAGCAACGACGATGACCTGGAGCTGGCAGTGACCGTGGAAGTCGCCGAGATCAGTGGCTCGGAAACCTTCCTGCATGTGCGCAGCGAACACTTCTTGCTGGTGCTGCATTTGCCCGGCGTGCATGAGTACGACGTCGACGCGCCGATCCGCATCTATATCCCTACCCACAAACTGTTTGTGTTCGATGGTCAGGGACGTCTGGTCCAGGCTCCGGGCCGACGTGTCGCGAGGGTTGCCTGATGGCCGAGATCCATTTGCAGAACCTGGCCCACAGCTACAGTTCAAAGCCAAACGGCCCCGAGGACTACGCGATTCGCGAGATGAACCACGTCTGGGAGCAGGGCGGCGCCTACGCGTTGCTGGGGCCGTCGGGCTGCGGCAAGTCGACCTTGCTCAACATCATCTCCGGCCTGCTCAGCCCATCCGAAGGCCAGGTGCTGTTCGACGCCAAGGTGGTCAACGAACTGACCCCGGAAAAACGCAACATCGCCCAGGTGTTCCAGTTTCCGGTGGTGTACGACACCATGACCGTGTTCGATAACCTGGCTTTTCCCCTGCGAAACCAGGGCATGGCCGAGGCGAAAATTCACAGCAAGGTGCAGGAAATTGCCGAGGTGCTCGACCTGCAAAACCTGCTGGACAAAAAGGCCCGCAACCTCACTGCCGATGAAAAGCAGAAAGTCTCCATGGGCCGCGGCCTGGTGCGGGATGACGTGTCGGCGATCCTGTTCGACGAACCGCTGACGGTGATCGACCCGCACCTGAAATGGAAGCTGCGGCGCAAGCTCAAGCAGATCCACGAGCAGTTCAACATCACCATGGTCTACGTGACCCACGACCAACTGGAAGCCTCGACCTTCGCCGACAAGATCGCGGTGATGTATGGCGGGCAGATCGTGCAGTTCGGCACGCCCCGGGAGTTGTTCGAGCGGCCCAGCCACACCTTTGTCGGCTATTTCATCGGCAGCCCTGGGATGAATCTGATTGAGGTGCAGGCAGAGGCGGGCGGTGTGCGCTTTGCCGGGACACATCTGGCGTTGCCCGAGGCGTTGCAGCAGCGCATTGGCGAAACGCCTTACAAAAGGCTGCAGGTCGGCATCCGCCCGGAATTTATCCATGTGTGGGATGAGCACAATCCCGACGCGCTACAGGCGCAGGTCACCCATGTGGAAGACCTCGGCACCTACAAGATCATGACCCTCAACCTCGATGGCGCACCGTTGAAAGTGCGCCTGGCCGAAGACAAACCGGTGCCCGAGGGCCAGGCGTCCATCAGCTTTCCGGGGCAGTGGCTGATGGTGTATGCCGATGACTACTTGCTGGAGGTGCAGCCATGAACAAGGTGCAGAACAACAAGGCCTGGTGGCTGGTATTGCCGGTGTTCCTGCTGGTGGCCTTCAGCGCGGTGATCCCGATGATGACCGTGGTCAACTACTCGGTGCAGGACATCTTCGACCAATCCAGCCGCTACTTCGTCGGCGCCGACTGGTACAAACAGGTTCTGCTGGACCCGCGCCTGCATGACTCGCTGCTGCGTCAGTTCATCTACTCGGCGTGTGTGCTGTTGATCGAGATTCCGCTGGGCATCGCGATTGCCCTGACGATGCCCACCAAGGGCCGATGGTCGTCGCTGGTGTTGATCGTGATGGCGATTCCGCTGCTGATTCCGTGGAACGTGGTCGGCACCATCTGGCAGATCTTTGGCCGTGCCGACATTGGCCTGATGGGTTCCACGCTCAATGCGATGGGCATCAGCTACAACTACGCCGCCAACACCATGGACGCCTGGGTCACGGTGCTGGTGATGGACGTGTGGCACTGGACGTCCCTGGTGGCGCTGCTGTGTTTCTCGGGGCTGCGGGCGATCCCGGATGTGTACTACCAGGCGGCGCGGATTGATCGGGCGTCCAGCTGGGCGGTGTTCCGACATATCCAGCTGCCAAAACTGAAGAGCGTGCTGTTGATCGCGGTGATGCTGCGCTTCATGGACAGTTTCATGATCTACACCGAACCGTTTGTGCTGACGGGCGGCGGGCCAGGGAACGCCACCACCTTCCTCAGCCAGACGCTTACCCAAATGGCCGTAGGCCAATTCGACCTGGGCCCGGCGGCGGCGTTTTCGCTGGTGTACTTCCTGATCATCCTGTTGGTGTCCTGGCTGTTCTACACCGCCATGACCCACTCCGACGCCAACCGCTGAGGCCGCCAACATGAGCAAACGCAAGGTAATCCCGCTGCTGGTCTACATCCTGTTCCTGCTGGTGCCGATCTACTGGCTGCTGAACATGTCCTTCAAGAGCAACACCGAAATCCTCGGCGGCCTGACCCTGTTTCCGCAGGACTTCACCTTCGCCAACTACAAGGTGATCTTCACCGACCCGAGCTGGTACACCGGCTACCTCAACTCGCTGTACTACGTCAGCCTCAACACCGTGATTTCCCTGAGCGTGGCGCTGCCGGCGGCCTACGCGTTCTCGCGCTACCGCTTCCTCGGCGACAAGCACTTGTTCTTCTGGTTGCTGACCAACCGCATGGCGCCGCCGGCAGTGTTTTTGCTGCCGTTCTTCCAGCTGTATTCGTCCATTGGCTTGTTCGATACGCATATCGCGGTGGCCTTGGCCCATTGCCTGTTCAACGTGCCGCTGGCGGTGTGGATTCTCGAAGGTTTCATGTCGGGCGTGCCCAAGGAAATCGACGAAACGGCCTACATCGACGGGTACAGCTTCCCCAAGTTTTTCGTGAAGATCTTCATCCCGCTGATTGGCTCGGGGATCGGCGTCACGGCGTTTTTCTGCTTCATGTTTTCCTGGGTCGAGCTCCTGCTGGCACGCACGCTGACGTCGGTGAACGCCAAACCCATCGCCGCAGTGATGACCCGTACGGTTTCGGCGTCCGGCATCGACTGGGGCGTGCTGGCGGCGGCGGGGGTGTTGACCATTTTGCCGGGCATGCTGGTGATCTGGTTCGTTCGCAACCATGTGGCCAAGGGCTTTGCCCTGGGCCGGGTCTGAGGAGTCGATGATGGAATGGATGGCCTGGACCACCCCGACCGCACTGTTCTTTGCCGCGATCGGCCTGCTGCTGGTGGGCATGACGACCTGGGAATTGCGCTCGCCGAGTATCCCCCGGCGCGGCTTTTTACCGATCAGCACCACCCGTGGTGATCGCTTGTTTATCGGTCTTCTCGGCAGCGCCTACCTGCATTTGTTGGTGATCGGCGTAACCGGCTGGAGCATCTGGGTGGCGTCCGCGCTGTCTCTGGTGTGGCTGTTGTCTGTGATGCGTTGGGGCTAGCTGCCCCTTTTGAACCCCAAAACCAGGAGGTCTCTATGTTCGATAAAAACAATAAGCTGCGACATAGCATTTCATTGGCGGCCGTGCTGGCGCTCAGCGGGCTCAGTGCTGCGGCCTGGGCGGATGCTTATGAAGACGCTGCGAAAAAATGGATCGGCAGTGAGTTCAAACCGTCGACCCTCACCGAAGCCCAGCAGCTTGAAGAGCTGAAGTGGTTTATCAAGGCCGCGGAGCCGTTTCGCGGGATGAAGATCAACGTGGTGTCGGAAACCCTCACCACCCACGAGTATGAATCCAAGGTGCTGGCCAAGGCCTTCAGCGAAATCACCGGGATCAAGCTGACCCACGACTTGCTGCAGGAAGGCGACGTGGTGGAAAAGCTGCAAACCCAGATGCAGTCCGACAAGAATATCTATGACGGCTGGGTCAACGATTCCGACTTGATCGGTACGCACTTTCGCTATGGCAAGACAGAATCCATCACCGACCTGATGGCCAACGAAGGCAAGAACTTCACTTCACCCACCCTGGACATCAAGGACTTCATCGGTATTTCGTTCACCACTGCGCCCGACGGCAAGATCTACCAATTGCCCGACCAGCAGTTCGCCAACCTGTACTGGTTCCGCGCCGACTGGTTCGAACGGGCAGACCTGAAAGCCAAGTTCAAGGAGAAGTACGGCTATGAACTCGGCGTGCCGGTGAACTGGTCGGCCTACGAAGACATCGCCAAATTCTTCAGCGAAGACGTCAAGGAAATCGACGGCAAGCGCGTCTACGGGCACATGGACTACGGCAAGAAAGACCCGTCCCTGGGCTGGCGCTTCACCGATGCCTGGTTCTCCATGGCCGGTGGCGGCGACAAGGGCCTGCCCAACGGTTTGCCGGTGGACGAATGGGGCATTCGCGTGGAGGACTGCCACCCGGTGGGCTCCAGCGTCACCCGTGGTGGCGACACCAACGGCCCGGCGGCGGTGTATGCCACGCAGAAATACGTGGACTGGATGAAAGCCTATGCACCACCGGAAGCGGCGGGCATGACCTTCTCCGAATCCGGTCCGGTGCCGTCCCAGGGCAACATCGCCCAG
>Ga0247742_10001320_pt1 | contig 17607 bp, 16 predicted proteins | sample UWRJL208509C2_FD_180944 | JGI IMG/M metagenome (GOLD analysis project Ga0247742, IMG submission 180944) | Plant litter microbial communities from Arlington Agricultural Research Station in Wisconsin, United States - UWRJ-L208-509C-2 | ecosystem: Environmental > Terrestrial > Plant litter >... | reverse complement strand
ATTTACCCTCAGTATGTGTGAACCTGTGATTTTCGGGGAACCAGGAGGGGAAGGCTTAGTATACGTAGATGGGGACGGACTCATTCGAGTCTTATATCGTTTAGAGCACGTTTAAGACAGCTTTCGAACGACATAAGACTCGAAAGAGTCCGTGCCCATTTACCCTCAGTATGTGTGAACCTGTGACTTTCGGGGAACTAGGAGGGGGAGGCTTAGTATACGTAGATGGGGACGGACTCCTTCGAGTCTTATATCGTTCAGAGCACGTTTAAGACAGCTTTCGAACGACATAAGACTCGAAAGAGTCCGTGCCCATTTTCCCTCAGTATGTGTGAACCTGTGATTTTCGGGGAACTAGGAGGGGGAGGCTTAGTATACGTAGATGGGGACGGACTCATTCGAGTCTTATATAGTTCAGAGCACGTTTAAGAGAGCTTTCGAACGACATAAGACTCGAAAGAGTCCGTGCCCATTTGCCCTCAGTATGTGTGAACCTGTGATTTTCGGGGAACCAGGAGGGGAAGGCTTAGTATACGTAGATGGGGACGGACTCATTCGAGTCTTATATCGTTCAGAGCACGTTTAAGAGAGCTTTCGAGCGACATAAGACTCGAAAGAGTCCGTGCCCATTTACCCTCAGTATGTGTGAACCTGTGATTTTCGGGGAACCAGGAGGGGAAGGCTTAGTATACGTAGATGGGGACGGACTCATTCGAGTCTTATATCGTTTAGAGCACGTTTAAGACAGCTTTCGAGCGACATAAGACTCGAAAGATTCCGTGCCCATTTGCCCTCAGTATGTGTGAATCTGTGATTTTCGGGGAAACAGGAAGGGAGGCTTAGTATATGTAGATGGGGACGGACTCCTTCGAGTCTTATATCGTTCAGAGCACGTTTAAGACAGCTTTCGAACGACATAAGACTCGAAAGAGTCCGTGCCCATTTGCCCTCAGTATGTGTGAACCTGTGACTTTCGGGGAACCAGGAGGGGAAGGCTTAGTACACGCAGATGGGGCGGACGCTTTCAACAAATATATCATTTGAAGTGTATTTACGAGCGCTTTATAATATATTATACTCGAGAGTCCGCGACCAATTATCTTCAATAGATCAGAAGATATGAATCTCAGGGAATCGAAGATGTTCAGATTTTATTGTCGGCCAGATACTCGGAGGCGTTCACGTCGCATCGTCGCCTGCATTAGCAAAAGTCTTCTGATAAACGCGAATAACTTGGAGCTAACTCAAATAACATACGCCAGATATCAAGTTGGATGTTTGATATTTAAGGAAGTTGTCCATATCACGCGAAGCGTGTCTTAAGAGGTATCTGAAGGTTGCACATGACTGATTATGCATGGGAAGACAGCAAGTGACGATATTTATTTTGGCATACAAATTTTACATGGGCGTAGACAAAGGACACGCAGCACGCGGAATGAACAGACCCGTAGCAGGAATGTAAGCACTACATCTGTGGACCTTGTTTGCGAGCAGCACGACTAACCCCATTTTGCATTTCAAGTAGGACCTGAAGAACGTGCAACATCGTCTCGTTTACCGCTCGTGTCTCTTTGATTAGGTCGGACGATGGTTTCTTTGGCAATAAGTTCGTGGGGATGAGGTTCAAGTAGTTGAGATGAGGTTCTACAAACCTCTTGACGCGGTCGGGGTTGGAAGGGCCCGCAGCTGAGAGATATGGATGCACTGTTGGAGGAGAGCCTAGAGCCAAAGGTGCGTGCTTCGATGCTGCACTCCCCTGGTCGCCTACCTGCTGCAGCTCCAGTCTTTCAGCAGCTCCCAGCGTCTTTGAAAGTACCGATGGATTCTGCCTGGACATCGCGACCGGTCCCATTGTCGTTGGACTACTGTGCGGTGTCTGGACCGTCAGGTGCGGGCGACCCGCAGTGTGAGGTCTGTCGATTTCCATATCAGCGTCTCGAAATACGTCTTGAACTTGGGGAGGGAAAGCGATGGGAAGCGGTGCCGACGTGTTCTGTATGGCGTTTGGCTGAACTTGGACACCGTTAGTGCGGGGGAAGGGAGTTTCTTTGATGGTGGTGGGCGAGAACCGACCGCGTAGGGCAATAGGGGGAAAGTTGGGGGGACCGTCTTGCAGAGCGGAAGGTGCTTCAGAGGACCGACTGCGTTTGGTCTCGCGCTCGGTGGTATTCCCATCTAACCTTCGTTTGCTCCTTGGGTTCGGCTTCTCGTCCTCTGAGTAACGTCATTTGTTGGTCAAATAGAAGACACTTAACAACTCACCATCGTTGTCGGTACTTCTATCAATGGGGAGGCTCTCTAACTCTCCCTCGTGTGTCTTGGGCACTGACGCAGGAGCCTTGCTCTTGCGCTTCTCGCTCGATGCTGTTTTTTGGACCAGGTTATGTTTCTGTCAAATAGAGAACACATATCAGCTTACCTCTTTTATGAACCGTCTCCGACGATGCATTTTGCGTGGCTTGAACGGAGGTCGACGAGCCTGTCGCCTTGGGCGCCTGACGTGACGACGACGACGACGACGACGACGAACTGCCTTCCGGCCGATCTGGCAGAGCAGCTGTAGAACATGAGTTTTGACCATTATCTCGTTGAAATGACACATACGCTTCGTAGGAACTGGGCTGTGTATTCGCGCCAACCTTTTCAGTAGATCCGCCTCTTCTTGTTCCAGAGCAGTTAGTTCCACCACTTCATCCATGCTATCGACCAGTTGAACATGCTTCGAGGAGCTAGAAATATCATGTGAGGTAGGTTCTTTCTTAACCTTCCCCGGCCCTGATTTCTTTCTCGTAGCTCTACTGCTGGTCATTGTTGTTAATGTTCGTTGGGCTCGGTTGGGGAGGGAAGAATGAAAAATGCGAGCGTGGTTCAACGAAGATGAAATTGATAAGGCTGTCCCCACGGTCTTTCAAACTCCGATCGTTAGTATCTAACAGAAATCGTTCAATATAGCAAAATAGTACTCTATTGCGGTACGATGTTGATCGCAAAAGCATAGGCGTCAATGAGGAGGGCGGTTGCGTCGATCATCTTGAGGATGTTGTCGCCAACAGCGCGAGGTACTCGCCATTCAGTACCTGGATTGTGTCGAATATTGCTATCTGCTTCCCAGGCACCCAGAAACTGCTCAAAAACTGCAGGCTCCCCGCAGACCTCAGTACCTCCGCGTTGCTGACATCCGAGGCAGACGGCCGCATCTCGTCGCTCTGGATACGCCCTATCCTCCTTCGGAACTATGCTGAACCCCTGACTGCTACAGCGCACCGTTTCCCCAGCGCACCTCCAAAAATAGAGATAGACTTCGTCGTGCTGAAGTCGATCCACGAAGCAGTCTATGTTGCGTTTCATGCATGGCAAACACGCATATTCGGGTTTGACGGTGTCATAAACAGTAAAGCCATCTGTCGCTGATGATCCTGCGTATAATACTGAAAGAGAATCCATATCAGGTCCGAATAACAGAATTGATTGACGAACGTACACCCTTTGTACCCATCTCGAAATTGCCCTCCGATTTCGATACCTGAGTGGCCGTAGTGAGCGTAGGCCGGGTTAGGATGTCTCGACTGCTCAGAAGGTGTTGGACTAGCACGATGCATGGGTGAGAGTTATGTGCCACCGTTGGTCGTTGTGGTTTTGATCAAGCAAAAGGGTGGGAACGGGTACGGAGATGAATGAGCGTGAACACTAATCAGTTACGTCGCGCAGGCATAATCAACTTTTTCTATCAACGTTATACCTACAATTCGCTACAAAATGGACCGGCTGTCTTCACTCCTCCGAGAGATGTACCATTTCAGTTGGGTATGCCCTGTCATTCACCATGTCCTCCGTCTCCGTCCACTTATCGAACACCCTTTTGTCCCAGTGTCCGAGAACGGTATCGTAGTGGATGACAGTGTTCACAAAAAGACGTGCCAGCCTTCGCCTAACCGTGTCAATGTAGTCGTTTACCGTGTAGGGCTCATCTGAGCCGTTCTGCAGTGTATCGTTGAGAGGATCCAAGGGAAGTATGGAGTCGTAGGGCCTTTCAGAGTCGATGCCGCGCCAGTACTCATCGCGGTATGAAACGAATATTTGAGGGGGCCCACATTCTAACCCTTTGGAAGTGCATGGCCCGCACTCAGTGCCGCTATACCTGACTGGAAAGGGCTCGTTGTAGTGCCATTGTGTTTGCGCACAGGCGGAAAAATACTCGTAGAATTGAGCCCGTTTGTCCAGCTTGATCATACAAGCGACGTTCCTTTCATGGCATGGGATGCACGCGTCGTCTTCATCTAGACAGACCCAATCTTCGCCAGCGATCTCTAGAATCTCGTCTACCTCCACACCTAAAAAAACGTCAATTGAATGGCATGTATTGTAAAAAAACGAGACGAACGTGACCCGCTTGACTGTCTCTCATCATCGTCCTCGACGGCGGCTTCCCTTTCCTTGCCCTTCGATTCAACTTCCATTTTCATCTGTTGGTCATTGTAAATGGGCGCGGATGACATCGTGATTTTGGATTGGTGATGACTGCTATTGGATGAAAACAGGCGGACTCCCAACTTATCGCGTGATTTGCTTGCTTTAGCGAACGTGAGGCGGACACGTTGAAACCGGCCCTAAATATCCAACCACATTCAACGTCCAACGTATCTTCGTTCCTCCTCACCTTGATTCGTTCGAGCATACTACAATGAAAACAGAGGATACCGTGGAGGACTTACAAGCCCAACTCGAGGTAATTCGCGCCCAGAAGAAACGGGTCCAGGAAAGGCTCCAGTTGCCGTCCAAGTGTAAGTAGAGTTCATACGAACCAATGTCGATCTTCGCTAACACGTTTCTCAGCTGGTGTCGTTAGCAAGGTCGAATCGCCTCCGAAAAGGTCACTCAAAATCCCGGTCTCAGGCGCATTACGCTGCACGAACTGCGTGAAGCACCGGCGGGAATGTGTTTTCCGCGCCGATAAGGTCGACCTGTACAGGGAAACCACCAAAGCTCTCGCGCGGGAGTTTTCCCGCCGGTCCTTCAAGAAAGGTGGGATTACCAAAACGCGAAACAAACCTAACTCCTCCTGCGACATGTGCCAACAATTTAACACTGGAAGATGCATCGCGACGTTCGCCGAAGATATTAGGAAGGGTATTAGAGCAAAGCTCTCCATCACCCAAATTAACGACACACTTGGGTTCGAGAACCAATCGGACGGGGAAGACCAGGAGGACGAAGATGATCCAGAAGAGGTTGCATCCATTCAAGCAAGATTCGCTACACTCGAAACTCTGATTAGAGCTCAGGATTCAAACTTCACGCGGAACTTCAAAACTTTCCAGGATAATCTCACAATCATCTTGCGATCCGCGGCCACGGACTCCCCGCTAGCTCGTAAGCTCAAACCCTTCACTTCTTTGGCAGATTTCGAAGTCAAGCAAGAGGAAGAGGAAGGAGATGGAGACACGAGTCTTTCTGAAAGCGAGGAAGATGGCGATGTCGTTGTAGAAGACGAAGAGGAATCGAGTCGCCAACATCGTCGAAACGGCATTATCTCCGACAGCGACGAGGTCTTCAAGGATGACGAGATGGACGTACAACTGTCTTGAAAGCCTGAAAGCCGATCGTCTCTGGAGATGTCTCAATGGCGAACCGATTGTAGCTCCCCTACTCACCGTCTCCTGCTTAAATATACCTATCGAGTGCTGTATTGAGCGAATTTTATTCTTTGAAGCCATCATCGCAATGGGATTGGTGATATTTTGCAGCAATTTGTCTCAATGAATGAATGTCGGTGATGTTGAACGAGTCTCAGTGATATTGAACGAGCATCAACGATGTCATATATCCCCAACTTATTGACTATTGATGCTGGAAATAAGCAATCTATCAGAAGTCGATGAAATTGACAGGAAATAATCAATCATACTAGAGATACGGAACTAACAGAGCAATCACGGAGAACTTCTAACGAGCACTGATCTCAAGTTGACTCTTTGTAACCCAAAGCCATAGAGCGAGCTCAATCGAGTTGTTGAAGTTCTCGAGCGAGTCGACGGATGTCAGCCACGCTGCGTATTGAACATTGGTTGTCCCGTAAGTGAGAGAAGGGAAGGCGTCGACAGCAGCCGCCCACCAGCTGACATCGTTCCGGACGTACAAAACTAACAAAATGACGAGATCACTGAGTGGGCAGGGGGGGGTTCGACCTGTTTTGAATTCGTCGTGAATGTCGGGCCTTGATTTAAAGGATGCCTGCGGTAGGCCGCATTTGAAGCAGTATCCATATTGAGTGTATTTTAGCGTGCGCTTGAAATCCGTCCAGTTGCCGACGACGGGTTTGTAGTCCCTATTGCCTCCACATTTCACCCATAGCTGATCGTGCTTGATGACGAAGTTACCAGTCATTGCCCAACAAATCGCACATTTACCCTTCAGTCGCTGCGCCATAATATGGATTAGGTCGACTTTCTCGTGCAATTTGTTTCTCTGGGCATGATAGAGTTGTGTATCCGTCAGCACGGACATCGATGGAGCGTTGGAAGTGGGCGGCGCCAGGTGTGGAGGAGCTGGAGGTGGCGTCACTGTTCCCAGCGACTTCGATAGAGCGTTGGATTGATTCTTCAACAACACGGGTGGTCCCGACTGAACATCGAAGATGTCCACGACAGCAGCGATATCCGGCAACTCATCCCACAGGACAACGTCCCCCAGACTGGCATTGAAAGCGTCGTAAGCATCGGGTGAATCGGGTGAGAATGTTGATTGAATCTGATGAGAGCCGCTGGAATCGGTGGGTGTAGCAACAACTGCCGTCGCGGACGATGAAGTCGAGGTGGATGGGGGTTCCAGAGTGACTTCTAATGATGTCAGCCGAGCTTTTGCCACATGCGACGATACTGGTGGTATGTTCATTGGGCGCTTGTCGAGTATTAGTGGAAGAAGTGACGATTTGAGACGGTGCATAGGATCGCAGTTATCGCAAAGGTGACAGCCAGGGAGATCGGTGCACCTAGTGTCACGGTTATCAAGCAGCCTAGACATTTCGAGACGTCTACAGTCGTTCTTCTGAGTGATGAATGCGTAGCCCTCCGTGATGCATTCGTAGTCGGTAGCAATGTCGCGTACTCTGGGTTTGAGCTGAGTACTATTCCAAGTATCGATCAATACCGACCAAACGTGACGCCCGTCTCGGCCAGCACGACCAGAGCCCTGGTAGAAATTCAAGAGTCCATACGGAAGGTCAACAAAGATAACGGCACCAACGTTTGGCGCGTCGACTCCGTGCATGAGGCCTGTGGTTGCGGCAATCCAGCGCTTCTTGCCCGATTTCCAGGCCACCTCGTTCGCTCGCTTCTCTTCGCCAAGTTTGGAATGAGAGGAACAATGCGTCCAGTTGGCAACAGCATCGACCTCCTCTACCGAATTGCAGAAAATTATGCCTATCTGATCCTCTTTGAGAAATTCCGCCTCGAGAAGCTTGGAAATATCAATTGCAAGCCTCGTCGGGGTTGTTGCGGGAATTTCTACGTGGACAACGACGAAGCTGATATGGGGTTGATCTGAACGAGCCCGTATGATCCTAGTGGACAAAGGCATAGCCAATTGTATGAGGAATTGATTCTCGAGACGATAGGGCAAAGAAGCGGTTAGTGCTATTCGTTGGACCTTGAAGCTTGCGAGCTGTTTGATCTTCTCAAAGACATGGCGGAAGTTCATTGATGTCAAAGCCTGATGTGATTCGTCAAAAACGAGTCGGATCGCATGATCTTCTTGAAAGGCCCAAAAGCTAGGAGTCACTGATGAGTCGATGAAGTAGTCGAATGAGCAAGAATGAACGACAACATCTACTCACGTTCGAAATTGCTCTGTTGTCGCGCTCTCGACCGAGACAAATATGATTTGGGACCCAGGAGGCAGTTTGCAGTTTGGAACAGTCCATTCATGGACAACGAGGGAGAGCTCCGCTGCCCGTCGCCGCTGATCATCGAGGAGGGCTTTGTTTGGGATCACGACGTAAGTCTGGAAGTTAGGCTCGTTCAGTGCCGCTAACGTGTAGAGGAGACTCTTCCCCCCTCCTGTGGGCAGAACGCAGACGAAGTTATGTTCTCTTGACAACGTCATCTTTACCCCTTCTCTTTGATGCATGGACTTGAAGGATGGGTTAAGTGAGTCGGGAAAATGAAGTGTCAGAAGATGTCGGAGGTAGCGATCCTCTTCATTGTTGATCACGGGTTCATCAACGTTCATAGAGTAAACGCCTTCGTTGTTAACCTCAGGTTGTGAGACGTCCATTCCATTTTCAGAAGTAGGACCAGAGTTGTCCGGAAGCTGCAGTGGGCGAAGATTGGGTATGATCCTAGATGATGAAGCTAAACCCTCGGCAACGGCTTCTCGCACAGTCTTCCTGACCCGTACGTCAACCGATTGTAGACTGTCAAGAATCATCGCCGCCAGTGACTCTTGGAATGTCTGACCGATTACAGAAGCTGGCGCAGGAGTTGTGGTAAGGTCGTAGGGTTGTCCCGGACCTGCCAATTGGTGTCGAAGACGGAGTGGAAGCATTGGAGGATGATTGGGCCGTAAACCCTGGACCTCCCACCACATTTCGGACACCCGATCATAGCGCAGAAGTAAGTCGCTGGACATAAGATTGCCTTCTTCTGCCGCATATCTTGTATGAGCGGTACCCTCTGTGTGACCTCGCTGCGACGAGATGGCGTCCAAAGTGTATTCGTTGATCTCAAATTCGGATCCCATGTATATTCTCGCGATTTCCACATTGATCTGCCGCCATTTCCTCGGTCCTATGTCGGCGCTGCAATATGTGCGCATAAACCATCCGATGTCTTTGCACATCTGCTCCTCCAAAACTCTCGTGCAATTTTGCACCCACATGTATTCGGAATAAAGATTGCGAGCCTCAACACCTTTGAGGAAGAATGCTAAATCCTCCTCAATGGGTCGCAGAATGCAGAAAACTCTCTCCAATAAGCGGCATAGACGTGGTGGAACTTTGCTCGGTTGGAACGTCTCAAGACCCATTGCATTCTCGGTCTTCCCGCGCCTGATTACCACAGTGAAAGATTCTTCGTCCCGAAAGAGATTACGCCCTCTGGTCGAGTTGCGATGTTTCTGGTCGACAAACTCAGCCACCCGGGGAGATTGGCCGGGAATAAAAAAGAGGGCGAGAGACAGGAGCTTGTTGATGTTGGAAAAGCGCTCGAACAACTTCCATACAGCAGCGGTATTGAAGATGAACGTGTCATTCTCAACGTAGCCAAGATTCAGGCTATTCTCCGACATTAACGCTTGGAGGAGGGCTCGAGGTTCGGGAAGAAATGGGCCAGAGGATAACCAACTATATCCGCGAGCTTCGTTCGCCCAATCGTCAGTAACGACTGGAGGGATCGACAAGCCAAAATCCTGGTTATGGCAGAGCTCGCTGATCGCCATATCAAGATCGTCCAGCAGTCGCGCAAGACCGTCGCGCCATAATGGAATTTCCAAGCGAGCGTCACGGAAGGTGATAATGCTTCCATCGTCACTCACGCGAGTTGTCGGCGGCGTCATCGTGGATTTTGCAAGGTACGTGCAATAGCGCTGGTAATTTTCGATCGTATTCCATGGAGAAATGATTCCGGGTCGTATATTAAGCATCGCCTCGTTCTCTACCGCACTAGGAAAGAGTTATTAGTGTAAAGCGACGACTTTGTGGAGTCAAACGCACCGTAACAAGTTGTTCTCAAAATCTTTCGCTTTTCTGCTACCCTCATATAGCATGCACCCGCGAATGTGATAACGTAGCTGTGCAAAGATTTGTGTTGAGTTATGTGGTTGCTTGAAAGTACCCCGGGGAAGAAGCGAGTGAACGGCAATGAAGCATTCGAAGAAGTCGTCCCATTTGCTGGACTCGGATGAATATTCAGAGGCGTCGCGCGGGTAGAAAAAATGTTTGAGAAGATTGTGAAGATGATCGACGGCATCTGGCCGATTTTTCTCAACGGCGTCCTGCAGCAGAGAAACCCTGCGAATATCGTCACCCGACAGTGGGAATTTGAAGCCACTGAGTAGAGACACTCGCTGGAGAGATAAAGCAACTGCATGAACGATTTCATGTAGAAGTCGCGCATATTCAGGAAGGCTCTTGTCGCTTATCGGTTTCCAGAAATCCGGGTGCTGCGTAACCCTATGGAACATATTAATGCCTGTAAACGGTGCGAAAAACAGTACACTTGCCTTGGACACTCCATCAGTATCACACGCACATCGAACTTTGCGTTTCGAGTCTTGCCGCGAATTTGGTCCACATAGCGCTCTGTCAAGTCTGCCAAAGGCTTTCCTAGCCACGAGACCTTATCACGACCAGTTGGAAGGTGGAGGAGGTCGAGTATGTGGTTGACCTTTCGGATGTCATCGCAGTATGGGCCCAGATAATCCATCCAACCCATCATCTTCACTAGCGGCGTAATTTCACCCTCGTCCGTGGGCAGGTTCACAGATGTCAATACTTCGAATTCCGGTACGTTGGCATTCAGGTAGACGAAAAACGGGTCATCAGCGGACAAGCCAGCCAGTGATGGGTTGACTTTAAACCAACGCGAGTCGCCGAGCATCGCAAACAGAGCCTGAATGTGAACAGCTCGAATCGCCACCTTCGCTGGAGTGTGATCGTCGCGGTGAGAAATTGACCAATGCTTAATCATGGTGGCCTCACTCAGGCAGCAGTATACGCACGATGGGCAGGAGAACCCTTCTTCGATCGATAAACCGACGATAGGCGCAGTAGTCGGTGCGAAATTTGCAACCTCGTCGTCGTTCGAAGGCAGTTGCACCCGCAATAACTCCTCGTCGATTGAGGCCCACTCGTTGCGGGTAAGCTTCACTCCGTGACCCTTCGCATGTTTTACCGCCTTTTGTGGAGGCACCCCGGACATGCATTCTGAGCACGCTAAAAGAACTGGGAAATCTAGTACTCGGAGTGCTGCGCTCCGAAGTAACGAAATCGAAGGAGGGCTTTGGCGTGTCTCCACTGGGCGAACATCTTCGGGGGAGCGAAGGTCAATGCTCATACCAACATCCGCAGAATTTTGTACACCACTCGACTGTGACGAGAACTGTTGCGACCGACGGATGGGTGTAGGAGGAGGACGGAGTTGGTATTGTTGAGGATAGTCCGGGATCGGACGTGTGGTGGAGAAAGGATTTGGGCTATCATTGAAGCTTGGTACTTCAGAGAGCGTTCGAGGCTGTTCGCCGACAGGAGATTCATGGGGTGAGGATTCTCTAGATCCTGGCCGAGAGTACGGATGGTTTCTCGTGGTGGTCCTAGGGAACGCCTGGCGATGAAGCGAGGAATGTGAAGGAGTCTGTGGACGAGCACTCAGGCTGGAACTGGAAGCCATACTGTCCCTCGTAGGCGACGAAGCCCTTGATGATGTGGTGGTTGAAGTTTCGGATGATGCCTCCGTGGGTTGAGTTGATCCAGACAGTTCGAACGTGTTACATTTTATGGCAGAAAAGCCGTGATCCTTCTTCATGTGGTCCACCATACGTCGAGCATCTACCCTAACCTGCTCACAATTTGCAATACCGCAGGAAAGTGTATCCGTGGCCGATGTTCTCCTGGCTTCGAAAATTATACTTTTTGTTGCTATAAGCATACCTCGTTAACAAGCGCCAACGTAAATTACAATAAATACGCACCTGGATTGCTGAAAACGTAGCGAGAGTAGTGACTCATCTGAATGTGCTTCGGAAGGACCTTGTGAACCTCCTGACACAGTGTACAGCTTGGCCTGTGGTTACGAATATGTTAGCTTGTTACTTGAAGAACGGAGGGTTTCACTGACATCGTAATCGGATGATCGTATATCAAGAGACAGGAGCGCAGCCGAGCAACTTTGGACGCAGACAACACACGTAATATTCGTACACAGTCCCTTGTCTCCCGTCCAACAGGTCTTAAAATCAGCTCCTCCAACGCAAACAGTCGTGTGATGGATACTACGCAAACCCAAACCAAGAAAGAAGGTTCAGAAGAAAGATTTTTCGAACTACTCAACTCATTACATGACTTTGATCCTGAACACATATCGTTCACCTTTACGCCTATCCCTAACTCGCTCTTACCGCAACCACTGCCAACGCTCAACCCATCACAGATTCGTAGCCCAGCCTACTACGAGACATTTTGTTCAAATAGCCCTTACCTCAAGGCTGCTATAGGTGTTGAACGGGGAATCCCTGGTGAAACTAACCGTGTCATCTGGTTGAAAGAGGCGGCAAATTTTACGGTCGGTTCATTATAACGTTAAACCTATAGTACCACTAATTTCGTATCCATAGAACGAACAGTCGTTGTTTGAGATGGCGCCGGCTCTTGTGTGCATTCTCAGTGTCCAAACGCTCAGCGCCCGGTTCGACACTGCCCAGCAAATAGGCAGCATGATGAACGGGTTTTGGACGGGCATACTAAGAGACGCTCTGTCTCTCACCGACCGTTGGGAACAGCGGGCAATCTGCGACACAGGTCAATGGGTAAGTTATCCGTAAATCACCTATTTTTCGTTTATTCAATGAGCTCTACACGATAGCCATCCAAAAAGGCCCATGACTTCTTCTGTATCTTGAATATTTTTCGCGCATATGAACACGAGATCATTAGGCGTGGTAGATATGTTGTGGATGGTGTCAATGCTCACATGGGAGCTTTCATGGATGAGCGTAGAGTCTGGCTGTTGTTGATGGGTGCCTCAGTCGATGAACACAACGAGGCTAACCCAGTTGACGCATTCCTTAAACTTCCAGTACTGAAGAAATGATTTACCGAGCTATCAATGTAAATATCGGGTTGTATTTGACAAAAAGACGAGTGAAATGAAGAAATATCTGGCTTGGAAAATGGAGTGCTACGAATTTGTAACAAATAAGTCTTTTTCGGATGAATAAGTAAACAGCATGTTGAGATATATCGCTTGTTCTCTCAACCATCATGGCGTCCACTCTAGAGGAATTTCGGGTCCCTCTGTCTTATCATCACCAAGCTTTTGAACCATTGCCGTTAAGACTTGTTCCGAAACCAATTCCAGAGGCAATTCCGGCTCCTGTCCCAACGCTCGGCAATTTTATGCAGTACTTCGAAAGCAGTGAACATAACTATCCACTGATTTTCGAAAAGCAAGGGATTGATGGAGAGGACTTGCCGCATATAAGCATCCGCCAATCTCACTCATTGACGGTACGCACTAGCTCAAATTCTACCTAGCATATTGGTTACTGATTATTGACATTATAGCCAGACTCCGAGATCTTCATTATGGGTCCCATAATTGCCATGCTCCTGTCTATCCCCGGAAAAAGGAACAGACGAGATGCCGTTGAGGCGCTTGAACCAATAATCCCCGACATATGGAACGAAGTGATTTATCTCGGGTTATTCATCATGAAGCGATGGGAGCAAAATTACATTGTATCCAACAGGGTATGGGTAAGATACTCAAACTCCCGGTGTCTGAGGACATATGACTGACAATTTCCTCAGCCCGCGCCGATCCAATATGCGAGTGCTGGGATTCTCCACACTTACCAGGCATTTGAAGCCTGGGCAATACGAAAAGGTAGCTATATTAACAATGCCGCCAACGGGCATGGTCTACGTGAGGACCAACACGTCGACATGTGAGTCTTGATACTTGTGAACTACTCATGGCTTAATGAATAATCAGATGCTTTCGACCCGAGTCTACATGAGTCGGTAGCATTGCGGATGAAGAAATTATGCGTCCATAGCTAGATCGAAAGTGCCAGATGACGAAAGTCAGCGGTTGACTGTTTAATGTGCAAATGAACGTGAACAGCGCTTATTGGTCGATTGAACAATGATATTAGTGCACGCAGTGTGGCATTCTACGAATCATTGAACCTCAGTGATACTCAATTGAACTTCAACCTCAACGACGCCAAGGTGGCAGGCAATCAGTGAGGTACCATAATATGTTATTGAAAACAAATATGAAAGACCGGTCAGCAGGGGATAAGAACGTAAGTGGTCATAGGTCAGGCATCCAAGGCATTACTGATAACCGAAATGAACGCCCGGTGAGCGAGGGATCGGAACGTGAGTGGTCATCGGTCAGGAAGTACCTATAAATACATTATTGATAACAAATATGAACGACTGGTCAGCGGACGATAAGAACATGAGTGATCACCGGTCAGGCACCAGTAAGTCATTATCGAGAACGAATATGAACGGGCAGCCAGCGGAACATAAGAACGTGAGAGTGGTGCAAATAGTACGGCACTGGTACACTTCTTGATCTTACTCAAACCTCATTGTATCATTGCCAAGTGACAGGTCAGCACACGCGCTTGGAGCATGTCTTACAGCCAGTGGCTTAGTTGTGGACATTAAAATAATTAGGCGCATATGGTGCGACTTTGTATGGATGTCTCGACTCTGATTCAATTGAAGTTGCTACTCGAATAATGCCAAGTCGTCGGTCAGCGGACACACAGGTGAAACCTGTGTTATTGAGAACAGACGCTAACCGCCATTATTAAGAAAAAACCGATATTGGATGGTACTTATAGCGTTCGACTAAAGACATCCATCAGCAACACTCCATGATGAGGATAATTCACAATGCCGTTGGGTTAAGTCATCTTTTGGGCCCAAATTGTTGGGTGAAGCTTGACGTTGATTGTTCGTTCGATAACAACAATGCGAATGACACATGCCTGGCTACAGTCACCGTCCGCTCCACTCCGCACACCTACATTGAAATTATCCGCGGACCACAGGAAGCGTGTCATTTACGTAGTAGCTGGCAGCTGCAAGCGACAATCAGCGTTTGTGAAACGCATCCACAGGCGGTTCGTATCAAGTCACTTTGATTTTGCCTACAATATTAACATGCTTCATCAGGAACGATACACACGTCTAGTCCCTCTAAACGAGGCCATCACTGTCCTCACAAGCACGGGCAGCCGTACTCTATACTTGCGGAACATGTCCACCTCTGAGGTTATCCTAGATTTTCTTGTCCACGCAAAGGGAGATGCTCATTCGATGGCGCCAGTTCATCCTGAAGGACCGATGGTATATAATCTGATCATGGGTTCCGCCGACAGCCTGCCATTGGACGGAGAAATAGAGGCCTTGGGCTCGAAGTAGCTACTTTGTATTCGGATAAAAGATAACGGAAGGAACATGTGCTAGCGAATAGAAATGTTAGGACCCGAGTTACATACACCACATAGAACCAGTTTCTTTATGAAGGGCTGAATGTCCAGCAACAGAACGTTAAAATGGCAAGTGCTACAATCTTCCAAGATATCACTGTGTCGGCGTCAGCATTCTTCACGTTGAGGAATGGTGAATGGGCGACATTGATTGTAGAGTCCACCTACGAAGGCGAGGGTGTACAACACCGAAGCTTTCAAGGCTCCCTGAGGATAGATGTTGATGACCATGCGGGGTTACTGATGAGAGAGGAAGCCCTGGTGCAGTCTGCACAGAGTAGGACAAAGTGGGAGATGAAGATACTCGTTTCGAAAACCGTATACCAAGAAAGGATGGCGAATGTGAGTTAACAATGTTTCCGTTCCTTTACACCCATTTATTTGAACACAGTTGAACTTGTGGACGAAACGTGACCAAAATAACTACTCCATTGAAGTCCCGAAAATGTGTTTCCGAAAGACGATCTACATAGGAAACACGATGGGAGCGACAAAGTCTTTTCATGTGGAGGCCTGCACACGGGGTAAACGCTCGTAGGACATATTGAAAAGTACTGCAGAAGGTGGAGGCGTTTAGCGTTTAGCTGTCAACTGTGCGCTTTAGATTTATGCCCAATGATGATTACTCGCAACTGTGTACAATATGGCATGAAGAGATAACGAGCGCTAAAGAACAAGTCGAAACGAACATAAGCTTGGATAAACAGAGAGGAGTGTACTCGAATGAAAACAAATTTCACCGTTTGAATGGCCACTCATTGAATCGATTACTATCGCTGACACGCAAATAGTTCATGGAACGAACAGGAAAAACGAGCGACTACGACAAATGATATGGCAGACAAAATTTTACGTCGATTTACTCTCCATCCTATTTTCCCCCATCCATCTTGAACGTTCGCGGTGGTATCCGAATGGTGAGCTTTCGTTCCGATGGAGTAGTGCGCGGATACTTTGGTTTCTTTACCGTCGCCACTTTGTCGCGTTTATTTGAAGTGGAAGAGGAAATTTTCGGTTTCTTGATAGTCACACCCCTTGACGTGTCCATCGATGGTGAACGTTGCCGTTTCATCGAAGTCTTCAGCTCCGTTCCCAATGGTCGCCTCAACCTGATCATCAACGGGATTGGCGTCGGAGCGTTGACTTGAAGCGGTAAAATTGAGGCGGCTGGAGATAGTTAGAAAGAACAAAATTCACGAATAGCAACTTACCTGTGTTGGCCGTTGCGTCCGTTGGGTTCGTTGCGTCCGTTGCCATTGACGCCCAGTATTGAACCCATTCTTCCTCCTCGTCGGAATCAGGAAGAAATAAAGGGGTCTGCAATCGACGGGACATGACAGAAAATAGCAAGAGTGTGAGCTTACTGCCGTGCTTGTGGAAGGGTGTTGAGGATTAGCAGTAACGAGCGTGAGCGAAATTTATCCTGTGCGAACGTCTTACAACATACACAAACAACCGTCTCTCGTTCGTTAGGTTCGTCAATTGTACGTCCGACCCATGTTAAGAGACATTAGCAAGGTCAGGGTATATATATGAGTATATTTAGATATAACGAGCCCAACTTTAGAAAGCCCAAGTCAAGGTTAGTGAGAACATATGAATGTTTGCGAGCGTAAGTCGAGGCGAACGAATAACCCTCAGCGTAACTCTAACCACAGACCACTACCTGGAACATACACGGCGCCTCTCGCCTTATACAATATCGTTTGTTCGCCGATACCACCTGTTTTACTAGTGGATCGTGTGCTCGAATGGCCAACCACTTGTATCATGGGCGATTGGTATACGTCGCATCGTACCGAGTGCGAATCGCCGCAGGTCGTCCGCCCATTCAGCGCGCATCGAGTAAGGTTCCGCCGAATAAATGACCTGCTGCCTGTATTATGGACTATCCCGAATGGTGGGCATTGAATGAGGTCGAATCGCCGTAGGTTGTTGGACATTACGCGTAGATCGAGTGAAGAGAGAACTGTCCGATTAGTCGGATGGCGTCTGCTGAAAGATCTTGCTTCGTGTGTGTGAGGCCATCGACTCAGCTTGCTACGTCTAACACCCGTGGACTCCTTGAACCTCGATTTCACCACCCATTCTGGCGTCTATCCGCGGTACCCTCATGCAGCTTGTGAGTGGGTGTTCGTCTCCCTATTTTGACAGTCATTCCTCCAAACTAACGCGTATTTCCACAGTTCAGTTTCTGAATCTCGTCCGGCCATTCTTTCCCATTCTTCCTAAGGTTTCTTCGCCGGATCGAAAAGCATGCTTCCACTCTTTTGGTAATACACTCTTCTCATGTGGGTTAGCCTAGGGTTAGGGTTAGGGTTAGGGTTAGCCTTAGGGTTAGGGTTAGGGTTAGGGTTAGGGTTAGGGTTAGCCTTAGGGTTA
>Ga0247742_10001319_pt1 | contig 17611 bp, 18 predicted proteins | sample UWRJL208509C2_FD_180944 | JGI IMG/M metagenome (GOLD analysis project Ga0247742, IMG submission 180944) | Plant litter microbial communities from Arlington Agricultural Research Station in Wisconsin, United States - UWRJ-L208-509C-2 | ecosystem: Environmental > Terrestrial > Plant litter >... | reverse complement strand
TACTGTATTGATACGACCTACTCTTCAGGCCAAGTGACGCGTGACGTCCTTGAAGGGATAGAGAACTCTTCAAAACCTTGAAGGACGCGTGACGAAACGCAAAATTTATCTCTTCAAGACAAAATTTTACCATTTTTGGTGGTATTGAAGCCGCCCCGCAGGGAGAAATTTTTGTCCCGCTCTTCAAACTTGGTTGGGACGCGTGACATCCGCCCAATCTCTTCTCTTCGAAGGCGCCTGTGACGCGTGACAAGAAGAGTAGGTCGTATCATAACAGTATGATTGAGGTTAATCTTCAGTGGACTACTCAGATCTGCGTCGCAATGCCCTTGACCAGATGCAATACAAAATTTCACCATAAGACCACAAGGCAGTATATTCAGATGGTGGGATATTTCTCAGTTCGGGTGATCAGACTCAGAAAGGGAAGAATTACCAGTTTCGATTCGCTCTCCGTTTGTGGGCGTGTGAATGTCACTTGTCACTATTCTTGTCGCGTCACGCGTCACGTCGTTCTTTCAAAATTTCAACGCTGAGCTTATTCTTGAGGTACCTCCCTGCTTGCTCACATGTCGTGTAAAGAACGTAAAGTTCTTCTGAGAGAACCCACCCCCAGGCGGTAAGGACACCACCCAGACGCGGATTCTCGCAGAGGTACCTCACGATTTTGCTCTCTTGTCAGGTTATGATATTCTAGCTCTTTTGTCGTGGCGTGTCTTATGGTAAGTATCACCTATCGAGTGGTCGGACAGTGGCTGAGCGCTTCATTCCAGTTAGCTCTCGAACATTTCAATACGACCCAATGTGTGTCATGCATATGGGCCGAGCATATGGTATCTCTGAAGGCGCCGATGTCAGCACAGAAACTTGCCAAATGTGTACCAGCCGCTAGGCCAGACTCAAATTGGCGATCGGACTTGCGATCGAGACTTACCACACACAACGGCAAACAATCTTCTGTATAAGAAGCGAATCCCTCTTCAAACCGACCACAAACGCCCCACAAGAACTCGATCAATAAGCCACCAGGAAGTACTCGCCCAATTACTTTTATCTCTCTGTGGTATATCAAAACATGGTTCGACATTCCAATACCCGGCAAGCCAAGACGGTCCATATCGCTCGTGCTGACCCTGGCGGGATGGCAGCATATGCTCTCGCCGCCAAACCCCTCCCTCACATCATCCCAAGTTTAAGTTATCAGGCCGACCAATTGTCTCTCCGCCACGCTCATCTCCAGGCCAACTCGCCCAATGCTGTCAGCTATGGCGGTTGTGCCAATGACTTCTATGTCAGCCTCATCCACCCTCCCGCCATCTACGATGCTCAAGAGTTCAATGCCGACGGCGTTCCCACTGGCAATGCTAATCGCGTTCATGAAGTCGCCATGCACCACGCCTACCAAGTCAACGTTGATGGTGCATACCAGGACACATTCAACAACGCGTTCGAGGTCAATGTGAACGGCGTTCAGTCTATCGGTGCGCAGTACGCAAATAAACATACTGAGGAGAGGCTCGATGCCTGGTCTCATCAACTATACGCAGAAGACCAGTTCCTCGGACAAACATTCTACTGTAAGTAACTTTTCCCTTTCTCTGTAGCACACGCCTAATGCTGTCGGTCTCTACAGTGCCTATAGAAACCCACGGCGTGCTGCAGACTTCTGTGATCTCTCATGCTACAGGCATGGGCGTACAGGGAGATTCCCTTATACTCTCCGCTGATGCTTGGGAGATGGATCTTGATCTCGTCGAACCTGAGGCCATGTCCATCGACGTTTCTGACGACACTATGCCCGACCCATGCGTCTGGAGCCAGGAATCTATGGAGGTTTACGTTTCTGAATCGCCTATGGTCCTCGCCGATAATGATATCGAGATTGGATTTGCAGTCGATGACTTCAGCTTAGGTGTCGCTACGCTCAACAATGCTGACGCCTATATCTCCCGTCATACTTGGACTCGATACCGCAGCCTCGACGAAGATTCGCCCTGGGCGTCTGACGATGAGCCCGAAACCTCTGACGACGAAGATGAATTATCTCCCATCGTCAAGAGGGCTTGTCTCGCAAAATTCGAAGCCATTGGGCGAGAGCTTACTCGTCTTGACCAATGCGATCTTTCGCCACAGTATCTTGCCCAGAGGATGAACGCACTTCAAGAAGAGCTTGTGAAGACGGGAAGACTTCTCCAAGGCGAAGGCGACGGCGACGACGACGAACCCCTCTCAGTGCTAGCTGATAAGGAAATTATCAAGACCAGTGCAAATGCTCTCACTCCTCAACAGCCCGTCGTTTTATTGCCGGTCACTCCACCTGAGTCTTGTGCCACACTGGACTTGGAATGGGTGGTCCAAAGTCTACAACAATTCAGCGTTCGCGAATCGACGCTTGCGGCTGACCCAGATGGTCCATATGCTCCATCCATGCTCTCCCCACATCCCCACGTTTGGTCCATTACGTCTTCACCAACTCCTGCTCTACCTTCTCAGATCTCTCTGCTTCATTCATCACCTGCGGAGATTATGCTTCAGGACGAGGTTTCAGCATCCACGAGCGCCAGCATCGATAACTATAGTACCGAGCTACTCCAGATACCTTTGATTTCGTTTGACGATGTCGACTCTGGTATCGAGTCCAGACGAGAGAACAACTCCGAGCGTAGCGGTTTCCCAGAATTTGAGCCCAAATCTGCATACGACCTTATCTGCGAAGAACTTTGCTCCCATCAAGACATATCCTCCTCGTACTTGGCAGCCGCAATTGGAAGCAAACCTATCGATATGGCTGACTCTCCGATTCCATCGCTTGCGACTACTCCTGATCCTTTCATGAACTTCCTGAAGCCCTTCGAGCTCCCGCCCATTGAACAAGATCTATTGTATCAACATGTCATGTACATCGGGACCAAGGAATGGATACAGGATAGGGTTCTGCAGTGCGGCGAGATGAAACTGCAGCAGGATGAGAAGGAAACGAGCAAGAAACCGCGGGTTGAAAGGTCCATAGAAAGGGAATTGACGCCGGAAATCTCGGTACATGAACAGACGGGGTTCTTCAAGTATTGCGACCTCTCCATCGACGCGACTCCTAGTATCGTGGACGCCGATGTCAATCTCGATGACTTACCAACCTTCGAAGAGCCGGTGTCTACTTCTAGCCTTGGTTCTCATTCATACAGCCAAGGGACCCCCGAGATGACCTCCACTGGCTCGGTTCCACGTGAAACCCTCACATCCTGTGATACTGATTTCTTTGGTACGCAAGTTCGTTCCTGCTGTTCGGCTTTTCCTGACTGTCAAACATCAGATATGCAAGAGAAGGCCACCAGAATTATTTCTACTCCCGATTTTGTCCCCTTGGGGACGTTTATGAGCAACAGCACCCCCGAGTATTGCTTTTCATCCGACATCTCTCCACCATCTACGCCCTGCCCGCTCTCAACCGAGTTCAATCCTGAGTTGGCTCCAAAGGTGGACACCATTGACGATAAGGACCTTATGCCCAGCAACGATCTAAGCGTCCAATCCGAGAGAATGGACATCAGTTCGCGTCCTCGCAATCCACATCGCCGATATGTGGAATGGAATAATGTTCGCCTCCGCATCCCACGGGGACCTTTCCGCAGGCGTAATTCTCCTTCAGAGCAGATTGCGATTGCCGTCGACGGTGCTACGGGTCCTGAGAATTCACCTTGGCCCTTGCTAGATTGCGTCTCCGATTCGACGTCCACGAAATCAACCGAACTCGACGCCAGATCCGCAGCATACTCGTCAAGCCCCGAGACGTCCATCACGGCTCCAGCAGTGAAACAAATCTCTCCGCCGCTCCCTTCAAGTCAATCCTTGGTGACTGTTCCTAAGATCGACTCAAATGCCCCGACCGCGAACGACGAAAGCCCAGTTCGTATCTTATGTGACAACTTCATCTTACCTAAGATCACTAGCTATTCGAGCTGGGCTACGCCATTTCACGCAGTTGCAAATCTTGCTGCGCTTGATGATGTTTTAGATGTCGCCCTTGCATCTGAGCCATCACGCGAAGAGATGTTCCGCATCCCAGGCGCCTTCGAAGCTGAGGAGAGAGACGCCGAGATCTCAGAGAAGGTCCACACTGATATTTTATCGGACGACGAAACGATACACATCCCAGGCGCATTTCAGCTGGAGAACGAGGAGGTCGTCGAGCCACCTTATGATCCATTGCGGCCCTCGTTCTTGAGACGTGCCTCTCTAAGGTTTTTCGGGTGGTGATACTCTTCAAACACCATTCGGTCTCAGTTTTCTGTGAATTGTCCCCTTCATCAATAAACAACGTTGCTTGACGCCGACTAGCAGCTTCTTCACCGTCATCAAGTCACTTGACAGATATCTCTCCGTTCAAAATTCTCTCTTTCTTCAGGACTCATCTATTGCTTAAACCCGTCTTCAAGATTTTACCATATTTGGCCCCAACTCTAGTGAGTCGCTTTGACTCTTGCGTCTGCGTGTCAGGCTTACGAAGGGGAAAAAGTTTGCAACGTGAATCTATTAGCCCCAATACATCGACATCCTACACCCAACTATCAACAGACGTCTGCGAGGAAGAACTCCCTTGCCGGACTCCGCACATTCTACGATAAAACCCTCTTTCGGTCCCAGGAGTACCTTGCGTTATATCTGCCGCCCAAGCATCTTGAACCAGTCTGACACGACCGAACCTCTGGGCGCCATCCTGCAAGACTCTGGGTCCTAAGCCTCTTTGTCTTTCTGGCTCTCTTTTACATGGTGGACCTGCACGACTTCGCATTAGCAAGGAATTTCGTACACCCAAGCAGTGGTGCGGTACGTACTCTCGTCAATCATAGGCTCTATCACTTCTGAATATCACTTCCCACAGCGCCTCGTCTTATCAACAAGTACATTGATGCAGCTCGACTATCGACCCTTGCTCTCCTAGAAGAACGACGCTGTCTGTATCAGTCTGGTCAGGTTAGATTCGCCTTGCTTCTCTGGAACACTGTATCCGTCTGGTTTTGTTGCTCGTGGTCGGTCTCTTTGAAAGGCCTCGCTACCATAGGCCCTTCATCGCAAGCGGCGAACTTCTCGCCGGTGCCCCCGACTCCTCGCGCAATGGGTGTAAAGCGATTTTACCGCTAGTGGACAGCCCGACTCTCGCCTACCTCTTCAACCTTGTAGGTTATGGTGGACAACATCTCCGAAGTTCTGTTCTCTTCTATCGGCGCAGACGGCACATCAAAACGTAATCGATGGCTTTTGCTATCTGGTTTAGTTTTGCCTGTCTTTCGTCGAGGATGTTGCTTGGTTGTCCTATTCGCCCTGTGTCATCGTTGCGATGCTGCCTTTTCCTGACCCTAATGCTTCTGGTTCTTCCTGGGATATTGAGATAACTCCCGCTCGTCTGCGGTTCCCTAACCCGACGAGCGGATGAAAAAAAAACTGCACACGCCTATCTTCCATCCTAGAATCTTCATCCTTGGTTTTGTATCGACCCCCATGTAAATATTCCGAATTTATGACATCAGATGAACGCCCACTATTATAACTCAAAATTTTGAATGAATTGTACAATGTGTTAACTAAACATGATTGAGAGTGCACCGTCGAGAATTTAGCCAACGGACGGAATGCTCTGCTATCTTAATTAGGCAGGCTATCAGCATCTTAAGCACCGTTCCAGACAGCTAGAGTAGCGAAAGTCAGAGCAGAACACAAAGGAAAGAAGCTATGACATACGGGGTCCTGGAATCGTGTAGGTGGTAGTCTGTTGGTTGGCGTTGGAGTAAATGTCAATGGTGACGCCGGGGTCGCTGGATTTGTAGGCGCCGGGGAACTTGACGAGGTAGCTACCGGATGGAGACTTGGTTCCGCTGCCGGTGACGATGAGCTGGGCGCATTCGGGGTAGAATTGAGGAGTGTTGGCTTGGTGGAGGGCAAGGAGTTCGTGCTACGGGGAAATTTAGTGTATAAGAAAGAGTTTGTAAAAGCAGATGAGAGGACGAGAGCTTACGCGGATCATGTATTCACCGGGGGCGAGGTTGGCAGGGATGGTGGTGGTATAAGAAAGGGTCTTCATCACCTCAGCGGTTCCCCATACTCCGTTGCTGTTGGGAAAAATCAGGTCAATATCCAGGTCAATGCGTTCTAATCTCAAGGCACTTACGCAAGGTTTCCAGAGATCAAACCCCTCTCAGAGATCTTGAACCAAGACAAAGAGGCGGTATTTGCGCTGGAGCAAGATCCAGGGCACTTAGCCATGTAGACCATAACGGGGCCTTGGGCGTGAGTCCATTGTCTAGTAGTAGATTCAGAGCTGATACTCATGTTATGTCGATCAAACTTACGACCACTTCGCCACAACAGTAGCGCCAGGAGCGACGGAGGCCGACAGTTGAGAACCGCTGGCTTGACCGTTGTTGTTGCAGTGGATATTCTAAAAAGGATATTAGAAATTATTGACACTGTATAAGATAACTTACAGCAGCAGTGGCAGACATGATGCTGACGGCAATTTTCGATAAGTTAACAGTTCATCTGCAAGAATTGATTTCTTACGGGTCGTAGGTGGCTGATTAGATTATGTTGAGTCAGAGATTCTCTTCGTCAATCAAAAAAAAAACTCACTGTAGGGACGCTCGATCGAGGATTGACCTGACGCCGAGTTGTATGGTTGCCATCCTGCGTAGGTAGTTCCTGCGCGAGGGTCAGTAAGCCCACCTTCGAGCGAGTAGATTGGGCGTGCTACGAACCTCCAATCACGTAGGAAGTGACACCACCGTGAGCGGCCACTGAGGACACGAGAAATGAGGCTGCAACAGCGAGAGCGGCGAGCATGTCGGTGATGAACTAAGGGTTTGGTTGACCTTGAGTGATGATACTTCGATGTGTACTGGTGACTTTTATAGCATATTCCCCGCAATGACGGATGTGGGGAATTACATGGTCCCCGCGTTTCATTGCCCTTCCGAAGTTTATCTGCACGGTCTAAGATGGATTGGCGACGAGCGAATGAGATGTTTGCGAAGCATTGCTCACAAGGTCCGAACGCGTGGATACCGACCAGTGGTAGAAACTGTAAGCGTCGAGGCAGGAATTTTGCCGGCTCTTGGGTGTATCGTGTGACGAATTTTAGGCCGACTTCGTTCCGCAGTTGTCGTTGGAGACAAGCACCACAGACAGCCCGAGGCGATTTGGTCTTGGCCGTTGCCGGAGGAAGCGCCCAGAATCAAATGAGGCCATTGAACGCATAAACAGCGCATGAATTGCTCGGATGAATTGAACGGATCAAGTTACCCTGGCAGAGTGGCAGAATTGGAGAGGGTGATAATAGGGACCGATGCCCCCCCAAAACGACAAGATTGGTCTTTCGAGTATATACAGTCATGGTACAGATATTTACTCTTCTAACGGATGAATCAATGAGCTTGGATGAATTGTGAGAGCAAGTTGTATCGTACCTAAACCTCTAGAATAATATGTTGAGATTCATGGTTAGCCGTCGTTACACGCACGCTGACTGTCACTGATCATAAGACTCTCGATCATATGCACTTCTACTGTATAGAATTCAAATTGTGCTCACCCTATGTCTCATGGTCACTCAGGTCTTCTTAGCTCTCTGCCCGAAAATCCCAGTCCCAACTCGCACAATATCGCCTCCGGACTTCAACGCAGCTTCGAAATCGCTGGACATCCCCATGCTCAGACGTAGATTCCCAGCATCTTCACTACCCCATCGTCCTCTATTTTCTCCAAGTATGGTTTCGAGGTGGGTGGACAAAAGGTCGCGGGTCTCTTTGAGCCTTTCGAAGTCGGCATTTTTCTCGGTATCAGAGGCAGTCATGGATAACTCGAGAGCCCCAATCGTCATCAAGCCCTCAAGTCGAAGTTTTGGACACTCAGATACAATGTGTTTGGCAAGGACGGCGAGTTCTGCCTCCTCAAATTCGGTGGATGGCCCCAAGGGAGGTAGACCGGACTTTGAGTCTTCGCCAGATGTATTGACTTGAATTAGAACTCTGAGGGGAGAAGAACGCTCTGCCGGCAGAGATTTGTTGAGAGTTGTTGCCGCTTTAACCGAACCTAGAGTCTGAACGCTAAAAAGATTGGGAATTGCTGAAGGCGAAGCCGTTAGGGGGTGATAGAAGTTTAGGCTAACACTGCCACGCACAAGCAAGAATCTTAGCCTTATTGGACTGCAATGTACCAATGAAATGCCAACGAATATCCGCTGGTAGCTTCATGAGGTAAAACGGTCAGACTTGGTTTCCGAGCTTTCCAAGTTGAAGACATACGATCGCGGCCTTTTCCTCCAGTTCCTGCACGTAATTCTCTCCAAAATCCAGTTGACCATTGCGATAACATGCCAGTATGTCGGATGCTGGCTTATATTTAGATACAGCCACAAGGGTTGGCGATGATTTTGGACGAGAGGCAGTTTTCACTCGGGCTTTGATTTCTGCCAAAGATTCCAATAGTTCTTCTACTCTCTCCGCCGAGGGCATTTCGACCGTTGAGGACTGGGACATCCTTTTCGAGTATAGCCTGCAGAAAGCAGAGGATCTTGCAGTTCTAGCACCGAGTTCCACAAAAGAGGACCAGACTGTGGTGGTAGCACCGAACAGGAAGGACATATAGCTTACATAATATAGCCGATTAACGTTACTTTCCAACCCTGCAAAGCGCTTCCGAGGTCAAGCTGAGTCAACAGTGGGTACATAACTTGCAATTCTCATACGACGAGCCATAATGTCACAGTTCTTTCCTTCACTTCCTCATATTGAAAATTGTTCCAAGAGAATTCGAGTTTATGTGAAAGGAGTCTGTATCATCGACACCAAGAAGGCTAAACTTGTGTAGGTGAACTGTACCACCACCTCTGAGGGGATCGCTCATCTGGTATTTACTTGATAATCCTGGACTTCGATATTTAGGTACGACTAACGCTTTTCTATATATCCATAACACTAATATTGCCACTCAAACGCGTAAATTAGCTGGCTACATCCCTATTTCCCACAATATTTCTTCGAAGGAGATGACCTACCAGAGTGGTACACCACTGCTTCAAGTGACGATGCCAACATGACTGTTCTCGACATCTGGCTCGGTGGAGGTGACCCTAAACTCGCCAAATCGATTACTATTTTCAAGAATGGTGCATTAAAGGGACTAGCTAGCGTGAAGTTCGACGCGATGGAGGCGTGGTTCGAGGAGGATGAGCAAATATTCATCCATCCACGAGATCCATACAAGGTAGATTTTTGTGATTTTAAATTTCTTCGAACACGTCATGAAAGCGATAACCTCCAATCAGCGTGTCGACATCTTGCAATCGTCGAGGCACATCCGCGTCGAGGTCAACGGCATCGAAATCGCAAATACACACCGCCCACGTCTCCTTTTCGAGACAGGACTTCCAATGCGCACATACATCCCAAAGACTGATTGTAGGATGGATTTATGGGAGGCGTCACCGCTGGTCACCGGCTGTCCGTACAAGGTATGATGTCGTATCTGAGGGCCTCACTCATCCCACACTCTGACCAGCTTGAATCAGGGACAAGCGAGCTACTACCACGTCTTGCTTTCATCTGGAGACCGGTTCGAAAACATCGTCTGGTGGTACCCCAACACAACGGTGGAATGTACTCCAATTCGAGGATTTGTGGCCTTCTTTGACGAGAAAGTGGACGTGTGGGTGGATGGTGAGAAGCAAGAGCGTCCGATCTCAAGGTATTCTGCGCCTCAGTCTCAGCCTCAGTCCCCTGCCGAAAGAATGGAAGAGTCGGCCTAGATCTTCGCTTCATACTTGATATTAATCACAAACACATTGTTGATTCAGAGGATCAGCGTATAAGCGCCCTACGAAATTTCGGTTCCGGCCAATTGAGTTCCCGATCATCGTACCATCAGAGACTGATCCTCGAATGGAGACTTGGAATTCGACAGCCATCTACCGGCAATCAACACCATAGAAACATGTCGCAATTCTTTCCTTCGCTTCCCTATATCGAAAGATCTGCAAAGCGGGTCAGAGTGTTTGTCAAAGGTGTCTGCGTTATAGATTCGAAGAGGGCTAAACTTGTGTACGTCGACGTCCCAGTTCTGTCTTAAACACATGGCTGAGCATGAATGTTCAACTTTGACGGCATTCTAAACTCTAGGTGAATACCTTTCATTTATCACTCTGCCGTCATGGCGCTAATTTCCCGATGAGCTGGAGAGATCGCCATCATCCCGAGTACTTCTTCGAGAAAGATGATTTGCCCAATTGGTACCTCAAAGTTGCCGAGATGGATGTGAACATCACCATATACAACCTCATGAGCCTTGGGGAGCAGCCTAAACTTGAGAGGTCGATTACTCTATATACCACAGGCCCATTGAGTGGATTAGCTTGTGTCAAGTTTGACGCCATGGATGCCTGGTTTGAAGAGGAGGAACAGATTTTTTACGGTCCAAAAGATCCCTATAAGGTAAGCGTAAAATATCGTTAATTTTCGGGTTCACTCGACTTAGTATTCTCGCTGAAATACAGCGAGTTGATATCCTCCATTCAGCCCGACATATTCGCATCGAAGTAAACGGGATAGAAATTGCCAACACTCGCGCCCCCCGTCTTCTCCTTGAGACAGGATTTCCAGTCCGCATCTACATCCCCCAGACAGACTGCAGAATGGATCTGTTAGAGGAGTCTTCAAAAATAGCTGGATGTCGGTATAGGGTGGGTGGTTCCGGCATCCTTGAATCTGTTTGGTATTAATCTCTAATTCATAGGGATTGGCGACTTACTTTAACGTCGCCCTCGCTTCAGGCACCTTCGCAGATGTCGCATGGTACTATCCGAATCCGATGCCAGATTGCGCAGCTATCCGCAGTCTGATTGCTTTCTCGGACGAGGAGGTCGATACATGGGTGGATGGGGAGAAACAACTAGGATCCGATTTCAACGCTCCCTGAATCCTAAAGGTCTGCGACATCGAGTTCCCCGCACACGGGGAGGTCGGGTCTTTCATTCGAAGTTCTTCATCGAAAAAAACAAAAACTTTTTCGTGCCTTCCGAGCAAATTGTGATCTGGGGGAGAGAGCTCGCACAGCCGAAAAATGTGACGATGACCATGAGGCAGCCAGGCTGTGCTAATGTTCCGCATTTGGAATGATGAGTCATGCGTCAATGGGCGCCTAACGATTTGCGCTCAAGATTTATGATGACGGCGGCGAGTATAGACTCTCACTATCATATAAAGCAGTAATGGTTTTTTTCCATTTTATTTTCCGAGGAGTAGCTCTGTTCCCCGACGTTAAAGCAACAAGTTGCCAAAGTCCGGCAAAAGGCTATTTCGACAGCTCAGGCAACTCACAACCAATAGGGCGAGTGAGCGTGATTGTTCTAGAAGCATGCACCGCCCCTCAGTGCTCTGGTCACTGATCAAGACGAAATATTTCGCTGTTTGGTTGGGGCTGAGCACAACAACTGTGTGGTTCATCAATATTCCTTTCAATTAGAGTCGCATTCAATATAGTATAGCGAAACTGAAGAGAATTTTTATCAGGAGACCTTATTAATATCAATTAGGAAAATCTCCATCCTAATGCACTGGGGCATCAACCTGAATCTGTGGATTGTGTATGGGGTGGACCACTGTGGCGTTTTCCCTAACCCGGCCCGGAAATAGTAACCTTGTTTTGGCAAGTTACAACGCAACACATCTGGTCGCAGCTTAGTCCTGTCCCCACGCATTTTTGCCGTGAGCATGGCGTCGGCCTGCCGCCCAAGTCACTGCCTTGAAATGACCTCAACAGGTACGGTCAGTAGGCAGTGTTTCTGCTTTTAGGAAGTGGGCCAAAGCGACAACTCTATAAAGTTCCACCTTCCGAGTGGAAGTTTTCATGTGGCTTTCCGTGCCACTCCTCCAAAGCTGAATGTCTTCAGAGCTTGAGCCCGACCTGGTACCGAACTCAGATGATCTTCCGTCATTCTATGGTGGGGCCCTTCGACTCGATTCTCAATCCCTCCAACCATTTTACCTCCCAGGCAATCCTGGTGAATGGTACGAACAGGCCCCCGAGCAGACGTCTAATTGGGGACACTCAGCGGATTGGTATCATCAAATTGAGGAGCTGGAGTTGGAACGGTGTCCAAGCTTCAGCACATATATGGAGGACCACCATTTGCAGACGGTCTACCCGACTGTGGACTCTACCCAGCCATTTGGCTTTGTACGTTTTAATCCCGCCTCGTCAACATATAAACTCAACCAAAGCTTTGTCTTCGTCTAGATATCGAGTAACGATGTCGTCGGCTTCACTCCGATAGTACGTGGTTAGATTGATTAGAAACTGGCTTCCTCTAATAGAACTCCAGGAAATATCACCACCACCACTGTCCTCAGGGTCCACGTTGTCCAACCTATCTTCAGCACCTTCGACGCCGTGGTACGACAATATGTCGGAAGATAGAAAAGAGAACGTTGAATTCACTCAAGGCATTGACCTCCCTTGGTCTTCGATGGCAACCCCCTATCCATTCGGTGCTCAGCAACTGGCATCTCCATCTGCTCCTCTATTATCACCTCTGCCGTATGCATACCTCCACGACCGAAAAACGAACGCTGAAGCTATTGAGGGTACTAACTTGCCTCCATTTTCAATGGAAACTCTCTATCTCTTCGATGCTCAGCAACTTGGATCTCCATCTGTTCCATCGACATCTCTACCACCCCAGATTCCCAATGCAATACGTCCGTCTACACGGAAGTCGGAGGGTCACATTCATTGCCCGGCTCTCCAGGCACATGCTCTACAATATTTCAAACGCCTTGAAATGATAACAGGTCACGGGGTTATCAGCGACGTCAAGAGCTCCCCTTTGAGTAAGAAGGCAAGCGAGAAGCGTAGGACTCGCACCAAATTCGCTCTTTGTCCAGTCGAAGGATGTGGCTCGTCATTTACGCGGACTCACAACATTAATGGTGAGAACTCTTCTACCGTGTTTGGGGATCATTTTCTCATTTTTGTCCAACGTCTACGTCCAGGACACCTCAACAATCATTTTGGTTACATGCCATATGTCTGTGACGAGGAACATTGCGAATATCGCTCTTCCTATTCGTTCAGCATTGACAGACACAAGAAACAGGCACACGGTCATTCCGCTCAGGCATAGATGAACGGCGTCAAGACCAAAGCTACGCGAGGCATCCTGGCGCCAACGTCGTAACCTGTCCTTAATTAGGCTTGGTCCCTCAGTTCGGGAACTAAGGTGGGACACGGCGAGCTATTCTAGCCTCAAGAAATAATTGAATATCACTCCAAATACCATTTTACCTTCTGAATTCCGGGTTGTTTTTAAAAAAGAATCCCCATCCTTATCGCATCCGGACTTCAGAGCATATATTACGGTCCTCTACATCGTTATCAACCGCATTTTACCCTCGAGCATTCTTCCCTGCCATATTTCGTTGTGCCAACACCAGCATTTAGTGACCGCGATCTCATTGTTTTCGCTGTGTTTCATGTATTGTTGAACCATACCATTGCAGAACATTAACCGTTTGTGTGACTAAATTGACACAAAAAAAAAACCCCCCGTTTGTGTAGCCCTACTCTCCGAACTCTAGTTGCATTGGATTGAACGAAAATGTGCAAGATCAGACTTGCTTAAATGGCCTCCTGATAAAGGAGAGGAGGCGGAAAGCTCTATGAGAATATATAAATTATGTAAGTACGAAGAGCGATCTATCAATCAGCTGGACAGCATCCACTAAGACCAGCTAAGTGACAACGACCAACGATGACGATCACGTTGTCTTTAAAATACAACAAAAGAAAACGTTCTGATAAAGCCGTCAGTCTCTGCCTCGTGGACCCATCATCTCAAATAAGACAGAGCTCGCTCGAAGGAGTGCCACGAGGCAAAAAGAAAAAATATTACGAATAGATAGCAATGGACTTGTCGAATAAGAACGACCAGTTCTGATGAACCCCAAGGAACACTGAAGACATACAGTTCTTTCCTTCATGAGTACACCCTTTCGCTGCATCGGGACGACGGCCATCGTCCGCGTCCTGAGAGCGTTTGTTGTTGTTCAGACTCCAGACCTGGAACTGAAACCATCTACCCCTTCAGAGCAAAACAGGATGTCAAGAGGGGAATGTCGTTGCTGCGATGTCCATTGTCCAGATCGCTTTCAGGTGGATGGTATCAAGTTTGAGAAAGCACTGGGTCTTACCTACCGTATTTCCACCAGCTCTCTTCACCCAGAGTTAGCGAGGGGACGTTCTTTTTTCAGTGGCTCATCCTGCTGGATCGCGTATCATATCTGCGCCTGCTCTTCTTGACGACGATGTGATTGACGTGAACGAAGCAGAGGTACTACTACTACGAGGTGCATAAACAAGCCCGAGACGCGTGACGCATCGAAACGCGTTGATCTAGATCACGTGTGTTCCCCACATAGCAAACCGGAGTTTGAAATCTCCCTTGTACTTTCATAATGCCTTCCAGTTTCCTTGGGTATTGATTCAAACTGTTGGTCAAGGATTATCCTCCAAGCAGCCTCCAAGGATACTAGCTTCGATTCTAGTAAACATGTGGGAATTTTGAAATATGTGGTGGGATTTGTCGACCGCACATCTCACAAGTCACCAGTTGACAGTCTATTAGTGAACGTCGAACTGTCCTTGTCCAGTCGGGCAGTGCCAGACCTGTGCTCTGGATACGCGCCGTGTTCAAAGTAACTCATACTTGCGACCATCCCCTGCTCCGACACGATGTCCCACCATTCTCAACCACCTCGGGTATGAAAGCATCCCAAATTCTTACGTTTTGAAATGGAATGAATTCTTCCTCCAGGCTACAAGATCAAGACCTCCAAACCAGCAAATTGCTGGTCACGGCTGCAGTCAAGGTGGGAGGCAATCAGCTATGACGCTTCAAGCTTTGGTTAACACCAGTGCTCCTGCAACAGCACCACAGTACGTCGAATACTGCAAACCACCTGAGTTTAATGTTAACCGCGTTCGTACTTGCTATAGGGTTTCTTACTTCACATCGTCCACAGACACTACGGCCAATGATAATCGTATTACAACTGTGGTTGTGAATATCAATGGTGAGGCTGCGCTGATTCCATCTGGACAAATGTTAACATCAACGTGTAGAAGCAGACGTGCAAGCAGATCTGAGTGGCGTAAGTTCTACAATTGCCATCCAGAACAATCTAATTAATATGACCATCGTCTCCCAGACAAAACACGAGGAACAGGCGCCCTTAGCCCACGATCATCATGCCACCAACGTACAGGTCTTCTTTGAAGATCTGGAGAAAACATAACTGACTAAGGTGCCAGAGACCTGCATTGTCTTCATCACCTCCGGCGGTGCGGAAACCCAGCAATCAAATTTATGTGGAGCACCTTTTAGGCGAACGCCGTGGATATCCTCTCTGGATCCCACAGGCAAATACGTATCTACCCAATGCGTACCGTTCCCGAGGGGTCTCCATTGGCGATGTTGGGATTTTAACACCGTCAGGAGCGTTTGATTTCCTTTTCAACATATGCGCCCCAGCCGATGACCCGATTAACCCAGGGCAAGACTTTGTTCCGGAAGGATTCGAACCAATAAAGCTCCCGTTCAATGGGCGATACCTAATTCGGGAATACACTGAAGAATTAAATAAAAGGAGTTACTTGGCCAGCTCCTCAATCTCAGCACTTGGCACAGACACCTCGTAAGTGACAAATTGTAACCTTGCTCTTTTACATATTGACATGTTTAACAGTTGTTTGACGTTCGAGTCAGCTGCGTCAGAAGGGGCTGTTCTGACGATGCCAGAAGGCTGTCACAGTCAAGACTTGCGGTATATCGCAAAGTTCAAGGAGTACATGGCCACCTACGCAGAAAGTTGGTACAAATTTGCGAACACCGACCTGGGACTTGAGACGCGTAATGGTGATCTTCGCCTTGTCATAGGATGCGACAAGGCGCCTTCATGGGGTATGGCTGTCTTCTCAGATTTCTCTCGTACACCGAACCTGCGACTCCAATTCCGAGCCTTGGATCAAAGCGCCAGACAGTCAACGGACTCAGCATACGTCTGGGAGCATTCTGGAAGGGCTCAAGTCAGAGTAGGGCCTTCAGAACGTGAGAGCGAGATCCTGGGAGCGACCGAGGATCGACCTTTGTGCAATCAATCATTATTTCTACGCACATTGAATGCCGATCTGTCTGAGGAGCGGTGGGCGAAGATTCATCGACCTTGCGGACATGTACTGCCAAATCAAACTCAGGTTCAGGAAGGAAGTAGCACTACAAGCCCTTCGTTGACGTTCATTAGCAGTCCCCAAGCTAATTCTTCGGCCACGATTTCAACAGCGGAGAATAGTTATAAAGGGTCGGGGAATACTCTATCTGTCGAAGCAGATCTTCGTGAAATATATCATGAAGTTGACCTTCAAGTTGCTCACAAGGTACGCGACTTAACCACAATCAGCGCGATTTCTCATTCCAATTTCCCTAGGTCCACTTTCACCCATCGTCCATAATCAACCAGGCCCTTCTCCGGAAGGTAAGTCGCCCAGTAATGTCTAAGCTATGGCTCAGTTTTCTGCGTGTAGATACCGTCTGCGAAGATCGCGATAACTAGCGACCTAGATTGGCACTCAGACCTGCCGGCGGTGAATATTTGCAGATTATTGCGTCTCTCATACACTAATGCATTAGTCCAGGCTTGGATGACAATGGACCCCGAAGAGGTATTCACCAAGGTCTGCTCCTCAAGGGTTCCTTGGGAAGAAAATGGTGTGTAGATGTTCCATATAACAGCTTTCATTTCTCTGGACACAATTCCTTTATTTGTTTAAAATTTACAGGAATTGCTTCCTTACGACAGAAAAAGCATACTGCAGCTGTAGGTTATCATACCCATCTATGGAATCTGAGTAGGGTCTAACCTTTTGCAGTTCGTACAGGAAGAGAGAGAGGTAGAAGATATCATCTCCAGATTCTCCGCTTTGTGTACGATTTCCAGGATTGAAACCTATCTCTTTGGGTCACAAGAAAACCGCACTCATCTCCTCGAGGATCTCATTTCCGAATTCTCTCAATGCGCCCTTGCACTGGATTCTACGCAGTCACCCCAAATCCCATTCCTTCGTGGACATCCCGAGCGGCTCTTGACCCTTGATGACATATCTGAGGCTAAGTTATCCGGAATGGGTACCTATAACACCCTGGAAGCCACCGTGAATGCTCTTCTGGATGGGACATCCTCGCAGTCCGATGGCATCGACCCGGCTTTTGCTTTTGCGACACTGGGGCATCATTTCATAAGGCAATTCCGGAGATTTTCTGAGATCTGTGATCTGGATGAAGCTATCACTTGCTATCAGGAATGCTTGCAGATGTTTCCCAAGAACGATTATCATTGCCTTGAGGTTATGCTTGGGTTATGCTCCGCTTTTTATCATCGTCTAAGGTTACTGCGCAGAAAAGAGGATCTGCAGCAATTAATAACGCACTTGCGAATACAACATGCCTTCGACATAAAAGCAGTTTCGTGGCCTAGCATATTTCAAGGTGTGTTTTCAGCGGTAATAACGGATA
>Ga0247742_10001317_pt1 | contig 17629 bp, 15 predicted proteins | sample UWRJL208509C2_FD_180944 | JGI IMG/M metagenome (GOLD analysis project Ga0247742, IMG submission 180944) | Plant litter microbial communities from Arlington Agricultural Research Station in Wisconsin, United States - UWRJ-L208-509C-2 | ecosystem: Environmental > Terrestrial > Plant litter >... | reverse complement strand
CGGGATCGAGCATATTGGCCCAGCCGGGCGTACCCTTCACGCAATGCGCGGGAAATTGCCGGGCTTCTTCGGACGCAGCGTAGATGTCAGGCACATGCGTATCGAAGGTGAACAGCACCCCGGCGGTGCGCTCGGACTCGAGTCCCGACAGCCACGCCCGCATCGGCGCGACGAGAGCCTCGGCACCGCCGACGCTCAACGCACCATCGGCGGCCATGAAGTCATATTGCGTATCCACCACGATGACGAAGTCCTGCATCGATCGATCTCCTTATGAGCATTGACATATATACGTTACGATAATAAGTAAAGCGCATATTACATATTAGGTGGTGCGTGACCGACCAGAAAGCCCTCGACTATGATCCCAACGCCTATCAGCGGCCTTCGGTCGCGGTCGATCTGGTGCTGCTTGGGATTCGCGCAGGTCAACCGGCGGTGCTGCTGGTGAAACGTGATGCGCCGCCTTTCGCCGGCCGCCGCGCGCTGCCCGGCGGGTTCGTCGGCATCGACGAAACGCTCGACGCTGCCGCCGCGCGCGTATTGCGCGACAAGGCGGGGATCGCCGGCGCGCATCTCGAACAGCTCTATACGTTCGGCGCGGTCGCGCGTGATCCGCGCATGCGGATCATCTCGGTCGCCTATCTCGCGCTCCTCGACGAAGCCGCCTTCACCGCTGCGCTCGACGATATGCCGACGTTGCTCGCCGCCACGATCACCGTGCCGTGGCCCGGCGAGACCGGCGGCGCGGTCGAGATCGCCACGCCGAAAGGCGCGGTCCCCCTCGCCTTCGACCATGCCGACATCGTCGCACTGGCGATGCTGCGACTGCGCGGCAAGCTCGATTATTCCGATGTCGGCTTCGCGCTTCTGCCCGAGCGGTTCACGCTGCGCCAGTTGCAGGACGTGCATGAGGCGATCCTCGGCACCCCCCTCAACAAGCCAGCCTTCCGCCGCCGCATGCTCGATCGCGGCTGGCTCGCCGCCACCGGCGAGCGCGAGGGCGGCACCTCGTTTCGACCCGCCGAACTCTATCGCTTTCGCACATCACAAGGAGCGTAACATGGCCACGATCCGCAACCTCCTGTTCCTCGCGCAGCTTCGCAGCGAGGCGAGCAGCCACATCATCCGCTACCGCAACGGCAAGGTCCGCCAGAGCGGACGCGGCCTCGTCTTCTGGTTCCGCCCCGAAACCGCGAGCATCGCCGAAGTGCCGATGGACGACCGCGAGATGACGCTGTTCGTGAAGGGCCGCAGCCAGGATTTCCAGACGGTGTCGGTCCAGGGCAGCGTCGGCTGGCACGTCGTCGATCCGGTGCTGCTCGCCGAACGCGTCGATTTCACGATCAGCCCGTACAGCGGTAAGCCGCAGGGTGAGCCGGTGCCGAGCATCGAGGCGCGCATCACCGGCATCGCCAACCAGGCGGTGCTGCAATATCTCGGCACCGCGCCGGTGCGGGCGCTGCTCGATGCCGGGCCGGGGCCGCTGCGCGCGCAACTGGAAGCGGCACTCGCGGCGGACCCGGCGCTGGCCGAGATCGGCGTCGCGGCCGTGTCGGTGCGGCTCACCAACCTCGCGCCGTCGAGCGAACTCGAACGCGCACTTCAGACCCCGACCTTCGAGGCGCTCCAGCAAAAGGCCGACGAAGCGACCTTCGAACGCCGCGCGCTCGCGGTCGAGAAGGAGCGCGCCATCGCCGAGAACGAGTTGGCCACCCGCATTGAGCTGGCCCGGCGCGAAAAGCTTCTCATCGCCGAGGAAACCGACAACGCCCGCAACCGCGCCACCGGCGCGGCGGAAGCGCAACAGGTCGAGGCGAAGGCCGAGGCCGACCGCATCCGCCTCGTCGAAGGCGCCAAGGCCGAGGCCGAGCAAGCGCACATCGCGGTGTATCGCGATTTGCCCCCGGCGGTGCTGTTCGGCCTCGCCGCGCAGCAACTCGCGGGCAAGCTCGACACGATCGAGCACGTCAACATCACCCCCGATTTGCTCGCCGCGGTGATGGGCGAGTTCCGCAAGACCCCGGTGGTGGTCGCGGGTTGAGCCACTCCGTTCACCAACCCCGTTCGTCCTGAGTGCTGCTGAGTAGCCCGAAGGGCGTATCGAAGCAGCGTATCGAATGACAGACCCTGCGCGGGGCGGTGCTTCGATACGCGCCTTCGATACGGCTCTGCGAGCCTACTCAGGCACTACTCAGCACGAACGGATTTTCAGGAGTTCCTCATGTCCAGCATCCCGCCTCGCGCGGTGTTCGTCATCCGCGAGACCGACCTCGAGCAGCTCATCGCCCGCCACGCCACCCGCGACCAAGCGCGCTTCTTCCTCGAAACGCGCGGTCAGCGGATCGAGACGGTCGAGCAACGTCACCACCAGTTCCACGCCGCGCTGGCGGCGGCGCGTGCATCGGTGCCGGCCGAGTGGCGGCAAGCGCTGGTGCGCCGCGCCGATCTCGATCGCTTCCTGTTCGCGCGCGAGGATATCGTCATCGCGGTCGGGCAGGACGGGCTGGTCGCGAACGTCGCCAAATATGTCGCGCAGCAGCCGGTGATCGGCGTCAATCCCGCACCCGATCTCTACGACGGCGTACTGGCGCGCGTGCGCGTTGAGCAACTCGCGCGGCTGCTACCAGGCACGACGCGCCCCGACGCGCCGGTCGAGCGGCGCACGATGGTTCAGGCGACGCTTGACGATGGTGAAGTGCTGGTCGCGCTCAACGAGATCTTCCTCGGGCACCGCAGCCACCAGTCGGCGCGCTACCGGATCGAACTGGCCGGTGACGGCGAAGAGCATTCGTCGTCGGGGCTGATCGTCGCCTCGGGCACCGGCGCGACCGGCTGGGCGCGCTCGATCGCCGAGGCGACCAACCTGCCGCTGCCGCTCGGCACCGATGAACGCGCGGCGGGCTATTGGGTGCGTGAGCCGTTCCCGAGCATCGTCACCGCAACGCGGATGCGCGCCGGCAAGCTCACCGGCGAACCGCTGATCGTCACCTCGCGCATGAACGACGGCGGGGTGATCTTCGCCGACGGGATCGAGCAGGATTTCCTCGGTTTCGACTGGGGCCGCCGCGCGACGATCGCGCCCGCGCCCAATTCCCTTCATCTCGTGATCGGGTAAGGATCGCACACATGGCCGTTACCGACATCGCAACCCGCACCTACAACCACAATTTCCGGCTCGACCCCGTCGTGCGCAGCCTGCTCGATACCGATTTCTACAAGCTGCTGATGTTGCAGATGATCCGCCACATCCACCCGGACGTGACCGCGACCTTCTCGCTCATCAACCGCACCAAAAGCGTGCGGCTCGCCGAGATCATCGACGAGGGGGAACTCCGCGCGCAGCTCGACCATGCCCGCACCGTGCGGTTCAGCCGCAAGGAGCTGATCTGGCTGGCCGGCAACAGCTTCTACGGCAAGCGCCAGATGTTCGCGCCGGATTTCATCGCGTGGCTCGCCGACTTCCGGCTCCCCGACTATGATCTGCGCAAGGTCGATGGCCAGTATGAGCTGCATTTCGACGGGCCGTGGACCGGCACCTCGATGTGGGAGATTCCCGCGCTCGCGATCATCAACGAGCTCAAATCTCGCGCGGCGACGCGTGACATGGGCAAGTTCGAACTCGACGTACTGTACGCGCGCGCCAAGGCTCGGCTGTGGGAGAAGGTCGAGCGGCTGCGCGACCTGCCCGATCTCGTGCTGAGCGATTTCGGCACGCGGCGGCGGCATGGCTTCCTGTGGCAACGCTGGTGCGTCGAGGCGCTCAAGGAGGGTCTGGGCCATCGATTCGTCGGCTCGTCCAACGTGTTGCTGGCGATGGACGCCGATCTCGAAGCGATCGGCACCAACGCGCACGAACTGCCGATGGTCGAGGCGGCGCTGTCGAATAGCGACGCGGAAATGGCCGGAGCGCCCTACCGCGTGCTCGAACAATGGCGCGCGCATTACGGCGGCAATCTGTTGATCGCTTTGCCCGACGCGTTCGGCACCACCGCCTTTCTCAAGCAAGCGCCGGCGTGGCTCGCCGACTGGACCGGCTTCCGCCCCGACAGCGCGCCGCCGATCGAGGGTGGCGAGCAGATCATCCGCTGGTGGCAGCAACAGGGCGTCGATCCGCGCGAGAAACTGCTGATCTTCTCCGACGGCATGGACATCGACACGATCGAACAAACCTACCGCCACTTCCACGGCCGCGTGCGGATGAGCTACGGCTGGGGCACCAACCTCACCAACGATTTCCGCGGCTGCGACCCGCGCGGCGGGCACGCGCTGGAACCGATCTCGCTGGTCTGCAAGGTAACGCGCGCGAACGGGCGGCCGGCGGTGAAGCTGTCGGACAATCCCGCGAAAGCGACCGGCGAGCCGGACGAGATCGCACGCTATCTGCGGGTTTTCGGCGGTGACGGGCGGGCGGAGGCGGAGGTGAGCGTGTAGGCGGTAGGCGGCCGAGCCGGCTCGCCGCGTTCAAATGTGACAGGTTTGATCCATGCGCTGATGCAGAATGCGAATAATCGCGATCCCGTAATCCATCCGTTTGAAATAGATCACATGCTGCGCGACGTTTCTCCGTCGATAGCCGGGCCTGATCGCGGCGCAATCTTGCGACCGCAACGGGGCTTCGGCCAGACTGGCGCAGGCCGCTTCAAGGATATCGGTGTAGTGGAGCGCCTGCGCGACGCTCCACTGCCTCACCGTGTACTCGAAAATGTCTTCGATATCGCGCTGCGCTTTAGGACTGAGCCGAAACTCAGCCATGCTGGGCGGCTTTGCGCTTCTTGAAGGCCGCGAAGTCGAAGCGGTCCGGCTCGCCGCTTTGTTCGCCCTCGACGAGCGCGCCGCGGATCATCTCGATCTCCAAACTACGTGTCTGTTCGCGCCGGATGAGATCGCGGATTGCCTCGCTGTCGTTGGTGTAGTGACCTGCTGCGATTTGCGAGGCGATCCACGCGTCTTGCTGCTCAGTTAGGGTGATGGTCTTTCGAACCGTCGCCATGTGCTGCTCCAATCATCATACTATTGGTGCAGTCTAGGGCAAGCCGCTCTTGGCAGCAACGAGTGTCGATCTAATGTCGCTATTGGACCCTTGCCTCGAACACCCCCAACTCGCGCTCGATCTGCGCCTCTTTCGCAGCCTTCGGATTAGCCGCAAGGAACGCCTCGCAGCCCGTCCCCTGCACCACGCACGCCGCCACCTTCACCCCGCCAGCCCGCGCCCGCCACAGGCTCGCGCCCGGCAGGAAGCTGTAGTGGATGCTATCGCGCACGATCTGCTTGAGATCGGCATAGCGCAGCCCCTGCTCCACAACCGCGCGGACATATTCGTTGGTCATGTCGCTGCGAGAGACGCCTTCGTCGTCGGTGGAGAGCGTCACCGGCACGCCGGCCTCGCGGTACAGCGACAGCGGGTGCGCCTTGCCTTTTACGCCGAGGATCACCGCGTTGCTGGTCAGGTTGATCTCGACGTCGATTTGCTTTGCCGCCATCTCTCTGAGCAACCCGGCGGCGTCGTCCTCATAGGAGATGTCGATGCCGTGGCCGATCCGTCGCGCACCCGCCACCTCTACCGCCTCGCGGATGTGGAACGCGAGATCGCGCGGCGGCACCAGCCCGAGCGTCAGTTCGCCGGCGTGAAGCGACAGCGCGACCTTGGGGTGCTTCGCCTTGAGGAACGCGATCATCCGCATGTGCAGGGTGTAATCGCGCACCGCGATCGGATCGTGCTCGGGCGCGGCGATGTTGACGCCGACGAAACGCGGGTCAGCCTCGGCCAGCGCGAAGCCGAGCGCAAGCTGGGCGAACGTCCCTGCCGGTGCGATCGTGCGGATCGCGGTGTAGAGATAGCGCATCTCGACCGCGCAGGCGGGCTTGGGCGTGGCCGTGCCGCACGCGTCGATCTTCGCCGACTCCGCCTCGTAGCGATCGTAATCGGCGCGCGCGCCCGCCACCGCATCGGGCAGCAGCGGCGCGAGCTTTGCGGAAAGCGCCGCGAGGTCGGTCGGATCGACATCCTTCACCGCCGCGACGAGCGCACGGGCCTGACGCGCGCCGCTGCCGAGTTCGACATAGGAGACTCGATCCGCCGCCGCCTGCTCGCGGGTCAGCGCCAACTCCTTCGCCTCGTTGCCGGCCGAGGCGGTGCCGAATGCGTCGAAGGTCGCGAAGAAACGGTCGTAGCCCGAACGGGTCGGCAGATTGACGCCGTTCTCGAACCCGCGTGTCGAAAGCGCGTCGAGCATCCGGCTGTACAGCGCATAATTGCGCTCCAGCCCGGCGGCGGGCACGCGGTTGGGCGTGTCGCAAGGCGGCGGCACGATGCTGTCGGTGTCGGTGGCGATGCACAGCCCGCCCGCAGCCGCCCAGCGAAGCCAATCCTCGGCGTAGATCGAGCCGCCGCCGTGATTGTGCAGGTCGCCGCCCTTGGGCATCGTCTGGAGGAACACGCGCAGCCGCGGCGGACTGTCGGCGATCGCATCAAGCCGCGCGGCGGTGCGCGCTTCGTTCGACCGCGGCGTCGCCTCGCGTGCCGAAGCTGCGCCGCTCGCCAGCAGCAGCGCGATGAAGAGTGCGGCCGAACGCATGCTTTTCCCCCGGATAACCCCGGAGGCGGCTAGGCGATCAAGGGTGCCACGCCAAATGCAATGAAAAGCACGATCCGTTGCGCAAATGCGCGCGGGGCAGTGCACGCATTTTTCGATGCAGTCATACCGTTAACGGCAATGGACGCTTGCACCCACGCGCTTACTAGGTCCGCAATCGCCAAAAATCGGGTCGCGCCTTGAAAGTTCCCTGCCCTCTTCGAAAACCATCGCGGTGACGCTGTCGCGCCCCTCGCTCGGCGGCATGCTGTTGCTGCTCAGCACCGCCGTCGCGGCGCTCGCCGTGGCGACGCATTCGGATGGCGTGCGCGCGCAGGTTGCCCAGCCCGCCGTCGCGCATGTCGAGAACGGCCCGCCCGAACTGCTCGAGCAATATTGCGCGCGCTGCCACAATGACGACGACAAAGTCGCCAACCTCTCGATCGCGGACCTGCGCGACAACGATCTTCTGATCGGCAAGCACGCTGACGAATGGGAGAAAATCCTCCGCCGCACCAGCCTCGACGAGATGCCGCCGCGCAACAAGCCGCAGCCCGATCCGGCGATGCGCGCGGCGTTCATTCAGTGGCTCAAGGGTTCGCTCGACGCCTATGCCGCCGCGCATCCCGATCCCGGCCGCGCGACGATCCGCCGGCTCAACCGCGTCGAATATGCCAATGCCGTGCGCGATCTGCTCGCGCTCGATACCGATGTCAGCCGCGATCTGCCGCAGGACAATTCGGGCTATGGCTTCGACAATATCGCCGACGTGCTGACGGTCTCGCCGACGTTGATGGACCGTTACGTCAACGTCGCCGGCAAGGTGGCGCGGATGGCGACGGGGATGAGTTCGCCGCGCGCTTTCGTCACCAGCTACGAATTGCCCAAGGACGGCTCGGTGCTCAATTCGGGCCGCCCGGCCTATAACGAGCGCGCCGGCGATGCGCTGCCGCTCGGCTCGCGCGGCGGCGGTGCGTTCCCCTATTACGCCCGCCACGCCGGCATCTACGAGGTGAGCGGCTGGCTCAACGCCAACACCAACAACGAGACCGACCACCTCAAGGAAGACAAGGTCAGCGTGCGTGTGCCGCTCAAGGCGGGCGCGCACATGATCGGCATGACCTTCCGGCGCACGCTCGCACCCGACGAGAGCGTGCAGACGTTGCGCAACGATCTCGACAAGGTGCCGCTGCCGGTCAATGCGCCCAGGCCGTTGCCGCTCGATGTCCTCGTCGATGGCGTTCGCGTCAAACAGATCAGCGTGCCGTCGTACCGGCTGTCGGCGCGCTATTCGCAGCAGAATTTCCCGCGCGACGTGCTCCAGATCGACGTGGCCGGGCCGTATGACGCCAGCGCCAAGGACGACACGCCGAGCCGCAAGCGCATATTCCTGTGCCGCCCCCGCGCCGCCTCGGCCGAAACGGCCTGCGCGCGCAAGATCGTCACCGCGCTCGCGCACCGCGCCTATCGCCGCCCGGTCGGCGAGGCCGATGTCGCACCGCTGATGAAGCTCTACGCTAGCGAGCGCGCCGCGTCCGATTTCGACCACGGCATCGCGGCGGCGGTGGAGGGTGTGCTGGTCGCGCCGCAGTTCCTGTTCCTCGTCGAGAGCGATCCGGCCGGCAGCACGCCCGGCAGCGTCCACCGCGTCAGCGATCTCGACCTCGCCTCGCGGCTGTCGTTCTTCCTGTGGAGCAGCATCCCCGACGACACGCTGTTGAACGCCGCCGAACAGGGCAAGCTCGCCACGCCCGGCGCGATCGAGGCGCAGGTGACGCGAATGCTCGCCGACCCGCGTGCCGACGCGCTGACCAAGAACTTCGCCGGTCAGTGGCTGTATCTGCGCAACCTCGATCAGCAGCGGCCCGACATCAGCGTCTATCCGGCATTCGACGCGCGGCTGCGCGCGGCGATGGCGCGCGAGACCGAGATGTTCTTCGGCTACGTGCTGCACAACAACCGCAGCCTGCTCGATTTCATCGCGGCGGATTACACCTTCCTCAACCAGCGGCTCGCCGCGCATTACGGCATCGCCGGCGTCAACGGCACCGCGTTCCGCAAGGTGTCGCTCGATCCCGCCTGGCATCGCGGCGGATTGCTCGGGCAGGCGAGCATCCTCACCGTTACCTCCTATGGCAACCACACGTCGGTGGTGAAGCGCGGCAAATGGGTGCTGGAAAACATCCTCGCCGCCGCGCCACCGCCACCGCCGCCCGACGTGCCGGCTCTCCAGGAATCGCATAACGGCAAGCTGATGACCGCGCGTGAGCAGCTTGAGATGCACCGCGCCAACCCGGCCTGCGCCTCCTGCCACGTCAAGATGGACCCGATCGGCTTCGCGCTGGAGAATTTCGACGCGGTCGGCGGCTGGCGCAAGCAGGACGCCGGTCAGATCATCGACGCGGCGGCGGTGCTGCCCGACGGCACCAAGTTCGCCGGCTTCGACGGACTCCAGAAGATCCTCCTCGCCCGCAAGGACGAGTTCGCCGGCGCCTTCACACGCCGCCTGCTCACCTACGCGCTCGCACGCGGGCTGATCGCGCAGGACATGCCGACGGTGCGTAAGATTGCCGCGACGGCGGCGGGCGACGACTACCGCATCCAAACGATCATCAAGGGCATCGCGACGAGCGCGCCGTTCACGCTGCGCAAGACGCCCGCGAAATGACGCGCGCCGCTCCCCCGACCACCCGTTCCCCCGCGAAGGCGGGGGTCCAGAGCCAAGCAGCGCCACGCCCGTGGCTCTGGACCCCCGCCTTCGCGGGGGAACACTTCCCACCCTCAAGGCCACACCCAAGGATTGTCCGATGATCCTCCCGCGCCCCGCGATCAGCCGCCGCACGATGCTGCGCGGCGCCGGCACGATGCTGGCGCTGCCGTTCCTCGAGGCGATGATGCCGAGCGCCAAGGCCGCCGATCTCGCCTCGCGGCCCAAGCGGTTGCAGGTGTTTTATTCGCCCAACGGCATGATGATGGACGCCTTCCGTCCCACGACGCAGGGCAAGGGTTTCGCCCTCCCCGCCACGCTGGAGCCGCTCGCGCCGCACCGCGCGCAGATCAGCGTGTTCAGCGGGCTCGGCCATCCGCAGGCGGCGGCGATGGGCGATATCGCCGCCGGGCATGGCCGCTCCTGCCCCGCCTTCCTCACCGGCACGCACGTCAAGCAGACCGAGGGCACCGATATCCGCTGCGCGGTGTCGATCGATCAGGTCTACGCCCAGCATCTCGGCGACGCGACGATGCTCAGTTCGCTCGAACTCGGTATCGATCCGGCGAGCCTGCTCGGCAGTTGCGACATCGGCTATAGCTGCGCCTACACCAACGGCATTTCGTGGATGAACCCGAACGTGCCGCTGCCCGTCACCGCCAATCCGCGCGACGTGTTCGAGCGGCTGTTCGGCGACGGCGACGCGCTCGACGCGCAGAGCCGGCTCGCGCAGGCGCGCCGCCAGATCAGTATCCTCGATTTCGTCCGCGACGACACGCAGCGGCTGTCGGGCCGGCTCGGCGTGGAGGATCGCCGCAAGCTCGACGAATATCTCGTGGCCACGCGCGATATCGAGAAGCGAATCCAGCGCGCCGCCGTTTCCGGCGGGCAGCAAACCGACATGGAGCGCCCGGCGGGCATCCCGGATTCGTTCGACGAGCATGTCCGCATGATGATCGATTTGCAGGTGCTGGCGATGCAGGCCGACATTACGCGAGTCGGCAGCTTCATGATCGGCCGCGAACTTTCGAACCGCACCTATCCCGAGATCGGCGTGCCGGATTCGCACCACATGCTCAGCCACCACGGCAACAACCCCGAGAAGATGGCCAAGCTCGCCAGGATCAACCGGCACCACATGGAATATTTCGCTTATTATCTCGACCGGATGAAAGCGGTGAAGGACGGCGACGGCACCTTGCTCGATCGCACGATGGTGATCCGCGGCTCGGCGTTCGGCGATTCGAACCAGCACGATCATATGGACTTGCCGGTGATCGTCGCGGGCGGGCTGGTGCCGGGCGACCGCAGCATCGCGGTGGCCAAGGGCACGACGATGTCGAACCTGCTGCTCGGCGCGCTGGAGGTGCTGGACGTGCCGACCAAGTCGTTCGGCGACAGCACCGCGCCGCTCCCGGAGCTGGTCCGTGCCTGATCGCACGCGGATCGCCTTGGCGCTGGCGGCGCTCGCGCTGGGGTGCGGCACCGCGCAAGCGCGCAAGCCAGCCGATCCCGGCGCGCTGGTCCGCGCGATTACCGCCGACGATCTCGCGGCCACACAAGCCGCGCTCGCCGCACATGCCGACCCCAACGCGCGGCTCGAGTATGGCGCGACCCCGCTCGCGCTGGCAGTCAACACGCAAGACCCGGCGCTGGTCGCCACGCTGCTCGCCGCGCACGCCAAGCCCGACACCGCCGACGCGGATGGCGTGACGCCGCTAGCGCTCGCCTGCGAACTCGGCAATGCCGCGATCGTCTCGCATTTGCTCGACGCGCATGCCGATGTCCGCGCCGCCGCGCCCGACGGCACAACGCCGCTGGCGGTCTGCGCGCGGTTCGGGCCGGCGGAAGCGGTCGCGCGGATGCTCGCGGAGGGCGCCGCGCCCGATACGCCCGACGCGCGCGGCCAGACGCCGCTGATGTGGGCCGCTTCCGCTGGCCGCACCGAGGCGATCACCGCGTTGCTCAAGGCCGGCGCGGACGCCAACCGCGTTTCCAAGGGCGGCTTCACGCCACTGTTCTTCGCGATCAAAAGCGGCGTCCCGGCGGCAACGGGCGCGCTGCTCGCCGCCGGCGCGAAGGCCGACTATCGCGGCCCGGAGAACACCAGCGCGCTGCAACTCGCGCTGTACCAGCACAATCCCGGCGCCGCCGCGCTGCTCGTGCCCTATGGCTTCGATCTCGCCGCGCGTGACCGCGAGGGCAAGACCCCGCTCGACGCCGCCGCCGAGGGTGGTGATGCCACGCTGGTGAAGCTGCTGCTCGCGCGCGGCGCGGATGCCAATGCGCTGAGCGGCCCATCCAGCATCAAATGGGTGACCGAGGCCAATTTCGGCCGCCCGCCACCGCCAGTCCCGCCAACCCCGCCGCTGCTCTGGGCAGCGCAATCGGGCCATGCCGAAGCGATGGCGGCGCTGCTCGCCGGCGGCGCTGATCCGCATTTCGTCGCGGCGGACGGCACCAATGTTGTGCTTGCGGCGGCCAATGGCGGCAGCGACGCAGCACTCCGGCTCGCGCTGCAGGTCGCGCCCAATGTCGATGTCGCCAATGCGAGCGGATTCACCGCGCTCCACATGCTGGTCGGCGGACGGCCCTTCCCCGAGCTGGCGGCGATGCTGCGCACGCTCGCCGCGCATCACGCGCGCACCGATCTCAAGAGCAAATACGGCACCGCCGCCGAGATCGCCGGTAAGGGGCTCAACGAAGTCAAAGCGCTTTTTGTCGAAACCTTTCCCGACGGGGCTGGCGCAACGCCGGCAAATCGGAGAGGACAGCAATTGGCCGCGCGGCCATGATCCACGTTAATTTCAGGGCGAGACCGTTCATGATCGTAGCACCAGCCTTCAAGACCCTCCGCGTCGCGGCGCTCGCCGTGATCCTGTCGTCGCCGGTGATGGCCGCCGCCCCCGCGCCGCAGGACATCGTCAACGCGCGCGTCGCGGGTTTCAAGAAAATGGGCGGCGCGATGAAGGCGATCGGCGATCAACTCAAGAGCGGCGCGCTCGACAAGGCGAAGACCGTCGCCGCCGCGCAGACGCTCGCCGCCACCGCCAAGGGTCAGGGCAAATTGTTCCCCGCCGGCACCGGCCCGTCGGCAGGCGTCAAGACCGACGCGCTCCCCGCGATCTGGACCGACCGCGCCACCTTCGACGCCGACATGGCCAAGCTCGTCGGCGAATCGGGCAAGCTCGTGGCGGTTGCCGGCACCGGCGACGCCGCCGCGATCGGCGCACAGATGAAGGCGGTCGGGGGCACCTGCGGCGCCTGCCATCGCCAGTTCCGCGCCGATAACTGATCCTGCCGCATGACGACGGACACTATGACGCGCGTTTGGGATCTGCCGGTCCGGCTGTTCCACTGGTTGCTCGTCGGGCTGCTCGGCTTTTCGTGGTGGAGCGGCGAGCATCACGACATGGAGTGGCACCGGCTGTCGGGCTACGTCATTCTCGCGCTGATCGTGTTCCGCATCTACTGGGGCTTCGCCGGCAGCCGCACCGCGCGCTTCACGCAGTTCGTGCGCGGCCCGCGCGCGGCGTTCGCGTATCTGCGCACGCTCGGCAAACGCCCGTATCAGGCGGCGGACGGGCATAATCCGGTCGGCGGGTGGAGCGTCATTCTGATGCTCGGCGCTTTGGTGGTGATGGTCACGGCGGGGCTGTTCTCGGTCGATGTCGACGGGCTGGAATCGGGGCCGCTCGCCGATTACGTCAGCTTCGATGCCGGTCGCGCCGCGGCGGAGGTGCATCACATCGTTTTCAACGTGCTGCTCGCGCTTGTCGCGCTGCATGTGCTGGCGGTGCTGTTCTACCTGATCGGGCTGCGCCACAATCTCGTCGCGCCGATGATCCACGGCCGCCGCAAGGCCGGCGCGGACGCGGTCGCGGCACGCCTCGGCGCGTCACCGTTGAAAGCGGCGATCGGCGTGGCCCTCGCAATTGCCTTTGCCTATGCGGTGTCGAAGGGCTTCCGCTTCTAAACGGTAATAGCGGACGATACGTTCGCGCTGCCTGGCACGAGCGAGGTCACTGGCTGACCGTCGTTGGATAAGGCCGTGGCGCTTCCGAATCGATCATGGTTCAGATCATGCGGCACATCCTTCGGCCCCGCGCCAGCAGCGCCGCATAGAGCGCCGCCCCGACCCCCGGCGCATGGCGCGGTTCGATCACCTCATAATGCGCCGTCGCCTGCAACCGGCGCAGGAACGGCGCGCGCACCGCATCGAGCTTGGTCAGCACCCCGCCCGACCACGACAACAGCACGGTCTCGTCGGCGGCAAACTCCAATCGCCCGCGCAGCGCTCGCGCCAGCCCGGCCAACTCCACACCCGCCTGCTCTAAAATCGCCGCCGCCGCCACATCGCCGGCCTCGGCCGCGTGCGAGACGATCGGCGCGAGGCCGGCGATCGCATCGCGCGCCATGCCGTGTTCGCCCATCACCTTGGCGCAGATGTCGAGATCGTTCGCCAGCCCCAGCGCCGTGCGGAAACCGTCATGAAGCGGCCCCATCGGAAGCCGTCCGTCGCTCATCCGCGTGAAGGCGTTGAGTCCCTCGATCGCGATCCAGTACGCCGAGCCCTCGTCGCTGAACATCTCGCCCCAGCCGCCGACGCGCGCCTTGCGGCCCTGCCGCTCGCCATAGCCGATCGAGCCGGTGCCAGCGACGAGGTTGATCCCGTCCGCGCACGCCAGCGATCCCGCCCAGCCGCACACCATGTCGTTGTCGCACGCATAGCGGTCATGCCCGAGCAGCCGCCCGCACGCGGCATCGAGCAGCGGATCGACCGCCGCATCCTCGCCGAACGCGGGCAGGCCGAAGAACGCATGGCGAAAGTCGGCGGCGGATACGGATAGCTGCCCACACACCGCGCCGATCCCCTCGGCGAGCCGCCGGATCGCCTCATCCAGTCCGACCTGCAAATGATAGGTCGTGCCGGTGAGCGCACGCGCCACCACTTGCCCGCCATCGTCGATGCAGACGAACTCGGTCTTGGTGCCGCCGCCGTCGACGCCGAGGAACAGCGTCATGCCGCCAGCGTGTGGATGCGGACGCCCTGCACGACGCGGTTGACGGTGCCGCTCGCGTTGGGCTGGTCGGGCGTGCGGCCGAGCCGCAGCGAGCAGTGCAGCCCGTAGAGTTGCGGAAACACGATATACGGGAACAGCAGATCGGCATCGGCAAGCCCGCCCGCGCCTTCCACCAGCAGGGTTTCGCCGTCGGTATCCTGCGCGGCGATGACGATCACCGCGCCGCACCGCCCGTCGCCGCGCAATTCGGCGATCATGTCGAGATCGTACAGGCGGGTGAGCGGATCGTTCGAGACGAACACCACCACCAGAGTCCGCGGGGTGACGATCGTCTTGGGGCCATGCCGGAAGCCCAGCGACGAATCGAACGCGGTCGGGATCGCGCCATCGGTCAGTTCGAGCAGTTTCAGCGCGGCCTCGCGCGCGAGTCCCTGAAACACGCCGCTGCCGAGATACACCACCCGCTCGAAATCGGCATTGGCAAGCGCGGCTGCCTCGCCGTCCGATCGCGCCAGCATCGCATCGACCGCGCGTGCGATCGCCTCGACACGCGCCGGCATCGTGCCGCGCCCGGTGAAGATCGACAACGCCGCCAGCATCATCGCGCTGAAGCTGGAGGTCATCGCGAAAGCCCGGTCATGAGTCGCCTCGGGCAGCAAGACGATGTGGTTGTTACCCGATGCGCGGCGCGACAGCGCGCCGTCAGCGTTGCAGGTGATGACGAGGTGGTGGATCGCCGCAACCCGCGCATCCGCCAGCTCGACTGCGGCGATGCTCTCCGGGCTGTTGCCCGAACGGCCGAACGACACCATCAGCGTGGGGCGACCGGCATCGAGATAGAGGTATGGCGCGCTGACGATATCGGTCGTCGCCACCGCCTCGACCGGGCGGCCGAGCGTCGCGGTCAACCACGGCGCCAGACACTCGCCGATGAACGCCGACGTACCGGCACCGCACAGCATGATGCGCAGATCGGGCAGGTCGAGCAGCGGCTGCACGAACGCGTCGATCTCGGCAGCGGTCGCATCGAGCACCGCCTGAGTCGCGCGCAGGGTCGCGGGCTGTTGCAGGATTTCGCGGCGGGTCCAGCTTTCGGCGCCTGCGGCCGGCTGATCGGTCGCGAGGGTGGTTTCAAACATGTGGATTGCAGGCTCCATGATAGGCATCGAGCGTCGCGCCGATCTGCGCGACGATGAGGTCGACGGGGTCGAGGGTGGCGGCGCCGGCGCGCACCCCCGCATAGGCGATCGGGAGATATTGGCTGAGCAGCGGCAGCGGCGGCACTTCGGCACGGAGGTTCTCGAACAGCCGTGCCTGTGCCGCCGCGATCTCGGCGTCGGGCCAGTAATAGCGGATGCGGTCGCTCAGGCTGTATTGCAGTTGCAGATCGAGCGCGTCGCCGGTTTCGTGGTAATATTTACGCCAATTGCCCGGCTGGGCCTTCATGCGCGTGATCGCCACGTCGCGGAGATTGGCGCGCTTGGCCGGCGCCACGGTTTCGCGCTCGATCGCGTCGAGCGCCCACAGCGCTTCACGCAATGCGAAGGTGACGCCCGGCCCCACCTTGAGGATCGCGAAATGGTCGCGCACCAGCGCGCTCAGCGCCGCCGCCGTCTGGTAATCGGTCGAATGCGCTTCGAAGACGATGTGATCGACCGGTACGATCGCGGCGCTCAGCGCGGCCGCGGCGTCGGGGCGGTAATCGACCACCTTCATGTGATCGAACTCGACGCCGGGCTGGACAACGGTCGCGATCACGCGCTCCCAGGCGTCTGCCAAGCCCTGCTCGCGGAACAGATCGCGGTGCATGTCGAGCGTCGCCAATGCCGCTTCGGGCGTGGTCAGCGCGAGCGTATCGAGATCTTCGGCGGCGCCGCCCGGCACCGGCACTTCGGTGCCGATCACATAGACCGGCGCGTCGGCGGGATCGCCGGCATAGGCATCCTCGGCGACCCGACACAGCCGCGCGGCGCGCTCGGCGATGATGCGCTCGGGCAGCGGCGTCGGATCGTCGGCGCAACTCATCGAGCAATCGAGGTGGATCTTGGCGAAGCCGGCACGGACATACTCGGCGATCATAACTTCGGCCTTGGCCATCGCCGCCTCTGCCGGCAGGCTCGTCCAGGCATTGGGGCCGAGATGGTCGCCGCCCAGCACCAGCCGGTCGAGCGGAAAATCGAGCCGCGTCGCAATCGCTTCCACGAACGCGCGGAAAGCGGCTGGCACCATGCCGGTGTAGCCGCCGTCCTGATTCACTTGGTTGGACGTCGCCTCGATCAGCACGAACGGCGCAGCGTTGCGCATCGCGTGCCGGAAGGTCGCCTCGATCACCAGCGGATGCGCCGAACAGACCGAGGTGATGCCGACACGTTTGCCGCTTTTATGATCGGCGACGAGATTTCGAATCATCTCCATCGACTTCTCCTTTCGCATCCTATTAGGAGCGAAACCTATATAACGCAATAAAGCGAACTATAACGAAACGTTGCCGAGTTGCTCAGGCCTCTGCGGCTAAGGTGCCCGCATCCTTCGCATCCGGCTCGATCGCGAGCATCAACGACGCCACCAGCGCGAGCCCGATACCGACGAGCTTGATCGGCCCCGGCATCACGCTCAGCGCCACCAGTGAGATGATCGCAGTGGCGAGCGGCGCGCCGGCGTTGGTGAGCGGCGCGACGATGATCGCCTTGCCGTAGCGGAAGGCGAACACGAGCGTCAGCGCACCGACCGCGTTGAGCATCTGGATAAGGGCGGCGAGACCGGGGCCGTCCATCCCGTAATTGATCGGGCGGCTGAAGTCGGTCAGCGCCAGCGCGACCGGCACCAGCGCCAGCCCGGTCACGGTCATGTAGAAGAAGATGCTTTCGCCCGACATGATGTGATTGGCCGATTTCATGAAATAGGCCTGAAGCCCCCAGCACAGCATCACGATCACCGCGAGGATCAGCCAGCTACTGTCATGCGCGCCGCCGCCCGGCGCGAAATCGAACGTCGGCAGCGCGAGTAGCGCGAGGGCGATGCCGACCGCGCCGAGCCGCCCGGTACGCTCGCCCATGAACAGAAACGACAGCGCGATCGTCACGACCGGCGACAGCGAGATCACCGGGAAGATCAGATAGGCCGGCCCGCGCGTCACCGCGTAGAACAGTACCATCTGCCCACCCGCCCCAAGCGCGCCGACCGCGACACCATAAGCGATCGCACGCGGATTGACGTCGAGCTTCCACTTGGCGAGCGCCAGCACCACCAGCGCGGGCGGGATCATCGTCAGCGCCCAGACGCAATACACCAACGTCTCGGGAAAGCCGTGCTGCGGCGACAGT
>Ga0247742_10001314_pt1 | contig 17644 bp, 18 predicted proteins | sample UWRJL208509C2_FD_180944 | JGI IMG/M metagenome (GOLD analysis project Ga0247742, IMG submission 180944) | Plant litter microbial communities from Arlington Agricultural Research Station in Wisconsin, United States - UWRJ-L208-509C-2 | ecosystem: Environmental > Terrestrial > Plant litter >... | reverse complement strand
CCCGCAGATTTTTTTCAAAAGGGCTTCGCTCGTGGAAACGCGCTATCCTTACCGCTTTTTCGTTTTTTACTAACATACACTTCTTTTTTAGTGTATAGTTTTTCCCGGACGAGTCACGGCCACTTTTAATTCGAAGTCATTTTTTGATGCAGGCCAGAATGAGAACAATTGTTTCCAGGCTTAGCAGTCACCCTCCTATTTAAACCCATACATCTGTGGTATCAAAATCATTTATTAATAAAATTACAGCACAAAATAACAGATTAACTTCAGTAACTTTAAAACACGTTCGGGAAATGCTCCCATCTAAACCTACGCATTATTAATTGCCAGCAAATGAATATAACAAAATTACAGTATGAAAGTTATATCGGTAAATGTAGGCCAGCCAAGAGAGATTCCGTGGCGTGGTCAAACGGTAAGAACATCTGTTTTTAAAACGCCTGTAGCCGGACGTGTCCGCGTAAGAAAACTCAATTTTGACGGCGATGCCCAGGCAGATCTGATAGGGCATGGCGGCGAGCACCGCGCTGTTATGGTTTATCAAACCCATTCATACCAATATTGGAGCGACCTGCTTCAACGCAAAGATTTTGTTTACGGCCAATTTGGCGAAAACCTTACCGTGGAGGGGCTGGCAGATGATGAGGTTTGCATTGGTGACCGTTTCCGGATTGGTTCGGCAATTTTTGAGGTTACCCAGCCCCGGGTAACTTGCTGGAGAGTGGGCATAAGTACCGGGGTGCCAGAGATGCCTGCCTTACTTGTTACGCACAAACGGCCCGGGTTTTATTTCCGTGTGATTCAGGAGGGAGAAGTTGGCGCCGGCGATTTGATAGAAAAAATTGCTGACGGCGATGAAAAAATGAGCGTTGCTGAAATTGACGGCTTACTTTATTTGAATGACCATCCGGAAAACAAACTGCAAAGGGCTATAAAAATTCCAGCACTCAGTGAGGCCTGGAAAGGCTCTTTTCACAATTTACTTGATGCTGCCCTGCATGGGATAGATAAAGGAAATGCCGGGCTGAGCGGCCCAGCCGAATCTATCGCCTGGACGGGTTTCCGGCCTTTTGTTGTGCGGCGTACACGTATGGAATGTGAAGGAGTGCGTTCTTTTGAGTTGAGCGCACCCGATGGTACTGCTGTACCTCCTTTTCTGCCGGGGCAACACATCGCAGTTCGGATACATCCAACCAAGGATGGAGCGTCTATGATACGGATGTATTCACTTTGCGGGGCACAGGATGCCTCCAGCTTACGCATTGCAGTAAAAAAGGAAGCTAATGGAGAGGGCGGTATTTATATGCATGAGCAGGTACATGAGGGCGATACCTTGGAGATCAGTGCGCCGCGCGGTACGTTCACATTGGCAGACGGCAAGGGGCCATTGGTTTTGCTGAGCGCCGGGGTGGGCATTACTCCGTTATTAAGTATCCTGCTCCACGTAGCTTGCCAGGACCCAAACCGCCAAATTTGGTGGATCCATTCGTGCCGCAACGGTGCTTACGAAGCCTTTAAAGAGGAAATAAGGATGCTCGAAAGAAAATTCTCCTCATTTCATCGGGTAATCATATACAGTTCCCCAAATGATGTTGACCGCAGCATTATTGACTATAATATAAAAGGCCATCTTGATTTACAGCAATTACAAGCTTTAAAACTGCCCGCAGATAGCGACTGTTACCTGTGCGGGCCACCCGGGTATCTCCAAAGCATTACAGACACATTAAGAACTATTGGAATACCCGGCAATAAAATTAAATCTGAACTATTCGGAAGCTCAGACCTGGTAAACGGAACTGGAAAAACGCCTCATCTCCCTGTTGAAAATACGGGGCAAGGTCCACTGGTTACTTTTAGCAAGAGTAAAATAGCTTTTCGGTGGCATCCCCGCTTCGGCAGTTTACTGGAAGCAGCCGAAGCCTGCGACGTACCAGTGCATTGGTCATGCCGCATGGGTGTTTGCCATCGTTGCGAAACGGGTATTATTGATGGGCAGTTTACCTATTCTCCTGATCCGCTTGATCCTCCGTCAGCGGGTAACGTACTTATTTGCTGTGCCGTTCCGCTAAGCCCTGTTGACCTTGATTTATAAATAACTAAGCATAAACCGGCGAAATGGATCCGTTACCCAGCCTTAGTAAAAAAAGTGGCTCTGATAAAGTTTTTGGCCATGATGATACTGTTTTAATTATACAAAAATCAATTTGGAGGCTTATAACTTTACGGACACCGGAAATTCTCATTCGTTGCAGGAGATAAGAACATAAAAGTTAATGGCAGATTTTTAAGGCTATCAATGGTTTGCCAGATACTCTATTTTTAAAAACCTCTTGCAAATACAAAATATTTACATTTACTTTGCAATACAAAGTACTTTTATGCCAATAAACACTAAACGATTCGCTACGAAAATTAAATTTTTATAAAAAACGTAATATGAAAAATAGAGCAGGTAAAATCATTGGTTTTGTTGTGGGGATGGGAGGTTTCCTCTTTTTGTTCAAGTTGATCATTCTTGATCATACCTCACCATCAGATGAACTGGCGCCGGGAGTGGTGCTTACTCTTTCATTGCTGAGCGGCTTACTGTTTGCGTTTGCAGGTAATGTGCTGCAAAAAAATATAAAGAAAAACGGTCATAAAACAGCCTAAGCAATGCGGTTTTGAGGAACAATCATATTGAAATGAATACCTTCCTCAAGATCCTGCTGGCTATTGAACCTTTTGATCACTGATGGTAGAAAACTACAGGCCTTAAAAATAACGGGGAGCCTGCAAGTTACTTTGCTACAGACACGTTTTTGGCCAGTGTTTTAAACCTTTCGCCATCTGCTTGCAGTACCGTGATGGTTAAATGACTACTCTTGCTCGTATGTATATCTTTCACAATACCTGATTTACCTTTGTGTGTGCCATCGATAACCAGACAGGCTGCACCATCTTTTAAAGATTGATCTGTCATGCTAAGAGTTTATAAGATTCCCGAATATACTGAAACAAAGTTGGTTTGAGTTCATCAAGAGTAGAGATACGCTTATGCTTTTCCTCTTTTTTACCAGAAGCGTCCTCTGCGTAAAATTTAATATCCAGCTCCTTTTTCATCGGCCGGATCACCAGAAAGGTCAGCCTATGGGTAAAGACTATACAATTTGGCGTTGTACCTACCAGTACCCCATCCCAATCCGCAACCTCCGCCAATAGCTTATCAAATACCAGCATAAGTTCTGCAGAACGCCCGGCAAACAAACTATCCAAACTAACCCGTGCGCAGTAATGGCGTTGCTCCGCCCTGGGAAATTCCCGCTCACATTTCGGGCAGGTCCAGCTCATAATTCATCAGTTGCCATGCCGAAACAATGCGCGTAGCCGTCATCATCTGTCAGAAAAAACTCCGTTTGTCCATAGTCCCGTTCTTCTATTGGAGAAACTTCGTAGCCCAATTGCTGTAAATGTTGATAGGTAGTATGCAAATTCCCGGGTGTCCAGTAAAACCGCACACCCTCGCAATCCTTAGGTATTGGCGACCCACTTCGTTGATTAAGCCAAAAGAACATAGATTCCTGAGTTACCATGCAACCAATCAGGCGGCCCTCCTCCCGCATTTCCCGGTCGGCGGTAAACCCCAGGCCTTTCACCCAAAAATGCAGGCTTTTCTCCAGGTCTGCGCTGGGTATTACGGTCATGCAATAGTTAACGATCATAACTTTATTTTTTTATTAAATTAATCACAGTTAGTATTATTTCCAATACGCAGAATGTGCCCATCCGGGTCTTTGACCAGCATTTCCCGCATAGACCAGGGCTTATCTTCCGGCGGTCCTGAAATTTCAACGTCTTTGTCTTTGATCTTCTCGTAAAACTCATCCACGTTATCCACATTGATCGCCAACCATGTGCCCTTATGCCCCTGCGCACCTTTGCAGAAAAAAATGGTCGCCTCATCGTTCACCACACCACCAAAGGTGGGCGTTTCATCCCAACTCCAATGTTGCTTAAAACCCAGCACTTCGGTATAAAAAGCGATACTCCGGGCCACATCATCTGAGTAAAGGATAGGAATAACAGACTCGATTTTCATAGACACTAATTTACCGGTTTATTTTGGGGAATGAAATGACAGTCAAGAGCCGACAGAAAAATAATCGCTGGGCCAAGCAGCCCATAAGCTCAATCATATCCTGGCGGATGAATATGTACTGTACACCAAAACAAGAAATGCCCACTGGACCACCGAAGATCCTAATTTTCATACTGTTCATGTATTCTCTGAATCGCAATGTAACGAGCTTGATCAGATCATGGACAGCGTTTCAGAGCGAAAGCGATAACATCATCCTGCAGCTCCAGTTACTCCTCGTACAATCAATAGACATTCTTTTCTATGCACAATATACTGAGGCTCAAAAGTGGATGAACAGAAATAGGTAATTAATGACAGGTTAAAAATCCCGACAACACTTTAGGCCGTTTCGATCTATCATGAAAAATTATGTTTTGACAGAACCAAACATCAAACCGGAAAACTAAATGAGGCAGCCTTACTTATCTACTGTATTAACAGTAAATTAAAAGGCAAAAAAAATGGGGCAAATCAGTTTTATCTGACTTGCCCCGTGATGGGTAAATGATGGGGCTCGAACCCACGACCCTCGGTACCACAAACCGATGCTCTAACCAACTGAGCTACATCTACCGTTTGGAGAGTGCAAAAATAGAAATCTTATGGCTATTTGCAAACTCTTTTTAAAATTACATTCACTTTACCTGTCAAATTTAGAATGATTTTAATTTATCATTATTTTTGTATTTATGGCTGAGCAATTAATTGAACTGAATGTAACAGGAATGCATTGTAATAATTGCGCGTTATCTGTTCATAAACTACTCGAAAAAAGAGGGTTACATAATATCCTGGTCGACTTTGCCAGTGAAGAGGTAAAATTTTCAACCGCCGATAGCAGCCAGTTACCCGAAATAAAAAAAGGGATAGAAAGCTTAGGCTTCAAAATTATTGATGATATTTCTCAGCATCAGCCTGTATTTTATCAAAAAATAGAGAACAAATTTTTCTTTTGCGCCCTATTTACTGCCCCTCTCCTACTCCAGATGGCGCTGCCCTGGCACTTTTTACACCTGCCCGGAGTACAATTATTGTTATGTCTTCCCGTATTTATAGTAGGCTGTCTCCATTTTGGCAAAAGCGCCTTTAGTTCCTTAAAAGCCGGGCTACCTAATATGGACGTGCTCATATTTATCGGTTCCGCATCAGCCTTTGTATATAGCCTTACCGGCACATTACAACATTTGGGTGCCCAATATCAATTTTATGAAACCTGTGCTACTATTATAACGCTGGTGCTGCTTGGTAACGTGTTTGAAAAACGCTCTGTTCATCAAACTACATCTGCGGTAAAAGACCTTATCAAATTTCAACAGGTTAATGCCAACCGGATTATTAACGGCGGCATTGAGGTGATTAGCGCTAAAGATGTAAGGCCCGGCGATACGCTGCTGGTTAACCAGGGCGATAAAATTCCGGTTGATGGCGAGATTCTTTCAGGTAGCGCATCTGTGGATGAGGCCATGCTTACCGGCGAAAGTTTACCTGTTGAAAAACAAAAATACGATAAGGTTATCGGCGGCACCATCCTGCTCAACGGTAATATACATATGCTGGCCACCAAGGTTGGTTCAAACACTATTCTCTCTCAGATTATCGATCTGATGAAAAAAGCGCAGGCAGCCAAACCTCCCATACAAAAACTGGGCGATAAAATAGCATCTATATTTGTACCGGCTGTGCTTGCCATTGCTCTGCTTACTTTTGTACTAACCTACTATATTGGGCAAGCAGGCTTACAGCACGCATTGATGAATGCCATTGCGGTTATGGTTATTTCGTGCCCATGCGCTATGGGCCTGGCCACACCTACCGCAGTTATGGTAGGCCTTGGCCGCGCGGCTAAGAATGGTATCCTGATCAAAGGCGGTGATACTATTGAAGCTGTAGCGCACACCAAATATGTAGTTTTTGATAAAACAGGTACTTTAACCACTGGCAAATTCTTCATCAATGAAATAAAGGCTGAAGCTGCGGTAGATATTGAACTGATCAGGGGTATTATCTTTGCCATTGAGGAAAGATCAAACCATCCTATTGCACGCTCACTTGTAAGCGGATTAAAGACCCTGCCAAGGCAGAAAGTAATTTTAAAAGTTGCCCGCGAAGAACGTGGCTTAGGCATGCGCGCCGAAGATATTGACGGCAATAATTACTTTTTAGGCACCGCCAAACATAATAAGGACGACCATTTTAATCTGTCCCTCTATAAAAACCAGCAACTGCTGGCCCAGATAGCTATCGACGATGAAATAAAACCAGAAACGGCCTCCCTGATAGCTCAGCTTAAAAAAATGGGTATCAAACCCATCCTTTTAAGCGGCGATAAAAAAGACCGTTGTTTAAAAGTAGCTGAAGCGATTGGTATCAAAGATAAAGATGTACATGCCGAAAAACTTCCTGATGAAAAGTTAAAGGTGATTGACATTTACAAGCAAAAAGGTAAAACCATTATGATTGGTGATGGCATTAATGATGCCCCCGCCCTGGTTAAAGCCGATGTAGGTATCTCTATGAATGATGCCAGCCACGTTGCTATACAATCGGCCAGTGTGGTGCTTTTAAATACCGACCTGCACTCGGTTATTAAGTTTTTACAGATCAGTAAACATACACTGCTTACCATTAAACAAAACCTTTTCTGGGCTTTTGCCTACAATATTATAGCTATCCCGGTGGCTGCCCTTGGTTTCTTAAACCCTATGGTAGGTGCCTTTACCATGGCTTTTTCTGATGTTGTGGTTATAGGTAACTCACTGAGGTTGAAGATTAAGAAAATCAATGATCGATAGACCATAGTCCATGGCTCTTTTTTGATATTGTTTTACTTCGGGGTATAATGCAAAGTTTCTTACTTTTGCTGCTATGGGCTATCAACTATGGTTCATGGACTTATAACTATGATAGAAATATTTACAGACGGAGCATCAAGCGGGAATCCCGGTCCCGGAGGTTATGGAGTAATTTTGCGTTCGGGGAAGCATTACAAAGAGCTTTCTGAAGGTTTTCGCAAAACTACTAACAACCGTATGGAACTGCTTGCTGTAATTAAAGGCCTGGAGGCATTAAAAACCCCTAACCAACAGGTAATGGTATTTTCCGACTCTAAATATGTAATTGATGCCATCGAAAAACGCTGGCTAAACGGCTGGCTGCAAAAGGGTTTCGCCGGCAAAAAAAATAAAGATCTGTGGTTGCGCTACCTCGACGTGAGTAAACAGCACCAGGTTAAATTTACATGGGTACGTGGCCACAACGGTCATCCCGAAAATGAGCGCTGCGACGAACTTGCCGTAGCTGCCGGCAAACAAAAACCACTACTTATCGATTCGGTTTTTGAGGTAGAGAATGCAAAGGCAGGCCTGATGTAAAAACAAACTTGTCATTCTGAGTGATAACGAAGAATCTACTATTGAGCTATTTATGCTTATGCCACACAACAGATCCCTCACTCCATTCAGGATGACAAAAGAAATTCGCAAATTCACTATCTCCCCTGCAATTCAATAACTTCCAGGTTCTGAATTTTATCGCCATCAATACTAAAACGCATCAGGGTGCGTACTTTATGCCAGCCTTGTTGTCCCGCCGCACCCGGATTAAGGTGTAGGCAACCTATCGTTTTATCGGGCATTACCTTTAATATGTGCGAATGGCCCGAAATAAACAATTTGGGTGGATTTAAATAAATTTCCTTTTTTACCGCAGGACTGTATTTACCCGGATAACCGCCAATGTGGGTCATCCAAACATCAACTCCTTCACAGTTAAAACGCAGATTTTCGGGGTAAACCAATCTTACGTCTTTACCATCAATATTACCGTACACCCCCTTTAGTGGTTTAAAGGCCGCTAATTTATCGGCCAGTTCAATGATGCCAAAATCGCCGGCATGCCATATTTCGTCGCAATTTTCAAAATGCTTAAAAACAGCGTCGTCAAGGTAGCTGTGGGTATCGGATATCAGGCCAATGCGGGTCATAGGAATTAAAAAAAGCAAGACTAAAGAAACCGTAGACAAGATGCAAACATTGGCAAAAAGAATTTTACGCCAATACCTCATTTAAGCAGAGCGTTATTTTAAAACGATCTCTTTTTCAATTCTTTATATTTATATAATCAAGAAAAGTTTCTTTACCTCTTTAACCTATAATACCCCTATGAAAAGAATTGTCATTTGCTGTGATGGTACGTGGAATAGCCCTGGTGATGTTGAACATGGCACCATCATTAAAACTAATGTTCAAAAGCTATTTGAAGGCGTTTGTAATATTGACCAAAATGAAACACTCCAACTCAAGTATTATACCGAGGGTGTAGGTACCGCGGGAGGTAAACTTCGCCGCATTATTGACGGGGCTACCGGCTGGGGCTTGGATGATCATATCCTCAATGCATACAAATTTTTAGTCTGGAATTATATTAAAGGCGATGAAATATACATTTTCGGGTTTAGCAGGGGTGCCTACACCGCCCGGAGCCTGGCCGGGCTGATACGTAACTGCGGTATTATCAGAAATGACGACCTGGGCCTGATCAACGAAGCTTATGCACATTATCGCAACAGAACCGACAGGGGCTGGAAGCCGAATGGCCAAAAAGCCATGGAATTTAAAAACGCCCATAGCCAGGAAACCAGTATCAAATTTATAGGTGTTTGGGACACCGTGGGTGCGCTTGGCATCCCTTTTTCCTTTTTTAGCTTTTACAACAAGACCAGGTACAAATTTCACGATACCAAACTAAGTACCTATGTTGATTATGCGTACCACGCCGTAGCTATTGACGAAAAGCGTGCGAGTTTTAAACCTACCCTCTGGACTCAAAGTAAAAGCGCCTGGCAAAGGCCTACCCCGCAGGTATTGGAACAAAGATGGTTTAGTGGTGTGCACTCCAACATTGGTGGGGGCTATGCCGACAGCGGCATAAGTGACATTGCCTTTAAGTGGATGGTGGAAAAAGCAAAGGCAACTGGTCTTGTATTTGAAGAAAACTACCTGACCAGCAATACTAAAGCTGATATCAGGGGAAAGGTATATAATTCATTTGTATTTCCATTTAACCTTATCTCTCCGGCAAGAAGAATAATCAGTTCTAACGAGATATACCACCAAACGGTTGATCCCAGCGCTATTGAACTTTGGAAAACCAACGCTTCCTACCGGCCAGAAAATCTGAGGCATGTAATTGAAAAGGGCTAAAAAATAATCAGGAAATCGCGCAGTAACTCCTGGTACTGTTTACTGTAAACTTTTGGTTCATTATATATCACCAAATGTTGCAACGTTGCCGGCAATTGTTCTAAACCCAATACCAGTATTTCCCGGTGCGGTTCATCATGCTCAAAAGAGTATATATTGATTGTTTTTTGCAGATGGAGCCCAAACCCTAAGGCCAGGGCTTTAACCAGTTCGGCGGTTTCGGGCGGTAATATGAGCCAGCAGGCACCTTGCGGACTAAGATGTATTGAAATTGTTTGAATTAACCTTTCAAAGAAACCATCCCCGGCATGCTTTGCCAAATTTTTGTGTGAACCCGGCGACAGTAATGAATTGATATAAAACGGCGGATTAGACACGATCATATCGTACTTCTTATCGAAATGATTTGTAAAAAACTCTTCAAAACCGGATGGATGCAAACTTAATCGTTTGACAAAAGGCGAATTTTCAAAATTACGCCTGGCGGTAGCAGCAGCATTTTCGTCAATCTCCACAGCATCAATTTGAGCCGATGGAAAGCGCTGGGCCAACATCAGGGCTATTACACCTGTGCCCGTGCCAATGTCTAAAACAGATGATGGTTTGTTAAAATCAGCTAATGCACCAAGCAATACCCCATCGGTATTGATCTTCATGGCGCAACCGCTTTGGTCAACGCTGAATTGTTTAAAGCGAAACATATTCGCCATAATTACTTTTCGTAAAGCTCCAGTGGCAGGCCGTCGGGGTCGGTAAAAAAGGTGAAGCGTTTACCGGTGAATTCATCTACGCGGATGGGTTCGGTTTCTACACCAAACTCATTCAGGTGAGCTATAGATTCGTCCAGTGCATCAACCTCAAAGGCTAAATGGCGCAAGCCTAAAGCTTCGGGGCGCGAAGGGCGTGCCGGCGGCTCAGGAAATGAAAAAAGCTCGATCTGGTAGAGGTCGCCCACTTCCAGATCAAGCTTGTATGATTGTCGCTGCTCGCGATAAACCTCGCGAACTATATTTAAACCCAGTATCTCACTATAAAAATGTTTCGACTTCTGATAGTCGGCACAAATAATGGCTATATGATGTACCCGGTTTAGTTTCAGCATTATTCGCCTAAAATAGTATGTAATACATTGCTGTGAACCATTTTCAAATCGGTAACATGACCAAATGGTTCTTCGTCAACATTCAGGAAACCGTTGTTTACAGTACCCAGCAAACTGAACTCAGTTGCACTGGTAGCCATAAATTCAACAAAGCGTTCCTGTTCTTCAGGAGCAACGGTTACTACTACCCTGCCTTGTGCCTCACCAAAAAGGAAGGCATCTTTGCGCACAGTATCGTCTGTTTCAATATCAAAACCCAGTCCGTTTGGCATAGCTGCCTCTAAAAGGGCAATATACAAACCACCATCGGCCACGTCATGTGCCGACTCGATAACACGGTGCTTGATCAAGCCTTTTACAGTTTGCTGCATATCATATTCCTTATCTATATCAAAATAAGGAGCAGGTGCTTTTAAAACCTTGTGCCATGATGCTAAGTACTGTGATGAAGCAATATCATTTACCGATTCACCTATTAAATAGATCAGATCGCCTGGTTGTTTAAAGTTGGCTGTCATGATATTATCTACATTATCCATAACACCCAGCATACCAATAGTTGGCGTAGGGAACACAGAACCACCATCGGCAGATTGATTGTAGAAACTTACATTACCACCGGTAACCGGGGTTTCAAACTTGCGGCAGGCATCGCCCATACCTTTAATAGCGCTCACAAACTGCCAGTAAACCTCAGGATTGTAAGGGTTACCAAAGTTTAAGCAGTTGGTAATAGCCACAGGCTCGCCACCGGCACAGGTAATATTACGTGCGGCTTCGGCCACGGCAATGGCAGTACCTTTGTAAGGGTCGGCATATACGTAGCGCGAATTGCAATCTGTTGTTAATACGATAGCCTTGTCGGTATCTTTAACAGCAACAACGGCAGCATCGCAAGCCAGGTTAGCGGTCATGGTTTGCACACCTACCATGCTATCATACTGGTCGGTTACCCAACGTTTTGAAGCCAGGTTGGGGTGGGCTGCCAAATGCTCGCCAACTTCAACTAAATTAGCAGGTTCCTGTATATCGTCTATATTAAACTTTTGATTTTCTGCAAAGTAAGCAGGCTCGCGGTATTCGCGCTGGTAAACCGGTGCGCCACCACCCAACACTAAGTCGTCGGCAGGTACGTCGGCTACTTTTTCGCCGTTCATGTAGTACTCTAAACGCTGGGTATCGGTTACTTCACCAATAACCGCACAGTTCAGGTCCCATTTATCAAAAACAGCCTCTACTTCTTTTTCACGGCCCTTGTGTACCACAATAAGCATACGCTCCTGTGATTCGGACAGTAAAATTTCGTAAGGTTTCATATGATCCTGACGGGTAGGTACTTTATCCAGATCGATACGCATGCCATGCTCGCCTTTAGCGCTCATTTCTGAGTTAGAGCATATGATACCGGCAGCGCCCATATCCTGCATGCCTACTACGGCACCGGTTTTAATTACTTCAAGCGTAGCTTCTAATAACAATTTTTCCTGGAATGGATCACCTACCTGAACGGCCGGCAAATCGTTAACAGAATCGGCAGTGATATCTTTTGATGCGAAAGCCGCACCGTGAATACCATCTTTACCGGTTGCAGAGCCTACTATATATACCGGGTTACCCACGCCGTATGATGTTGCCGAAACGGTTTCACCCGCTTTTACAATACCTGCCGACATGGCGTTAACCAGTGGGTTTACATTATAGCAATCGTCAAAAAACAATTCGCCGCCAACGGTTGGGATACCAAAGGCATTACCATAGTGGCTGATACCTTTTACTACGCCTTTAACCAGCCATTTGGTTTTATCAAGGGTTAAGTCGCCAAAACGCAATGAGTTTAGCTGGGCGATTGGCCTTGCGCCCATGGTAAATATATCGCGGTTAATACCGCCTACACCTGTGGCTGCTCCCTGGTAAGGTTCTAATGCCGAAGGGTGATTGTGCGATTCGATCTTGAAGGCACAGCCAATGCCATCGCCAAGGTCAACAAGGCCGGCATTTTCTTCACCTGCCTTAGCCAGCATACGCGGGCTATCCTTAGGTAAAGTTTTTAGCCAGGTAATGGAGTTTTTATATGAGCAATGCTCACTCCACATTACTGCGAAAATAGAAAGTTCGGTAAAATTGGGTACTCGCCCTAATATCTCTTTAATACGTTCAAATTCTTCGGGTAGTAAGCCTAAATCTTTGGCGGTTTCAACGGTGGTTAATTCCTGGTGCTCCAATGTAATATTGTTTTATTTGAAAGGATGCGCAAAATTAGAAAAAAAGGGCGAAAGCTGAAAGCTTCTTTTGGATTAGTGACATGGGTGTGGGATTGGCGTGCGGAGAGCGGTAAATGGTTACCCACAAAAATTTCAAAAAACACTTGCGCAAGTACTTACTTGCACTTATATTTGCAAGCAAGTACTTGCGAATCATGAAAACCAGACGAGATGTTTACCAGGCCATTGCCGACCCGACCCGAAGAGCGATAATTAACATGATTGCCACCCAGCCGCATAATGTGAATACCATTGCCGCAAACTTTGATGTTACACGCCAGGCCATCTCCTTACATATACAGATCCTGGTTGATTGCGGTCTCATTAATGTAAAACAGCAGGGACGCGACAGGCTTTGTGAAGCGCGGCTCGATCAACTTAGCGAGGTATCTTCCTGGGTTGATCAGTACCGCCAGCATTGGGAAAGTAAATTAGATAATCTGGAAAAATATGTAGCACAATTAAAAAACGAAAGACATGAAAAGCACAAAAAGTAACACCTCCGATCGCGAATTACGCTTAACACGAGTAATTGATGCGCCAATTGAACTGGTATGGCAAGCATGGACGCAGCCTGAACATATTGCCCAATGGTGGGGACCTAATGGCTTCACAACTACTATTAATATAATGACTGTAGAACCCGGTGGCGAATGGGACCTGGTACTGCATGGCCCCGATGGAACTGACTATAAAAACAAAAGCATTTTTAAAGAGATTATCCCACTCAAAAAAATCGTGTTTGACCATGTGAGCGGACCAAAGTTTGTTGCCACTATTGAGTTTGAAGCAAAAGGCGAACAAACACATCTGAGCTGGCACATGCTTTTTGAAACACCTGAGCAATTTATACAGGTTGTAAAAACCTTTAAAGCAGACGAAGGATTAAAGCAAAATTTGGATAAGCTTGATCAATATGCAAAAGGCTTGAATAAAAGGTAGCTTAAAAGTTTGTCATTTCGATTGAGCCTGGTCGGGCATGAGCGTTGCGCGAAAGAGAAATCTTTTGTAAGATGCTAAGCGAATTTCCAGAACGTATAAGATTTCTCGCTATCGCTCGAAATGACAACTTTTTTACCTCTTATATATTATATATACCAAACAAAAACGGGCAAGCGAATTATCGCCTGCCCGAACGGCCTTTGCTCAAACCCCTGCTACCCCCTTATCGCCGCAGAGACCGTTGCCCGACCGTATATCTTTCACCTACCCTTTATTGTTCGGTCAATTGAAAATTGATAGGGATTGTATATTTAACGCGCACTGCCTGTCCGTTCTGCATACCTGGTTTCCAGGCTTTGGCCAGTTTTAAAACACGGGTAGCTTCTTCGTCAAAACCATAACCGGCACCGCGTTCAACCTTTATATTTGATAATGAACCGTCCCTTTCAATAACAAAGCTCATAAATACTTTACCCGAAACTGCACTCTCCTGAGCAATACCTGGGAAACGGAGATTCTTCTGCAAAAATTTAGCCCAGGCCGCTGCGCCCCCCACTGGTTCGGGCATAACATCAAGTGATTCGCCTGTATTATGTATAGTTTCATCTACCGGAGCTGGCCCATTGCCACCTCCTGAAACCTTTCCCTGATCCATTTGATTATCCACACCTTTATCCGGCCCATCAACGTTCGCTGAACCAATTGGCCCATTTATTTGATCAATTGCCGGAGGATCAATTGTAGGTTGATTATCCGCCACCACCCGGGTTGGTATGGCTGTAGTTTTTACCTGAACTGCGGGCGCAGGAGGATCTACAGATTTAGGAGGATCGGCCTTTTTAGGTTTAGCCTCCACGGGTGGTGCTATATCTACCTTTTTAAGATCAACCTGGTTAAACTTATAAACCGGCCCTTGTTTTACCCTGAAAACAAAACTGGCAGCTACAAAAAGAGCCACAACTATAAAACTTAAACCTATAGCCTTCACCATAGTTTGGCCATAATTCTTTCTCAGCTCATAAGCACCATATGCTTTGTTACGATGGTCAAATACAAGGTCGAGCCACTCGGCTTTGTACAAATCAAATTTGGCAATATTCATATTTTTCAGAATTTAATTTCTTATAAAACGAATATACATATATAATATTTTACAAAACAAAATTTATTTCAAATATTTTTAGTCAAAATATCCTCAAGTAAAAATTACCCCATCTTTTAATTTCAGTGAAAAAATTATAGAAAAGCGTAAAATTTTTACCAATTTATATTTACAAAACTCATTTTCAAGGCCATTTAAGTACATTTTTATTACACAAATCATAAAAAAGTTAAAAAAATGATAAAAAAAATAGATTTATTTTATTTTTTTACTACTTTTAGATATGGTTAACAGGCTTTATCAATTTACTGCCTTACTTTTTCTGATTTTTACGGGCTTTTCAGCATCCGGAAGGGAAGAATTATACAATAACAACCATACAAAAGGTAAAAACGCTTCATTTAGCACCGCAAACCCAAATCACCACCCCATTAATTATGATTTCAGCATTAATAATGTGCCCATGCAGGTTATTAATGTTCAGCAACACCGGGGTTCGCATTCTTTACAGGGCCTTTACCACTCACCCATTTTTTTATCCGTAGCAATTAAATACGTAACCTTCATTTGCGGCTCCGGCTCAAGTGAACTGTCGCGTTTTCGCAAACTCATCCTTTTTCCATTTCATGCTTTTTGGTAGGAGAAAACAATACCAACCGGATGCCCTGATTAGGCAGCCGGATCATATTGTTTTTTAAAATTTAGTTTAAATCCGGCATTTTGATTGGGTGCCGGGTATACTATTAATTTTTAATACTGCCTGGCATTTTGATTGGGTACCAGGCAGTATTATAACTTATCAAATTCCCTTAAACCCTAAACATGAAAAAATTCATACCCTTTGGCGTACTTATAATTGTAATTATACTTGCCCTTATTTATCCTTCGGTTACCTTAACAACCATTAAGGACAGTAAAATTGATAGCGGCGATACCGCCTGGCTATTAGTAAGTACTGCCCTTGTACTGATCATGACCCCGGGTCTTGCCTTTTTTTATGGCGGTATGGTGAGTAAAAAAAATGTACTGTCAACCATGCTGCAAAGCTTTGTATGTATGGGCGTTATAACAGTAATATGGGTTATTTTTGGCTTCAGCCTTGCCTTCGGCGATAGCATAGGAGGCTTCATCGGCGATCCGCGTACCTTTTTTATGATGAAAGGCACATTAGGCAACGCCACCTGGAAACTTGCACCAACCATACCCCTGGTATTATTTGCCATGTTTCAGTTAAAGTTTGCCGTAATTACACCGGCACTTATCACCGGCGCTTTTGCCGAGCGTATCCGCTTTAACTCGTACGTGATATTCCTGGTATTGTTTATGATATTTATATATGCCCCGCTGGCACACTCTACCTGGCACCCTGATGGTTTCCTTTTTGGTAAAGGCGTACTTGATTTTGCAGGCGGCACCGTTGTACACATGTCTGCAGGCTGGGCAGCCCTTGCTTCGGCACTATATTTAAAACAACGTAACGATAAAGCACACGCTCCGGCCCGCATCAGCTATGTATTATTAGGTACAGGCTTATTATGGTTTGGCTGGTTTGGCTTCAACGCCGGTTCCGCATTAGGCTCGGGCACATTAGCTGCAACCGCTTTAGCTACCACAACTACTGCATCGGCAGCGGCCGCTATGGCGTGGATGTTTTTTGATATACTGCAAGGTAAAAAACCGGGCGTTATGGGTGCCTGTATTGGCGCGGTTGTTGGGCTTGTGGCCATTACCCCAGCTGCGGGCTTTGTAACCGTTCCACACTCATTAATTATCGGTATAGTTGCCGCTATTGTGAGTAATTTAGTAGTGATCTGGAGAACATCAACCAGCATTGATGATACGCTCGACGTATTCCCTTGCCATGGAGTTGGCGGCATGGTAGGTATGTTATTAACCGGCGTATTTGCCCACCAAAACGTAAACGCTGGCAACACCACCGGCAACGGCTTATACTATGGCGAAACCCACTTATTTGTTTTACACCTGATAACTTTAATAGGCGTATCTGCCTTTGCCTTTTTCGGCTCATTAATATTATTAAAGATCACAGACATGATCAGCACCCTTCGTGTAACTCCGGAAGAAGAGCTTGCAGGCCTTGACTTAAGCCAACACGACGAAGGTTTATAATAGAATTCCATACATCAAACCAAACAACTGAAAAAACTAAAGCTGCATTTACAGAAAATGCAGCTTTTTTTTACCTTTGATTTTTTTTGATTTCAATGATGACGCTGATTCTTGAACAGGATTTGGGGGATTAATGAGATTTCCGGGATTCCTCTTTAGGGAGACAATCTTAAATTAGATTTGTCATTCTGAGCGTAGCGAAGAATCTATTACACTACTTGTACACAACCTACCATACTCACAAATAGATCCTTCGTTCCTCAGGATGACAAGTTGGAGAGCTTTTTTCGCAGCTTGATAAACAGTTCGCGATTGTTTTGTTCCCTAAAGCGACGACATTTCTATTTAACATAATCACTCCTCACCACTCTTTAGTCGATATTTTCTTGATCTTTTTATCTTCTTTAGGCAAGGCTGAGGTTTTAAGCATATATGCTTTTAATACACCACCTATTTGTTTACTGTTTAGCAGTATTTTATTTAAATACACTGCAAAATCATCGTTGTCAATTTTACCCTTGGCTTGCTCCATTGGTATAGTTACGCCCGGTGTAGGCTCATAAACATTATAGCGGTTACGCTGATATGGAGTATATACAAAATCGGTAAACCAGTAACGGTATTTAGAATCTTTAACTTCAATACGCAGGGCAAAGCTTATAGCACCATCCTCATGTGTTGTTATAAACGCCTTTTTTGAAACCAGGAAACTCCCCTTTCCAATTATTACCCCTTGAGCCTTATCAGCAGAAACTATAACTAATTTACTTTTAGGATAGG
>Ga0247742_10001313_pt1 | contig 17650 bp, 19 predicted proteins | sample UWRJL208509C2_FD_180944 | JGI IMG/M metagenome (GOLD analysis project Ga0247742, IMG submission 180944) | Plant litter microbial communities from Arlington Agricultural Research Station in Wisconsin, United States - UWRJ-L208-509C-2 | ecosystem: Environmental > Terrestrial > Plant litter >... | reverse complement strand
GACACCGGCGGCATCGACCGCCTGTTCAAGCTGATCGAACAGCGCGCCGGCCACTGGCTGGCGATGGAAGTGGAAGAAACCAAGATCCAGCTGACCCACGAAGACAGCCGCCACGTACTGCTCGACCGGGTTGAACCGGGCTTGAGCGTGGACCTGAGCCGCAGCCTGTTCGAGTCGGCCATCGACGGCCTGCTGGAGCGCGTGCGCAACAGCGTCACGCAATTGCTGGCCGACGCCTCGGTGGACGTTGCCCAGGTGGACACGGTGTTCTTCACCGGCGGTTCGAGCGGCATCCCGGCCCTGCGCCACAGCATCTCGGCAATGCTGCCGAATGCACGGCACGTGGAAGGCAACATCTTCGGCAGCATCGGCAGCGGCCTGGCGATCGAGGCAAGCAAGCGCTACAGCAGTTGAGCGAGACGCTGGCCAGAGAAGGCTTGAGGCAACCAGAGCCTCTCGTGGCCTGCAGGGCTTGATGAGCCAACCAAAGTCTCCTGTGACCTGCAGGGCTTTATATGGCTGATGAGCTTGTTGTGGCCGCCGGACTTGATATGGCTGATGAGCTTATTGTGGCTGCCGGGCTTGATGTGGCTGATGGGCTTTTTTGTGGCGAGCGGGCTTGCCCCGCGTTGGGCTGCGAAGCAGCCCCATCAAGGATGAATGCGGTGTTTCAGGTATGCCTGGGATGATGGTTTTGGGGCTGCTTCGCAGCCCAACGCGGGGCAAGCCCGCTCACCACAAAAAAGCCCACTCATCGCAGGACAAGCCCACCCGCCCTAGCGAAAATAAATCGACCACAGCCCCAGAAACGTCAGACCCCAGACCACCACCCCCGGCACGATCACCAGGTAGTTCCATGGGCTGAAACGATCATTGCTCTCGCCGTCAGGATCCCCCGCGGCAAAATTGATCAGGCCTTGGGACTGCTGCAGGATGTAGGCACAGATCGGAATCGCCAGCATCGTCAGGTTCTTATACGCAGACCACGCCTCGATCCGCGCAGCCGCCGCGTCGAACATATTGGCGCCCACCGTCAGCACCACGAAAACCGTCGCCCACTGTTCAAAATCGAAGTCGAACTTGCGGCCGCTCTCCACTACTCGCCGGTAGGCCAGGCGATAGAGCTTGTGGATAAAGAAAATAAAAAAGAACGCGCGCGCCACTGGCAACATATCGGCCTGGTTGGCCTGCTTGTACAAGCTCCAGTTTTTATACGCCCAGACATAGGTGTAAAGCCCAAAACTGAGCAGGCTCAGGATCAGCAATTTCTTTTTGGAAATGACGTAAAACTCGGCTGACGGCCGCGCTGTGTCGGTCAGCTCCGCCGTTGGCGGAGCATAGAGATTGTCGCTCACTGCTAGTTTCCCCTTAAATCCCTTTAACGTTCTCGTTATTGCATCAAACCATGCCAGCGAGCTTCAACTCGCTCTTCAAATACGCGTAGTAGATCGGCCCCGCCACCACGCCCGGCAAGCCAAATGCGGCTTCAAACACCAGCATCGCCAGGAGCAACTCCCACGATTTGGCACTGATCTGCCCGCCGACAATGCGCGCGTTGAGGAAGTACTCGACCTTGTGGATCACGATCAGGTAGCCCAGCGCCGCCACCGCCACCCAGATCGACAACGACAGCGCGACGATAGTGATCAGCGTGTTGGACATCAGGTTGCCGATCACCGGCAGCAGGCCGAGCAGGAAGGTCAGCACGATCAGGGTCTTGGTCAGCGGCAGGTGAATGCCACATAGCGGCAGCACCACGGCCAGGAAGATCGCGGTAAAGGCCGTGTTCAGCGCGGCGATTTTGATCTGGGCGAAGACGATGTTGCGAAAGGCCTGGACCAGCAAGTGCAGGCGGTCGAACAGCGCAGCGGCGAGCGGCTTGCGCTTGGTAAGGTCGGGCACGCGCTGCAGCGCGATGATCGCGCCGAGCACCATGCCGATCAGCAGGGTGACGAACATGTGCGCGGCGTCTTTGCCGACCAACTGCAGTTCGCTCAGGTGTTTGCTCAGCCAATCACCGATGGCCACGCGGAACTCGGCGGCGCTGGCGGGCAAGTAGGCGTCGAGGAAAGGCGGCAGCTGGCCGCGCGCGCGGTCGACCACGCCCATGAACTTGTCGAGGGACGCCCCGGGATTTTCTGCTTCGTGGAGCAGGAAGCTGATGGCGCCGGCGAAGATCAGGGTCAGCACGCTGACAATCAAGGTGCCGAGCAAGGCCACGGCCAACCAGCGCGCGCGCCGACCTTCGATCAGCCGCTGCAACTGCGGGGTGAGCATGTTGACCAGTTCATACACCAGCAGGCCGGCCAACAGGCTGGGCAGCAGCTTCAGCGGCAGGACCAGCAATAATCCACCGAAAATGATGACGCAACTGACCAGCAACAACACGTGACGCTGAGAAAACGTTGGCATACAGCCTCAAAACGAACGGCGTTAAAGGATGTTGTAGGAGCCGGCTTGCCGGCGAAAAACGCAAGGGCACCGCGTTTAGTCTGGATAAACGCGTGAGCGTTCCCGCTTTTTCGCTGGCAAGCCAGCACCTACAGGGGGCTGTGTGCGAGTGTCGCAGCCTTCTATGGCCTGGGGCTATTATTTCTTCAGGCAGGTGCTCATAAAGGTTTTGCGCGCGTCGCCGGTCAAGGCTTTGGTCTTGGCGTCGGCATTGCAGTCTTTCATCTTCTGCTGCTGGGGCGTCAGGGTCTTGGCGTCGTTGGCAGCGGGAGCCGCCTTGAGACACGTACTCATAAAGGCTTTGCGTTCATCGCCTTTGAGCGCCTTGGTGGTGGCGTCGGCATTGCAGGTGGTCATTTTATTTTGCTGGGCAGTGGCGGCAAACCCTTGGGAACACAGCAGCAGGCCCATCATCAACAGCGGAATACGCAGCATCTTCATGGAGTTTTCTCCCTGTTACCGTGCCGGGGGGCACGGCCTACCGAGGAGTGTAGTCAAAGCCTGTTACATCTTCACCGGCCGCGGATATTTGTCCGCCGGTACTGCTCCGGCGTGCAGCCGGCATGGCGCTGGAACATGGCGATGAAGGCCGAGGCGGTGCTGTAGCCCAGGTCGAAGGCCACATGTTGCACGCTGCGCTCGCTGTCGAGGGCTTCGATGGCGGCGAGGTAACGCAGGCGCTGGCGCCATTCGCCGAAGCTCATGCCCAACTCACGCACAAATTGCCGCGCCAGGGTGCGCTCGCTGACATGCACCTGCTCGGCCCAGTGCGCCAGGGGACGATTGTCGCCGGGGTCGGCCTGCATGCCTTCGAGTACGCCGAGCAGCCCGGGGTGACGCGCGTAGGGCAGGAAGCAATCGTGAATCGGCGCCTGCCTGAGCTGGTCCACCACCACGTCAGCCAGACGGCGGTCGGCGTCGCTCTGAGGGTTATTCACATCACGCTGGGCAAAATCCTTGAGGATCGCCTTGAGAATGTCGCTGATCGCCAAGGTGCAGGGGTGCTTCGGCAGTTGCTCGCACAGCTCCGGGGCCAGGCCCACCGAGTGGTAGATGATCGCGTGGGCGTTGTAGGAGCTGTGCTCGGTCTGCGGCGGCACCCAGACCGCATACTGCGGCGGCGACATGAAGCGGCTGCCGGCCACTTCCATGCGCATTACCCCACTCGCCGAATAATCCAGTGAACCCCACAAGTGCTGGTGCGGCGTGCACTCGGTATCCGGGGCAAAATCGGAGTAGCGAAAGTACACCGGGCTGGGCAGCCGGGCGAAATCGGCGAGGCGGACGATGTGTCTGGGCATATTGTCTGGATACAGGCGCAGGTTGTCTGGATCGCAGTATAGGCTTCGATCCAGACAAGGGGATAATCCTGCCTCATCAACACACCTGGTTTCTTTCGATGCAATACGCGTATCCGCTGCTGGCTATCTTTATCTGGGCCGGCAACACCGTGGTCAACAAGTTGGCCGTGGGCTCGATCTTCCCCGCAGAAATCGGCTTTTATCGCTGGTTGCTCGCAGCGCTGCTGTTTACCCCGTTCATGCTCAAGCCGGTGATTGCCAACTGGTCGATCATCCGCCCGAACCTGGGCAAGGTTTTCATCCTCGGCGTGCTGGGCATGGCCGTGTACCAGAGCCTGGCCTATTACGCCGCCACGCTGACCAGCGCCACCAACATGGGCATCATCCTCTCGCTGATGCCGTTGATGGCATTGACCGCCGCCATCATCAGCCTCGGCCAGCGCCTGACCTTCGGCGCCCTCACCGGTGCCGTGCTGTCATTTGCCGGCGTGGTCGTGGTGGTCTCGGCCGGCAGCCTCGGCGCGCTGCTGCAGCACGGCGTGAACCTCGGCGACGGCATGATGCTGGTGGCCACCCTGGCCTATGCGGTCTACAGCACCCTGTTGAAAAAATGGCAGCTGCGCCTGCCGCCGTTGGTGCTCCTCTATCTGCAGGTGCTGGTGGCGGTGGTGGTGCTGTTTCCGCTGTTCCTGTTTTCGGCGAAAGCGGGCCTGGGCTGGGCGAACATCCCGTTGGTGCTGTACGCGTGCTTGCTGGCGTCGATGCTCGCGCCGTTGGCGTGGATGCATTCGGTCAAGACCCTGGGGCCAAGCCGCACCACATTGTTTTTCAATCTGCTGCCGCTGATCACCGCGCTGATTGCAGCCGTGGTGTTGAAGGAGGAGTTGGCGCTGTATCACCTGGTGGGTGGCTTGCTGACGTTGGGCGGGGTGATCTTGTCGGAGCGTTGGACCACGCCGGTGCGCCGCGAGGCCAGCGCGGCCTGAGCCCTCGCTATCGCGGGCAAGCCCGCTCCCACAGTGAACCGCGTTGCTTGGTGGGTGCTGGCTTGGCGGCGATAAACGATTATGCGATTGAGCCGGCTAAACCCCGTCGGCTTTCAATCGCTGCGCATGCTCGACGAACAAGCGGATCGGCTCCGCGCCCTTGCCCACCAGCCCCATGGACTGGTTGACGATGTCGAAGTGGTCCAACGCATAGTCATCGCCGATCACCCGTCCCAAATGCGAACTGTAGCGCCCGACCATGCCGTCACACTGACCCTTTTCCCGCACAAAACTGCGCGCGAACAAGCGGCAACTGCGGTTCGTGCCGTCCAGCAGGTTGCGCCCGCGATCGGTCTTGCCCGGCTGCAAAGTGCCGGACCACGAGTAATAGCGCACGCCATTGACCACCTCGGCGCCGTGCCCACCCCAAGTGTCGGGCAACCCCTGGGGATACTGGCGATTGAACAGGGCCACCCCGGCGCTGGTCAGGGAATGGTGCGAGGCCTGCAGATCAGCCTTGAAGCGCGGCCCGCGATAGCCGGTTTCCAGCACGCCCATCACCCAGGCAACCAGATGGAACAGTGCGCTCATGATCCGCCCTTTCACACTCTCGGCCGGGTAATGAAGGTGGATATGGTCCGCCAGTTCCGAACCCTGATTGGGCCCGGCCACCGACGTCACCGACGCCACCCAGTCAGGGCGCTTGGCCGCCGCATAGCGGGCGGTAAGCGCGCCCTGGCTATGGCCGATCAGGTTGACCTTGTCGGCACCGCTGTCACGGCGAATCTGTTCGATTTGCGTCAGCAGTTGCTCACCGCGCACCTCGCTGGAATCCAGCGGCGCCACCTGCACGGCAAACACCTGCGCGCCACCGGCCCGCAGCGCCGGGACGATGCCGTACCAATAGGGAAACAACCCCACGCGCACGAAGCCGAGCATGCCGGGTACCAGCACCAGGGGATAACGCGTGGTGAGCGGTTGGGGCATGACGCTGACATCCTGGTCGTTAGGGCGATTGAACCATCCTAGACCAAATGACATGACCGCCCCATGAACAGGCGATGGTTTGCAAATGCTCGACGCCATTGAAATCCGATAAAACTTTTTGCGTCACGCAGGACTCACAACTTGGAGCGATCACGCCGGTAGAGCGTGGCGTAAAACCGGATTAGCACCAGGAGATTGAGATGACTGAAGCAAACTTGACTGACGTTGCGACCCTGCGCAGCCGCGCCCGCCAGAACGTCGAAAACGGTGCCGTGACCGAGGGTTATGACGCCGACCGCGAAGAGATCATTCGCCTGCTCAACGCCTCGTTGGCCACAGAACTGGTGTGCGTGCTGCGCTACAAGCGCCACTACTTCATGGCCAGCGGCGTCAAGGCCCAGATCGCCGCCGAGGAATTCCTCGAACACGCGACCCAGGAAGCCGAACACGCCGACAAACTCGCCGAACGTATCGTGCAACTGGGTGGCGAACCGGAGTTCAACCCGGACCTGCTGTCGAAGAACTCCCACGCCCAATACGTGGCGGGTAACAGCTTGAAGGAAATGGTCTACGAAGACCTGGTGGCCGAGCGAATTGCGGTGGACAGCTACCGTGAAATCATCCAGTACATCGGTGATAAGGACCCGACCACCCGCCGTCTGTTTGAAGAGATCCTGGCTCAGGAAGAAGAGCATGCGGACGACATGGCTGACATCCTCGAAAGCCTGTAAATAGCGGCGCAAAAAGTGGGGGGAGCTGGCTAACCGGCTCCCCCCACTTTTTTCTGCCATGACCGTTATCCAGTCAGAAACCAAGACAGGGCCATTCCTGCGAAGGAAGACATAGTGAGCAGGTAGGGAACAACAATCCAAAGCTTGAGACTTCTTGGAATACGTTTCACATCCTCAACGAGTACGAGGTATCTCCATTGAAAAAGCCTCGGCATAAGGATTACAGGGGCAATAGCGAAGAGACGTTTCAACTTCCCACCAAACAGTCCAAATCCAAACCTGTATTTGAACGTCACGATGAATGAGCTGAACTTGAGATAGTCTTCAGCCTCTTCAAGCCGTGTATAGATGACATATAAATTCAAGGGAACGCTCAGCAACATCAACACACCCGACCACATACCGATGGACTCTGGCATCATTCCCCCCCTGAAACTTCATAAAGGCGGGTTCCTATTTGCTCACCCGTGTGGCTTCCTAAAGCACCCACGGCGAGCCCCCCAATGGCCCCACCCACTATGGCGCAGCCTAGCGCACTCGCTCCGGCGGTAGGTATGGCAAAAACTGCTGCACATACGGCAACCCCAAGTCCCAATCCTGCGTATCCCCCGTAAGCGGCGCCCCCAACGCCTAACACCAGCTTCCCTCCCTCCACAAACTTCGCCCGAGTACATTCCTGCTCCCGCCCGGTGGAACATGCCTCGGTTATTTCCAACGCCGTCGCTCCAACATCCAGTGCGATACCGATATAAGTACCCTTTTTCAACATCTGTGATGCCTTAGCGAGGCGCTTGACTGTCTCTTCGTACTTACGAACTTCACCGTGATGCCAATAGCTTTTAGTAGAAATGCCCAACCTTTTTTTCATCGACCCTTCATTTTTCAAGCCCGTACCCAAACTAGCCATACCCGAAAGCTGCCCCTCCAGCTCTGCAAACAACACCCTGCGTTTAGCCAGAAACTCATCCCTCGCGGCCGTTGTGCCCTTGCTCAAGTACTGCTTATGCAAAGCGTCGATTTCGTGAAGTGTCCTCTCGACAGCTGCAAGATGCCTACTCCAGGCACTGCTGGCACTCCCGATACCGATCGAAGCGTTGGTCATGATGACCTGTAGTAGATCGTAGTTTTTGATCAAAAACTGATCGGTTGCGGAATGCGCCAACAACGCCTGTTTTATGTTCTGCGCAGAGCGCATCAGTTGAGCTTCTTCAGCGGTACACGACGCTGTACGCGTATCAGGAATGATCACCAACTGCCCCGGCAATACAACCACATTGCGGATATGTTGGTTGACGATGTCGAACTTTGTTTGCGTGTGAGAATTCAGAGAAAGACTGAGCTTAAGCAGTGGATAAGGCTGTGGCCGCTCATTGATAAATGCGTAGGCTCCCTGCATGGATTACACCTCCCAGTGACTGTGGCGGCCGACTATAGGAAGGCAATACAGGAGGCGTAAGGGGAATCAGGAGCGGCTTCAGCATTTCAGAAATGAACTACGCAAGATGAGGATTAGACTTACCGCGCCAAAAAAAAAGGCGACCCGAGGGTCGCCCTTTCTGACAATTTCGACGATCAGCCTTTCACGGTCTTCGGCGCCTTGCCTTCCTTCATCTGCTGCAGCAACGGTGCGCATTGGTTCGGCTCATCGCCGCTGGGGGCGACCAGCGCCAGCAAACCGGCAGCCGGGCCGGCGATCACGCCCAGGGCGACCATGCCCGCACCACGCAGCGCCAATGGGATGGCTTTCACCCCGGCATTCGGCTTGATGAAAGGGCCGTTGACGTACAGCGGGGAACGCAGGGAGAACAGGCGGAAGCCCTTGGATTCCGGCGTGATGGTGAGGTCGAGCTGCTCGGTGGCCATGTTCGCCGTGCCATCGATGTAGATGATGGCGTTCTCGGTATCGAACACAAACAGCCGCGTGGTCGCCAGTCCAGTCTTGATGCCGAAGTCCGCCGCTGCGCAATTGATCTTCACTTCCTTGTCGCCAAACAGGCGGCCCACCACGTAGTTGCCGACGTTGAGCCCGGCGATTTCCATCAGGCTGCGGCTGATGGCGCCATCGTTGATGAGCATTTTCAGGTCACCATTGGAGGTGCCCAGCAGCGCCGCCACGGAGTTGCCGCGCCCGGAAATATCCGCGTCGCCGTTGAGTTCACCAAAGCTGGTTTTCATCGGTTCGAAGGTCGGGAACAGCTGCTTGAGCTTGAAGTTGCGCGCAGTGAGCCGGGCACGGCCCTCCATTGGCGTGGTGCGGCCATTCAAACGGATCTGCGCGTCCAGCTTGCCGCCGGCCACGCCGAAACGCAGGGGTTCCAGGCTCAGTTCGCCGTCGTTGAGGATCAGGTGGGTGTAGAGGTCGGTGAACGGCAGATCGGCACTGTGCACGATGCGCTTGCCGGTGAATTCCACATCGGCATCCATGTCGCGCCAGCGCTCGGTGCGGAACTCTTCCACCGGCAGCACTTTGGTCGCCGGTTGTTTGCTTTCGCCGCCCCGGGCCTTTTGCTTGGCGTTGGAGTCGGCGCCGATCAGGGGCGCGAGGTCGGTCATCAGCAATTGATTGGACACCAGCGCGCCGCTGAGCTTGGGACGTGGCTGGCTGGCGACGTAGCCGAGGTCGCCGTGGATGTCACTGTCACCGATCTTGCCGTTGAAGTTTTCGTACCGGAAAGACGCACCCGTCGGCTCGTGCAGTTTGGCGATCAAGTGCCCGTCAGTGGCGTAGGCCGGCGAGTCCGGCAGGGTCACGCCTGTCAGCGGGTACAGGTTGCCCAGGCTGGTGCCGGAGAGTTTCAGGCGCAGGTCGAGGGCGCCGAGGTTCAGCGGGTCGGTCAGGGTGCCGGCCAGCGCGATGCTGGTGTCGGCGATCTTGACCTGGGCCTGCAGCGGGAATGGCTTGGCCGCGTCCTGCAGGGCCAGCAGGCCACCGATTTTGCCGCTGCCGTCGAGTTTCTGGCCATGGTACTGGCCTTTGACCTTGAGCCCGAACGCGTAGTCCTGCGGTGCGGAGCCTTTTTCCAGGGCCTTCTTGGCATCGGCGTCGCCGACGATTTCGCCAAACGGAATCGGCTTGCCCAAGGGGTCGATGATCACGTCGAGCTGGGTCTTGAGGGTCTGGTCGTCGAGGGTGACGTGGCCCTTGTCGAAGCCGATGGCGCCAATGTCCACCACCCAACTGGAGGGTTCGGCGTTGGGGTCCTTGGGGTCGAACTTGAATGTCCAGTTGGCGCGGCCGTCGGCCAGGCGTTGCAACTGGGCACTCGGCTCGGTGAGGTCGATGCGCGGGATCACCACGCGCTGCACCAGCAGCGCCAGCGGCGAAATGCGCAGCTCGACCTTCTTCAACGTGACCATTTGCGGCTGTTTCGACCAATCGGGATTGCCCAGGGTCAGGTCTTCGGCAATCACGTGGGGCCATGGCACCCAGGCACGCCAGCCGCCTTCGTCGGGCTCACGCGCCCACACCACGGCCAGGTTGCCGTTGATGGCAAACGGGCGATGCAACTCTTCGGAAACCTTGGCATTGAGGGGCGGCTTGATGCGGTTCCAGTCAAAAAACACCAGGACCAGCACCAGGATGGCGATTAACAGAACGAAGCTGGCGCAGCTCCAGGCGACAATTTTACGAGTGCGCGTCATTGCACAGGACTCCTCAACACGAATAGCTGAACTACAGCTCATAAGGCTACGACTGGCAAACCGCGCGGGGGTTTAACTCGATCGCGGATTTAGTCGCAAAAAGCCATTTTCCTGATCGACCGGACAGATTCGATCATCAACGGGCGCACCATTGTTACCCATGTTCGTGTCGAAAATACCCACCTCGGTGCAAAAGCGCGTGCTTGAGAGGCCCGTTCTAGAGCGGCTCTGGCGAACAATCAATTCTGTTGATTATTACCATTGTGTTTATGAACTTTTATATCGACTTATCAAGAGTAGCATTAGCCCTGTACCCACTTTATCGCCCTCCCAAGGAGCAACCCATCATGAAACGCCAAGTACTCGCTACCGTCCTGCTGTCTGTCCTTGCTTCCAGTGCCTTTGCCCTGCCAGCAGCCGAACAGGCAACCCCACAGAACAAAGCCCAAGCCGTTCAATCCAGCCAGACCCTGGCTCGCAGCGGTTCGCAAGAAGAAGAGAATCGTGACTACGCCAAAGGCGGCGTGGCTGAAAACGGTTCGGAACAGGCCAACAAACGCGCCTACACCGAAGGTGTTGCTGAAGGTGGCCGTGATCGCCTGGAACAGAAAGGCCTGGTCGAAGGTGGTTCTGAACAAGCCAACAAACGCGCTTACACTGAAGGCGTTGCCGAAGGCGGCTCGGACCGTCTGCAAGAACTGCATCAAGCACAGAGCTAACCCCGTGGTGGCCCTGAAAAAAGCCCGATCAGCCGATCGGGCTTTTGACTTTTCATAGCACCTGTCACCCCGCCTGCCCCGTCAAGTTCGACGCCAGCGAAGCTGTTTTGCTAGAGTGCAGCGCTGTACTTGTCGACAAAAGCCCGCCCGCCAATGCTGCCCCGCGCCGAACAGAAGCAACAGACCCGCCTCGCCCTGATGGATGCAGCCCGCCATCTGATGGAGTGTGGCCGTGGGTTTGGCAGCCTGAGCCTGCGTGAAGTGGCGAAGACGGCCGGCATCGTGCCGACCGGTTTCTATCGTCATTTTGCCGACATGGACCAGCTCGGACTGGTATTGGTCAGTGAAGTGGGCCAGACCTTTCGCGCCACGATTCGCCTGGTGCGCCACAACGAATTCGTGATGGGCGGCATTATTGATGCCTCCGTGCGGATCTTTCTCGACGTGGTCTCGGCCAACCGTTCGCAATTCCTGTTCCTGGCCCGCGAGCAATACGGCGGCTGCCTTGCCGTGCGCCAGGCCATCGGCGCCTTGCGCGAAGACATCACCCGCGACCTGGCGGCCGACCTGACGCTGATGCCCAAGCTGCAACACCTGGATGCCGAAGGCCTGCACGTGATGGCCGACCTCATCGTCAAAAGTGTGTTCGCCACCCTCCCCGACATCATCGACCCGCCCGCCCAGGCGCTGCCTGCCCACCTCACGCCCCAGGCGAAAATCACCCAGCAATTGCGCTTTATCTTTATCGGCCTGAAGCATTGGCAGGGCCTGGGCAGCACCGAATAAGCGCCTTACCCCGCCGGGTGAAAACGCTTCGCGGTGGTGTAGTGCTTGTTCCAGTACGAATTGCTCAGCGAATCGATACGCACGTTTTTGCCGGCGCGCGGCGAATGAATGAACTTGCCGTCACCGATGTACAACCCCACATGGCTGACCTGGCCGCGCCCATTACCTTTGAAAAACACCGCGTCGCCAGGCTTGAGTGCATGGCGCTTGATGGTCGCCGCCGTTGATCGATGCATGGCCAGCGTAGTGCGCGGAATCTGGATATTGGCTTCGGTCTTGAACAGGTACACCAGGAAGCTGCTGCAATCGAAGCCCTGCTCCGCCGAGGCACCGCCCCATTTGTAAGGCGTGCCGAGCAATTGGTGGGCACGGTCAACCACATCCTCAATGGACGCTTCTTTAAAGGACGCCGTGAACAAAGGGCGTGGTTGTAGATTGGCCGACGCAGACGAAATGGCGAGAGACAGACTGACAATCACTAAACAAAAAAATGACTTGAACATGATGAACGTCGCAATGGGATAAACACGGCGCACAGCCTAAAGAAACAGTGCGTAACGTTTTGAACGCCGAATCCGCATCACTTGTAGGAATAGTCCTAAAACGCCCATGACAGGTGCGCCCTACTGCCGCGCGCACCACTTTGGTTCACCGCTAGAAACTTCCTACGCCCTCTTTAGTAGCACTACTACACTGCCTACAAGCAATTCCTACCCTTCACCGGGGTTGGCAAGCCCCTTGCTCTAGCACTCTCATCGCTCATTGCTGGAAGCTTCCTGATGCTGGTGATCCACCGCCGAATCGCCCCCCAAGCCCTCTGGGCCGCCGAATTGCTGCTGAATTTCGAAGCACGCAGCAAAAGCCGCCTGCGCTGTTTCAGTGCCGACGGTGAAGATGTCGGCCTGTTCCTGGAGCGTGGCCAGCCGCCGCTGCACGATGGCGAATGCCTGCTGGCCGAAGACGGACGCGTCGTACGCGTCGTTGCACGACCTGAACAACTGCTTCACGTCACCTGCAGCAGCGCCTTCGAACTGACCCGCGCCGCCTATCACCTGGGCAACCGGCATGTGGCGTTGCAAGTGGGGGACGGTTGGTTGCGCCTGCTCGATGACTACGTGCTCAAGGCCATGCTGGAGCAACTGGGCGCCCACACCGAGACCATCGAGGCACCGTTCCAACCGGAGCACGGAGCCTACGGCGGTGGCCACCATCATTCGCGGCATGGCGATGAAGATTTCAACTACCCGCCCAAGTTGCACCAGTTCGGCGTGCGTCCATGAACCCAGCCTGGGCGCTGCTGCGTCTGGCCAGTCCGCAATTGCCGATTGGTGGCTACAGCTATTCCCAGGGCCTGGAAATGGCCGTGGAGAACGGTCGCGTCAACGACGCGGCCAGTGCGCGGCGCTGGATCAGCGACCAACTGCTGCTCAACCTGGCACGCTTTGAAGCGCCCCTCTTGCTCGCCCATTGCCGCGCCGCTGCCGAACTCGATTGGCCGCGCCTGACCCAATTGTGCGAAGAGCACCGCGCCAGCCGAGAAACCCGCGAGCTGTACCAGGAGAGCCGGCAGATGGGCTACTCCTTGCAGCAACTGCTCAATGGCCTGCCGGAACTCGACCAGGCCGCCGAGGATTTCCTCGCCCGCCAGCCAGAGCCGCACCTGGCCCTGGGCTGGGCGCTGGCGGCGCGGGCCTGGACTATCAGCCCTGACGATGCCCTCGCCGCCTGGCTCTGGAGCTGGCTGGAAAACCAGTTGGCCGTATTGATGAAAACCCTGCCGCTGGGCCAGCAGGCCGCGCAGCGCTTGACCAGCGAACTGCTGCCGCTGCTGCAACAAGCCCAGCAGGACGCCAGCCATATCGCCCCCAACCATTTCGGCAGCGCCGCCTTCGGCCTGTCCCTGGCGTGCATGGCCCATGAGCGCCAGTACAGCCGACTGTTCCGTTCCTGAGGCCTTTTACTGTGGAGAAGCACATGAACACACAACCCCTGCGCGTCGGTATCGGCGGCCCGGTGGGCTCCGGCAAAACGGCCCTGACCCTGGCCCTGTGCCTCGCGCTGCGCGACCGCTACAACCTGGCCGTCGTCACCAACGACATCTACACCCGCGAAGACGCCGACTTCCTGGTGCGCAACCAGGCGCTGGCGCCGGAGCGCATCATCGGCGTGGAAACCGGTGGCTGCCCGCACACGGCGATCCGTGAAGACGCCTCGATCAACCTGGAGGCGGTGGACCAGCTCAACCGCCGCTTCCCCGGCCTGGACCTGATCCTGGTGGAGTCCGGTGGCGACAACCTCTCGGCCACCTTCAGCCCGGAACTGTCGGACCTGACCATCTACGTGATTGATGTGTCCGCCGGCGACAAGCTGCCGCGCAAAGGCGGGCCTGGCATTTGCAAATCCGACCTGCTGGTGATCAACAAGATCGACCTCGCGCCGATGGTCGGCGCCTCGCTGGAGCTGATGAACAGCGACACCCAGCGCATGCGCAACGGTAAACCCTTTGTGTTCAGCAACCAGAAAACCGGCGTCGGCCTGGCCGACATCGTCGCCTTCATCGAACGCCAGGGCCTGCTGACCGCCGCCTGATCAACCCACAAGGAACCTGTCCATGAGCCTCAACAAACTTCTCGCAGCTGCCGCCCTGCTGCTCGCCCCTGCCCTGGCCTTCGCTCACCCGGGCCACGGCGACAACGGCCTGGTGGCCGGTATCAGCCATCCCCTCAGCGGCATCGACCACTTGCTGGCGATGGTTGCGGTCGGCCTGTGGGCGGCCCAACAAAAAGGCGCCGCGCGCTGGGCCCTGCCGTGCACCTTTGTCGGCACCATGCTGATCGGCGGCGTGCTGGGCTTTGAAGGGCTGGAACTGCCGGCCCTGGAAAGCGGGATTGCCGCTTCGGTGCTGGCCCTGGGCCTGGCGGTGGCGCTGGCGGTGCGTCCACCGCTGTTCGTGGCCGTGGCTGCCACGGCGTTGTTTGCGCTGTTCCACGGCGTGGCCCACGGCCTGGAGTTGCCGGACATGTCCAGCCCTTGGGCCTATGCCGCGGGCTTTGTCGGCGCAACGGCGGTGTTGCACGCGGCCGGGTATGCGGTCGTGCGCTTCCTGCCGGCAGCGGCGGCGCCGTTGGTGCGGATTGCCGGCGCGGCTTCGGCGGCGACTGGGGTGTGGTTGTTGGCGGGCTGAGTGTTGTCGCGCCGATAAGGGCCACATCGCAGGCAAGCCAGCCGCCCACATTTGACCGGTTTCACACACCCAAATGTGGGAGCGGGCTTGCCCGCGATAGCGCCAGCGCAAACACCATAGATCCCAAGCCTGCTACCATGCGCGGCAAACACCCCTGCCGTGACGACGCCAGCCAATGCCCAGCGCTTCCCACCCCTCCTTGAACACCGTGCTCACGCACTTCCACAGCCTGATCGTGCCGCTCTGGCAAGGCCCTGGCTGGAACGCCGAGTTGGCATTGCCCTATGAGGCGCTGGACGCCGATCACCGCCCCTTGCCCCCGCAACGCTACCGCGCCATGGCCTGCGCCCGGCAGTTGTACCTGTTTGCCAGCCTGATCGGCGAGCCCGGCGCGGCCTTCGCCGAAGAGCGCGCAGCGGCGTTGTTCCGTTCCCTGCAACGGCATTTCCACGACGCCGAGCACGGCGGCTGGTTCTACAGCATCGACCCCGCCGGCCAGCCGTTGGACAAACGCAAAGACCTCTACACCCACGCGTTCATCATCTTTGCCTGTGCGCACTACTGGGCCAAGGTGCGTGAGCCACTGGTGGAGTCGGTGCTCGACGCAGCCCTGGAAGTGGTCGCCAGTCGGTTCGCCAGCGGCGACGGCCTCTACGAAGCCGTGCTGGAGCGCAACTGGTCATCCCTCAAGTCCGGCCCACTGCAAAACCCGCTGATGCACCTCGCCGAAGGTTTCCTCGCCACGCTGGCCGTGCGTGAAGACCCGATCACGCAGGACGCCCTGCTGGACTTGGCCAACGCGATGCAGAAGCGCTTCATTGCCCCCGAGCACGGCGTGATGCTGGAAAAACCGCTAGGCGCTGTGGATAACTGGTTTGAGCCCGGCCACCAGTTCGAATGGTTCTTTTTGCTGGAGTCATCGCCAGTGCTGCGCGGCACGCCGCTGCATGCGTCGTTGACGCGCGCATTTGCCTACGCCGAACAGAAGGGTGTGGATAACAGCAGTGGCGCGGTCAGCGGCATGCTGGCCCTGGACGGTAGCGTGCGTGATGGCACCCAGCGTATCTGGGCACAGGCCGAATACCTGCGGGCACTGACCTTGCGGCCGAACAGTGAAGCCGTGCTGCAGCGTCAATTGCTGGCGCTGCAGCACCGATTCCTGCATGCCAAAGGCTGGAATGAATGCCTGGATGCCTATGGCGAGGTCAGCCGGCGGGATATGCCGTCTACCACGCCTTATCATTTGGCGACCTGCTATCAGGGGTTGGTCCAGCATTTGGGCTGACCTCATGGGCCCTTTCGCGAGCAAGCCCGCTCCCACATTTGATCGCATTCCAAAGGCAGGACGCGGTTAATTGTGGGAGCGGGCTTGCTCGCGAAAGCCTCACCTCGGTCTACCTGACTATCACGCAATCCACTTGCGATCCCCGGTAAAACTGATCGTCAGCCAACGCGCCGCATCCGGCTTGCCCAGTCCTGTGGATATCTCTTCACGCAGCGCATCCAGCGTGGCGACATTGTCCACCGGGTAATCCGCCGGCAATACCACATGAATCTCGATAAACCGTGCGCGTCCGTGCTTTTGCACGTAGGACACGTAGTCGTCGAAACCATGCCGGGCCTGGGCCGCGTCCATCACTTCACGCACTTTGTCGTCCAGATGATCCGGCGCAATGCCCAGCACCTCGCGCAATGCCGGGCGCAAAATCTTCAGCGCCGGCGCCAGCATGCTCAGGGCCAGCAGGATCAGGATCAACGGGTCGACGTACACCGCCCATTCGCCATAGCCCTGGGACTTGAGCAGCAGTGCAGCCAGGAAGCTGATCAGCAAACCCACCGACAGCATCGCGTCCACCAGCCAACTGATGTTGTCGAACTGGATCAGTGACGATTTGAGCGTACGGTTGCGGTAGCGCACGTAGAAGAAATAAGCGAACTCGACAACGGTAAACACCGCTGCGTAGATGATCACCAGGCCCAACTCGATCTCGCGCCCGCCATTGATGATGCCGAACACACCGTTGAGAAACGCGTAGATGGCGATCAGCAACAGGAAACTGCCTTCGATCAGCAGCACCATGGGTTCCAGGTGCCAATAGCCGAACTGGAAGCGTTCGTTGCTTTTCTTGGCGATCAGCTTGGCCGTGATCAGCATCAACACCTTGATGGCGGTGGCAATCAGCGAGAAAAAGCCGTCGAATAGAATGGATTGGGCGCCAGATACCACACCCGTGACAATCCCGGCGATCGCCACGGCGAACATCAGGATGGTCGATTGTTTGAGCAGTGCCTGCTCACCTCGGTTACTCACATTTCCTCCTGTCAAAACCTTTAAACCGCACAATGCGGAGGGGTTTTCAGGGAGGGAGTGTACCTTATGGCCTGTTTTTGGCCATTTTGCCGCCTTCACGAGCAGGTCCGCTTCCACACTCGACGCCTTTGTCAGGCTGTAACAGGGTCAAGTGTGGGAGCGGGCTTACCCGCGAAGAAGGCAACGGGGTGTCAGCCCTTGGCGCCACGCTCGATCGCAAACCCGGCCCAGGTCTGGCTCACCGGCATCAATTCCAACCGGTTGATGTTGACGTGCGCCGGCGTGTTCAACACCCAGAAAATCGTATCGGCGATGTCCTGCGGCTGAATCGGCTCGGCCCCCGCGTAAGTCGCGTCATAACGCGCCTGGTCACCGCCGAACCGCACCAGCGAGAACTCGCTCTCGCACAGGCCTGGTTCGATGTTGGTGACGCGCACGCCAGTGCCTTGCAGGTCGCAGCGCAGGTTCAGCGAGAACTGCTTCACGAACGCCTTGGAGCCGCCATACACGTGGCTGCCCGGGTACGGGTAGCTGCCGGCAATGGAACCGAGG
>Ga0247742_10001312_pt1 | contig 17652 bp, 8 predicted proteins | sample UWRJL208509C2_FD_180944 | JGI IMG/M metagenome (GOLD analysis project Ga0247742, IMG submission 180944) | Plant litter microbial communities from Arlington Agricultural Research Station in Wisconsin, United States - UWRJ-L208-509C-2 | ecosystem: Environmental > Terrestrial > Plant litter >... | reverse complement strand
CGCGCCGCGAACGCATGGGCGCTGCCGCGGTGGCTGCCGCCCGCGCCGTCGATTACGTCGGTGCGGGCACGGTCGAGTTCATCGTGGCCCAGGATGGCGAATTCTTCTTCATGGAGATGAATACCCGCCTGCAGGTCGAGCATCCAGTGACCGAGGAAACGCTCGGCCTGGATCTTGTGGAATGGCAGTTGCGTGTAGCTGCGGGTGAACCGCTGCCGCTCGCTCAGCAGGACGTCCACGCCCACGGGCACGCGATCGAGGTGCGCCTGTATGCCGAGGACCCGGAAGCAAATTTCCTGCCCGGCTCCGGTCGTCTCCTGGCACTGAATCTCCCCACGCCGTCGCGTCACGTGCGCCTCGACGGCGGCGTGATCGGTGGCGACACGGTGACGATCTTCTACGACCCCATGATCGCCAAGCTCATCGTCCACGATCGCAATCGCGAGCAGGCGCTGGAGCGACTACGCGAAGCGCTGTCGGTGATCGACATCGTCGGGCCGAAGTCCAATGTCGGTTTTCTCGAGCGGCTGGCCCGTCATCCAGCCATCGTCGAGGGACGCATCGACACCGGCTATCTCGACCGCCACCTCGAGGAATTCCTGACCGGCGACAGCGTCGCGGGCAGCACCGAGCTGTTCGCTGCGGCGACCGCCGTGTTACTCACCGATGAGCTGGCGCAACAAGGCGCCGCAGCCGACCCGCATTCGCCCTGGGCCAGCGCCGATGCGTGGCGCATCGGCCACGCGGGCAAACGCGTTGTCGCCCTGATGGAAGGCGACATCCGCCACGAGATCGATGCACACGGGCACGGCGGCGATTACACCTTGCGCAGCGGCGACGCGACCTGCACGGTCGCCGGCGCACGTCTCGCCGCCGATGTGCTGTCGGCACGCTTCGACGGACAGTCCCGGCGTCTGCCCCTGGGCATGCTCGGCAGGCGTATACGCGTGCATGACGACGCCGGCCGTCGCTGGAACTTCGAACGCGCGCCCGCCTTCGCCTGGGCCGGTGCGCAGGGATCGAGCGCACGCCACCTCGCCGCGCCGATGCCGGGTCGCATCGTGCTGGTCCGCGCGGCCGCAGGCGACGTGGTCGAGGAGGGACAGGAGTTGCTGGTGATGGAAGCGATGAAGATGGAGCTCGCCTTGAAGGCGCCACGCGCCGGCACCATCGAGTCGATATCCGCCGCGCAAGGCGATTTCGTCGACGCCGACGCGATCCTCGTCCGCTTTGCCGATCCCGCCTGAACGGAGTGTCCATGAACGCATCGAATCACGTCCGCATCGTCGAAGTTGGTCCGCGTGACGGCCTGCAGAACGAAAAGGCGATGCTCGCGGCGGCGGTCAAGATCGAGCTGATCGACCGCCTGTCCGCGACGGGCCTCGCTACCATCGAGGCAACCAGTTTCGTCAGCCCGAAGTGGGTGCCCCAGCTCGCCGATGCCGCTGAGGTGTTCCGCGGTATTCGCAAAGCGCCGGGTGTGGTTTACCCGGTGCTCGTGCCCAACCTGCAAGGGTATGATCGCGCACGCGAGGTCGGTGCCACGGAAGTGGCGGTTTTCACCGCGGCGTCCGAGGCCTTCAATCGCACCAACATCAATGCCTCCATCGACGAGTCCATCGAGCGCTTCGTGCCTGTGATGGAACGCGCGCGTGCCGACGGTGTTGCCGTGCGCGGCTATGTATCGACGGTGCTCGGCTGCCCCTACCAGGGTGAGGTCCCCGTCGCCGACGTGGTGCGCGTGGCGCGACGCCTGCATGAGCTGGGCTGCCACGAGATTTCCCTCGGCGATACGATCGGCGTCGGCACGCCAGCGAAGGCACGCGACATGCTGCGTGCGGTTGCCAGCGAGGTACCGATGAGCGCGCTCGCGGTGCATTTCCATGACACCTACGGACAGGCCCTGGCGAACATCCTGTCCTGCCTGGAAGAAGGTGTGCGCGTGGTCGACAGCGCCGTCTCCGGCACCGGCGGCTGCCCCTATGCCAAGGGCGCCACCGGTAATGTCGCCAGCGAAGACGTGGTGTACATGCTGCACGGCATGGGTATGAGCACCGGCGTCGATCTGGACAAGCTGATCGAGACCGGCGCATGGCTCGCCGCGCAATTGGGCAAGGACACGGCAAGCCGGGTCACCCGGGCGCGAACCGCCGTGTGAGGCGCTTCGTTCCAGTCGACGGGTAACGATGTCAGAAGAGATCCGAGTTGCTCGGCGAGTTCCACCGTCCCCAGCGATTCGCGACGCGCGCTCTGACCAACGCCTGCCAATACTGCAAGAGGTAGTGCGTGTGTCCCGTAGCGAGGAACCTCGTGTAGAGTTGCTCGCCTTCGTCGACAACGCCCTCCCGGGCACGCCTGAGAAGGGCTCGTCGCCGCTCGGGCGAAAGTGTCAGCGGTGGACCCGGAACGTGCGACGGATTGAGTGAGGCAAGCTCGCCTGCATCGAACCCGCTCCGCGCCAGCATGCCGGCATTGAGTCCCTCTTCGTCGAGCAAGGCCATCGACAGGGTGTGCCGTGCACGAATCACCGAAGCGCGATTGGCCAGGTCGATCCCATCGGGGAACCGATCCAGGAGCTGCGGGGACAGGAACCCACGACTGATCATGTGACGTCGCATCGCCACGTCGTCGACCGCCGCATTCACGCGCTGGAAGCCATTCATGCCGCGCAATGCGTCGTCAGACGGCATGACGGACGGCAAGGGAGCTCCATAGGGATTGGCACCGGTCATGTCGCCGCCGCCACGTAGCCGTGGGGCCTTCAAGGCCAAGGGTGACCTAACCGCCGCCGGTCGCACGTACCGCGTAGCGGCGAGAAAGCGCCGACCCTGCTTGCTGGCCTGGAACAGCACGCTCGGACCGACCGTCGCTGACAGGCCACCCACCCCGAGCATCATCGACGCCAGACCAAGCTTGCCGGCGAGGGCATCGTTGCCCAAGTCCGCTGCCACCGCCGAACCGATTCCCAGGCCAATCGAGGTAACATCCACCGCCACCAGGGCGACCGCCGTCGCCTGGCTGGCCGTGGCCGTCAACGACACCACCGCACCGATCGCCGGTGCCAACGTGCCCCCGGAGGCGGCAATAGCAATGCCCGAGGCGATGACACCGATACCGACGAACAACCAGTCGAGCCAGCCTTCGCCGCTGGGGTCGCTCCGGTTTACGGGGTCGCCGGAACAGTACGCGTAAGCATTCAGGCCACCGTGCCCGAAAGGACTGGCGGCGTCGGGACCGTGAAATCGGAGGATGACCGGGTTGTACGCCCGATAGTGACCGAGGATGGTCCAGTCGACATCGCGTTCCCTCAATTCGCCCGTGAAACCGACATCGGATGTCGCCTCCGCATGGTCGCTGTACCCATGTGGCGTATAGCCGGGCGTCGTGACCCTGGCGCCCGCCTCGGCGATGACCGAGCCTTGCGAGTCGCCGCCGAGAAGGATGGCACCGTCCCCATTCGCCCCTGCCGAAACGTGGGCGACGGCTGCGCCACCGACATGGCGATACGTCGCCACGTCGGTCTTCCCTTCGTTCCGGCTTATCTTCCCGTCGACATAGTAGCGGTGCCGGTCACCCTGCCCGTCTTCCGAGAGACCTATCCGTCCCGACGCGTCATACCGATAGCGTCGATACGCACCCGCGCTCGACCATCCCGTAGGCCGCCCCAGCGTGTCGTAGAACAACTGCCGACCTCGCTCATCGTGCTCGAAGTTGCCGGCGCGGTCGTAGCTAAAGACGAGCTCGTCCACTTTCCGCCCACCTTGCTCGATGACGATACCGCGCAATTGGCTCGGATCGTCTTCGGCATAGGTGTAACGGCGGATTTCGGGCAACGAGCCATCGAGATAGGTCGACACCATCTCGATGACATTGTCGAGGGCGTCATAGCTCATCGTCTGGCCGGCAAGTGGACGCCCCGAAGCATCGCTCGACGCATCGTCACCGGAGCATGCATACACGGCGAGCCGGCCACGAAGATCGTAGGCAAACGTCTCGTCACGCACACCACCTTCGCGGCTCAGCCGGCGCGTGGCCAGCTTGCCGTCGGGCGTATAGGACTGGACAAGTGACTGGGCAACCACCACCGAGTCGCTTTGCGCGGTCACCACGCGCTCGACGTCCCGGTCGTATTCGTCTAACGACACCCGCACATCCATCGAGCGAGAGCCGTCACGGCTAAGCGTCAGGGTATGAACAGGGCGCGAAAAGGCATCGTAAGCCACATCGACACTCACCTCGCTGCATTCCATGCGAACGAACCGACCGATGTCGTCATAGATGAGCCTGTGCGTATCGCCGTTGACGTCCGTGTAGTCCGTCAACTTGCCCCGCAGGGAATAGTGGTAGGCGCAGGTTCGCGCCTCGGTGGCACCGTCATGGCGAAACGCCTCAGCGGACAGATGGCCCGATTCGTCGTATTCCATCGTGTGCTCGCTCCAATCGTTAGAGACGGACAGCTTGTCGCCCGTGGTCGGATCGTAGGTGAAGATCGTCTCACCATCGCCGCCGCTAGCCCGGGTCAGCGCGTCGCCCAGATGCGCCTCGTAGGCGAACGCGATGGTCGCTCCGGAGGGAGGCGTCATCCGGTCAGGGACCGACGATGTCGACGAGTCGTAGTCATACCTCGTCTCGCGCTGGCCGGCGTGCATGACAGTGCGCCGGCCCAGGCCGTCATAAGCCTGCCGGCCTAGCGTGATCGCATGGGGGCCGAGCGAATCGTGCCGGATCCGGATGGCCGTCACCAGCGACTCATCGGTGTGACTGGCGTACTCGGTCGCGATGACCGAACCGTCGGGACGAATCGTCTCGACAAGCCGGTCGTAGGCATCGTAGTGAAAGTGCGAGATGCGATCCGGCTCACCGGACACCACGGCAATGTCTTCGATCAGTCGGTCAAGCCCGTCATAGGATGAATGCGTCGAATGACGAAGGTCACCGTTCGCGTCCAGGGTATCGACCCGGGCCGGCTTTCCACCAGGGGCCTGCGTGACGCGTGAACGGCTGCTGCGAAGTCGTCCCTGGGGGCCGTCGGCCTCTTCCCAACGCTCGGCGACACCCGCGACGGGATCGAGCACATGGAAGCCGACCACACCGTCGGCGCCATGCGTTTCCTCGATGTTGTCCCAGCCGTCATAGACATAGCGGGTGGTGGTCGATACAGCGCTTGCCTGTATCGGTACAGCCGCACCAGCGGCGTAGGGAGGCGGCAGCAATGCCACCGGCAACCCGACATCCGTGGTGACCTCGCTGATCTTGCGACCAAGAGCATCGAAGGCGACGCGCCAGATTTCATGCTCGATGCCGTCGCCATTCCAGTTGCTCGCCAGCACACGAATCGCCACCCCGAACCCATCGAGTTCGACGATCGTTTCCTGCGCCGTGACACTGCGCTTGAGAATGCGACTTCCCGATGCCGCCGAAAGATAGGCCGATGTCGTCGTCGCAGCGTACCCGGAACCGGAGGCGACAACATCGGCAACCTGCCGCCCCAGGACATCGTGCGCATAACGCATGACGACGCCGTTAGGCGAGCGATCCATGACGGATAACCCGGAAATAACGGAGCTTGCTACGGTAGCGATCGTCTCATGCCTGTCCCGACCGTTACTGGAGATTCTATGGGTCGTCGTGATCAGGACGGGGACGTCGGCACCGGATGCATCCGATGCCGTTTCGCCATGGATGTAGGTGTAATCCAGCCGGTTCTCGATGCCAAGATGACGCGACACCAACCGCTCCGACCGACCGTGATCCAGTCCGCGGTTCGCCATCAGGTAGTGCGATGTCTCGCTCAGTTTCACTTCGATCGCATCGGTACCGATCTGGAAAAAACGACTCGGTAACAGCCACGATATGATCGGGATCGCCGCCAACGAGTGAGGACAATGTCTGGTGGGTATAGCGGGTCAAGCGTACCGGCCCTTCCATTCCGGGGGGTGGAAAGACGCGCTTCTCGCGAAGAAAACGCACGAAGCCCAACGGGTCGCGGGGACACAGGTCGCCGGCCCCCTCGACGGGATAGTATTCAAAACGCTCGATCGCCCCCCGCTCGTCGACGACTTCCCGCACATTCCCGTGCTCGTCGTAGCCCGTCGTCCGGACCTGCTCGACAAAGGGGTGCGAATCCTCCTTGGCGCCTGGCTTGTCCACCGAGTATCTCGTTCGCATTTCCACGGGCAGCTGGCACCACGGCACCTGGCTATCGAACGAGGCCCCGGGATCCTCGTCGTAAACGCTGGCGACTTCCTTGATGCAGCCCGCCTGCGCCGTGCGCTCCAGGGTCAGCAGGTGAAACCGATTGAACGTGCGCTCGATGCTGCGTATGGCCTCGATGCCGTCGTAGTGCGTCTCCGTCGAGCCATACGTGTAACGCTGGCCCGGTGGCATCACCACCCGGTACAGGTTGTCCTGGTCATCGGTCCAGTCATTCAGCGCGCCGTAGCCAAAGTAGTTGCGGTGGGTGTAGCTGTATCGCGTCAGCATGTCCGGCTGGCCGTGGCCCGGCTTGCGGCGTAGCGCGGTGACGAACGGCATGTGGCTAAACGGACTGCCTTCGCCGCCAGGAAGCGGGTGGCCGAGGTGTACGTAGGTCGCCTCCTCGACACCGCCGGTGGGCACGGTGACCCGATTGAGCAGCAGCAGGTCGGGTTCGGCGCGCCGTACCTTGCCCAGCCCCAGCCATCCCAGGAGGCGCCGCCATAGACCGTAACGTTCCCCGACCGACCGACCCCGCTTCATCTCATAGCCGAACAGCCAGCCGTCGCCGTAGCCCGTCGGCAAGGCCAGTTCCACGAGCCTGTCGTTGCTCGTGCGAAAGGTGAACGTCGCCGCCGCGTTCTCGATATCGGGATGGAGGGTCACATGCGTCTGTGCGATCTGCTCGTCGACCGACAACAACACCGCGCCCGCGTCGTCGCGTATACGGCGCAAGCGCACGACGCCGTTCGACGCGACGTGCTCGAACGTCACCGCATGACCTTCCGGCGCCCGCAACTCGTGCAGCACGGCCACGCCCTCGCTACCGGCAAGCACCGCCAAATGTTCCGAATGCCCGTTCTTGTGCACGATACGGTAGTCGTCATCGACACCGACGCGGAACAAATCGAACGTCCGTAGCTTGCGATCCTTGAACGTCGCTGCGCCGTCGACGAAGGTATCCACCATGAACGACTCGCCGCTGGACAACGACAGCCGCTCGCGGCGCGTGTCGTAACGCGTCATCGTCAGCGACCAGCCGATACCGAATCCTTCATCCCGTGGGTTGAGGGCGCTGAAGCTCAAACCCAGCTGCGCGGTCGGGCCACACAGGCGATTTGCCGCCACGCCCGGCAGGCTGATCGAACACGAGTACATGCCGGTGCGCGGGTCGACGCCCGTGTTCACGGCACTCATGAAATTGAAGGCGTTCGAGTGAATGCCGTTCGTCGTCATTGGTAATGCCTCATGTGGAATCCATCCCGCCCTCATACCGTGGACTCATCCACCGCACTCGGCACGCTCCCCCGGCGCAACATCGCCTCCGTTGCGATCCTGTGTTGCCGGTCGTATCTTTTTTGCAGCCAGCGCAACCCCACGGCCGAGGCAGGCGGGAGCGAGGCAGGAACGTGGCTCTGCGCGATTCTTCGTTCCGGGAGGGATACCTTCCCGGCATAACGCCAGGGATCCCGACCATCCGCTGCGGCGGTCGACGAACCCGATACGGTCGGTGGAGCAGGGCTCGCCGGCGCTTCTCGCAGACTCGACGTCCTGCGCAAGGAGTCACCCATCGGTATAGGTGACGAGGCCCGCGGCATGGGTGACGGGGCCCGCGACGCCGCGGCGGATTGTCGGGTAAACGTCTGCCAACGACGGATAACGTGCGAGCCGACAGCCTCCTGCCATAAGGTGTTCGCGCTTTCCAAGCCGTTGGTAATCTTCTGCGCAACCACAGGCGCGACCCGGGGACCCGCACCAATGACCCCTGCGAGCGAGCCGGTCAACAGACCCCCTACGGCAAGATTGGCGGCCATGGCATCGTTGCCTCTGGCCGTCTCGACAGCAGAGCCTACATCCAGACCCACACCGACGACTCCGGCAAACGTCGATGCCGTTGTCGCGACGTCTTTGGCGACGACGCCGGCAAGCGAGCCGGCGCGAACCGCGCCCAACACCGCGGTCGCTGCCGGCATAATCGTGCCGGCCGTCCAGAACATCAATCCGATCGTGACAACCGCCCCCACCAGTGCGGCCACCAACGACAACACGTCGAACACAGCCATGCCTGTGGGATCCACATGATTCACAGGATCGCCGAGGGCATACGCATAGGCGTTGAGGCCGCCCTTTCCGAAGGGACAGGATGCGTCCGGACTATGGAAGCGCATGAGGCGCGGATTGTAGGCACGGTAGCTCCCCAGCAGATACCAGCCCGTATCGCGATCCCTCACTTCGCCGGCAAAGGCGATGTTGCTCCCGGTCGATCTCTCCGCGCGGTATCCGTAAGGCGTGTAGACCGGCCGTTCCGTCTGGCCGGAGGTTTCCAGAAGCACCGAACCCTGTAGATCGCTGCCGAATAACACGTGGCGGATCGCCCCCGCCAGCGTTGTCTCCGCGACGACGGTACCGTCCACCACATGATAAGACGACTCGGTACGGCCCGATTCGTAGGCTATGTCGCCGTCTTCGTAGTAGCGGTATCGCGACATGCCGTCATCGGTAATACAGCCGACCCTGTCCAGCGCGTCGTATCGATACGAGCGTCGTCGCTCCTGGTACGTCCAGCCGGCCAGCCGCCCCAGCGCATCGTACTCGAGGTCCCGTCCCACATCGTCATGCACCAGGTTGCCGGACGCATCGTAGGAGAAATCCAGAACGACATCATCTCGTCCCTCCTGCCGCTCCACGATATGTACGAGCTGTGTGGGATCGCTCTTCGCGTAACCGAACGTGCTGTGTTTCTCTGGCTCGACAGCGCTGGCGTAGAAAGTGGTCGCTTCGCGGATGTTATCCAGCGCATCGAATGTGAAGCGCTGTTCTGCAATGACCTGGCCCGACGCATCCACGGGACCCTCGACGCCTTCACAGACATAGCGCACGAGTCGCCCCCGGACGTCATACTCGTAGCCTTCCTCGCGTATTCCCCTTTCCGTCTCCAGCGTTCGCGTCGTTAGCTTGTCCGTCGCGGAATACGTGGAGCTCAATACCTGCACCTGTACCGTGCCGCCCGTCGAACCCGTGATGGTGCGACGGTTCTCGCGACCGTGTTCGTCGTATTCCATGCGCATGGTCGTGGATAACGAATCTTCGACCGTCGACGTGGTAACACTCTCAAGCCGGCCGAAGACATCGTACGAGAGTTCCGTGACGATGGCGTCGGTAGAAAGGCCGTGCAGCCTTCCATAGGAGTCAAACGTCAGACGACGTTCCTGCCCGTCAAATCCCAGGAACCGGGTCAGTTCCCCCTTCAGGGTATACGCCAGATACTCGGCGATGCGCTCCTGCCCGTCATACGTAAACGTCGCTTTCGCCAGATGGGCCGATGGGAAGTACTCCATGTGCTGCGTGCCGAGCGGGTTACTGGCCTTCAATAGCCCACCATGCTTCTTGTCGTGCTCGAAAACGACATGCTCCACCGGAAGCGGGGTGCGGCTGGACAAATCGACGAGGCGATCGCCGAGATACTTCTGGTAAGTGCACGCAAGCACGTCGCCTGACGGCTGGTGTATTTCGGCCGGTGAAACCTCCCCTTCTCCGTAGGTACAACGGGTCACCCTCTGGCCAGCCCGATACAAGGTACGCCGACCCAGTCCGTCAAAGACTTGCTCGCCGAGGTCGACGCCTTTGCCGCCGAGCGAGGCGTGATGAACGGCGATACTCCCGAGCCATGCCTCATCACTGTGCCTCGCGTAGGCGCGAACGATCATCGCCTCATCGGGAAGCCGCGTCTGGACGAGTCGATCGCTGTGGTCGTATACGTACTCCGTTGTGTTTCCGCTCGCGTCGATTTCCTTGGTGCAGCGATCGAGGCCGTCGTATTCGTAGGTTCGGTAGACCTGCGCCGCCATGGCATCGACTCGCTCGACAAGCAACGGCTTGCCGCTCCTGCTCTTCGTCGTGCGGGTGTGGCTGGTCCGTCGCACAACGCGATCGACATCTACCTCGTCGTACTCGTCCAGCACCAGGGAGACCGGGTCATCGTGGCTCACCGACCGCACGCCCGTAGCGTGGTTGGTTTGGGCGCGGTGACCCCAGCCATCGTAATCATAGAAGGTGGTCAGGACGAGGTCGGCTTCGCTGGCCTCCTGGCCTCGTACCCGCAAGGCCTTTGCGTGGGTGACAACCGGTACGCCCACGTCGGTGCTCGTTTCGGACGCCATCTCCCCATGCACATTGAAAACGGCGCGCCAGATGTCATGGTCCAGCCCATCCGACATCCAGTTCTCAGCGACGTGCCGCACTTCGCGACCGAAGCCATCCAACACCTGACGTGTCCGCCGGCCAGTGACCTCGGTGGTTTCGACCCAGCTACCTTCGTGCGCCAGGACGTAGTTCGTCGTCACGTTGGCGGCAAAATCGGAGCCGGCCGACGCCGTCTCGAGAACGATCCGACCTAATACATCGAAGGAACGCGTTTTCGTGACCTGATTCGAACTCTCGTCGACGATGGATCGCCCATCGAAAAGCGACGACATGGTGACTGTCGTGGCCTGGTGACTACTCAGGCCGTCACTGCCGATGCGTGTCGTGGTCGTGACCAGCACCGGGACGGCGTTTCCCCGAGCATCCTGTTCGGCGTCACGGATGGCATAGGTCAGCGCCGTGGTGTTTTCACCCTTGCCAACAACGCGCAGGCTGCCCTTGGGTCGCCCGTGGTGAATACCTCCATCATCATAGAAGGCGTACGTTTCGTCACTAAGAAGGACGAGCTCGCTTCCTCCGTCATCCACGTACCACGCCGCACTCGCCGGAATAACATGGTAGGCGCCACCGGGATCGCGCGACGGCAACCGTTCATACCGATAACGCGCGTACTTGATGGGTCCGTCCCGGCCATCAGGAGGCGCAACGCGGTGTTCCATCACCGATCTTACGAAGCCCCACGGATCCGGAGGACAAAAACCTTCCATACCATCCATCGGATAGTACGCGTACGTCTCGCGGGTGCCATGGATATCCGTGTGGCCGATGCGATTGCCATGTTCGTCATAGGCGCTCGAGTCGACGTCTTCACGAACGCGTCCAGGCTCGGTCTCCCGGTAATAGCGCGTCCGCACTTCGATCGGTAGCTGACACCAGGGGACCTGGTTCTCGAACGAAGTGCCCGGATCTTCCTCGTACACCGTGACGACGTCGGTCACGCAACCGTCTCGCGTGCTGCGCTCGCTGGTCAACAGATGAAACCGGTTGAACGTGCGCTCCACCGTACCCACCGGATCGAGGCCGTCGTACATCGTTTCCGTGCTGCCGTATTCGTAGTGCTGCCCCGGCGGCATCACCACGCGATACAGGTTGTCCTCGTCATCCAGCCAGTCGTCCAGTTCGCCGTAGCCGAAGAAGTTCCGGGTCGAGTAGGCATATCGCGTGCGCATCACCGGTTGCTCGTGACCGGGATCACGCCGGGACTCGACGACGAAGGGCATATGACTCAGCGGACGATCCGCTCCGCCCGGCAAGGCATGGCCTTCCAGAAAATAATCGACCTCTTCGATCCCACCGGTCGGCACCGTCGTGCTCGTGAGCAACAGCAGGCCGGTGTCCGTTTCCTGATACCCGAAAACCCAGCCGTCGCCATACCCCACCGGCAGGGCAAGTCGCTCCAGGCGGTCGTTGACGAAGTGAAAAGCGAACGCACCGCCCTGTTGCGTTTCCGGATGCAGACTGACCGTCGTCGTATCGAAGCCATAGGCCACGGCGATCAGTACACGCCCCGTACCGTCGATCACGCGCTGCAATTGCGCCACACCGTTCGCTGCGGACTGCTCCAGCGTGACCGCATGGCCTTCCGGCGAGCGCACTTCGCGCAGCACAGCCACGCCCTCGCTCCCGGCGAGGACCCGAAGGTGCTCCGACATGCCCGACTTGTGGACGATCGTGTAGTCTTCCGGGCTCACCTGGACCAGATCGAACGAACGCAGCTTGCGGTCCTTGAACGTCGCCTTGCCGGCGACGAAGGTGTCCACCCGGAACGACTCGCCGCTGGACAACGACAGCCGCTCGCGGCGCGTGTCGTAACGCGTCATCGTCAGCGACCAGCCGATACCGAATCCTTCATCCCGTGGGTTGAGGGCGCTGAAGCTCAAACCCAGGTTCAGGGTCGGGCCGCACAAGTGGTTGGCTGGGACCCCAGGCAGGCTGATCGACGACGAGTACATACCCGTGCGCGGATCCACACCCGTATTCACCGCGCTCAGGAAATTGAACGCATTCGAGTGGATCGCGCCCGTACCTTCGGCCAGCGTCGGCGACGGAGTCAGGGCACGCTTTTTGTGGTTACGCGACATGACCGCCTCCTTGCGGCACGCGACAGCCCTGGCGGCTGCCATCCAAACGACTCACCTAGTCAGGATCAGCTTCCATCGCCCGTCGCCCTTCTCGCTTTCGAATCGCACCGACAATGTGTTCGTATTCCCGTACCAATCCGTGGTCGACAGCTTGCAGGGACCCGCCGGCTTGCCGCTCGCGAAAGCGATGTCCTGGCGCCCGACCAGGACGACGACGCCCTTCCTTTCATCCACGGATGGCAGGTAAGGCTTCGGTAGCGACCCCGTAGGTACATTGGGATTCCACTGGAGGTCCGTGCTGTTGGGGGCCGCGTAACCCGTGTAGCACGCGCGGTGTTCACCCGCGACCTTGTCGTGCCATTGGATCATGCCTGCCGGCTCGACCGTCAGGGATCGTATGCCGACTTCGTTGTCGAACTTGTCCTTGAAAGACAACGAATAGCGGTGCACCGAGTCGGGATTGATGACATCGGGATCGACTTCCTTCGCGGACTCGACGGTCCTGTCGATGCCGTCGTCGTCCCCGGAGAGGACATCGCGTACCCACGGGTACCGATCGATATTCCCCACCTCCTGTGCCATACCCTGGACAGCCACCGTCGAGTCACTGTTGCCCAAATATTCGTTGCCGCATGGGTCGGTCTTCATACTGTTGGTCCGGTAGACCCAACCATCCCTGCATTTCACGTAGGCGCACAGCGTTTCCTTTTGTATCGGGCCTCCCCGGCAGGCCACATAAAAATAAGCGAACGTGCCCGCGCGCAGCGAGGAATCGTCAGCGGTGGCCGGACGATTGCTGCCGGGATAGGGCAGATAACCCTTGTCATACGTCGTATCGCTGCTGCTGGCGACGCCAGGGCTGGTAACCCACCCTGGGGTGGACCCGTTGTCGACAGGGAGTGCTAACCCGCCATCCTTGAATGCCACAGTCAGGCTGGCGAGTTCTTCCGCGGTCGGTTTGCCTGGACGGCCGGTTGTCAGGTCAGTGAAAACGAGCTCGACCTTGAGTTTGATCTGCTGCAGCCCGTTGACGTAGACCATGTCGCTCGCCGAGATCCTTTCGAGCTCGAATGTCGTTATTTCCCAGAGCGGGTTAGTCCGCGTGGCAAGCTCGACACTGCTGTCGAACGAGCCTTCCGACGATCCCGGGCGGGTCTGGATCGGCGCCGAAGCCCCTGGAGGCACGATGGAGGCGGCTGCGCGCGCGAGGGGCGCGCAAGGATTGGTGCCGCTGATCCAGAAGTCGATCGACTGCTGGGCCACCCCGGTGCTCGAGACGGTCTTCGTGTCGTATTCGATCGACCATCCAGGCAGAGACAGCCCATCGTCGTAGTTCACGATCGTCAGCAGGGCCTTGAGTTCGTCGTCGGGAATCGTGACGGTGTCGCCGCTCGTATTCTCCGCGGTGAGAGCCACCCGGACCCGCACCTCCGCCTTGCCAGGCCTGGAAGGCGGAGGGACGGTTACCAACGCGATCGTGAACGTCTTCAGCTTCGTCCATGCTGCCGCTTTGTTCTTCTTGTTCACTCTGAACCTCCTGGAATGCGAGAGTGTCGTTCTGCGCTCTAAGGCAGGTCGATCACGAGGACTTCCTTGTCACGGTCTGTGACGCGCATCTACCAATTCGCGACCACGGAGAAGTCTCCTCCGATCGAATTGCTCCCATTGCCCACCAGCACGCGGTGCGCATTACCGAACTCATCGATGAATTTGACCCTCTGCTGGTTGACTTCCCTGGCGTCCTCGGTACCGCCCCAAAAGAAGTGCCAATTCGCGTCGAAAAGATGCTGCAGGTAGCAGATAGCACCGTCTTCGGGATTTTCTACGCCCCCTATCTTGTTGTATACGTAAAGCTCGTCGAGGTAGTCCGGCACATCGTAGAATGCCATCTTGAAGGCACCGCCTTCCTTGTAGACCAGCGTCGTAAATACACCTTCCCAGGACTTCAGATCCCCCCCGCCGTTTGCCAGGGCAGGCTTCCGGAAGTCCCCAGCGTCCGCATGAATATTGACACTCCCGTTGATTTTGTCCCTGTCATCGGCAACGTGCAGGAGCTTTATCCGGTTTCCGTTGTATGAGAGCGTGATGAATACGTTGTGGATCGTAAAGTAGTCGTTGTCGCTGTGATCGCCCCAACGGTGATTGAAGTTCGGCGGAGGAAGGTTGAGCGGAGGGCGGCCATCGACGTTCACCGAACTGTCGAACTGATTGCCGGAAGCGCCTGGGCGCGTCTGGACCGGCTGAGTGGCCTCGGGCGGCGTGACGGAAGCCGCAATCCTGAGGGAGCCGACGTTCGAGGCCGTTACGTAATAGTCGACGGCAATCTGATCTGCAGCCAGTGCCTCGTTGCCGCCCGGTCGATTGTCGTGCGGCACATAATCGTCCGATGACTTTCCGGGTGCGTTCGAGATGGCCCAATCGGCGTAGATATATTCGTTCGCTTCCCAATACGCGGTCCATCCAGTGGGGAGCAAATAGCCAGTGTTGTAGTCGATGAGGTCCACCATCCCCTTGAGTTCGCTCGCGGGTACGGCGACGAATACGCCGTTGGCGTCTCGCGGCGAAAGGACCACGCGGATCCTCACCTGCTGGCGTCCATTGGCGAATACTTTCACCTGCGGGACCGCTTCACCGCCGGCCCGAGGCGGGTATTCAATGAAGAAAACCTGAAGGTGGTGCCATGACGTCTTCGGAGACTCCGCCGCCCTGTGAGGAAGGTCGTGCGCATGGGCACGTTCCATCGACCGCCGTTCGCGGGACGCCGCGCCGCCACAGCCCTCTTCCACCACCACCTCGGTAAGGGTGGACTCGTTCCGTGTCGTTTCCGTCCGTGTCGTACGCTTCGTGGTCTTCACTCTGAACCTCCTGGAATGCGAGAGTGGCGATTGCTTTTCGACCTTGGTGCCACCCCGGTTGATCGGCAATAGACCATCGGTTGTAGGCGCGGAGAAAAAACTAGCTAATATCGGCAACAGCACTCCCATCGCTAATCCTGGCCGCGAGTTTTCCATGCGAACCGATTACATGATCCGCCCCATCGAACCTCGCGACGATGCCGACATGGCCGCGGTCATCCGCAACGTCATGCCTGAATTCGGCGCCGATGGTCCGGGTTTCGCCATTCACGACCCCGAAGTCGACGGCTTGTCCGCCGCTTATGCGCAACCTCGTCATGCCTACTTCGTCGTCGAGAAAGACGGCCATGCCATAGGCGGCGCGGGCATCGCCCCACTGGAAGGCGGTGACGAAGACACCTGCGAACTGCGCAAGATGTATTTCCTGCCCAAGGCGCGTGGCATCGGTGCGGCGTCCCGGCTGATGCGTCGATGCCTCGATGCAGCACGCCGTGCCGGCTTTCAGCGTATTTACCTGGAAACGCTGACGGGCATGGATGCGGCGCAGGTGCTCTACCTGCGCCATGGCTTTGCGCGTATCGACGCACCGATGGGTGGCACCGGCCATTTCAGCTGCGATCGCTTTTTCCTGCGCCATCTCAACGACGGCGACCTGATCGTCGCCCCGGAACCGCCCAGCCTGGTGTTCGCGATCGACGATCCGGGCCGCGACGACGTGCTACCGCTGATCGAGCAGTTGCACGGCTACCTGTCTGACCTGTACCACCAGCCACCACCGCCGCACGTGGGCGTGGAGAGCCTTCGCCAACCGCACGTAACCTTCATGACCGCGCGCGTCGACGGCACGCCGCTCGCCTGCGGCGCCGGTGTCGACCATGGCGACTACGTGGAACTGAAATACATGTACGTCGTGCCGGCCTGCCGCGGCATGGGGCTGGGCAAGGAGATGCTCGAGGCGCTCGAGGCCCAGGTGCGCGCCAACGGTGGTACGCGGGTGAAACTGGAAACCGGCACGGCGCAGACCGAATCGATCGAGCTCTATGAGCGCTCGGGCTACCGCCGATGCCCGCCCTTCGGCGATCATCACGCGCATCCCGCCAGCATCTTCATGGAAAAGCCGCTTTGATCCGCATCGCCACCGAGGCCGACGCCGCCGCCTGCCACGCCATCTACGCGCCCATCGTCGCCTCCAGCGCAATCACCTTCGAGACCGATCTGCCGGGTGAGGATGTCATGCGCGAACGCATTCGCGCGCGCCTGGCCACGCATCCCTGGCTGGTCTGGGACGATCACGGCGACCTGCTGGCCTATGCCTATGCCGGTCGGTTCCGCGAACGCGCCGCGTACGACTGGATTGCCGAGACATCGATCTACGTGCATGAGAATGCCCGTCGTCGCGGCATTGCTCGTCGCCTCTACGGCGCCTTGCTCGATGCCATGCGGCTGCAGGGCATCAACCAGGCCGTCGGCGTGATCACCTTGCCGGGCGAAAGCAGCGTGGCCATGCACGGGGCCATGGGCTTCACGCCGGCGGGTATCTGGCCGAAAGCCGGGTACAAACTGGGCCAGTGGTGGGACGTGGGGGTGTGGGGCCTGTTCCTGTCTGAGCCTGAAACCCCGCCGAAGCCGGTCGTGCCGTTTGCCGGACTCGCGGATTTCACCGAATTGGCCGCCCTTCTGGCCAAAGCCTGACGGCCTGCGGCGGCGACCAGGCTGCTCTATGTGGGAGCCGGCTTTGCCGGCGATGGGGCTGCGGCTAATCCGCTCCGTTGGTTTTTCGCCGATGAATCGGCTCCCACAGGGATATCGACAGCGGCTGCCGCGGCGCCGCAAGCCGCGCGGGGCCGCCCTCGGCTAAGATTGGCTCCTTTGCCAGTTGTACCAACGGAGTAGTCATGCAGCTCGAACAGGTCAGGGCCGTCATCACCGGCGGCGCATCCGGTCTCGGCCACGCCGTCGCACAGCGCCTCGTCGCCGCCGGCGCGAAGGTCGCCCTCTTCGACGTCAACGAAGAGAAAGGCCATGCGGCCGCCGCCGCACTCGGCAAGAACGCCAGTTTCCAGCGCACCGACGTCACCTCCGAAGAAGGCGTGACGGCCAACGTCGCCGCCGCGCAGGCCGCCATGGGTGGCCTCAATGTGGTGGTCAACTGCGCCGGCATCCTCGGCGCGGGCCGCGTGCTCGGCAAGGAAGGCCCGATGCCGCTGTCGACCTTCTCGGGCACCGTCATGGTGAACCTCGTCGGCAGCTTCAACGTGGCCAAGGCCGCGGCGCAGCTGATCCAGTCCAATGCGGCCGGTGAGGACGGCGAGCGCGGC